>Ga0265303_10002790_pt1 | contig 10880 bp, 10 predicted proteins | sample Helome_2_FD_192494 | JGI IMG/M metagenome (GOLD analysis project Ga0265303, IMG submission 192494) | Marine sediment microbial communities from subtidal zone of North Sea - Hel_20160317 (Illumina Assembly) | ecosystem: Environmental > Aquatic > Marine > Subtidal zone > Sediment ...
CACTGGTGTCCCATATCAGCCGACCGCGAACCGTCGTGTCTTCGAGGTAGTCGACACCGGATGGCGCATTCTCGTAAACGTTCTCGAACACGCCGTCAAAATCACGATAACTGGCCGAAATGCTGCCACGCACCGAATCGCCAATCGGTCCGCTCAGTCTGAGCGACGCCCTGGTCAGATCGTCACTACCGGCGCCGACACTGACTCTGCCCTCGAATTCGTCGCCAGGTTCTTTGGTCGTCACCAGGATCGCACCGGCCACCGCATTGCGCCCATAAAGCGCTCCCTGCGGGCCTTTTAGCACTTCGATCTGCTGCACATCGACGAGTTCTTCGTTGAAGCTATTCGGGTTCGTGCTGAGCACGCCGTCAACGATATAAGCAAATGTCGACTCGGCATCGCGCGTCGATATGATGCCCCGAATACTCACCTGCGTATCGCCGACGTTTGCGGTGTCGACAATGGTCACGTTGGGCATCAGCGAAATGAAATCGGCAGGCCGCTCGATGCCGGCTCGCTCGATCGTCTGCTCGGTAAACGCCGTAATGGCTATCGGCACCTCCTGCAGACTCTCCGCGCGTTTGCGCGCCGTAACCGTAACTTCGTCGATCTGAACGACACCTTGTTGCTGGGCGCTCGCCATCGTAAACGGCAGCACCGATAACGCGGCGACAATTACAATCATTCTGGTAGCTATTTTCACAGCATCACCCCCATTAATAGGCACTATGCCCTTTTTAAAATTTCATGAACTCTTTCTACTAATACCAACAAGATCGACCGCCTGTCGCAACGATCAATCAATACTCATTACCATGGCGTACTGATACCGCTTCGGATCATATAGCCCTTCAAGCACGTCAACGACGGCGCCGCTATCTGTATAGCCGAAGCGGCGGACCGACAACAATGCAGCACCAGGTTCGACATCAAGTTCTGCGGCAGTACGAATGGACGCGTTCTCCGCACTCAGCAACTGCTCCACCTTGACCAGATTGATGTCGTTCTCGCGGAGTAGATTCAAGCGTGGAGTGCTTTCCAACTTGCGCTTCGTGAACGACCTGAACACCCCGACCGTCCAGCTGACGTAGTAAGCGTAGGGCTCGCCCTCCTCATTGCTGCTTACGCGAATGACCTTATGAACGAGATCGTCTTCGCTTAGGTTCAGTCGCTCGCGAATATCGGCGGGCGGCACCACTTTTTCGATTGACACAACACGCACGATGCTGTGCTTTCCCATGTCGATAAGACTTTCCAGCATGCCGACGAGCGGCCCGCGCACGGGTTTTGGCGTGTATTGGTACGTGACGTGAGACCCCTTGCCACGCAGACGTGACACAAGATTTTCTGCAGCCAGCTCGTCCATTGCGCGCTTCGCTGTGATTCGCGATACATCAAACGCCGCCGTTAGCTGTTGTTCGGTTGGCATCTGCGCATTAAACGGTATTGTGCCGTCAAGGATCGCAGCCTTTAGCACCGAGTAAAGCTGGTGATAGAGCGGTGCCCGCGACATACCGCCGTTTTGCGCCATCCGCCAATCGGACTTGAGCGAACTCAGTAGCTCAGGCATGCGGCGCCTCCGGCGCTGGCAGATGCGTCTCCTCGAGAGAGCGCGCCTTGATTTCCTCAATCGTGCCGCCGAAGCTGAACAGGCCGGCCTCGCCACGCTCGCCGCGCATCTTGTCCCGTAGTTTTTCGGTTGAGCTCGTATTAACAGCTCCGCTGTCGTCAATGACCACGCCGTAGCGCTCGGCGCCGGCTGCAGAGACCAGGCCGCGAACGACATCGACCCTGACCAGCTCGGGGTCGCGGTCGAGAGGATCACCCCAGCCACCGCCGCCCCAGGTATTGAAATACAGAATGTCGCCTTGCTTCACATCGACGCCATCGCACTTCGCCGGTAGCCATTCCTCACTGCCATCGGCGCGCGCCAGGCGCTTCGTCGAACGCATGCCGGGGTCACCGCCACGAACGCCCCAGGGATACGTCAGCCACCGTTCGTCGTGGATGCCGATCTGCCCGTCGACCAGGAATTCGTAGGCGACCGACAGACCGTTGCCCCCGCGGTGGAGACCGGCGCCACCCGAGTCCGCTATTGGCTCGTACTTGACGATGCGCAGAGGGAAGTAGGCCTCGATGAACTCGTTGGGGACGTTCGTGAACCCTGGCCAGAGCGAATGCCCGTCAGGCCCGTCACCAATCGGACGGCCCGGAATGCCGCCGAAACCGATCTGGAACAACTGGAACCACTTGCCGTTCTTGTCGTACCCCGAAAAGAACAGGTGCGGACTGTCTGAAAAGCCGGCTGCGTTCATGGCATCGGGAGCGCCCTGTCCGAGCACGCCCCCCATGACGTCGAAGATGCGGCCAAGTGCATGCGTGCGCCCGGACAACGCCGCCGGGAACTTTGGCTTGAGCAAACTGCCGTCGGGAATACGCACATCGACAAGTTCGTAAAATCCGTCGTTGAACAGGATGTGCGGGTCAAACAGGTTGATCGTGAACGAGCCGAAAAACATCTTGAACATCTCTTCATTGAGATAGAAGTTAATCGAGCTCTTGGCCTGCGGATCGGTGCCCGCAAAGTCGAAGATCGCAACGTCACCATCGCGCCAGAGCTTACAGGCAATCTTGTACGGGCCTTTGCCGACGCCGTCGTCACACACGTAGTCTTCGAAGTACTGCGGCTCCTCCGGCACGATCATATTGATAATGGCGCGCATTGCTTCGAGGTTACGATCGAGCATTATCTGCATGGTCGTGTAAAACGTGTCATCGCCGAACCGTTCAGCGATCTCGACGCAGCGCTTGCCGGCAGTTCGGCAGGCCGCAACGAGCGCATTGAGATCGAAACGGTTCCACTCGGTCGTACGCACGTTGTGCAGGATCAGCTCGAGCACATCCTCTTGCAGCTCCCCTTTCTTATAGAGCTTGGTCGGCGGAATGCGGATACCTTCCTGATAGATCGTTTCCGCACTGATCGGAATCGAGCCGGGAACCATGCCGCCATTGTCCGACATGTGGCCGAACATCGCCGACCACGCCATATGCCGGCCGTCTTTGAAAATCGGAACAAGCACAATCCAGTCCGGCAAGTGGGACACGGCTGCGTTACACATATACGGGTCATTGGTGAGGATGATGTCCCCTTCCTCGATATCGCCGTCGTAAGCCTCCATGAACCCGTAGATAAACGAACCGAACTGGCCGACGACCATCTTGCCGTCTCGGTTGGCAACCATCGGAAAGCAGTCACCTTGCTCGCGAATGCCGGGACTCATTGCTGTTCGAAAGAGTACCGCATCCATTTCTACGCGAACATTTCTGAGCGCGTTCTCAATGATGTCGACGGTCACGGTATCGACGTCCACGGTCTGGAAGGGCGTGGAGTTTGTTTCAACGATTCTTGCTGTCATGGCGAACTCCTCACTCAAGCCGGGTTGATCAAAAGATTGCCGACGCTATCGACTGTGGCGGCATGTTCTGGCAATACGAGCGTCGTCGAGTCCATCTCGACAATAATCGCAGGGCCGTCGACGACAGTACCAACGCCGAGCTTGCCACGGTCGTAGATAACGGCTTCGTGCCACTCCTGTTCATAGTAGAACTTCGTGTCGTGGAACTTTGCGTCCTCAAGCCTGGTCTTCGTCTCGCTTACTTCCTTGAGATCGGCCGTCAGGCTGCTCTTGGCCCTGACGATTGCACGGATCATCACGATCTCGTGGTCTTTGCCATGCGCGAACGTGAACAGTTGCTCATGCTGGCGATCGAACTCGTCTGTCAGCACGGCGAGGCCCTGGCTATTGAGTTCATTTATCATCACACCGAGTGACAGCTGGAATGCCTGGCCTGAATAGCGAATATCGGCCTGATAGCTGACTTCCTGCTGGTCTGCCGGAATACCGTCCGCCTCGAATGACTCACTCGCGCGAGCCCGCAGTGTTTCGAGCTGCGCAATGAACTCTTCGGTCGTTAGTTGATCGACGCGCGCTACAAAGGTCTGCGACGCCTCGTCCTGGATGCGAGTAGTCGCATCACCGTAAGCACACAGCACACCGGGCCCGGGGGGAACGATGACCGGCCACGCGCCGGACAGTATGCCGAGAGCATTGGCGTGTAGCGGGCCGGCGCCACCGAAACCAACGAGTGCGAAGTCTCGCGGGTCGTAGCCCTGCTCGACCGACACGAGGCGCAGCGCACCCAGCATGGATTCGTTGACGATCTTGATGATTCCCTCAGCGGCCGCCATCAGTTCGATGTCCATCGCATCCGCCACCGTTTGTACGGCGGCAACCGCGGCATCGCGGTTGATATTCATCGCGCCGCCAAGCTTCACATCGGAAGGGAGATACCCGAGCACCACGTTGGCATCGCAGACGGTCGGCTTGTCGCCGCCTTTCATATAGGCAGCGGGACCCGGATCCGCGCCCGCCGAGTCCGGGCCAACGCGTAGCGCCTTGGTCAACTCCGGCGAGAACGCGATCGAACCGCCGCCGGCACCGATCGTGCGAACGTCAACAGACGGCGCACGTACCGTGATATCACTCACACGCGTCTCACGACGAATCCTTGCCTGGCCGTTCTGAATAAGCGCAACGTCCGTCGAGGTGCCGCCCATGTCAAAGGTCAGGATGTCGTCGAAACCGCCCCGTTTGCAAAAGTACATTGCCCCTGCAACGCCGCCGGCCGGACCTGACAGCAGCAAATTGACCGGCGATTCGCCCGATGCCCGCGCAGAGGCGAGGCCGCCGTCCGAACGCAGAATCGCGAGATTGACATCGTCGCCCAGCCGATCCTCGAGCGACGTCTGCAGGTTCTTCACGTATTTGGATACTTGCGGTCGTACGTAGGAATTTACGACGGTGGTCTCCGCACGTTCGTATTCCTGCATCTCGGGAACCACGGCGCTACTGATAGAAATCGGGATATCGCCAAAAAATTCCTGCGCGACGTCGCGCACTTGCTCTTCGTGCTTACCGTTGACGTAGGAGTTCAGCAAACAGATCGTCAGCGCCTCTACTTCGCCTGTGTCAGCCAGCGCCTTCGCGTCCCTGCGCAGTGTTTCGACGTCCAGCGGCTTGATCACGTTCCCTTCTGCATCCATGCGCTCATCAGCCTCGATCGTCAACTCGAGTGGCGCCATGAGCGGCGCTTTCATGTAGCTGACCCAGCCACCAAGACCACCTGGACAGAATGACCGTGCGACCTGCAGCACCTGCCGGTAGCCTTTCGTCGTAATCAGCCCGACTTTCGCGCCCTTCCTCGTCAGTACGGCATTCGTTGCCACGGTCGTGCCGTGCATGACCTGATTCACCTGCGTCGCGTCGATATCCGACTCGTCGCATATTCGATCGATGCCGTTCAGCACACCGATCGATGAGTCTTCAGGTGTGGATGGCACCTTGGCCATGAACGTGTGGCCCGAAGACTCGTCGACCAATAGCAGGTCGGTGAACGTACCGCCAACATCAACTCCGAGACGAAACGTCATATCTGTTCCCCTAAATAATCGACTTGTTCTTTAGTTCGGCGAGGTCTTCACTGCTCATGCCGAGTAACTCTCCATAGACTTCCATATTGTGTGCACCCAGCTCTGTGACCCCTGTCCAGCGAACTTCGCCCTGAGTCCGGGACATTTTCGGAAATACGTTTTGCATCTTGAGGTCTGGCCACTCTTCTGTCGGTGTCTCGACGATCGCGTCACGTGCTTTGAAATGCGGATCCTCGAGCATCTCGGGCGCGCGATAGATCCCGCCAGCAGGTACGCCGGCTTCCTGCATGAGCTGATCGACTTCATTGACCGTCCTGGTCTTCGTCCACGCGGTAATCAGCGCATCGAGCTCCTGCATGTTCTGGCCGCGCGCCGTATGTGTGCTGAAGCGCTCATCCTCCGCCAACTCGGGCTGTTCCATGATCGTGCACAGCCGGCGAAAGACCGTATCCTGGTTCGCTGCGATCAGAAAGATGCCGTCCTTGCAGTCATAGATATTCGACGGCGCAACCCCAGGCAACGTGGCCCCGGATCTTTCCCGAATGTAGTTGCTGACCGTGTACTCGGGAATCGTCGCTTCCATGACGTTGAGCACCGACTCGTAGATCGATGCGTCGATGACCTGCCCTTCGCCGGTTCTGTCGCGATGATGCAATGCTGCGAGGGCACCCATGCAGGCGTAGGTCGCCGCCAGCGAGTCGCCGATCGAGAGGCCGGCACGGCTGGGTTGCCGGTCGGGCTCACCACCCAGATAGCGCATGCCGCCCATCGCCTCGCCAACGGATGCATAGCCGGCCCGCTTCGAGTATGGCCCGGTCTGGCCGTAGCCCGATACGCGAATCATGATCAACCCGGGATTGTCCCTGGACAGCTCTTCGTAGCTGAGGCCCCAGCGTTCGAGCGTCCCGGGACGAAAATTCTCGAGCACCATGTCAGCCTGAGAGATCAACTTACGAACGAGCGCCTGTCCCTCGGCTTCACGAAGATTGGCCGTAACGACACGTTTGTTACGCGCGCAAACCTGCCACCAGAGTGGATATTCTCCACGGCCCCACGAGCGCATCGGATCACCTTGACCGGGCGGCTCCACTTTGATGACATCTGCGCCCATGTCGGCCATCAGCTGGCCACAGAACGGGCCCGCAATCAGTTGGCCAAGTTCGATAAGGCGTATGTCGGTTAGTGGGCCTCTTCGCCGGGAAGCATCGCGCATATTGTTTTCGTTGTCCGTGCGGGCCGTGCACGTGCACAAGGAAGCGCGATTGTACTATTAGTCCTATCAGTATAACAATAGGGCTAATCGTTGCTGAAACTCTTATATGGGCTCCTGGGAAAGCCCTGTAACACAATGAATTATCTCTTATTTACGCCAATGAGCTCGTAATGGCCGCCTTTGTCGAGCGCCTTCTTGTACGCCGGTCTGGTACGAACGCGCTCCAGGAATGCGGCGAGCCTCGGGTGCTTGTCCTCGAGGTCCGTACGCACCTCCGCCGCTTCGACAGCGAAACTCATTTGTATGTCCGCGCCCGTCAGATGGTCGCCACAGAACCACGTCGAGTGCTGCAGCTCCGACTCCATGAAATCGAGGTTTCGCCGGATGTTGTCGTCGAGAAAATTGTCGCGAACCTTGGCAGCGATGCCCCTCGCGACCGGCCTCAGGAAAAACGGCATCGGCGCCGTTTCGATGCGGCTCAGGATTACGGCCAGAAGCATCAGCGGCGCGAACGTGCCTTCGGCGTAATGCAGCCAATAGACATAGGACCGGTGCTCAGGCGTTTCGTGTGACGGCAACAGCGTGCCCGTATCGTATTTCGCCAGCAGGTATTCGATGATCGCACCGGACTCCGCGACCGTCGTATCGCCGTCCGTGATGACGGGCGACTTGCCCAAGGGATGTATCGCTCGCAGTTCGGGCGGCGCGAGGCTCGTTGCCTTGTCGCGTCCGTAGCGCTTGATTTCGTACTCCACCTCCAGCTCTTCGAGCAGCCAGAGGATTCGTTGCGAGCGGGAGTTTTCGAGGTGGTGAACTGTTAGCATCGTCTTCTGCCTGTCAGGTTTCTTAAGCAATGGTATCACTGTCGGTCGAATTCAAGATCGACGGTCAGGAGGGCGATTCATGCAGGTTGCGCTGTTCGGTGGCACAGGTTTCGTGGGTAATCACCTGGTCGAAGCCCTTGTCGCGGCCGGTCATACGCCTTCCTTGCTCGTGCGCGAGGAAAGCGAGGCCAAACTGAGGTACGCCGACAGCTGTCGCATCACCCATGGCGATATCGTGTCCGAAGCGGCGATCGAATCCACTCTGACCGACTGTGACGCGTTGATCTACAACATCGGTATCCTCAAGGAGTTTCCGAGGCGCGGCATCACGTTCGAGGAATTGCAGTTCCGCGGCGTAGAGCGTGTCGTCGCGGCCGCGCGGCGCGCGGGTATCTCTCGCGTGCTACTTATGAGCGCCAACGGCGTCAAACAGCCCGGAACTCCTTACCAGGAGACGAAATATCGAGCTGAGGAACTGGTCCGGCAAAGCGGCCTGGATTTCACGATATTCCGCCCCTCGGTAATCTTCGGGGACTCCCACGGACTGCTGGAAATCTCGAGCCAGTTGTATAACGACCTAGTCAGGCCGCCGATTCCGGCTGTGGGCTTTCACACCGGCTGGCGTCCCGAGGGCAACGGCGTCGTATTGTCGCCGGTGCACGTCAAGGACGTTGCCGACGGATTTGTCGCCTCACTGACGAATTCCGCAACAATTGGCAAGACGTATGTGATGGGTGGGCCCGAAGTTCTGACATGGGCCGAGATGATCCAGCGTATCGCGAACACAGTTGGCCGCGACAAATGGATATTGCCAATGCCGATCGGTTTTATGAAGTTCGGGGCAACCCTGTTCGACTGGCTGCCGTTTTTTCCTGCAACCCGCGATCAACTCACGATGCTGGCCGAAGGCAACGATGCGGACCCGGCCGATACCGAAACGCTGATCGGACGGCCGGCCACGGCATTCACGCCGGAGAACCTGGAGTACCTGGGCTATGATGAACACCACAACCGTGACACCGAGTCATGACTGTCCAACAAAGGGGGATCGATTATGCAACTTCCGATCACGGCGCTCTACGCCGGCATTTTGGCAATCTTCGCACTCTACTTGAGTTTTCGGGCCGGCAGCTTTCGCGGCAAGGTCGGTGCGTCTGTTCTATTCGGCGAACCGACCAACATGGAACTCGCCGAACGAGTTCGCGTTCACCAGAATTTCCTCGAGTACGTGCCGATGATTCTGATCCTTATGGGCGCGATCGAACTCAACGGCGGCTCCACGACGTTTCTGCACAGCATCGGCATTGCGCTGATCGTGGCTCGTATCGCACACGCGATCGGGCTCAAGCACGACAACATGGCCCACCCGGGGCGTCTGGTCGGCGCTGGCGGAACGGCACTAATTACGTTGATCGTCGCGGGTTACACGATCTGGTACGCAGCGGGCGCCTTGACCAACTAGATTAGCCAACGCTAACGCTTTCGCCTCCTTCGTTTGCGCGGCTTGTAGCTGACTGTTTCATTCTCGCCCACAGAAATGAAGTTGCGTTTTATCATTTCATTGACGAGCGCCGCCAACGCCTTGTCATCGAGATCCTCTTTGACCAGGTGCCTGATGGCGTTTTTCAGTGTCTTCACTTTTCTGGGCCTTGACTGGCCCCGGCTGACAATATTTCGGACGATAGCGTCGACCGTGTCGACCTTGCCGCCACTGGTTGCCTTAGCCGAAATTCTCAATTCGGGAATCTCGGCAACATCGATCTCCCGCAGTACCCGAATCTTCCTGTTCTTGAGGTGCCGAATCAACGGGTCGAAGCCCTTGTCCCTGCTGATGACATGAAACTGTGCATCGGAATCCTTGGCCGCCAATTCGCCGATGTAATAGGCGATGTGAAAGTCCAGCGCATTGGGCCCACTGCCATCGATCTCGACGTACTCCGCCTTGTCACCGAGAGTCTGCATCGAGACAACGACATGCCGCGGCAGGCGCGTCTGATTCGCGCCGATGAAAACGAGCACCTTGAAAGGATGTGATGCGAGCATCTCCAGGTTCTTTGGCTGGACATTCTCGAAGTCAATCAGGACGTAATTCGTTGGCAATGGAGTCTCCGTGCAATAGAGTGCCAGTGTACAGACATTCTGTTGTGTGAGGACGAGGTCGAACGGATGTTTTTTGACGGACAAATTGGCGCGCCGGGCATTATGGGGCTGACGATCGCGATCAGCCTGCTCGGCATGTATCGGATGCCGGCGATCATTCAGAAATTTCTGTTCAGGCCCTATCTGTTCCTGCGCGCAAAGCAATACGACACGATGATCATGAGCGGTTTCATCCACGCCGACGTGGGTCACCTGCTCTTCAATATGTTCACGTTCTATTTTTTCGCTTTTCCAATGGAGCGCTACATTGGCACAGTGCCGTTTCTCGCCCTCTATTTCGTCGGACTGGTCGCGAGCCACGGCTGCACGTATGTCAAACACCGCAACAACCCGGAGTACGCATCGCTCGGCGCGTCGGGCGCGATATCTGCTGTATTGTTTGCGTACATCGTGTATTTCCCCACGGACACGCTGATGATCATTCCGATTCCCGTACCGATACCCGCCGCGCTGTTCGCGGTCGGCTATGTCGGTTACTCGTACTGGGCTTCACTCCACTCGCGAGGTCGTATCAACCACGACGCACATCTGTGCGGGGCGCTGAGCGGCATCGCATTCGTGGCGGTGACGGACCCGGGCGCATTTCTTAGACTGGCGGAAATAGTCGGCTAGGACTATTCGAGGATTTCAAGATTATCCGACGCGATCTCGCCGTTTGGCGACAAGACATAATTCTCGAACTGCCAGCCGATACAGAAGCTTCCGGTCTCGTCGGGATTCTCGGTCACCCGAATGTCCTCGGGATCGACCCGGCGCTGCATATGATCGCTCAATAGCTTGGCGATACTGGGTTTCTCTGCCGCATAAACAATGTCCATGACTCTCTCCTGCTGTACATTCCGTCGTAACTTGATGCCAGAATATGGCCAGGCGGCTTAACCATGGCTGAAATTTTCGTGAACAGGTGCTGAACGCAAAGTGAGAGTGAACAACATACTGATCGCCGCAAGCTTCGTCTGGCTACTGGTGTCATTCTGGAACCGGAACGACCTGCCGAAAGACATCGACTTCGTCCCTGAAATTGCCAACGAACCCGCACAGACGCCCACGCGGGAGCGGCCGTTCGAGGTCGTATTCAACGACGTCCGGTATCTGATCGAACCGGAATACGAGTACGATCTGACGGGTATGATCGTCTCGTATCGCCATCACGACAACAACAGCCGCATGCATCGACTTGCCAACGATCACC
>Ga0265303_10002791_pt1 | contig 10869 bp, 11 predicted proteins | sample Helome_2_FD_192494 | JGI IMG/M metagenome (GOLD analysis project Ga0265303, IMG submission 192494) | Marine sediment microbial communities from subtidal zone of North Sea - Hel_20160317 (Illumina Assembly) | ecosystem: Environmental > Aquatic > Marine > Subtidal zone > Sediment ...
CGAAAATCGGTGTTTAAGCTACGACTTCTAAGTGATTAAATCATTTATTCTCGCTTTGGTAAAAGTAAATTGCAAAAAATTTTATAGCAGAGAAATGATGGGGCTAAAGTTATTCTATCCTCTTACCTTTTAGAAAATTTATATTGCTTGTTGCCCAATCTAACGTTCCGATAAATGACATCTTATCTGGAGACATTTTTATAATTAAGGGATAGTAATGACCCACTGCTCCTACAAATTGTCCCTTTAGCTGATTTTCCTGAACCTTACCCGTAAATTCATAAGCGCTTTCTCGGGTAGATTTTATAGTTTTCCCATCTTGTTTTATTGCCCATATTCCGCTGCCCATAGAAGAGGACTCCACTCTATATTTCCCAGTCCATGGTTCTTTTTCATATTTCCTCCTTTCTTCATTTTGACAGTTAAAAAAGAAAAAAACTAAATTGGCACAGAGAGTTTTCGGATGAGCGTTACATTGCAGAAGGAAAATTTCGCAATTATAACAAATATCAAAAGTCGAAATCAGTTGTGAGCTCAAGTACAGGGGTGCCTATACATAGAAATTATTTAATTTGGAACATGTTTAATGTCAAGAAAATTCAATTTGGCGAGGCGACAATTACGGAGTTCTAAAGATTATATTAATCCTCGCTTTTGGGCCATTCGCATCATCTGCTCTGCAGAGTTTGCCGGAGGCACTTGGTACTCTGTCTCGCTTTTCGGTATCAGTCTTATCGCTTCCGCATCGCAAGTGATCACACATAGACCACATCCGATACATCGATCTTTATTCACCTCCGCGACTTCCGCACCGGTTATCCTCAGAGCGTTCATCTGACAGCGGTCCACACAGATTTCGCACCCCGTACATTCACCGCTTTCAACCATCGCCATATAATTGGAAAAGACTATTTCTGAAGGTTTGGGATGTTTGTTTAGAGCCTTGAGCACCCCGCAACAGTCGCCACAACAGTTACACATTCCGCCGGGATTTTGGGATGTGGCAGGTTGGGTCACCAAACCATCTTCCCGGCATTGAACCAATATGTCGATGGCTTCATCCAAAGAGATTTCCCTGCCTATATCACGGTCAAGGTAATACTGGCCCATGGAACCGAACATAAAACAGGCTTCCATGGTTTTGCCACAGCCATTATCAACCATTGCCTCGTTCTTGCGGCAGATGCAATCTGTAATCACAATACGGGATTTGCTCTTTAAAATTTCCACGGCATCATCATAGTTTGCGACGTTATAGGTCACATCAATGGATTGATTGACTGGAATTGTTCTAAGGAAATATTCCGCACCCTCCTGGAGGGTTTTGTCAAACGCTTCTTCGAAATATTGTTTTACCATTTCAGCAAAATCCCGCTTTAGATTTTTGACCTGAAATTCAAAAAGTCCGTGAACAAAAGGAATAGCTGCATATTTGACACTATCTGCTTTTTTTAAACGAAACAACAGTCCTCTCTCAGCCATGTCATCCAGGTGAGCTGCGACTTTTTCCAGAGGTTGGTTCAGGCTTGATGCGATTGATGATGTCATCTCCAACTTGTGAGATAAGGATAAAAACATCTTGGCATCGTCCTCGGAGAATAAGTATTTCAGAATTTTTAACTCTATCCCGGACTCAGTCGCCGGGAAACCCATGGAATAAAAATCAAGTCTTTGCTGCAGCTGTCGATAAATATTCTCACTCATTTTTACCCCCATCATTTTTTAGTATCAGGTTAACTCGGCCCGGCTTTAAGATAATTCAAGACTTGGAATATCCAGAAAGATAATTATTTCTTAATTACATGTTTCAAATTGATATCGCAAGGATTTAAAGACAGTGATATATATGGAATCATAGCTGGTACATTCAACTCAGCCGTCCGAATAGCGATCCCGGATTTCAAAAAGTTTTTTTGCCTCTCAAAATTTCAGCTTTTTTTGGATATTTTGATTCATAACGTGGAGTTCAGCAGCGTGGATCACCGCGTCAGCTGGAATGCATTGTTGGTGGTTTTTATTATTTCCCTTACCCATGCATTTGAAGCTGATTAGCAAGACAAGTTGCGCCTCAGTTCCCCGCCCAAGACCGATCTTGATAATCAATCAGAACCCGACATACCTTAATGATGTCAATCGTGCTCACCTAAGGTGCCAGGCCGTATAAATTTGTGCAAATGTTGTTCACAAAATCATATTTTTTTGATTTCTTTTATTCAGCCGATCAAGGCCTCATTTTCTTTTAGCGACGCGGAATCGCATAAATGGTGAATTTATGTCACTGTGGCTAATAGAAGAAAACATTGGCGCAGATTTTGCTCATCTTATTAGTTGGAACATTCCCGGCGAGGAGGGGGGCCACCGGCGATGATCTATCTAATAAGCAATATTGTGGTGCCGAAGATTTTAAATATGTGCTGACCATGTGCTTTTCACGGCATCCCTCATCGATGAACCAGAGGCATCTTTAAGATGCAAAAACGCGTATAGGATCCGGAAAAATACTGCATCAACTACTATGCCCAGATCGGCCGCCAAAGCTTGAAAGGCGGACTTCAGAAATGGAAAAAAAGTATAAACCAAAATAGGGCGGTCAAATCAAGGAGACATTAAAAGGAGGCATTATGAGGAAAGCATTTTTTACGGTTTTGATTTTGGCGATTGCTGCTGGCTTTGCGTATGCAGACCCCGGACCCGAAATTGATATTAGTGACAATTATTGTCACTTTGTTAAATCCGCAGACAATGGCAATAATGAGGTATTTGCCGCTGGTTGTGACGGGAAGATCGCAGCCGATGGTCGAGGCGGGGCAAGTGGCTATGCGCGGATTGTCGAGTGGGTTGCGAGGGCAGAGGCTAAAACTATACTCGGTGATCAAACAAGTATTCTTATTACATCTGAAGAATCCAATGATGTCTGTGAAATGATTGAATCTAATGGCAGGCAGTATAATTCAGAAAATTGGCGCAGTAGGATTTCTTACCGGCGCGGACGTATCGTTTATGAATTAATCTGTTTAGATGGTGTGCAGAAATAAACCCTAATCGACCGGCCTTTTTTTATTATGAAAAAATACCATACTTGTATCACAGGGCTTTTAGTGGTGCCAATACCTGTGGTACATTCAACTCAGTATTCCAAGCTGCGATCTTGGAAATCATAAATTTTTTAAGCCTTCCAAAATTTCAGTTTGGTTGGAGAAATATGCAATTTTAGGGTTTAAAAAATATTTTAGTTTGCCAGATGGATGATATTTGCAGAAATTTGGGATTTTGGCTTCATAGCCGATTTATACAATTCAGCCAAAGTGTGAGTTTCGTATTGGCAGACCAAAATATATGAGAATCAGACGATAAAGGCAGGGTCAAGAAATTTGGCCCTGCCTCCTGTGCAAATTAGAAATCAGGTGTTGCTCTGGAAAACGTTCAGTAATTTTTTATGGTCTTCTTAAAATTTTTCCGTCATTTGACAATTCTTATTGTCACCATTGCAACAGGGTCTGCCCAACTGAATTCCTCGGCAGAGAATTCGCCGTCCCCATGCGTTCCTGGATGCGGATAAACAAATCCTTCACCAGGATCCATGTTATAGCCCTCTCCTCCACCACAGGGCAAAGGACCAGGGATATTACCGCAATCTTCGTCATTAAGTTCAGTGCCGGCATCATAGGCTGACAAGAAAGTTTTTGTTGTTCCGTAGGGCCTAATCCTTTTACTATTCAGAGCCACAAAGCCGTCGTTTGTCGGGAGTATCATGGAAGCTAAGCTGATTCGGGCGTACCTATTGCCATAAACATACAATGTCAATGTTTGACCGGGGAGAATGGCCTCAGTCATAGCTGCTTGAGCAACAGAGGCATTATGCTCTTCGAACATCATTTTCAATTCATCTGTACTTCCGCTTTCAGCAAGCATTTCAAGTGCCATGCTTGCTGGTTGGGTTAACTGAAAAACAGTAATTCGACCTCTTGACGCTGCTACAATGGGTGGGGTCAGCACAACTTTTGCTGACAAGTTGGTAATCTTAACCTCAATCATTTTTTCACTGGCACTGACATTGCCAGGTAGAACAAGGGCCACAAGCAAGAATAAACATACGGTTCTAATTAAGCTTTTCATCTTAAACCTCCTCCTTTCTTTGGTTTATATTTAGCAAAACCCAATAGTTTTGCCGCTAAAAATAAAAAGAATTTGAAGTTACTCTGGTCTCTATATACATATAAAAAGTCACCGAAGTATCACAGAAGTCTAATTTTTTTATAACAGTTTCAGACAGGGAATTTTTGGGGCTTCTGACAGGAAATACGAAGCGCGGATGTGAGGATGGTTATTGATGTAAGTCAGTTAATAGAGGGAGAGGGGAAACCCGAAAAAGAGAATGCATCAGCTAATAGAACAGATTTTGGCTTACTCAAAAAAATGTGACATGCTTGCCTGCTGGTGGAATTTGGAAGGATGCAATATTTGTTAGATTTCCCGAAGTAATATAGCGGTCTGGAATTTTGTAGATTGGATTTAATAAGCTGAAATTTAATTTATTCAAAATTTGGGATATTATGACAGAAACCAAATATCAGCCGATCGCGATATATTAAGACTATCCGGACTTTGTCCAAATTTGTGATATGCTAAAAATTAGCCTCATATTTGACGGAGTTCCGATTACAGAATGCTTGCCACTATCAAAACTTTACCTAATTTGAAGATATAAAATGAGTATCACAGCTATTTTCAAATTTCAAAAGTACTGATAAACAGGTATCCGCCCCCTTTATTTCATCCAATTTATTCTCCGAGAAGCGGTAGCAGTATCCAAGGCATGGGTCTTTTCTGGCATTTTTCCCAATCTGGTTGGAGACTGTTCAAGAAATCTCGAAGGTCAGGATTTTTCGTATATAAGTGATTGTCGCAGATGTTTAAATCAGACAAAGATGTCATGTTCATCAACTCGACTGGGATGCTGCCGGTCAGTTGGTTGTCTTGGAGGTAAAGCCATAGCAAATTGGTCAGGCTGCCCAGCTCGACTGGGATGCTGCCACTGAGCTGGTTGCTGCTGAGGTTAAGGCCTTGCAAATTGGTCAGGCTGCCCAGCTCGGCTGGGATGTTGCCAGTGAGCGGGTTGCCACTGAGGGAAAGGTCTTGCAGATTGGTCAGGTTGCCCAGCTCGACTGGGATGCTGCCGGTGAGCTGGTTGTTGCTGAGGTAAAGAAATTCCAAATCGGTCAGGTTGCCCAACTCGGCCGGAATGCTGCCGGTCAGCTGGTTGTTTTGGAGGGAAAGGGTTTGCAGATTGGTCAGGAGGCCCAGCTCGGCCGGGATGCTGCCGGTCAGTTGGTTGCCTTGGAGTGAAAGGAATTGCAGATTGGTCAGGTTAGCCAGCTTGACTGGGATGCTGCCGGTCAGTTGGTTGTTTTGGAGTTGCGGCCATGTTACATGTCCGCCAGAGCAGATGATTCCATGCCAACCACAAGGGGTATTTGAAGTAAGCCAGCCATCGTTGCTAGACCAAGATTCTCCATTTGTACTGTTGTATAGTGAAACAAGTGCTTCGCATTCTAAGACAGGTATCTCTGAAACGGTGTTACAATCAAATTCGGCCAAAGCAGTCTGTTGCTGGCCAAAAAATAACGAGGTTGATAAAAGCGATACTGTTAATAGAAGAACTTTTTGTAAATATTTCAAAATTTACACTCCTTAATTGTGTTGAGCCCTCAGGAAATGTCATGTTGCTTGCCATTATCGCAAGTTGCTGCAAATGTTATATACTAAAGAATATCATGTTGTTTTCGGTACTGTCAACGACTGAGATTCATCGAAACATACCATTAACCCCAAAGAATTAAGCTGGATGACATTACAGATTTTCTGGGCCTCTAATTTTTCCGATAAGTTGAAGATAGCACCCAATTTAGGACTGAGGGTTGACCGGTAATAGATAGTCGTAACCCAAAATTAAGAAAAAAAAGGCAGAGCGGTAAAGCCTCTGCCTTGATTCAAAAATTTGAACTGCTTATGTTTTTAATTTTTTCCTTCCAAATCCTGCAATACCAATTAAGCCTGTTCCAAGCAAGAGCAGTGTCGCCGGCTCTGGGACAGGGGCGGCAGCTGCGCCATTGGAGAATTCGAAATGAGTACTATGCGCAGTTATTGACATGGTCCACGAACCGAGAGTGTCGTCAAAACCATTCCCGGAAAGATTGCCGACGCCTTTGAAAATGATATGATTCTCGTCTCTAAATGACACATCTATTGAATTTAAGACAAAGGAGAAACCTCCGGCTGTCCACAAAGGATCAGCGACGGGGGTCGATGCCGGATCAAAAGTAAAACCGTTATAAGTGATTGCGTCACCTGAATTTAGATAGGTATCGAAATCTCCTGTCGGAACAGTAACCACCGTCATTAATGGCGCAGGGATCGCTGTAGCAGTCATCGTGTTAATTGCCGACATGCCCCAGCCGGTCACGCCGATATCGCCCGTAATCGGTAGGGCATGGGCTGTCCCCGCCAGGATCAATGCAGCAAATGCTATGAAAACAAATTTAGATAGTTTTTTCAAAAGAACACCTCCCTGCGATAATTGGCGTTGTAAATACGGATGTTATTGTCTTTCTTAAAGAACTATCTAGCAAAATGTATGCCAGGTAGCCCAATTAATATTTTAATAAATAATACAGCTAGTTAAAAAATTAAATATTTTGATAATAAGAAATTAAAGAAGATATATGAAAATTTTGCCCTAATGTTAGCGAATTGTTTTCATAGTAGGAAATTTTTAGACGCCACTATGCAAGATTTAAAACAGTGCTTGTAGTCAATTTTTATCGCACGGCTATAAATGCAAAGGGCGGCTAGAATACATATTCTAGAAAAAATTGATGCAAGCAATGAAAACCTGAAAAATTTACAGGTTTCAGAATTTTGATGTATTTTGATTATCTCAGTTTGAGGGTAAAATGGAGATTTATTGAAATTATGCAAACCCAGACAAAAGTTGTGATATCCACTAAATCAGATCAAATTTTGACAGATTCAAAATCAGTGATTTCTTGCCAATAGCACAACTTCGCGACTTTTACAGATTTTTCGAGTATCATATCAATTCAAGTATAGGCTTTTCCGATTGTTCGTCCCTTGCAATTTCAGCCGGTAAATTGCTTCTGGGGTGATTATTTCTATTCCTTTTATCATTTCCTTTATTACTGGGGTAATTTTTTTATGGATTTTGTATAATTCAATCATAAGGTCGTTCTCAGAAATCTCCTCCCACTCTTTCCCATCACGATATCTCACTTCGTACAGAGGTATTACAAACATTATTTTCTTCCTCCGGTTTGTCTCAAAAGAAAATGTTTCTTTAGTGAAATCTGTTCAGTTAGTAAATATGTGCCGCAATATGTATGCCATAAAAGGAATAGATTAAAAAACTATATGATATCAAAGAGAAGGTTGATTTTGTTGCAAGAAGGCTGATAGAAAATTGTGATAGGAAATACATAAATCTGTGAACGGAAAGTCATAATTTTGTGAAAGGAAGTTCAGAATATTCTCAGTGAAGTGAAAATTGCGGTCATAAAGCAAATGTGTAGAATTTCGCTATTATACTTACTTAACTCAAGGCAGCAATTGAGATAATCTGCATTTCGGCTAAAGTTGTGAAATGCTCTTAAATTAGCCACAATTTGACGGAGTTCCGGATAAACCTAACTAGCCAATAGCACAACTTTACGATTTTAAGGGATACCATTCGTATATCACATCATTGTCAGCAGTGCCAAAACCTTTGATACATAGCAGTAAACATGCAATTCATACGCTAAGGATATACGGTGGAGGTGCCTGCAACTTTGATAGGGCAGATTAAATACCGCTAAACAGCCAGACTGTCGAAAAGCACTATCGCAGACCTTTTTGTCGTATAACGAACACTACGGCATCGATATCACATTGCCGTTCACACAGTCGGCCTGATTGTCACCATAGGTACGATCATCGAGTGAACGCCGGTAATCAAATTGTATTTTACCACTTGAACTCTCAATCAACTGTTTTTGGCCTTTGGCAATAGTTCCCTGATACAATACTTTCTCCACCACACTGTCTGGATCGGTAAATTCAATGACATAGACATAAACATCTTCCATCCTGGGATTTATATAGCAAGCTGTGGATAAATCGTCTTTTGGTTTCGGTTGTTCATCTGTCTCCCGCAATTTTTCAACAACCACATTCCCATTCGGTTTTTCCGACTTTTTTACGGATTCTACTTGATCCGTTTTTGCCGGTTTATCCGTGCGGACGGAATATTCCATGATTTCTACTAATTTGCCCTCTTCTGGGGGAGGCTCTTTGGACAGATGGGTAACGCCTTTTGAATCAACCCAGTGGTGCAGCCGATCGGCAGATCCCATCGGATACCAGGAAAATATGGCTATCACCACTATTAGAAACATTGAAAATATTTTCATAGAAAGCCTCCTTGCAGCAAACCGGCTATTAATCGATAGTCGTTATAAAATTCAGACCCAAAATATGTGCATGTTATATGATTTTCTTTGGTTTGGAAACTTGACATATCAGTATATGAAATTTGGCCAAAGTGCATGTACGGTTACAGTATCTGGAATTCTCTATGGTCAATATTTAGCATATACGTTGAAGATATGTGGAGTCGTAACGTCAAGGATAAGTAACGTCATATGCGAGTCCGCAGCGAATATATGACATTGATCTTGATCCGTTTGTTATCTGTTTTTTTGCTTTTGGTATGACCCTCAGTTCTATTTTGTGCTTCTGTGTTTTAACTTTCGCCCGCTTGTTCATTTACGATCTCCGGTTTTGGTTCATCGCTGACCATGAACGAATATACCAGCACAAACGCTGCGTAGAAGGTGACAAAGAAACACCAATAGCTGGCTGCGCTGTCGCTGATCAGAAACGCGATAATGGCCCACAACCAGCCCCAGAACACAATCGCAATGCTTTGCCAAAACGGTCGCCACCAAAGTAGAAACGGCGCTCCAATCACCACGGCCCACAATCCGTAGGCCCAGGCCACAAACACCGGCGGGTTCTGTGGGGAATACCAGTTCAGGTGCCCTTCCGGGGTGATCTGCGTGTGAGTTGGCTGATAGACAGCACGTCCTACCACAACGAGGGCCAGGCCGAGAATCAACAAGAAATAAAACGGTACCCGCCGTTCTCGCACGGGCCGGTCAAATGTGGAACCAAACAGCGGGCCCCAGGCCTGGGCCAGCAATGCCAGAGGAATCAAACCGATTGTCACCAGTTGATTCACAATTCCATGAGGTTTGGGGCCGTCCAGCCATAGTACGGCTTCGGTCCACTGCATGGCGGTGATCCCCATCAGCGCCACCGCGCCCCATTTTAGTCGCGGGTTGTCACGTCGCAGCAGGTAGGCAGCCACACCGTATGCGCAGCAGCCGCCCACCAGACTGGATGTTGCGTTGAAACACATGGGTCAAGCCTTCCAGGAATGGACACACGCCACAACGATTTTGCCTAAACATCAAGAGATCAAGGTGTGTCCCTTGTTTTTTTACTCACATCCAGCGCAGAACAACGAAACGACTATACCGATCAAGACGAGTAATGTAAAGATCTGAACTTTTCGTTGTGTCATTTTCAGATAATAATATTAGATGGAAAATTTTCCGCCTATTGAAATATTAAGTTAAAAAAGTGGAAACCGTCGTTTCTGAGCATTTGAACTTGAACATCTTGTCTTATCTCAGGTTACGTCAAGTAGTGAGTCGAGTAGAGAATACATGCCAAATCGCTAAAATACAGATATGTGATGGTACCACCACACAGGCACAATTACAGATATCATTAAAATCGGTCGTCAAGTCAAGAAAATCCTAAAGTTAATTTCCGAAAAATTATTTGAGCCCTCCGATACTTTGATTAAAGAACAAATTTTTTTGGTCATAATATCCGCAACGGACCAAAAAATATCATCTTACAAAAACCCTTGTGATATCCATTTGAAACATGTATTTTTACAAGAGTTTGGTCTATGACGAAAACCGGTTCCGAAATCGCGCCAAATTTTGTTCGAATTCTATTGATATCGAAACGTTACCTGAATCGTTGTTACTCTCAATGTATCGGTACTTGAATTTTATTGACATTACCTGGTGCTCGCAATATTTGAACTCTAACATTGTGCTAATCTGGAGCTCAATCTCATCCTAATTGTTAGTTCTAATATAGTCTTTTCGGCTATTCCTGCTCACCGTTGAATCGAATCTCAACTTCTAAATTCTATTCCCGCTGCAATAGAAACTGGTTTCCTTTAAACTTTGTCTAAAAAATAGAAACAAGGAGGTGTGATATGTTACATTTTGTTAAACATTGGAAACTGATTATATTAGCTATAAATGTCATAATTTTTTCTTTAAGCGTTTTTGCAAATGCTGAAACATTGAATGACGCCGCTAAAGAAGGAGATTTAGATAAAATAAAACGTTTGATTTAAGAAGGAGCCAATTTAGAAGTAAAGGATGTATCTGGGTCAACTCCGCTTTATAATGCCTTAGACCGGGGTAATAAAGAGATAGTGGAATTTCTTATTTTAAAAGGTGCCAACGTAAATGTTAATTGCATGGACGGTTATCCGGCCTATCCGCCCTACTATTACTATCCGCCCGGGTACGCTGCCGGGGCGGCCCTGTTCTCATTTGGCGTGGGTGTTGCGGTAGGGGCAGCCTGGGGTTACGCCTGGGGAAATTGTAATTGGAGAGGCGGCGATGTCGATGTCAACATCAATAGAAACACCAATTTCAACAAAAATATTGACCGGAGCAAGTATCAGAACAAGATCACGACCGGCCAGGGGGGCAACCCACA
>Ga0265303_10002792_pt1 | contig 10868 bp, 8 predicted proteins | sample Helome_2_FD_192494 | JGI IMG/M metagenome (GOLD analysis project Ga0265303, IMG submission 192494) | Marine sediment microbial communities from subtidal zone of North Sea - Hel_20160317 (Illumina Assembly) | ecosystem: Environmental > Aquatic > Marine > Subtidal zone > Sediment ...
CTGAACCGTGATCTCCACGTCATAAATTCGCCACTGCACTTTGCAGTCTCCAGTCGCGCGCCCCTGGCGATCATCGAGAAGTTGATTGACGCCGGGTTCGATGCAAACGCGCCGGGGCGGGACGGTGAGTCCTGCCTTACGGCCGCCTGTCGCAACACAGACATCGAAACGGTGCGCTACTTCCTCGATAAGACTACGGTGATCGAAGACGCTGCTGCTGGCAGTCTTCCCCTGATAGCGGCGGCACAATCCGGCCGGATCGAGACCGTCAAGCTGCTCCTCGACAAGGGGTGCAGCGTAGATCTCAGAGACGAACAGCAATGCACCGCGCTGCACAAAGCGGCAGGACGGGGAAGCGCAGACATCGTGTCGTTACTGCTTGCGCACGGTAGCGACGCCGATGTCGTCGATGCGAAAGGCATGACGCCAGTGATTTGCGCGCTGAGCCCTCATACCGACAATGCAGTTGACGTCATCGCACCCTTGCTCGATGCGGGATGTGACGTTGACGCCAGGGATGCAAACGGCAATACGGCATTGTGCCTCGCGGCGGAGCAGGGCAATGCCGAATGTGTCACTCTGATGCTCGGGCATGGTGCCAACGCTGACGTCTGCGGTGCGGACGATCAGCTGCCAATCCGGCATGCCCTCGCGAACGGGCACATCGACGTAGCAGAGAAGCTCGTTCATCACACATCCGACTTCAGCGACGCGGGATGGCTGCTACGCGTTGCGGTGCGCAATGACTCCTGCGACCTGGTCGATATTCTGCTGACACAAAGTCGTCAGTTCGACACCGACGAAAATGGCTGCACGCCGCTGTTCCAAGCCTGCATCGATGGCCGGACCCGCATTGTGCGAAAACTTCTGGACGGCGGGATCGATGTTAACCACCGCAACAACGCCGGCCTTACGGCATTATTCGAAGCCACACGGAGAGGTCATGCCGACATTGTCAATCTCCTGATCGCCGCTGGTGCTGATATGAATGCCCGCGACCGATTTGGTAACAATCCCTTTGTATATGCAGTGCTGGAAGGTAAGAGTGACGTCGTCGAGGCATTTATCGAAAGCGGTTCCGATGTAAATGAGGGATATCAGAACGGTTATACGCCGCTGTTTTTCGCCTGCGAGAAAGGCTGGAAAAACATCGTCCGGATCCTGATCGACGCCGGAGCGGAGGTCAATCGCAGAAGTAGTACCGGGCTTACGCCAATCCATCGATCCATCGATCTGCATCCGGACACGCAAATCATCGAGCTGTTGATCACACATGACGCCGATATTGATTGCCTGGACCATTCCGGCGTTGCGCCGTTGCATACCGCCGTCCGATCCGGGAACAGCGCTGTATTGTCCTGCCTGATCGAAAACGGTGCGGATCTGAATATATGTACGGAACAGTCGGCAAGCCCGTTGATCTGGGCCGCCGAACTGGGCAATTACGAGATGGCACGCCTGCTGCTCGAGGCCGGCTGCGATCCATACGTCCGGCGCAGAGATAGACTGACGGCCGCTCAGATTGCAGTAATGAAATCGGAGTCTTTTGCCGAATGTAACCACAGCTTCACGCGTTTCATGAAGCATTACGATCCCGAAAGAGAGCCGCTATTTGCACTACTCGACAAGCACACGAATTTTGCCTGGGTCACGCTGCAGAACATCGGCAACCTCGTCACATCGAGATTTCGCAGAACGAACTAGGACGGCGAGTCTCGCCCGCCTGATCCGCTCCTGAATTAGCCAACCTGGCCGATGAGCCAATAGCCGGGCAAATCCGGTGTGTCCAGACACGCATGGGCCATTTGAGGCGCTTCGATGATTGTGTGGGACAACTGGATAGCGATGGCCTTCTTCGCAACCGGTGCCTGGGCGCTATCGTGTGTGCTGGACGTGTGTATGGTCGGTGGAGGCGTATACCGAAGGCCATCGGATGGGCCGCTGGTTGCCGGACTATTCTGTATTGTGCCGGTTATGGCAGTTGGTGACATCGGGATCCTGCTTCGCGTCGATGCTGCGGTCGCTGCCGTCGCTATGCTCTCCGGAATCTTCTATCTTCTCCACGTACACTTTTATTTCAAGGCGTTGTTTGCTCTCAATGACGCCTCCAATGCCGAGATTTTCAACACGTTGAGCGTGCTCATCGTGCCAATACTTGCATTCGTGATGCTTGGGGAGCGGCTGGAACCGGCACACTACGGCGCGATTGCTCTTGCCGTTGTCGGCGTCATACTGCTGGTTCGGCTGCAAATTTTTCGATTGACTCGCCGCGCGACAGCCTACCTCGGCGTTTCTGTATTATTCGTCTCTCTCGTTATGGTGTTGCAGGCGTGGGTGTTGCAACACGTCGATTACGTTACTGCAATATGGCTATTCTCGGTCGCCGCGTTTTTTGGTGCGCTCGGTCCGCTAATAGTGCGTCCGCGGCGTCGCCGGCACATTGCTTGCCTTTGCCGCCGGTTTGGCGTGATGTTTGCGGGTATTCAAGTACTGGAGCTCTGCGCCGTACTCGGCTCACAACGGGCAACCGATGTCGGCCCTTCGGTGTCCCTGGTGGCATTGGTGGAATGCGCACTCCCGATTTTCGTAATACTTTTTAGCTGGGCCCTGGCTGTGCTCTCCCGCCGCTGGCAATTCACCGATTCGACGCGAATTCAGTCGGCGCTGGCCCTGCAATCCGTCGCCCTTCCGTCCAAGATCGTCTCCATGGCACTGATTGTCTCGGCCATCCTGCTGATACGGCAATAGCAACCGATTCTGTCGATCCGGCCCGCTTGAGCCGATTTTCGGCGTATTCCGGTATGTACTAATAGAGAAGACGTCATGTCTGCCAACGATCGAGGAGTTGCACCCATGCAAGTGCTGCAATCGACTACGACGAATTCAATCGATATCAAACCGTTCCGGCTCGCGCACGAGATTCTCGTGCTTGACGCATTTCTGCAGAAACCACTGGATATCCGGCGTTATCAGTCCATAACCAGAAATTTCATATCCGAGCTTTTGACTGTCCTGCGAATGGAGCCGCTTGGCGAACTGGGCATCTACCCGGCGGTCGACCAGCGGGCGCCGGGCTGGTCTTTCATTCAACCGATCACGACCAGTCATGTCAGCGCACACTATTTCGAGAAGCCGGGACGACTCCCGCATATCCGAATCGACGCCTATAGCTGTGACTCAGTCGACTGGCAGCGGCTCATTGAGGTCTGCGATCGTCACTTCGGACTCGCCGAGTGGCGCGCAAGTTTTATCGATCGCCAGATCGAATTGCCATTCACGCGCAAAATCCTCGACCTGAGCGGCGAGGGCGGGAGAGTGACGACCGCACACGCACTGTCAGGGGATGACGTTCCACTTAACGGAGATATTCGATGAGCACCCGCAAATGTGGCTCAGTAGCCGATTTTCTGGAATCCAATTTTCGACACTTCAATGCGCGGGAAACCCTGTCCGCCGCGGCCGGTTACCTCAAGTTCGTCACGGGGCAGGGTGGTCGCATGCTGGTATCGCTGGCAGGTGCCATGAGTACGGCTGAACTGGGCAAAACCCTGGCGCCGATGATTCGCGCAGGCATGGTACATGCCATCAGTGCAACGGGTGCGAACATCGAAGAGGACATCTTCAATCTGGTGGGAAATTCCCGCTACAAACTGCAGCCTGACTGGCGTTATCTCACCATGTTCAATGACGCTGAAACCCTGGCGGAAGGCTACAACCGGGTCACTGATACCTGCATCCCGGAAGACGTGATGCTCGATGTCCACTCGTCGCTGCTGGCCCTGTGGCAGCAAGCGGACGCGGAGGGGCGCCGTTATTTCCACTGGGAATATTTCTATCAGCTCATTCGCAGTGGATTTCTGGATGGCCGGAACGACGTGCCGATTGATGAATCATGGTTGGTCGCGGCCTGCGAACGGAATATTCCGGTGTATACCCCCGGGGCCGAAGATTCCACAATCGGGAACATGTTCTGCGCCGACGTGATGCAGGGAAAACTCCGATCGCACGCAGCGCTGAAATCCGGCACCGAACAATTCGAACACCTGACGGAATGGTACAGAGAAAACGATCGCAATCACCCCATCGGTTTTTTCCAGATCGGTGGCGGTATCGCGGGCGATTTCGCGATGTGCGTCGTCCCCGCGATCATTCAGGATCATGACACGCGGTGTAAACACTGGCGGTACTTTTGCCACATTGGCGATTCGATCACATCGTATGGTGGCTACTCAGGGTGCCCACCCAACGAAAAAGTGACCTGGCACAAGCTCGACCCGGATACGGAGAACTATACAATCAACTCGGACGCGTCCATCGTAGCGCCGCTGATCTTCCAGTACGTGCTGGAGAAGGCCACTGCTCTATCTGACCGCGCCGGACTGAAGTCTGATTTGCCCCGGGAGAAGCGCAGAACCGTAGCGATGGAAGCCTGATGGATTTCGATCCGAATAGCACTGCACCTGAGGGCGTCGGCTTGTTTGGATTGCCGTACCAGGTTGATGATGCCTCACTCGTCATTGTTCCTGTGCCCTGGGACGCAACGAGTTCCCAGGAACGCAATTCGAGTGGTGCACCAGACGCAATATATTCAGCCAGCCGATTTGTCGAATTATACGACCCGAAGCTCGGGGCGATTTACAGCAAAGGCATTGCAATGGACGCCGTTAACGCGAAGATCGCCGGTTTGGGTGTAAGCGCAGTCAACTATCAGGACAGGAATTCGCCCAGTCTTACGCGCGTCAATCGGTTGTGCGAGCAGCTCAATGAATTGGTAGAAGATCAGGTCAGGATTCGACTCGACTCCGGGCATAGCGTCGGTCTGCTGGGTGGCGACCATTCCGTCAGCTACGGTTGCATCAAGGCACATCTGGACAATTATCCGTCGCTCGGAATACTACAGGTCGATGCACATTGTGATTTACGATGTGCGTTCGATGGACTGACCTATTCGCATGCATCCATCATGTATAACGTCATGGAAAAACTGGGCCCGGAAAAACTGGTTCAGGTTGGCGTTCGGGCTCTGTGCGAATTCGAGGCCGACTACCTCGAGGGAACCGACAAAGTGGTAACGCTGTTCGACACCGAACTGCACGGCTTCGAAGCAGACGGCATAAGCTGGCGCACCGTCTGCAGTAGGATTGCAGAGCTCTTGCCGGAAGAAATCTATGTATCTCTCGACGTCGACGGCCTCAGCCCATCGGCCTGCCCCAACACCGGTACGCCGGTTCCCGGCGGTCTTACTTACAACAATCTTGTCTTTCTGCTCCATTACTTATCTGAAAGCGGAAAGAAGATCGTTGGATTCGATCTGGTCGAGGTAGGTGCCGAGGAATATGACGCAAGCATCGCCGCGCATTTACTCTACCAACTTTGCGGGCTGGTGAGATAGATCCTGACGTTGCGGACCTGAACGGACAGAAACTGGGCAAACCAGTCTCGCCGGGACTATTGCTTCAGCCTGTACGTAAGGTGGTATTCGTAACCTGTCGTCCCTGCATCTCCGAATACGAACATATCGCCACCGTTCGGCACGGTTACCGTGCCAAGATGGTCATCGTCCCTGGCTACGCTGTTGTCGCGATCCCTTACAAACCCGTCGACTTCCCAAAGTTCAATTTCTGCTCCTTCGGCCACTGTCAAATCCAGCTCCCTGGTCTGCCCGGTCTCGAACGTCCTGGTTTCGGACCTGGTCCCGTTGATCTTGAGGTAAACGCGATCATCGTCGTTCTCCTGCGGGTCGATACACGTCAAATGCTCCAACACGTAGTGTGCCGGACCTGCAGATGCTTGCGGGGACAGCGAGATGCTATGCACGCCGGTCTCCGAATCGTGCTTCACAATCTCCCGCGATGATTCGTAGCCGGGGGCTGCAACGTCGACCTCATATTGGCCCTCCGCCAGCCGCATACCGGCTACATATGGTTTGCCCGGACTGGCAAACGTGACGACCGCGCCCGCGGGCTCCGTGACGACCGTAAACCGGGGATCGAGCGGGAAGACCCAGAGCCCGATCGCTCCCACTGCAATAATGCAGATCAGAGCAGCGGCCAGCTTGCCTCGCGTTCGTTTCGAGCGTCCGGAGTCGGTGGCGGAGTGTTTGCGATCAACAAATCCTTGATCTTCAATGCCGAGACCAATCGTCTTCGACAGATCCTGCAGCCCCTTATCGAAATCCCTGAAGTCCAGCTCGGTGAATGTCGCCAGCTCGCTCGGCTTTTGCGCGTCTTCAAGAATTACCGGAATCAAGACGGGTTTGTCGTGATTGACGCGACAATGATATGCGTGCTCTATTTCCGCTTTGACGGCTTTGGAGTCAACAGAGGACTTCGATACCAGAACCAGGAACCAGTCCGCCTCGTTTATGGAGTCGAGCACCTGCCCCCAGGCGACGCTTCCCGGTCGACCAGACTCCAGGAACTGAAATACATCTGCACCCAGGCTGGACAGTTCTTCGTAAAGGCGTAAGGCCATGGCCTTTTCTTGCCCCGCAAAGCTTATGAAGATCTTTGGACTATCCAATTAACATCTGCTCACTGCTCGACGTTCAATGCACGATATTCATCCGCTTTTGCCGCGTTGCCGGATAATTCATATAGTTTAACGAGATTGCCGACGGCATTTTTCGTGCGCGGATGCGTCGGACCGAGCTTCTCATTTAACTGTCCGTAACTCCCGAGGATGATTTGTTCGGCTTCGTCATATTGGCCGGTCTCGGCCAGGCAATCGCCAAGGGCAACCCGAATGTCCGGCAGAAACTGCTGGTTTGGCGCAGCGCGCTCCAGTACGGCCACGCCTTCGCGCAAAAGCGGTTCGGCGGACTCGGCATCACCCTTGAGCATCGATATCCTGCCGAGTTGCGCCAGAACCATGCCCATCTCCGGATGATCCGGACCAAAAAACTTTTGCAAGACCTGTTGGGACTCCCGGTATCGTTTCTCCGCGAGGTCGAGATCGCCCGTCTTTTGATGTACGTTGGCAAGGCCATTCAGCAGGTAGAATGATCCCGATGCGCCATCCGGCACCAAAGTAATGCTGATCGTCAGCGCTTCTTCGTAATGCGCAATCGCCTCTTCTAATCGACCCTGGCGCTGCAGAACGGACCCGAGATTGTGCAGCGTTTCGACGTGATCCATATGCAGGTCGCCATGCACTTCGCGCTTTATCGCAAGCACTTCCAAATGAATTTCTTCCGCCGCGTCCAGCTGACCCTTGTGCTCGAGCATGGTCCCCAGGTGCGACTGGGCGCGCGCAACTTTGATGTGCCTTGGCCCCAAATGCTCACGGATGATATCGACCGCCTCGCGATAGTGGTTTTCCGCAGAATCGAGATCTCCCTGGCGGTGCAGAATTCTACCCAGCACCAGCAGGCTGTCGGCAAGACCTTCCGGGTCGCTTTGGGCTTTGCGAATCGATACGGCCTGCGAAGCCAGAGACATCGCCTCATCGAGACCGCCGGTCCTCTCCTTCAGCGCCGTCATTTGCTCCAGAAGCCCCGCGTAGTCCGCACTTGAATTGCCAACCGCATCGGCGTGCAGTTCAATTGCTTCCGCGAGCAAAGGCTCCGACTCCTCGTACATCGACAACTCGGCGTAGATCAAGGCGATCGTGCTCATCAACTCGGACCGGACCGCCGGCTGACCGGGCAGCTCTTCCCGGATACGTTCGGTACCGCTGTCGAGCAGCTCGCGCGCGGTTATCGTCTGCCCTTTCGATTCGTTCGGCCCGGACAGTTCAAATATTCTGACCAGAAAGTCTTTGATCTCCTCGGCCTTGTCCCGTTCCAGTGCAATAATCCGGGTCTGCTCCGCGCTCCTGATGGCATTCAGCGTGGCCAGGGATGCGACTGCAATCAATGACCCGGAGACCACAATCGCCGCCGCAATGCCGGCTTTGTGTCTTTTGACGAATCTGCTCGCCCGATAACCGAAGGTCGGCGGGCGAGCGAAAATCGGCAGCCCGTCGCGATAGCGCGCGATGTCCTGCTCGAACTGCTCTACGGACTGGTAGCGCCGATCCGCCTCCTTGTGGAGCGCCGTCGCCAGAATAGTGTCGAGGTCGCCGCGAAGCTTGTTGCATAGCTGCGAGGGCGTGCTGCACCGTTCGGCCGCAAGTTCCTCTGCACTGCCTGCTGCAGGACCTTCGTCGTCCGCCGCCGACAATTCGCCACGCGCAACAATGCTTGCCACCAGCGGCTCCTGCTCGCAGATTCTCGCGACAATCTCGCCGTCTGTCAGACCACGAAGCGAGTAGGGCAGACGCCCCGTCAGGAGTTCATACAGCAGCACTCCCAGTGAATAAACGTCCGACGTCGTATTGACCGGCATGCCGCGCATCATTTCCGGGCTGGCGTATGCCGCCGTCATCGGACGCCTGCCGAGTTGGGTCAACTCTGCCCCGGCGAAAGCCGGGTCGAGAATTTTGGCGATACCGAAATCCAGCAGGCGTACATTGCGGTCCTCGTCCACCAGCACGTTGCCCGGCTTGAGGTCGCGGTGAATGACGAGATTCCGATGCGCGTAGCGAATCGCGGCGCAGACCTCCCGGAAAAGGTCCAACCTCGCATCGACGTCGAGCCTGTGCTTGTCGCAATATTCGTCGATTGGCTGTCCCGCAACGTAGTCCATGACGAAATAGGGCGTACCATCGTCTGTAACGCCGCCGTCGAGCAGGCGCGCGATATTGGGGTGGACAAGACTGGCGAGAATCTGACGTTCCGCAAAAAAGCGGGATGCCGCGTTCGCATTCTGCAGGCCCACGGGCAGGATTTTGAGTGCGACGCGTTTCTCGAACTGCTCGTCTGCCCGCTCCGCGAGATACACGGCACCCATACCGCCACGCCCGAGCAGCCGTAGCAAGCGATAAGGCCCAATGATTTCATTGGACGGCAGTTTCCAATCGTCCTCGAGACCGTCGACGCCGCCGAGTCGCTTGGCAAGCGACGAAAAATACGCATCGGAATTATTTGCGGCCGCCAGCAGAGCCTCGACTTCGTTTCGTAGATTGTCGTTGCCGGCGCATGCCTCGAGCAGGTATTCGGCGCATTGTGCCGCGTCCATCTCGCTGGCGGTTGCGAAAACCTCTTCGGCGCGAATGGTCATGAATGTCTGACTGCGTTCATTCGGTCCGTTTCTCTGCCGGACTGTTCATCGCCCGGTACATCGTCGCACTGGCAACGGTCCATTCACGTTTTACCGTTGCGGGAGAGATATCCAGCGCTTTTGCAGTCTCCGCGATCGTCATGCCGCCAAATATCCGGCATTCGACGACGCGGCAGCCTCTGGGGTTATCGGCCTCCAGACCCCGCAACAGGCTGTCGACCATCAACAACTCGTCGATGTTCTCGTCGGCGACCAGCACCTGCTCTTCCAGGTCGAGATCGACAGCTGTACCGCCGCGTTTGGCGGCGTTCCTGCGTTCCGCGTAGTTCACCAGGATGTGGCGCATCGCCTTGGAGGCGGTCGCGTAGAAATGCGTTCGATCCTGATACTCGCCGGCATCGTGGTTTGCGAGCTTGATATACGCCTCGTGAATGAGCGCCGTGGTGTTCATGGTGTAGTTGCCATGCCAGCGCTTGCGGTGTGAGCGCGCGATTACTCGCAGTTCCTGGTAGACATCCTGGAACAGTCTGTCCGCCGCGGCGGCGTCTCCGGCGGTCGCCGCTTGCAGTAATTCGGTGATATGTCCGGAAGATGGCACTGCCTGATGCCCCTGGTTATCCTGTGTTGGTACTAACTCAAGGTCGTTCTCACATCCTAATAGAGCGCCAGATTAAATCAATTGCAGTCGTTTACCGCCTGCACAAAAATCAGCAACCCTGAGTTTCGACATTGTTGGTACCGGCTCTGCATTCCGGACTGGCCCCAGGCAGAACGGTGGAAACATTAACTTTGACGAGCCCCATTACTGGCCTTACGTTGCAGATATGTGGCAGGATTCGATGCCGGTCGGCCCCTGCAGCTGAGCCGAAAAACGGAAAAGTCGATGCCACTAATTAGCAAAATGCGTAGCTTTACCGCGATGTTCCTTCGTAACCGGCTCGGTCTACAGGTCAACGTGATTCGCAAGAGAGGCGAGGAACGATTTCCGGGATACGTCAATCAGGAATTTCCTTCGCTATATCGAAAATACTGCAATGACACGATGGTGCCATGGCAGGGGCTGTACGGCAGTTGGCTGGCGGCGCGACATATCGGCTATCACAGAGTTCCAGGAGCGATCGTCGAGTGTGGCGTGTACAAAGGCGGATGTTCGATGATCATGGCAGAGGCTGCCTATGCCACCGGCCGGCATGACATCGACATTTGGCTCTACGACACGTTCACCGGAATGGCCGAACCGACAGAACACGATTTCAAGGGCGGTCTCACGGCTAAAGACGCGCGTATAAATGCTCAGTCTAAATTCGAACAGCAGAAACGTGGAGATTATGTGGACTGGTGTCTCGGGCCGCTGGAGGATGTCAAAGCCGTAGTCCAACGCGGGCCGCTTGCTCCCGAGCGGGTTCATTTGGTTCAAGGAAAAGTCGAGGAGACGATTCCGTCAGAGGTCCCCGAGCAGATTTCGCTGTTGCGTCTCGATACGGATTTTTACGAGTCGACCAAACATGAACTCGAGTACCTTTACCCCCGGTTATCGCCGTCCGGCATCCTGATCATTGACGACTATGGAGCGTGGGCCGGCGCGCGGAAGGCCGTCGACGAATACTTTACGGATCCCGCCATCTCCCCACTCTTGGTGCCGGACAGCTACTATGGGGCGCTGGTGGGCCTCAAACCTCCCGCACCGGACCGCGTCAGCTCGGAAACCGCCTGAGGAAGACCGACGTGTGATCCGAACGCCAATGGTGCCAGATTTATATCCTGGAT
>Ga0265303_10002793_pt1 | contig 10867 bp, 13 predicted proteins | sample Helome_2_FD_192494 | JGI IMG/M metagenome (GOLD analysis project Ga0265303, IMG submission 192494) | Marine sediment microbial communities from subtidal zone of North Sea - Hel_20160317 (Illumina Assembly) | ecosystem: Environmental > Aquatic > Marine > Subtidal zone > Sediment ...
CGCACCCGTCACTAACGCGACTTTGTCCTCGAGCAGACCTTTCATCCTGGACCCCGTTGGCAGTGCATTTCCTCAGGCTAGCAGAAATAGTCGGCATCGTGTTCCGCCGACTGTTCAGCCGTGATGTCGGAAAAACCGAATGCGTATATATTGTCGTTCGCTGGATAGAGAGATGTATGCTTGTTCGGCTTCGTACCAGAACAGGGTAATTGAAAATGCGCCACGAAGACTTGATGGATTTCAATCGGATTGACGAGACCGAAAACCCGGGCGAGTTTATTGCTTTTCTGGATACTGCCTCCAGGAACACGGGCATCACGGCAATGAAACGCAGGACCTACGAATTACTCGACGCGAAACCCGGCCGGAGAATCCTGGAAGTCGGTTGTGGGACTGGTGACGACGCCCGACAAATTGCGGAGATGATCGCGCCGACCGGGAGCTTAATCGCGATCGATAAAAGCGAAGCGATTATTTGCGAGGCTCGTCGCCGCAGCCAAGGAAAAAAAGATTCAATAAAATTCGCCGTGGGTGACGCTACACATCTCGACCTGGAATCAGCGACTTTCGACGCTTGTCGGATCGAACGTACACTGATCCATGTTCCGGAACCCGCTGCGGCAATGAACGAAATGGTGCGAGTTCTGGATATTGGCGGCAGATTAGTCGCCTACGAGCCTGACCTCGAAACATACGTCATTGATTCATCTTATCGCGAACTGACCAGCCGTCTTCTCAGGTATTGGTATAGTCAATTGCAGAGCGGTTGGGTTGCTCGTCACCTGCCGACACTTTTCAAGGAAAGTGGCTTGGCGGATATAAGCATTGAGCCACGAGCCATGATCTATGATTTTGATATGGTCAGCCAATCATTGTATGGCACGATGGAGCGCGCTGCCGAGGCTGGCGTTGCGTCGGTAGAAGAGATATCTGACTGGTTTGTAGATCTGGAACGAGCGCACAATAACGGTACTTTTTTCTGTGCCAACATGGGTTACATTTTTTCGGGCAGCAAACTGTAAACTGTTTCGAATCCGACTCATCTCAATGCCTGCTCCTGGCCGTTAGCTACCCTTAAAATCAACCTGTTTCAACGTGACTGAGTGGCGGCTTTCCATGAATGTAGATGTCCAGAAATTCGGTGCGCCGGAAACAGAAATGAACGGCTGTTTTGCCCCTGGAGGCGGCCCTGCGGGTAGTATCACGGAGACGTTAAGCCTGACGGAAGTAGTTGAACAGGGAGTGTTGGATCACCCGTCGTGGCATTGGCCCGACTGATTTATTAGAGAAAGGTGTCAGAGCCATTTTTTTGTGACGTGAATCGCACTATCTTGGCGAAAAGGTTGGAAAACAAACCTGCCGTTTTATTCCAACGCAGTCGAATTGTGACAAGCTTCAAGGACATCATATGCGTCTTTCCGTTAAGATCTTTTCTACGAGTGTGCTCTTGCAGGGAACGCCATGCACATTTTTTACAAAGCTTTTTTCGTCGTATTTTGCGCAACTTTCTCAGCGGCAATTCAAGCGGACGATTTCATTTCCTTGGTCGAACAGAACTTCCCGTACCAGGAAGTTGACGAGTCCTATGGCGTCGCCAAGATCCAGGAGGGTCGGTGCCAGGAAGGAACTCCGTTTCAGTTTTCTCAGGAAGGTTACCGGACCAGTACGAAGATGGATGTCGCCAAGCTGATTCACGAAAAACTTCGTGGCCTCGGTGCTAACGCTTTCGTAATCACCGACCTGAAGGAAGATAGTCACGTCAGGAGCATCATGGTGACTCCTTTAGCGTGCGACTTACACTGAGTTGCTACCTTTTTCCGCGGCCTAGATAGAGGTACGAATCGCGCCAGCTTTCGTTGGGTTCGAGCGGTTCGGTCCAATAATCAGCACCCTTGATTGCATTAATTGTCATCGACTCAGCCGCGCCGGGCATATACGAATCGGCATGGGTGCTCTCGAATGGCTGGTTCTCGCCGTTAGTCACCGGCTGATTTGTAGAGTTCTTGATTACCTGAAAGGCCGCTCTTGGGTAGAGCAGACGTTTGATAGTGAACCTTCGAAATCCTTGCTCTAAATAGTCCGCTTCACGCGCAAAGAGGCCACTGGGCTAGAATGGCTGAAAAGGAACGCTCCTGATTCAAAGCAGACGCTCGTGACCGGGAGTTATTCGTCAATTGTGAACAAGAACTATAGTTAGGTGGCATTTGGGATAACAGCAAGACCAATTGTCAATTGCACCAGGAATCCGAAGTAATGAGACCTTCGCCCAGATAACCTATGTCCGATTTCGAATATCTCAGCGTTTTGATCGCCATCATTGTTGGCATTGGATTTGCTCATTTGCTGCTGAGCATTGGTCGAGTTGTGGGCGAAAGAGACCGCCTCAATGTCCAATCCGTCCAGCTGATTTGGACGCTCAACATCATGTTGATGCTCGTAACTTTCTGGTGGTGGGCGATCAGCTTGCGAGAGCTTGAGGAGTGGGTATTTCTACAGCTCGTGTTTCTATTGTTTGATGTTTCGCTCTGGTGCTTGCTTGCCGCGGTTCTCTATCCGGTTAATATCCCTGACGAGTTTGATTTGGGTGCATATTTCGAGAGAAAGCGACGCTCGTTCTTCGCTATCCTAATCATTCTTTCGTTCGCTGATCCGTTAACGGCATCGATACTCGGCACAGAGCACCTGATAGAACTCGGATGGGCCTATTGGCATTGGATTCTTACCTGTCTAATCGGAGGTATCGCAGGTTTGCGATTTCCTAACCGGCGGTTTCAAAACGCATTTGCTGTCTACTGGGGATTGTCCCTTATCGGTTTCGCGGTCTCCTGGCAATACTCGGTGGGGTAGCGGTTCGGACAATCGTCGTATGTGCCACCTAACTATGCGCTTCATTGCTGCATGAAAAGGCCGCTGTCGGGAAATGCCGACGTTCGATCGTTATGCTGCAGCCGTGCAGATCCGCGACCACCACCAGCGAGCCATCGATCGCCTGGCTGACGCCTACCGGGACGACCCGCGCTTTCGCGGGCTAATTATCGGGGGCTCTGTCGCCAAGGGGTACGCCCGAGACGACTCGGATGTAGACTTCCTCATCATCGCAACAGATGAAGCGTTTGAGCGGCACCGAGCTGCGCGCGACCTGTTTGTTAACCGAACCGATCTCTGCGACTACGACGGCGGTTTCGTCGACGGCAAGATCATCAACCTGGCGTTTCTTGAAGACGTGGCCGAAAAGGGTAATTAACCGTCCCGCGCCGCATTCCAGGGGGCCTTCGCCGCCTACTCGCACGCCCCCGACCTCGATGCCCTATTGCAACGCATACCTGTCTATCCCGAGGCCGGGCATGACGAGCGCATCAGAGCCTTCTACAGTATGGCGTTCATTCAGCATTGGTTGTTCCAGGAAGCCGAACGTCACGGCAACCGATACACGCTGATCCGCTCTGCCAGTCAGCTCGCACTTTTCACCGGCAGGTTGATCCTGGCACACAACCGCAGGCTCTTCCCTTACCACAAGTGGCCACCCAGGGCCCTCGAATCGGCACCTGAAAAGCCCAACGACCTGATGGCATGCTTCAATAACTTGCTTAGCGAGCCTCGCAGCGAACACGCCTCTGCGCTGTTCGAGGGGATCAGGACTTTCCAGGACTGGGGCGTCACTGACCTCGAGGCCTACACCTGGTTCATGACTGACGTGGAATGGAGCTGGATGTGTGGCAGGACACCCATCGAAGATTGGTAAGTTCGTTTAGCTGCCGTTAGTCTAGAATGAGTGAAAAGGACGGCTAGCGACCCACAGCGGACAACCAAACCGAAATCAAACAGGAGTGCTGCCCATGAGCGTTATTCTCGATCCAGCGAGGAATTTTTTTGAGGCGTGCGAGACCGGCAAAGGCTGGGATGCTTGCAACGCATATTGTTATCCTGATGCGTCGTTTTCTTCACAAACAGGTGCTTTATCGGACATATCCACCCTGGAAAGTTACTGTGAGTGGATGAAGAATCTTTTGACGCCAATTCCTGACGGACACTACGAATTGAAATTTTTCGCCGCTGACGACGCTGATGAATCCGTTACGGCGGTTGCGGTCTTTCATGGCACGCAAACCGGACCCGGTGGGCCGGTACCTCCGACGGGAAATAAAATTGCTGCTGACTACGTTTATCATATGGTTTTTGATGGCGAGCGCATCAAGCACATGACAAAAATCTGGAATGACACAATCAGCTTACAACAGCTAGGTTGGGCTTAAGAAGACATACATGAATGACCGCTTCCGCTAAGAGCTGACATTCTCTCCACGGGCACCGGAATTTTTTCTCCACAGCGGCCGCTTCCCGCGCAAAAGCTGCCGTCGGGCTAAAATGCTTGAAAAGGGCTGCTTGTGACCCAAAGCGGAAGCTGATTGTTGAAGATACTGATAATGCCGCTACTACTTCATGACAAAGGAGATCCGTGAAAAAACTCACGCTCACTGAGTGGGCGGCTGCAGGGGAAATTATCGGCACTGTCGCCGTGGTCATTTCGCTGCTCTTTGTTGCTTACAGCATCAACCGCAATACAGAAGCCATGCAGGCATCTAGCGAGAACATTCTGTTCGAGCGACACACTGACCTTGCAAGCCACTTCATGACAGACCCGACTTTCGCCGAGCTCATGGTTAAGCAGCGAACAGGCGATGGTGATCTATCCGAAATAGAGTTGATCCGATGGGAGAAGTACGAGCTGAACATGCTTGATCTTTGGGCGCTGGCACACAGTCGTTATCAGCGACAATTGTTATCAGAAGATCAGTGGCTGACGTGGGATCGATATTTCACACACATGTTTTCGAATGAAGCGGAAGCGATTTCCAGGTCTCGCTGGGAAGAGCTGCAGTACGGATTTGAAGCTGAGTTTTGGCGGCACGTAGGAAATGTGCTTTTCGAAGATTAGGGTACGGCTGCTTCTGGCCGTTTCCCGTGCTTCGATTGCGCGATTTTCATGCGATCTGAACGTCTGCTCATGGTATGAGCGGACGTTTGACAGTTAGTAACTGGGAACCTTGCTCCAAACCGTCTGTCATAATGCCTTGCGAGCGTTAGATTAAAATGAGATCGTAGTAATGCTTGTGACCGAACGCGGACTTTCGTCATCCGCTAGCGATCCGCAGCTTATCTACTATACTTTGGCGACAGGCAACATCGACAAAGTCTAGCCCGACCAGCAACTGACTTTTGCTTTGAGCGACGCCGAGGGGTAAACATGAATCGACAATATTTGGCGGCCGGAATCTTCCTAGTCATGGCGGCGTGCACTACGTCCGGTTCAGTGTCGCCAGAGCCTGGCGCAAATGCCGGGAGCCCGGCGCAGAGCAGTAAATCGACAACAGCCGAGGGCGAGGCGGAAGTTACTGACGCATCAGAAGTGCGCGCGGTGGCCGACAATCGGCCCCGAAACAGGGTTGTCTGTCGTATGGAAAAAAGAACCGGTTCAAACAGGGCAACACGTGTATGCCGTAATCGTTCGCAGAATGCGATGACGTCGCTCGAGACAAGAGAGACGTTTGAAAGTCTCCGCAAATCTCAGACCAATAACAAATAGCAGCTTTCCCCTAAGGTAGTATCGCAACCTGGCCGGCCCAACGATCGTGGGACGGACGGTCATCAAGATATCGATCAACTTTGGATTCCAATTCTGAAAAGAAACAACAGACGTGTTTCGATTCGTCGGTTGCGCAGGGAATAGTTTCGGCTACGGTACACAGCGTTGACAAATGGAGGCCTCGACAATGCTGGTTGAACTCGCAATAAACGTCCTTGCTTCAGTGATACTGGTTGCAGGGGGTTACTTCGGGGGCATGTATCGCGAACGACAAGCCGCGAAGGGAATAGGCCTGGACGAAAATATCCTGAGTAAAGACGAGTATCAGAAGGCGCTTGCCGGCAAGAGGCACTTCCGCGATTATTAGCTGGCGGATTCGTTTTACCTATTCCGCACGACCGGCTGGACGAGTACAGGCGTATCGTTGAAGCGGTTGCGGAAATCTGGAAGGAACATGGCGCGCTCGATTACAGGGAATATGTCGGCGACGACTTGATATTGGAGGGAACGCGCTCGTTCACCGATCTCGCAGGCGCAGCCGAGGGTGAGGTCATTGTGTTTGGGTGGGTGGAATTCGAATCTCGCGAGGCACGTGATTTAGCAAACGAAAAGGTTGCGGCTGACCCAAGAATGGCGGACCTGATCAATTCATCGGATACAGGTTTTGATGCCGAACGGATGGCCTACGGCGGGTTCCGGTCCTTCGTTCCATCACCGAACGCCAATGCCGGACAATAAATCGCCGCACTAGCCGCCCTCCGCTGGCGGACGGATCGTTAAGTGATTAGCTAAACTCTTGACAGGCTTGCGGTATCTAACAGAAACAGCACGGCAATTCCAAGGTTCAATATGATTGTCTTTCCATTATTTGGTCCTCAGGGTTTGGAGACAAAGACGTGAAACGCTGGCGCTGGAGCATAATAGGTCTGGCCCTGGCGGTACTGTTCGTGCCTGTACTTGTGAGGCAGCTATTGCCGGTCGAGTTCCGACAGCTCGAGCGGGTCGCGCTCCCGGATACCCGGCATATAGAAATCTCGTTTCAGAATCGGACGCAGAATCTCGCGCTGGGTGGGCTGTTGTTCGTTCCTGCAGGAGATGGGCCGTTTCCGGCCGCCGTTGTCATACACGGTTCGGGTACAAGCCGTCGCGACAACGGTTGGTACCTGACGCCGACAAAGCACCTTCAGAACAGCGGTATCGTTGTACTCCTGCCGGACAAGCGTGGTTCGGAAGAGTCGGAGGGAAACTGGCGAACTTCGAGTTTCGAGGATCTCGCCACCGATACGCATGCCGCGATCGGACATTTGCGGGAGCAACAGTCAGTCCCGATATCGGGAATTGGCGTTATTGGCATGAGCCAGGGTGGCTGGATCGCACCGCTCGTTGCCTCACAAGAAGACGACCTGGCGTTCCTCGTCTCTCTGGTCGGATCGGTGGTAACGCCGCGAGAGCAGTTGCTCTACGAGGAGAACTACAACCTTCGCCAGGTAGGATTTCTGCCGGGAATCTCCAACGTTCTCGCCTACGTGGGTTCCGCCAATGTCCGCACAATCCGCGAATTCGCGCGAAGGTCTATGAGAGTTCCGGACACGCGCTGGAGAGTCCTGACGGACAGGGCAACAGCATCATTCGGAAAGACGCACTCGAAGAGATTACGGTCTTTATCCGTGACATGGGTATGAAGTGAGCAACGAGCACGAATTACATCTGCCAATGCGGTCTTGAATACGAATTCGTCGCCTTCGAGACGCGCTTCATTGACGTACGCGGCAACATACGATGGATTCTGAAGATCCTCGAAGAGCTTCTCTTTCATATCCCAAGACGCTGCTGCCTTAACCTTCTTGCGCACTTTTTCGAGCCCGAAAATCCTCCGATCTTTCTCTCGCTCATTCTATCGTCCGCGTCGCCAGATATTTCCAGCCAGAAAGATTCCGGCGTAATTTGATGGACCGGCCTTGAAAACCCGGTAGGCTTGGGTTTTAATCACTTGCATAATCGAACTATCTTTGGCGACGGCCGCCCGGGAGGTAGAAATGAGTAGTGTTATGAAATTGCGGGATGCACCATTCGGTGACGATCATGGGCCGATGCTCACTGGTGAATACGCGCCAATTTTCGACGAACAGGAGCTCAAAGACCTGCCGGTCGAGGGCGAAATCCCGGCGGACCTGAACGGAGTCTATCTGCGCAATGGCCCGAACCAGCGATTCGAGCCGAAGTCCAGTTTCCACCTGTTTGACGGCGACGGCATGCTGCACGCGGCCGAGTTTCGCAATGGCAAAGTAACGTATCGCAACAATTGGGTCCGCACGGAAGGCTGGCTCGAGAACGATGAGCGTGGCGCGGAAGGCTACTGGGGTGTGATGAACACGGTTAAAGGCCGCCCCGAAAAACCAATGAACGATGTTGCCAATACAGACGTGATCGGCCACGGTGGCAACGCGGTTGCGACTTGGTACCTGGCTGGCGTGCCGTACATTGTTGACCCGATAACGCTGGAGACGAAAAAAGCGGCTCCGGAATACGTGAGTGGACCCGGCAAAGGCATGTCCGCACATCAGAAAGTGGATGAGTTTACGGGCGAACTGCTGTTCTTCGATTACTTCACAGAACACCCTTACATGAGCTATGGCGTAGTCAATGCCGAGGGGAAGCTGACTCATCACGTGCCGATCGAACTGCCGGGGGACCGGCTGCCGCACGATATGGGAATCACGGAAAATTACTCGATCCTGCATGATTTGCCGGTGTACCACGATGAGGGTGCTCTGCGGGCCGGGCGCCACAAGATCACATTTAACTCAGAGCTTTCAACGCGCTTCGGCGTAATCCCGAGGTACGGCGAATCTGACAGCATTCGGTGGTTCGAGTTTTCACCTTGTTTTCTGTATCACGTCGTCAACTGTTGGGAGGATGGCGACGAAGTTGTCATGGTTGCCTGCCGCTATATGCCGGCCAGGAATGCCGACGGTAGCTATGATGACCAGCGCACCGCAAAAATGATTGCCCATCTGGTTATGGATGCGCGCTTGTGGCGCTACCGCATGAACCTGAAGACCGGGGAGGCAATCGAGGAATGTCTCGATGCCGAGCACAACGTGGAATTCCCGGGTTACAACAGCGCCCTGACCGGCCGTTATTCGAAGTGGGCCTATCTCATCGACCATGATCCCGAGATCCTTCGCTGGACCGGTATCAGGAAAATGAATACCGATACCGGCGAAACGGTCGGCGAGTGGTCGGACAGTCATGCGCATTGCTGGTACAGCGAGCCCTGGTTTGCACCGGCTGACAATCCAAAGAGTGAGGATCACGGTTATGTCATCGCTTTCGCGTGGAACGACGAGACGCGGATACAGCAGCTTCAGATCTTCGATGCACTGGATGTCAGCAAAGGTCCGGTCGCCCGAGTGACACTGCCACAGCGCGTCCCCCCTGGGTTCCACGCCTGTTGGATGAAACCGAATCAGATCGGGAACTGGGAGCGCTGAGCGAGGCGCTTCCGCCGAAGAAGCTGCGGGTTATCCCATGGAGTACGGGCTCGGCCGGACGGACTGCGTTGTGCGAGCGGCCAAAAGAGCCAGGCCGATCAATCAGGAAGCACACGACATCTCTCACCGACCTGAATCGGGCATCGGTTTCAATCTACAATAGCGGGCAATAGAGAGGCGGCTTCGCCGCACGCACTGAGAATAAGAATGCCCGCCAGCCGTCTTGCAATTTACAGCGTTTTACTCATTGCCTTGGCGGCAGACGTTTTCGCCGAGGCACCGGTGCGTGTGGAATCGGTCTCAAGCCGAACCATCGTGCAGCAAATCAATGTAAGCGGCAGCGTAACGTCACCCAGGACTGCGGTGCTGTCGACCGCGGTCGCGGGCCTTGTTGCGGAAATCGTCGTCGACGAAGGTCACCGCGTCGAAGTCGGCGAAGCGTTGTTGTCCCTCGACGCCGAGCTGGCCGAGCTTGCCCTGGATCGGACGAAAGCGGAGGTTCGCCAGAGCGAGACAGCACTTGCCGACGCGAGACGCCGTTTCAACGATGCCAAGGCGGTTGGAGCGCAGCGGGCAATAGCCCGCACGGACATCGAATCTCTGAGAGCCGAGGTACTGAGTGATGAAGCTGCACTTGCTGCGTCCAGAGCTGCGTTGCGCGAACAGGAAGCCATCGTTGCCCGGCATACGCTCAAGGCGCCGTTCGCGGGTGTGATTAGTGTGCGGCACACTGAAATGGGTGAATGGGTAAATCCTGGTGACGGGCTGCTCGAACTGGTGGCGACCGAGAATCTGCGTTTCGATTTCCGCGTCGCGCAGGAGTATTTCGGTGCGCTGACGCCGGATACACCGGTCGAAATCGCCCTGGATGCCGTCCCGGATCGCGCACTTCGCGGCCGTATCGACGCTATCGTCCCGGTAAAGAGCCCTGGTGCAAGGACATTCCTGGTCAGGGTGCTGGCGGAAGACGTCGAGCTTAGCGATACATTGGCGATCACGCCGGGAATGTCCGTGCGCGGGGGGCTCAAGCTCGATACGGGGCGCCGCGGTGTCGCCGTTTCTCGTGATGCGATTTTGAGATTCCCGGATGGGCGGATCACGGTCTGGGTCGTCGATGACAGGGACGAGCTGCCCGTTGTTCGCGAGCGATCGGTGCAGACCGGCTTCGAGTTCGACGGCCTGGTAGAAATCACATCAGGCCTGGCGGACGGCGACCTCGTCGTAACGCGCGGCAATGAGACGCTTCAGGACGGGCAGGAAGTAACCATTCTGTCCAGCGCACTCTAGTCATGTTCGACGCCATCGTACGCAACGGCATTCTGATGACGGTGGTAGCACTGATCATCTCGGTCCTGGGCGTGCTGGCTGCATTGCGCGTACCTGTGCAAATGATCCCGGATCTCGATGTCCGCACGGTGTCGATCGACACGTCCTGGCCCGGCGCGACACCGCAAGACGTCGAGAAGGAAATCCTGATCGAGCAGGAGGAGTATCTGCGCAGCTTGCCCAACTTGCAGCGACTCGAGTCCTCCGCCTCGAGCGGCAGGGCGGTCATCGAGCTCGACTTTCCGTTCGGTGTGGACATGACGCAGACCTTGATCAGGGTTAACAATGCGCTGAACCAGGTGCCGTCCTATCCCGAGAACGTCGACGAGCCACGGGTGTACGCGAGTTCCTTCTCCGCCAACTCGTTCATGTACTTCGCGATCTCGCCGCTCCCGGGCAATCCTCGGGGTCTCGACATGGATATGCTGAGAGACTTTGTCGAGGATAACGTCCGCACGCGCCT
>Ga0265303_10002794_pt1 | contig 10865 bp, 8 predicted proteins | sample Helome_2_FD_192494 | JGI IMG/M metagenome (GOLD analysis project Ga0265303, IMG submission 192494) | Marine sediment microbial communities from subtidal zone of North Sea - Hel_20160317 (Illumina Assembly) | ecosystem: Environmental > Aquatic > Marine > Subtidal zone > Sediment ...
ACAAAGAGAGTTTTGTCGTGGCTTTCCAAACCAGGCAGAAGTCACGGTGACCGGTAGCCACTTTATCCAGGAAGACTCCCCCAAAGAGATCGCTGCCGCGATTCGCAATTGGCTCGACGCATTGCGCTAGGGAAGCCGCAGCAAGAATTCCGCACAAAAGAAAAGCGGTTTCTTTCGAAACCGCTTTCTCAAACCATCGTTAGCACGTGGTTCCTGGCCCCCTGAATCCCCCGCCAAGTCGTACCTGAAGGTATCTTTCAACGCTGCGTAGCCGAGGTGTTGCTGAAAGGCTACGTTTATCACCTGCAAAATTCGCAGAAATTTCGCCTTTTGTCAATCCTTTAGACAATTTCCAGTACACGAGTTCAGACTACTGTTGTTTTTGTAGCACAAACGCAACAGTTTGTTCAGGTAACGATTGCCTGCAAAATCAACGCTTAAGCGGTCAATGGCGAGGATTCGTCCAGAACCGGGCTGCGCAACAGGCCGACGCCGGTGATCTCTACCTCGACCGTGTCACCCGGCTTGAGCCAGACCGGAGGCGTTCGCGCCGCGCCTACACCGCCCGGCGTGCCTGTTGCGATGACGTCGCCGGGCAGCAGTTCTGTGAACGTCGAGCAGTATTCGATCAGCGACGGTATGTCGAAGACCAGGTCAGCTAGCTGCCCTCGTTGCATTACTTCACCGTTCACCGTGGTCGTAAGTTGCAGCACGGACGGATCCGGGATTTCGTCGGCGGTAACAATACAGGGACCCATCGCCCCGCTCTTGTCAAAGTTCTTGCCTGGGGTGAACTGAGGCGTATGTCTCTGCCAGTCGCGTATCGAACCGTCCATGAAGCAGCAGTAACCCGCGATGTAGTCCAGCGCCTTTTCTCGCGAGACATGGCGTGCTCGCGTGCCGATGATAACGGCCAATTCACCCTCGAAGTCGAACTGCTCCGATGCGCCGGGCCGGAGTATCGGTACGCCGTGGCCAACCATGCTGCCTGGAAAGCGGACGAAAACCACGGGGTGATCGGGCACCTGTCGTCCCATCTCCTGAATGTGCGGCCGATAATTCACGCCGACACACAGGATTTTGTCCGGATTCGGAATAACGGAAACAAAGCGAACATCGGAAGCACTGTGGTTCGCGCCGCCGATATTGTCGCCCAGTTCAGGCTCGGCACCCGCCGCGATGACCGCCCGGAGATCCCGAAACCGCTGGCGGAACTCGACGCTCGCTTCGAAAATCCGATCGCCGCTTGCGATCCCGTAACTCGGTAGATCGTCGATTTCGAAGCTGACCAGCCGCACTTACTCGAACACCTCGTCAGCGCTGACGATGCTGACTTTGTCTTCTGCGAAACCAAGCGGGATCGTCGAGATAATCGTGTCTTCGTCGAGCAAATCCTGGGGCTTGTCGGCCTCGTAGCTGATCGGAGATGCCTGATCCGATACGAGCCGCTGACGCAGATCATCGGCGTCTTTGGTGACGAATACATAGTGGACGTTCTGCGTACTCAGATTTTCCTTTATCACGCGATTGACGTCTTTCAACGTCAGCTTGTCGAGTTCTTCGCGAACGTATTGAGCGAAATTCTCGATCTGATAGAACTGGCTGTCCAAAGCGTATCCGAGCTGTCGCGATTGTCCGTCCATCAGCAGACTGACGAACTTGGAGAGGTACGCGCGCGTTGTTTCGAAATCCGATTCGCTGATTCCGTTTTCACTCAGTTTCTGAAGCTCGAACATTGCCGTTCGCGTCGCAAAATGCGCATCATTGTTATCGCGGAGAGGCCGCAGCCAGACCTGGAAGATCTGCTGCTGACGCCCGAGGTTAGTGTCCGGATGGGTGCGGAACATGCCTCTCGGGAAGTACTCAATGTACGCATAGTCACCGTAGTTCATGCCACGCATCTCGCGAATGCGCTGATACAAATGGCTGTTGAAACTACGATGCTCACCCAGGTAAGAGCGAACCAGCCACAGTGCTACCCAGTCGGGATCGCCGCGCCGCAATTCAATAGGGAAGCCAAACGATACCGCGACCGCTGGCGTTTCCTTCTCAATCAGAACCGCTTCGCGGCCCTCCGGTATGCGTGCCGCTCGGACCGCGAGCGCCATACGCTCACCGGCAGCCAGCTTCTGCAGATCATCGCTGACCCTCGTCGCGAAAGAGTCCGGATAGCCGCCGGCCAGGCCGACGGTGATGTTCGACACCGTGTAGTTGTCCCCATAAAAAGCCTTCACATCATCGAGCGTAATCGACTCGAGGTCACTGACGCTACCGAGATTGAACGAACCGTAGGGATGGTCTGTACCGTAAATCGTTGCGTACAGGAATTCCTTGCCCAGCTCCTCGTCATTGTTGCCGACCAGGTCGGTGCGAATGCCGTTAATCAGTTGCGACCTGATGCGTTCGAAGTCGCTTTCGGACCAGCCCGGGAACAACAGCTGGCCACGCACCAGGGAGTACCAGGTATCGAGGTTATCCTTGTGCACCTGGCCGGACAGGCGCGTCATCTCCTTGTCGACCTGTGCGCCGAACCCCGCGGCAATCGGGTACATCGCATCGTTGATCTCTTCTATCGTCATCGCTTCCGAGCCGCCGTCCGAAATCATTGCCGCTGTCAGCGCGGCAAGGCCTTTCTTGCCGTCCGGATCGAATCCCGCGCCCGTGTGCACGATAAACGCAACGTCGACGAGCGGTGATGTCCTCGACTGATTGGCAACGAACGACACGGGTACGGGGTCGGCCGCTTTCGTGACGTCGAGCTCTGCAACTGGTTTCGCCGTGGTGGCATGAACCGGCGCATCCGACATGCCGGCCGAAGCAACGAGTTCATCGACCGACGCCGCACTATCGAATCCGGCAACACTCTCGTCATTGGCAAGCGTGACCGTCACTCGCTGGCTATCGACAAAATACCGGTTTGCCATGTCGCGCAAGTCGCTCGCCGTCAGCGAATCGTAGGTTGCGTAGACTTCGTTGACCGTCTCAGGCGTGCGCCAAAAGTGAACAAAACCTGCCAGCATTGCCGCGATCCCTGACGAATTGTCCATCCGGGACGTAAATCCGTAGCGCAGACGCGCTTTCGTCGCCTCGACTTTGCCGTCGGGCACAAGTTGCGTGCGCGCCTCCACCAGGGTGGCGTTGATTGCATCGCGGACATTGGCAGCATTCTCGATGTCGGTGAGACGAGCGGCGAGCATAAGTATGCCCGGGTCTTTCCGGTCCGGGAAGTAAGTGAACAGCTGATCGACAGTCTGCTCCTCGATAACGAGCTTCTGGTAGAGGTCTGAGGATTCAGAGAAGTAAATTGATGAGATGAGGTCCAGCGCCGGCATGTCCTTCTCGGTGGGCATGTAGGCCGGCCCACGATAGTTCATTGTGAGCCACGGCTGCGTTTGCCCTTCCCAAACCAGGTGCTCGTACCTGGGGCCATCGAGAGGCGGCTCAGTGGGGATCTCCGCATCATAGTCACCACGCTCCCAGCTGCCCCAGTATTTTTCGACAAGGGCAAATGTTTCCTCCGCCTCGATGTCGCCAACGAGAATCACAACAGTCTTTTCCGGGCGATACCAGCGGTCGAAAAAGAGCTTGGCGTACTCCATCTGGTCCGGCATCGCCTCGATGTCCTCAATGAAACCCATCGTGGTGTGTTTGTAGGTGTGCTTCGAGTACATCAGGTCGCTGACGCGCTCGAAAACCTTCTGGATCGGATTGGAGAAATTTTTCAGGTACTCGCCCTTCACCGCCAGCGCCTCGGTGCGAAACTGCTCTTCGGTGTACCTCAGGTTTTGAAAACGATCGGCCTCCAGTTCAATGACTTTCTCGAGATCACTTTTCGTGAACGCGATGTGATAATTGGTGTAGTCATCGGTTGTATAGCCGCTCTGGTCCGCTCCCGCTTTTTTCAGAATGTCGGCGTAGACGTCGGCCGGATAGGCTTCGGTGCCGCGGAACATCATGTGTTCGAAAAAATGCGCGAACCCGGACTTGCCTGGTTCCACTTCGTTACGCGAGCCGGTCTGGACCGGAATTTGAATCGACACGATATCCGGATAGTCTGTCTCGACGACGATGACCCGTAATCCGTTGTCGAGATCCCGCATGAGGTACGGCATGTCGAAGATTTTCGAGCTGTCGGCAGACGCTTCGGGGGACTCGCTGTTCTGTCCACATCCCACAATCAATGTCGAAACGGCCAGCAGCGCAGATAAGCTGATGATCAGCTTGTTCATATCAAAGCTCCAGGGGGGTTCTCTTACGGCAGGGTTTGACATGCCGCACGCAAAAGAGGTCAATGTTATCGTGTCGTTGAACGCGCTGCATCATGGCAGCGTACTCGCGCAAGTCACTCAATAAACCAGGGTTAGAATGGATTCGATGTTTTCTTCTCTATTTAGATCATTAGCTTATGGTGCTTTTCTCGGTTTTTTCTGTATTGCCGTGCAGGCCGAAACACTGCTGTATAACGTAAATGGCTACACCTTGACCAATGACGGAATCCGCGACTTCTCCGTGCTGGTTTTCGACGACAACGGCAAAGTCCTGGCAACCGGCGATGATGAACTGCTGGCGGCACGGCCTGAGAACAGTCGAATTGATGGCGGCGGACTCACCGTATTGCCCGGGCTCATTGATGCGCACGCTCACATGTATGGTCTTGGCCTGCTAAAGACCAACCTGGACATCACGGGCGTCTCTAGCGCCGAGGCCGCGATCGCCCGGATCGACGACTATGCGAAACAGCATCCTCACACAGACTGGATACTCGGCCGGGGCTGGAACCAGGTTCTATGGCCCGTCAAAGAATTCCCGACGGCGACGCACATCGATGCGGTCGTTAACGATAGGCCGGTCTGGCTGCGCCGAATCGATGGGCATGCCGGTTGGGCAAACACCGCGGCAATGAAAGTCGCAGGTATCGACGACGACACCCCCGACCCCGTTGGGGGCAAGATTCTCCGCGATGGCAATGGGCATGCGACCGGTGTATTTATCGACAAGGCGATGGACCTTATCGACCGACATGTGCCGGAGCCTGGCAGGAACGACTATCGGCAAGCTTTGCTGAGCGCCATCGACTCACTCGTCGCAGAGGGCATCACCGGTGTTCATGACGCGGGTGTCGACCTTACTTACGCCGAGGCATACCTCTCGATGGCGGACAACGATGAGCTCGACCTGCGTATCTACGCGATGATCGGTGGTGCCGATGAGGTCCTCGACGCGATCGGAGAACCGCTGTTCGGCTACGGCGACGATCGTCTCGAGATTGCCTCTGTCAAACTTTACACCGATGGCGCCCTCGGCAGTCGTGGCGCAGCGATGATCGAACCTTACTCCGACGATGCGGAAAACCGCGGCTTGCCTTTCTGGACGCAAGAAGAACTCGACCGCATGGTCATAAAAGCCAATGGCATGGGGTTTCAGGTCGGCATTCACGCCATCGGCGATCTCGGTAACCGCATGGCGCTGGATGCCTTCGCCAAGGCACAGACGGGAAAGCCTTCGGCGTTGCGCAATCGCGTAGAACACGCACAGATCATCACCCTCGACGACATTCCGCGCTTTGCTGAGCTGGGGGTCATCGCGTCAATGCAGCCGACGCATGCGACCAGCGACAAGAACATGGCCGAAGACCGCGTTGGACCGGACAGGATCCTCGGCGGATACGCGTGGCGACGGCTTCTGGAATCGGGTGCCGTGATCGCCAGCGGCTCGGATTTTCCGGTCGAATTGTCCAACCCTTTTTATGGCCTGCATGCAGCCGTCACGCGGCAGGACCGCGATGACAAGCCGGCAAACGGCTGGTACGCGGACCAGGCCCTGACGCGGGCCGAAGCGTTGCACTCCTTTACGCTGGCCGCGGCTTATGCCGCGAACCAGGAGAATCGACTCGGCAGCCTCGAGCCCGGAAAATGGGCCGATTTCATCATCATTGACCGCAATTATTTCACGGTGCCCGCCTCCGAGATCGACGATATCAAGGTGCTGCAGACCTGGGTCGCTGGCGAGAAAGTATTCGATGCGAACTCCGAGGAAGATGACTGATGATCGTAGAACAGATATGGACGGGAAACGCCTATCGCAATTTCAATTACCTGATCGCGTGCCCGGAGACCGGCGACGCGCTGGCGATCGATCCGCTGGATTTCAAGAAGTGTCTCGCCGTGGCCAAAGACCGCGGCTGGACTATTTCGCAAATCCTGAATACTCATGAGCACGGAGACCACACCGGCGGCAACAGGGGGATCGTAAAGGCCACCGGCGCCAGACTCATCGCGCACAAGAATGCCAGGAACCGCATACCCAACGTGGATCGCGGCGTCGGTGCCGGCGACGTGATCAAGGTCGGTAACAGCGTCGAACTGGAATGTCTCGACACGCCCGGTCACACGATGTGCCACATCTGCCTTTTGTCGCATACGGATCAACCGGGCTTGTTCAGCGGCGACACGCTGTTCAATGCGGGCGCCGGCAACTGTCACAACGGCGGCCATCCGAACGAGTTGTTCGAGACCTTCGAGAATCAACTGGACGCGCTCGGCGACGACACGCTGATCTACCCGGGCCACGACTACCTGCTCAACAACCTCGCATTCACACTCGATCGTGAGCCTGACAACAAAGTCGCACAACAGATGATCAGGGAATACGAGAACCAGGATCCCGCGGCAGCACTTGTAACCACGATGGCACAGGAACGCGACATCAACACGTTCTTCCGCCTGCACAGCCCGTCTGTCGTCGCAAAACTCGTCCAGGAGTTCCCGGAGATGGGCGACAGCCCCGACGCGCGCGCCGTGTTTCTGAAACTGCGCGAACTCAGGAACAGCTGGTAGCGACGCGTTGCGATACTCGCTTTAAATCCCGTTCCGCGGTATCCGGTCTCGACGCCAGCCACAGCCATAACAGCGCGAGATACACTCGCTGCTGCTCTACGAGCTTGGTGTACCACGATTCTCCGGCTCCGTCGAAATACACATCCAGCAGTGCTCTCGCGTGCGCTTCGCTCAACTCGTGGTGCTCCACGATCGTCGCGATATCGAACAGCGGATTGTTGTCGCAAGCGTATTCCCAGTCCAGGAACTTGAGCGCGGGCGTCGCAATGATGTTCTCGGCGACGAGGTCATTGTGGCAAAAACAAAGATAGTTCGGCAGCCGCGTCGTCTTGATGGTTTTCAGGCAGGTAGCAACCAGTTGCTTGTCCGGATTGTCGATTGCCTGCGCATAGAGTTTTGCCGCCCCGAGCGCATTGAAAGACCGGCCCGACATCGGCAGCGAATGGAGCCGCCGCAGGGCCGAGGCCAGCTGATCGATTCTGCTGTCTTTATCGAGGTCAGCCGGATCCCAGGCCGCGCCTTCAACATACTCGGTGAGGTAAACCTGGCGGTTGGCGAAAAGGACGGGGTTCGCCAGGCCCGCCTGCGCCGCAGCCGCTTGTGCGTCTCGTTCCTGAATTCGCGAATTGTAAGGAGCCGTGCGCGGATTATCGTCGATCTTCAGGACCGCCTTGCGGTTGTTCTTCTGCAGCAGCCACGCACGATTCGTCAGCCCACCGGCAAGTTCAGTCCACGTTGCGCCCTGCCATTCCGGCAATTCGCTGATAACGTCGTCGGGTGACAGCGCCGCCGTCATGCCCGCCGCTCGCGCATCGACCGGCTCCAGCTGACGAGGCCGAACGGAATCATGATCACGTAGACCAGGAACAACAGCGATGTCAGCTGCAAGTCACGCGTCCAGTAGATGAAGACCGATGCCATATCAATGCCGAGCCAGTACCACCAGTTTTCGAGCACCTTGCGAGCGACGAGAAACGTTGCCCAGATTGCGGACCATGTCGTCAGTGAGTCTACGTAAGGAAAAGCAGCGTCGGTATGCCGGCTCAGAAAATAGCCATTGATCACGCTGAACGCGAGTATAACAACGATTGCCGCAGCATGCGTTTGCAGCGGCCAGCAAACGACGGGCCGCTCATGGTCTTTTGTCTCGCCAGTGGTCCAAAAGTACCAGCCGTAAATCGCCATAACAAAATAGAAAGCGTTGAGCACCGACTCCATGTACAGCTTGGCGCCGATAAACAGCCAGGCGTAGATTGCAGTGCTGACCCCCGCACAGAGCCAGCACCAGATGTTTTGCCGTATCGCCAGCAACAGGTAGGCAATCGCCAGCACGACTGCCGTAAGCTCGAGCGGCGAAAAGTCCTGCGCCTGCTCTGTCAATTGGGCCAGTAGCGACGACACGGCTATCCGAAGATCGGATTGTTCAGAATCTTTATTGCGAATACGGCCTTCGGCAGCTGCTCGAACGTCGCACCGATCTCCTGGCGCAATGCGTCCATAACATCATCGAACTCGCCCACGATCTGAGTGCTCATCGCATTCGTCCATACCTCGAGTCGCTCACGCCCGTTCAGACGGGCAATTACATCCTTGATCGGCGGGATGAAGTCCGCGTCGAGTGGATACAGACTGATATCAACAGCTACTTTCATTAGTTGAACCTCTTTTCAATAGTGACGCCGACCTGGCGTGGATCGCCCAGTCGCTTATAGAGCGTATTCGGAAAGTCCGGCGGCTCGTTGCCGAAGTAGAATCCGCGTACCGCGTAGTGTTTGTCGAACAGGTTGCGTGCCCACAGTTGCAACAGCCAGCTCTCTACTTCGTAGCCGATACGTGCATTGAGCAACTCGTAGGCCTTCGATTCTTGATCGTGACTGACATCGAAATAGAACTCGTCACGCGCTGTCGCATCCAGCCGGGCGAAGAATCCATTGGCGCTGCGGTAAGCCGCGCCGGCCGCGACCGTGTAACGCGGTGCATGCGCCTGGTCGCGGCCACCGAGGTCACCTTGTGGCGCCATGAACTCATCGAAACTGGCATCGAGCAGGCCTATGTTCGCGTAGATCTCCCAGGAATCGGATATGAACCAGCGGAAGTCCGCCTCGGCGCCCAGCGTGTCGCCTGTCGCTGCGTTGTCGGTGAAAAACACGAATGAGGCCGGGTCGCCGGGAACCAGTTGAAACGAGGTGCGGACCTGTTGATCATCACGCCGGCTGTAGAATATCGAAGCATTCAACGTTATCGAATTGTCGAGCAGAGACGACTTGATGCCCGATTCGACGCTCCACAGCTGCTCTTCGCCAAAATCCCTTCGGCCTGGTGGCACAAACCCGAGGTTGAAACCGCCGGCCTTGTAGCCCTTGGTCAGGCTGACAAAACTCGTCAGCGCAGCCGAGTGATCATGACTCAGACTGACTTCGCCGCCCCACATCGTCTCCGACGGATTCGCGGAAAGCGCCGTCGTATCGACATAGTCGGTCGATCGATGCTCGACCCGCAGCCCAACACTCAATCGGGTTGCGTCACTGACATTGCTTGCAAGCTGGCCAAACAGCGCCGTGCTTGTCGCCTCGTAGTCACTGCCGAGCGTGTCATCGAGGCTGTCCGCAAAGTCATAGAAAGGGTCGTAATAGTTGCCGCGGTTTACCGTCTGAAGCTTGTCGTCGAGGTCCTGCACGTAAAGCCCGATGAGCCAATCGGTGCTGCCTGTAAAGATCCTTCCTGCGTCACTCGATGCGAGCCGAAACTCCTGGTTGACGGTCTTGCGCTTTCGATCGTTCAGCGATACGTAATCGTAAGTCACAGGGGACCAACTATCCTCGTTGCCCCAGTCTGCATCGAAACTGAACTCGATATCCGAATCGGCAAATGCCGTTACCGAGGTCAGCGTCATTAGATCCATTCCCGACCATTCGAACCTCAGCGACGCTCCCGTACTGCGCTGGGCGTCCTTTCCGGGGTTGTCGGAGTGCATCGAGTAGCTGTTGTCCAGCGCGAACGCATCGTAGCCGTCGTCGATATCGCTGTAGAGTATCGATAGATTGGCTTCGAGCGCTGCTGAAGGCTGGTACCGCAGTCGGACACGCAGCGCCGACTCATCACGACCGTTGGTGTCATCGCGACCGAGATAGCCGTTACTTCGAAAACCGTCACTCTCGTGTTTTTGAGCGCTGACTCGATAAGTGACTTTCTCATCACGGTCGAGTGCGCCGCCAAAAGCCAGTCCCAACGCAATCGCATCGTCGTCGCCGGCGCTCAGTTGCACTCGCCCGTTTCGCTCTGCCGACGGGGTGGCGCTGCTTATATAGATCAGCCCGCCCAGGGCATTGGCGCCATAACGGCTCCCCTGGGAACCGCGCAATACTTCCACGGATTCGACGTCGAACAGCGTCGCCACCGTGCCAATGCCGCTGAAGTCAATGTCGTCGATCAGGAATCCGATGGACGGATTTGGAGCACCCTGGTACTGCTCCAGCTCACCAACGCCACGAATCTGGAAGTACCGGGCACGGTGGCCGTCACCCGACCAGTTGAGATTGGGAATGACATTGACGAGTTCTTCAAAGTGCTGCACCGCAGTTTGCTCGATGAAATCTGCATCCAGGATGCTAACGCTCGTGGGCAGCTCATTGATCGGGCGTCGGCGAAAGTCCGCCGTGACGATGATCTCATCGACCGCATCAGGATTCGGTTCATCTGCCATGACCGGCAATGCGAGTAATGCAAGTATGGCTGCGGTGAATCGCCGCATGTTGGAACGTGGATGCATGATTCCCTTCCTACGCCGGTACTAACCGGATCAGGTTCTAAGGGTTCCCTGTACGCCCGGCACCTGCCGGGTCGAGGATCTCAGGTCCGGGGACCACCCCTGTGAGGAAGAGATATTACTACTTTTTGAGGCGCGCGATCAGGCTGGACGTGTCCCAGCGGCTGCCGCCCATCGCCTGTACCTCGGCGTAGAATCGGTCGACGAGCGCCGTAAGCTCCAGTTGCGCGCCGTTGCGCCGGGCTTCTTCGAGCACAATCCCC
>Ga0265303_10002795_pt1 | contig 10865 bp, 9 predicted proteins | sample Helome_2_FD_192494 | JGI IMG/M metagenome (GOLD analysis project Ga0265303, IMG submission 192494) | Marine sediment microbial communities from subtidal zone of North Sea - Hel_20160317 (Illumina Assembly) | ecosystem: Environmental > Aquatic > Marine > Subtidal zone > Sediment ...
ATTGGGGCACTCAGACCGGGGACCACCCCAATCTTCTTGAGGTTGGCAACCCGGGCGTGTCACGCTTCGTGGTCAACGGACTCGCTCCCGGTGACTATTTCTTCACAATTTCTGCCATCGATACCTCGAATAACGAGAGTCAGGTCTCCAATGAGGCCAGCGGCACGGTACCATAATCTGGACTTTAGAATGATGAAACGAATCGAATTGAATGCTAATGGCGTCATAGCCAGATGCCAGGGAGTCTACGCAGGTTGCCTGCGAGTTCTCTGCGTGACCGCCGTCGTGCTGGCTGCGGCGCCGATCACCCAGGCTCGCGACTGCAGTGCGACGTCCGTGGGTTTCACCCCGATCAACGATCTCGGCTCGGGCTCGTACCAGGGATTTCAGGGCGGCCTGTACCCGGGAGGTTCCAACGTGCGGCCCGCTGGCCACGAGTCGGCCGGACTGACACTGGCCAGGTCCGTCGAACCGATGAATGCGAACGGCAATCCCGATCCGAATGGTGAGTATGTTTTGCTGTCGATTGGCATGTCGAATGCCAGCCAGGAATTCGAGTTCTTTTTAGGTGACGCAAACAGGGACGCGGCGAAAGATCCGGATCTGACGATCGTCAACGGTGCCCAGGGCGGTGCGACGGCGTCCGACTGGGCGAACGCGTCGAATCCGGTCTGGTCCCAGGCGATGGACAGGCTGTCGCAGCGCGGCGTAAGTGCGAGCCAGGTGGCGGTCGTCTGGTTGAAACTGGCGAACTCGGCGACAGGCCAGTCACCGGATTCATACAGAGCCACTCTGGCGGAGAACGTCGAGAGTGTCGTTGGTTTGCTGAACCAGAAGTTCCCGAATCTGAAACTTGCTTACCTGTCCAGTCGCATCTACGCCGGCTATGCGACTTCGGGTCTCAATCCGGAACCGTTTGCGTACGAGTCGGCTTTTACCGTGAAATGGGCCATCGAGAAACAGCTCAATGGCCAGCTCACCAATACACCGTGGTTCGCGTGGGGGCCGTACCTCTGGGCAGACGGTCTCACGCCGAGACGCGACGGCCTGACCTGGGAATGCACCGATCTTCGAGAGGACGACGGTACCCATCCATCGGATGTGGGCAAGCAGAAGGTGGGCTCAATACTCCTCGACTTTTTCAAGACAGACAGCACGGCACGAGAGTGGTTCATGGCCAATCCGGGCGCACAGGATACCGTGGCTCCGATGCCCCCCGAGAACCTGGAGGTCGATCCTTAACGGCGCGCGGAAGGACCGGGACGCTCTTACTCGTCTTGCGAAATCAGGGCCTGGTAGGCGTTTTCATAGCGTCTCGCGAGATTGGCTATGGAAAATTCCTGGAATCTCTGCTTGTTGTAGGCGCCGATGCGCCCGGCCGTCTCTTCGTCCTCGAGCAGCTCGCGCAGGCTTCGCGCCATCGCGTCCTTGTCGCCTATAGGCACGAGTCGCCCGGTTCTTCCGTCCTGTAACAGGTCGATCTGTCCGCCTTCGTCGGCGGCAACCACGGGCAAGCCGCAGAACATGGCCTCGAGATAGACGACGCCGAATCCCTCGTGCAGCGATGCAAGAGTGAATACATCGCTGTTGGCAAGGGTTCGGAATTTCTCTTCATCGGAAACAAAACCTTTCAGGTGCACCCTGTCGGCTATACCGAGTTCCGCCGCCAGAGATTCCAGGTTGTCCTTCTCCGGACCGTCACCGAGCAATAACAGGTGGGTATCGTCTCTACCCAGGGCATGCACGGCCCTCAACAGAGTAGGGTAGTCCTTGCGCCGGACCAGGCGACCAACGGCAACGATGTATTTCGTGTCGTCGTCCATTCCCAACTCGCTGCGCGTCGCCGGTTCGAATGTCGGCTCGGCGATGCCGAGCGGAATGACCTCTATCGGGTTGTCGAATTCGAAATACTCCCGAGTACGACCTGCAATATCGGTGGATATTGCGACATGCGCGTCGACCTGTCGAAGAACCCTTTTCACGGCAGCCTTGGCTGGGAAAAACTGGTGCGGCGAGTACCATTTCGAAGGATCGTAAATATCGCCGCCGATGACGGTCAACAGGTGCGGTACCTTGTTCTTCCCGGCGATGGCCGCTCCCGGGATGCCGCTTGGGATCGCGAACCAGGTATTGATCACGTCGATGTCGTGCTCTGCCAGGATCCTGTTGCCTCGGCGCCTGGCTGCCGGAAGAAATGCTGCCATCGACGCAAACGACGCAGTAGCCCGGGCTGACCGACCGATCACGTAGGCACGATGGATCGTCAGGTTGAGGGAGCCGTGTTTCTCGACCTCGGGAAGGCCCTTGGTTCCCGAAGTCAGAACGTGGACCTCGTGACGGCGGGCCAGTTCCTCCGCAATCTCCATCATCGCAATGCCGCCGCCGCCGCCGAGCGGTGGGTATTCGTAATTGACCAACAGGATTCTCATCATAGCAGGCTATTGCTCCGATACGATTCTGCCGTCTGACGCGTTCCCTCTGCGAAGCTGGTCTTCGCCTTGAAACCCAGCACGCTCTCGGCCCTGGCAGTCGATATCTGAAAACTCTTGGTGAAAAAATCCATGCGGCGCCGGTGTAGTGGTGGCTGGATACCGAGCGGCCGCAGTGTGAACTCCAGAATCGTAGCCAACGTCATGAATGGCCACAGCGGCGCGCGCCACTTTTTCGGTTGAACGCCGACCGCATCTGCGATCGAGGCCACCATGTCGTTGGTCGATAGCCGCTCAACGCCCGCCAGGACGAACGTCTCGCTGGCCGCGGCCGGGTGCTTCGCGGCCAGCAGGAAGCCGTCGACGAGATCATCGACAAAAATCAGTTGATGAATGTTCTTGCCGCTGCCAATGACGAAGAAGACGCCTTTGGCGACGCCGCGAAACAGCTTCAGCAGGCGCTGGTCCCCGGGGCCGTAGGTCTCGGATATGCGTATGATCGTCGCGGATTGCCTGTCGAAATACTTCCCAACGACTTCCTCGCCTTCGGCCTTCGTGACGCCGTAAATATTGTCGGGTCGCAGTGGCGTCGACTCGTCAACGATGCTGGTGACGTCACGGTCGTACACCCCGATCGAGCTGCCGTGTACAAATCGCTCCACGCCAGCATCGAGGCTCGCGTCCAGCATGTTACGCGTCCCCTCGACATTGACGGCCCGGAAGAGCTCGTCGGGCACATTCATCTCGTGCTGTGCGGCGGCAAGGTGAAACACGATGTTCACGCCCTTGGTGATCTCGAACATGCGGTCGCGATCGGTCACCGAACCGACAATGACATTGATACCCTTATCGCCGAGCATTTTCCGGGTTTTGATTTCCACATCACTTGCGTCTTCGCGTCCCAGCACGGACACGTCGTAGCCGTTCTCCACGCATCGTAATGCGAGCCACGACCCAATGAAGCCAGTGCCGCCGGTAATAAGGACTTTCATCTTGTACCCGTCTCCTCTGGTGGCAATCGATCCACGAAATTCCACTGGCCACCCTGGTGGAGCATCGTTTGCACGGCGTTTACCTGTGAGCTTGTTTCTGCTTCATCCCAACCGAGTTCCTTCGCGGCTATTGTCGCTGCGCCCAGCACGGCATCGCCGCCCGGGTCGCCTCCGGAGCCCAGTTCCGTCCGGCGCATCACGATGTCGGCCAGCGATTGCGCCATCTCATGTCGAATTGCGTGGATAACCTCTGCACCGATGACGGTGCTGTCGCCCAGTGTGTTTCTGAGCGCAGGATCAGAATCGCACGCGAGCACTGCCGCATACTCTGATCCGTAGTTGTGCGCGATCGACTCGGCGGCGTGCTGGCTATCGTCAGGAAGATGTGCGCGGATATCCTTTACCAGGGCATCGAAATCATCGAAGTTGCCGCCATGGACGCGTTCCGTTTCGGTCGGCGAGCGCACGATTTTCTCACCCAGCTTGCGTTGCACGAGGTTCATAGTTTTCTCTGCCGCGCCTCGCGCGACGGTAGCACGAGCACCGATGATTGTGACGACACCGTCGACACCGTCCTTCGAATGATCAATTAGTAAGGAGCGCTTTGCGAAACTGTGTTCGATCTCGGAGCCCTGGGCAGCCTCGGGACCGAAGAGGATGTGGCCAGTGTTGACCATAGTAATGTTTTCGAGGGACAAGTCCAGGCCGCTGTATGCGGTATTGATCTCATCCAGGTACTCCTGCAACTCCTCGCCGGATACGAAGATTTTATCCGGATGCGCATGCGAATAGCGGTGCCAAACGCCAACCAACGTCATGCCTCGCCAGGGCACCAGGAACAGGTGCCGGCCGCCGCGATCCAGGATCGCATCGGAATCAGCCGATTCCGACTGACAGCCTATGGCATGCGTCGGGCACACTGATTTGTTAACGACGAAAGCCAGGTCGCGTGAAAAGCTCGGCTCTGGTTTCGGCGCCAGAGTCGAGTCGTCCCGCAACAAGTAATGCCCCCACGGACCGGCCGCATTGACGACCATGCGGGCGCGGACGTGATACTGCTCTCCCGAAAGCGCATCGGTCGTCTCACAGCCAACAACCTTGTTGTTTTCGCGAATCAGTCTGTCTGCGCTGACGTAATTGGCGACGACCGCGTCCTTAGTTGCCGCCGAGCGCAGAAAGGCCAGCACCAGTCGTGCCGGATTGTACATCTGGCCGTCGTAAAAAACGGCAGCGCCCGTCAAACCGTCCTTTGGCGTGCCGGGAAACATCTCGAGCACCTGCTCGCGGCTGATCACCGACCCGTTCGGCGTGGCTCGGGCGGGATCGTCGATGCCGCGATTGCGGTCGAGCGTCAGGACATCGTAGGCGAGCATCGCAGCTCGCATCAGCGCCTTGCCACGACGGCCATGCCCATAGGTGGGAAACACGATCGGCATGGGGTAAGACAGGTGCGGCGCTATCCTGATCAGTGCTGATTTTTCACGGCTCGATTCCCGAAGCCTGACCAGGTCGAGGTGCTGCAGGTAGCGGATACCGCCGTGAATGAACTTGTAGTGATTCGAGGACGTCGCGCCTGCGAAGTCGCCCTTGTCGATTACAGCGACCGAGTAGCCGCGCAGGGCGGCACTCCATGCGATACAGGCGCCGAACATCCCCGCGCCAACCACCAGAACGTCGAATTTTCGATCGGCAAGTTCCTTGCGGCTGTCCTTCATCGACTCTCCATGTGATAGGTGTCCCATACGTAAAACTCGACATTGTATATGATGTCCAACGTCGATATTCTTGCCGCGGCTCGCAAGAATAGACTTTTCTTGTGACGAAATCTAAACGCTGAAATGTATGAGAGGACTGGCATGAAAATTGCTGTTATTGGTACGGGTCGAGTCGGTCTGCCGCTGGCACTGGCCTTTGCAGAATCCGGTGCCGATGTCATCGGAATCGACATCAACAGCGAGATACGTGAGGCGGTCAATATTGACCGGACCATGCCGTTTCTCGAGCCCGGCTTCGAGGACACACTGGAGAGTGGCAAGCTGCAGATTCGCGAGTTTATAGAAGATGTCGAGGATGTCGACTACTTTGTCGTAACCGTCGGCACTCCGCTGTTGCACCACATTGAGACCGACCTCACAGCGGTAACCCGCGTGATCAAGGATCTTGGCACCAAGATCCGCAAGGGGCAAATGGTCGTTATGCGGTCTACCACGGCGCCGCACACAACCGAATACGTAAAGAAACAGCTCGAGGTGACGTCCGGACTCGAGGTTGGCAAAGACGTTTTCCTGGCTTGCTGTCCGGAACGGATTCTCGAGGGAAAAGCCAAGGAAGAGTTGTACCAGCTCCCGCAGATCGTCGGTACTGAAGACGAACAGTCGAAGGAGTTGGCAGATGCGCTGTTCCAGGTGCTTGGCGTGGAGGTCATGCACTGCGATTTCATCACGGCCGAGTTGGTCAAACTGTTCAACAACGTGTCGCGGTACGCGTACTTCGCGATCGCAAACGTCCTGGCGATGATTGCGATCGACTACAAAGCGGAGCCCTACGAGATTCTCAGGCTGACGAATCACAATTATCCGCGGCCGATCACGTCGAAACCGGGTTTTACGGCCGGCACCTGTCTGCGCAAGGACTTCGGCATGTTGTCGGAGGCCTATTGGAGCGCCGATATCCTCGTCAGCGCCTGGCGCATCAACGAGTCGATGCCGAAATTTCTCGTCGAAGCCGCAAAGCATCGCTGGGGTGATTTGTCGGAGCGCAAGATCGCCGTGTTGGGTTACTCCTTCAAGCGAGACGCCGATGACGTGCGCGACACGCTAAGTGACAAGGTCCTGCGCTACTTGCGCAGGGAATGTCCGCAAAGGCTCGTGCTACACGACCATCTCATACCGCAGGAAGACGTTCCGGTTATGCCCGATCTCGAGTTCACGCCCGATCTGTCAGAGGCTGTGTCCGAGGCGGACCTAGTCGTGATTGCGACAAATCACAGCCTGTATTCGGAACAAAGCGCGATGCTCATGCAGCGCATCGACGACAACGACTGTAGAATCGTCGACATATGGGATTCGCTTGGAACGGGCTCTGTCCTGATTGGGTAATTCGCCAATGTCTAAAGTACTTGTAACGGGCGCGGCCGGGTTTATTGGCTACGCGCTGGCGCAAACGCTGTCGGAGAGCGGAGATACCGACGTCGTCGTCGTCGATAATTTCGTGCGCGGAGAACCTGACGAAGCGTACAAAGAGCTTTGTTCTCGTGACAATGTCGATGCGTATGAGCTCGATTTGACGGATAGCGACGCGGTCAGGGAACTGCCGGATTCGGTCGAAGTGATTTATCACATGGCGGCTTTGAACGGTACGCAAAATTTCTACGAACGGCCTTACGAGGTCGTTCGATGCTCGACACTCCCGACTTTCCACCTGTTGGACCGGTATGCCTCGTGCAGTGACTTCCGGAGATTTATTTACGCCGGCTCATCGGAAGCGTATGCCGGCACGGTCTCCGCATTCGACTGGCCTGTGCCGACGGCGGAAGATGTGCCGCTGTGCATCACCGACCCATCCAATCTGCGCTGGTCCTACGGCGGTTCCAAGTTGCACGGTGAAATCCTGGTGACCGCGGCTGGCCATCAGTGCAAGAAGGACTACACGATCATCCGCTACCACAATGTCTACGGTCCGCGGATGGGAGACAAGCACGTTGTCCCGGACTTCCTCGAACGGATGAAAAAGGGCGTCTACAGCCTTTACGGGCATGACGACACGCGCTCCTTCATTTATATAGACGATGCTGTTCGCGCGACAATGCTGTTGGCTGACTGCGATGAGGCGGCAAATCAGACCATCAACGTCGGCAGTGAAAACGAGATCAAAATCTTCGATATCGGCAAGAAGCTGCTGGAACTCGCAGGAATCGGAGCTGAAATCGAGCTGTACGATTCACCTCAGGGAAGCGTCGCGCGCCGCTCGCCCGACACCTCCAGGCTGAAGGCGCTCGTCGGATTTGCCGAAGAGGTTTCGCTTGTCGAAGGTTTAAAGCGAACAATGGACGATTACATCGGTTGATGCGGCGTTGTGGCGTGCTTCACGCTGACTCATCGATAGGCGGAACCATGATGGTCAGGAGGTCTGCAAGCGACGACATGTTCTGCTCCGTAAAGCCATCCATTTCGAACTTCTGAGTCAGTTCTCGTAACTGATCGATGACTGTCTCTTGTTGCGGTCGTTCGCCGGCCGAAGAAGAGTCGATTGATTCGACGAGGTTCGTCAGTGCACCGATTACCATGCTCACGTCAGGAGCCTCCCTGCGTGCATCGGCGTCAGGCTTCGAATACTCCATGGCACCGGTATGTGCGGCACGTCGTTGGGCCATTGCAAGCACACGGTCTTCATGTTCCTGCTTGCTGATCACGCCATCGCTGTCCATATCCAGCCAGGCGAAGACCTTGTCGACTCTCGACGTATCCAGTCCCCTCGAAGACCGAAACTCGACCAACTCCGATTTGGATAACGTGCCACTGTCGTCGTTATCAAACTGCTTAAAGCGCTGATCCGCTTTCTCGATCAGTTCCGCCGGGTTCAAAACTGCCGTACTGACGCTCGGAATTGTGTTCATTGTCTGTCTCCTCGTTGAAGTCTTCTACTACGAACAGACAATGCAAGCTCCATGCCAGCGGCGCAAACTACAGTACTGTCAGTCAATACAGCAGCATGTTTCGCGGCCCGGCACACGGACACACAGCCCAAGCGGCAAACATTGGTTGCCGGGCGGCAATTTTTTTCCGTTGTCTGGCGCGCAGGCGCGCCCGTCAGCGCACGCAGGTCGCCAGGATCTTCTTTGTGAGCACGCGGACCTTCTTGCCGTACAACGCGTAGATGGCGCGGAAGAACAGTTCGATGATGAAGGTCGAGACGAGGCCGACATAGTTCAGCGGGTTCTTCCAGAACACGTACAACTTCAGCGGGTAAATTCTGATGTTCTTGAAGCCGCTCATATCGAGCAACTGGTTGAAGCTGTATTCGGTTACCGTATAGAAGTGATCGATATTATGTGCGAGATTCTCGGCGCCGACGAGCGGGTTTGCGCCATTCAACGTGTAGGTGATCAGCGTGCCGCCGTCTCTCAGGCGTGAGCGGCACAACTTCAGGAAGTCGATCGTCTCGGCATGGGTCAGATGACTCAATTCCTGTTCCGGTATGATGACGTCGTAGGCCTGCTCCGGTTGCGCCTGCAGGAATTCGAAAGCGCGGGCCACTTCGCAGTTCAATCCGCGATCCAACGCGTACTTGATCTTGTCTTCGTCGGAATCGATCCCCAGTGTCTGTTTGTAACCCTCGCTTTCAAGCAGGTCGACCAGGTATCCCGGCCCACAACTGATCACGAGTATCGATGCGTTCTTGTCTGCAGGCAGGTGCTGCAGGTAATTGTGCCGATAATAGGAAGAGAAGCTCTTGAAGCCGGCCTCGATATCGTCCGGCGCCTGCCAGTACGAATCGAATGGTTCGATGCGGGCGGAGAGCGAGTCGGACGAGATGCCCGGTTGTGGCGCGATATCGATGGAGGCATCGCTCCCGTCCGTTGCTCTTTGCAGTTCGTTCATTGTTATTCCCCTAATTCTGGTTCGAGTCCTCGGGACCGATTATTTCCGCTATCTTGTACTCTTTGATGGCTCGCGCGTGCGTGAAGATAATCAACTCGCCGAGCAGGCCGAGGCTAAATAATTGCAGGCCGAGTACAACCAGCAGCGAACTCAGCAACAGCGCAGGTCTGTCTGCCAGTGGCTGATCCAGGAACATCCGCTCAAATACAAGAACGGCAAGAATCACGCCGCCGACTATGCCGATTATGCTGCCTATCATGCCAAAAAACCGAAGCGGCTTTTTCGTGAAGCGGACCAGGAAGAAGATCGTGAAAATATCCAGCAGGCGGTGCAGGTATTCTCGCACTCGGTAACGGGATCGAAAATCGTCCAGCTCCGACTGGTGTGCGCCGATTTCCAGGATCGAAAAGCCTGCGTGTCTCGCGAGCACTGGCAGGAATCGGTGCTGGTCGCCGTAAAGGCGCAGTTCGGTCAGCACCGTCTTGTTCAGGACCCGTACGTGGCAGCCGAGATCCCGGTATCGGTAGCCCGTTATCGCTTCCAGGATCCGATGGAAAACCCGCCTCCTGAAACGCTCGAATTTGCCACCGCGCCGGGGTTCCCGCCGCACGATCAAGAGATCGTGCCCGGCCGCCTTCTCGATAAGCTCCGGTATTTCCGTGGGCTCCACCTGGTAATAGGCTGGCAACGTGACGATCGTCTCGCCAAGCGCCTGGTCGACGCCGCACATTAGCGCCGTGGCTTCTCCGAATGCGCGCGACAGTTGCACTATTTTTACAGGCAGCAGGTCTTCGGTGCGCACGGCTTGCAGGACGGTTGCCGCATCACTTCGATGGCCGTCGACTACGAAAACCAGTTCAAATGGCCGTTTCGTCGCACTCAATGCCGCCCAGTAATCACGGGCCAATGCCCTTAGATCATCGACGCGGTCGGCAACGACGACGATGCCCGAAAGTTTGATTGCGGGGGATTCAGCAGTCATCGTTGCAGAGCTTCTTTTGTAGGTGATGTGTCATCATGTGCGGACTGTCTCGCCAGCGAAACACTGGCAAAATCTTCGTTGCGGGTGTCACCGGTATCGTAAACGAGTTCACCGAGCACCCCATTGAAAAAAAGAAAAATCGAAAGCGTAATGAACAGCAGTCCGGTACCTGCAAGTGGTATCGGGAAAGAGCCAGTCACGACGAAATCGACAGTTGTAACGAGCGCCAATAGTAATCCGAGTATCGTGAATGGCACGCTCAACAAGGTAAACCACAAAGAGGGGCGAGAGAAAAACCCAGCCAGTGTTTTGACTGTCAATAGATCCAGCAGGACCTTGTAGATTCGTGACAAACCGTATTTGGAATTGCCGAAACTGCGCGCGTGATGGCGTACTTTTATTTCGGCGATTCGCGGCCCCGCTATCGAGGCCATCGCGGGAATGAAGCGATGCATCTCGGCATAAAGCGGGACATTCTGGATCATATCCGCACGATACGCCTTCAAAGAACAACCGTTATCCTTGATGGGCACGCCGGTAACCTTGCCGATCAGGCGATTGGCGATCATTGAAGGAATTTTACGGCTGATCAATTTATCCTGGCGATTCTGCCTCCAGCCGACCACGAGGTCGTATCCTTCGTCTATCTTGTCGAGGAGGCTACCGATATCTCTCGGATCGTTCTGCAAGTCCCCGTCCATCGTGACGATCACGCGTCCGCGCGCATGGTCGATGCCGGCTGCCATCGCGGGGGTCTGACCATAGTTGCGACGAAAGCTGATGACGCGCAGCCGCTGATCGTTGGCCGCCATTTGCCTCGCGATCTGCAATGTGCGGTCAGAACTTCCGTCGTCCACAAAAA
>Ga0265303_10002796_pt1 | contig 10864 bp, 12 predicted proteins | sample Helome_2_FD_192494 | JGI IMG/M metagenome (GOLD analysis project Ga0265303, IMG submission 192494) | Marine sediment microbial communities from subtidal zone of North Sea - Hel_20160317 (Illumina Assembly) | ecosystem: Environmental > Aquatic > Marine > Subtidal zone > Sediment ...
GAGGACGGCCTGAGCCTGGTATACAAGAAATACTGTCATCTGGGTTTTGCCGCTGATACCGATCAGGGATTGGTGGTTCCCGTTATTCGCGACGCGGACCAGAAAGATGTCTACGAGATTGCCAAGGAACTCGGTGAACTCTCTGCGTTGGCGCGCGATGGTAAATTGAAGGCGGATCAGTTGCAGGGTGCGACGTTTACTATTTCAAGCCTGGGAGGCATCGGCGGAACGGCATTTACGCCAATCGTCAACGCGCCCGAAGTTGCAATTCTGGGCGTTTCGCGTTCGTCGATGCAGCCAGTGTGGAACGGTTCGAAGTTCGAACCTCGATTGATGCTGCCACTGTCACTCTCGTATGACCATCGGGTCGTCGACGGTGCCCAGGCGGTTCGTTTTACCACCTTCCTCGGCCAGCAGTTGGCCGACGTCGATTCTCTGTTGCAGGCGATTCCGTAGTGACCGTGCAGCTGACGGTTCCCGACCTGGGCGATTTTGAAGACGTTGAGGTGATCGAGGTGCTGGTTGCGCCAGGTGATCTCGTGTCGGCCGAAGACTCTTTGATTACTCTGGAAACCGACAAAGCCTCGATGGATGTTCCTGCCAGCCAGGCGGGGAAGATCGTCTCGGTGGATGTCAGCGTTGGCGACAGGGTCTCAACGGGCTCGGCGGTCGTTACGATTGAAGCGGCGGGCGGCGAGCCCGAGGTGCCGATTGAGAGTATCGAAGCGACTCGAAAGATGCCGGCACCCGGAATCGCCGCGACACGACCACCCGAAGGTGACGCCACTCACTCGGCGCAAGTCGCTGTGATCGGTGCAGGACCGGGTGGTTATACCGCGGCATTCCGCGCAGCGGACCTTGGGCTTGACGTTATCCTGATCGAGCGCTCACCGGTGCTCGGCGGTGTTTGTCTGAACGTCGGTTGCATCCCGTCGAAAGCGCTGCTGCATGCCGCCAGGGTCATCGACGAAGCTGAGGCGATGGCTGAGCACGGTGTGACGTTTGGCGGACCCATAATTGACGCCGAAAAACTGCGTGACTGGAAGAACCAGGTCATCGGCAAGTTAACCGGTGGGCTTTCGACGATGGCGAAACAACGCAAAGTGCGGGTCATTCAGGGAACCGCCAGGTTCGCCGGCGCCAATCGTCTGCAACTGGACAACGACGAATCGGTCGATTTCGAAAAGTGCATCATCGCCGCGGGTTCCGAACCGCTGATGTTACCGGGTCTGCCTGATGATCCGCGCATCGTCGATTCAACCGGGGCACTCGAACTCGTGCCGCTTCCCAGGAGAATGCTGGTTGTAGGTGGGGGCATCATCGGGCTCGAAATGGCCTGCATCTACAGCGCGCTCGGCACCGATGTCAGCATCGTCGAGTTGACCGATTCATTGATGCCGGGCACCGATCCGGACCTGCTTCGGCCGTTTCTCAAGATCGTGAAGAAACGCTACGAAGCCATCATGGTGTCGACCAAAGTGACTGGCATGCAGGCCGCAGTAGACGGTATTGAAGTCAGCTTTGAAGGCGCGAAAGCGCCGTCGGTCGGCGAATTCGATCGTGTGCTGGTCGCCGTCGGACGCAAGGCGAACGGCGGCGAGCTCGACGCCGAAAAAGCGGGCGTCAACGTTGATCAGCGCGGCATTATCGCGGTGGACAAGCAGATGCGCACGAATGTGCCACATATCTTCGCGATCGGGGACCTGGCCGGTGGGCCCATGCTGGCGCACAAGGCGACGCATGAGGCGAAAGTAGCGGCCGAAGTAGCGGCCGGCGAGAAAAGCTATTTCGACGCGCGCACGATTCCTTCCGTTGCTTACACGGACCCGGAGATTGCATGGGTCGGCGTCACGGAGTTGGAGGCCAGGGAGCAGGGTATCGACTACGAGAAAGCACAGTTTCCGTGGGCAGCCAGCGGCCGCGCGCTATCGCTTGGACGCCCCGAAGGCTTCACGAAGATGTTATTTGACAAGAAGACGGAACGGGTTATTGGTGGCGCAATCGTCGGTCCTAATGCAGGTGATCTGATTGCTGAAATTGGTCTGGCGATCGAGATGGGCGCGGATGCGGCGGACATCAGCCTGACTGTTCACCCGCATCCGACATTGTCGGAAACGGTCGCGTTTACGGCGGAGGCGTTCGAAGGAACGTTGACAGACCTCTATATTCCGAGAAAACGCTAGCTTTGATCGGGTTTTCGTAAACCGGTCCGAGTTTCGATCCAGAAGAAAAACATACCGATCGCGATCAGGATCGACACAACGATCCATGACTCCGCTTTCGACTGCATGAGCAGCCAGACGCAAATCAGAAGGCCGACGACCGGGATCGAATAGCCGCCTTTGAGTCGGTAGGCATTCTTGCGAGTCTCGTCGCTCGCGTTGCGGCGTATGGCGGGCAGTGACGCAATACAGATGATGTAGCCGAGCAAGCGCGTAACCGAGCTTGCGACAGCCAGTTTCACGAACGAGCCAGTGAGCGCCAGGACCAGCGCCATGCCACCCATGACCAGGATACAACGGTCCGGAGTGGCGTACCTGGCGTGCACACGTCCAAACCACTTGGGCAGTAAACGATTCTCTGCCAGAGAATAGATGAGACGAGGCGCCGCGATCATAGAGCATGCCAGGTTACCGCCAATCGAGAATACCGCGGCCAGCGTGATTGCAAGAGCTCCGGCGGGACCGGCCAGCACCCTTCCGACGTCGATCAGCGTAGCGTCTGTATATCGCTCGGGCGGAATAATCGATACGAAAACCAATACGATGACGAAATAGAGCAAGCCGGTCCCAATCACCGTACCGATGAGGGCCAGCGGTATCGTGCTCCGCGGTTGCGAAGTCTCGCCCGCAGTTACGGCGACCGTTTCGAAACCGACGTAAGCGTATATCAGCAACAGCGTCGTGCCACCCAGTTCATCGATGACGAACGGTTCGCCCGGAATCAGCGTGCTGCCAGTCACGTACTGAAAGCCGAGCAGTATCATCAGTATTAGCGGTGTCACCTTGAGAACAGTGAATACGCCCATCGTGCGTACGCCATCACGGACACCAAGGACGTTTGCCCAGGTAAGGCCGACCGTCACGAGAGTGATGATCGTACCGCGCGCGAGGTCCCCGGCAAAAAAATCGGACATCGATGCCAGGTATGTCGCCATGACGTTGGCGTTGGCCGCGAACGCAGTCATGCGAGAGAGGTAAATGACCCAGCCTGTGCTGAATCCGGCCAGAGGACCGAACGCCTCGGTGGCATAGATAACCGGGCCGCCCGTTTTTTCGTAATAGCTCGCGAGTTCGGCGAACGTAAGGACGATTGATAAGAATAATACGCCTACGACGAGAAACATCCACGGACTGAGCAGGCCGACGTTGGCCGCGACTTTGCCGGGTAGCGCGAAAATGCCGGCGCCGATCATTGCATTGAGGACCAGGAATGAGGCGCCGAAAAAACCTATGTCACGGCGAAGACTGTTTGACTGGCTGGTCGGCATCGCGTCCCGCGTCTCGAATCGCAGTCCGCAAAGACTAACTCATGCTGCTGCGCGGCGCGCAGAATTTTCCACATTTGATTCGATGGGTCACGCTCACGCAGCGCGAGTGGAAACCTCTGCATCCGGGTACAACTCGTCGAGGGGAATCGAACGGCCGTCGTCCTGCACGATGCGGCAATGGTAACGGCGCAGCAGGCGTGGCTCGGCAACACCACAAGAATGTGCAATCGTACCGATTTCCTTGCGCATCGTTTCCGAATAGCGCCTGACCCGCTGCGCCTTGTCTTCCGGTACCAGGCCTCGCTGCAGTCGTTTGTTGTGCGTCGTAACACCCGTTGGGCAGGTGTTCTTGTTGCATTGCAGTGCCTGTATGCAACCCAGCGCCAGCATGAAACCGCGCGCCGAACTGACGAAGTCGGCGCCCATGCACAACGCCCATGCCGCTTCTGACGGATTAATCAGTTTGCCGCTCGCGACAACACGAATCCGGTCTCTGAGGCCATGCTCTTTCAGCATGTCGACCACCAACGGCAGGCTCTCCTTGATAGGTAAACCGACGTTGTCTATCAAGCTCATTGGCGCAGCGCCGGTGCCACCATCGCCGCTGTCGACGGTGATGAAATCAGGTGCAGATTCAATGCCGCGCTGGTTGATCTCGCCGAACAACTCATCGAGCCAGCCGTAGGCTCCGATAACAGCTTTGAAGCCAACCGGCTTGCCGGTGACGTCGCGGACATGATTGATCATGTCGAGAAGATCAGCGGCGGAGTTTATCTCCGGATGACGATTCGGGCTGATTGACGCTTCCCCTGCGGGTATGCCGCGAATCTCGGCGATTTCGCCAGTGACTTTCGTACCTGGCAGGATACCGCCCTTGCCGGGCTTGGCGCCCTGGCTCAGCTTGATCTCGAACATCCTGACCTGCTCGAGCCTGCCTACCTTGCGCAGACGCTCGTCATCGAAATCACCGTCAGAATTACGAACACCATACTTCGCGGTGCCGATCTGGAACACGATATCGGCACCACCCTCCAGGTGCCAGGGGGATAAACCGCCTTCGCCGGTGTTTAGCCAGTTTTCCGCCATTTTCGAACCGTACGACAATGCCAGAACGGCCGGCTTCGACAGGGCGCCATAGCTCATCGCCGATACGTTGAATATCGACTGCGCCTCAAAGGGTTGCCGTGCGTAGGGCCCTATCGTCAGCGACTTTGTGGGCGCCGCGTCTTCTGTCAGCGTGGGGTAGGGGCAGTTGACGAATATCGGCGTGCCGGCGGGTGTGAGATTCAACGTGGATCCGAAGGCAACGGTGTTATCGACGCCTTTGCAGGCCCGATACACCCACGAGCGCTGCGCCCGGTTGAACGGCATTTCTTCGCGATCCTGCGCGAAGAAATACTGCCGAAAAAACTCTCCCATATGCTCGAAAAAATTCCGAAACCGGCCGATGACGGGAAAATTGCGGCGAACGGAGTGTTTCGTCTGGGTGACGTCGACGATGAACATGATGACCACGGACAACAGGAATAACCCGATAACGAAGACGAGTATCGACGAGAGCGTTTGTACCCAGCTGACCGCGGCCTGCATGACTAGGAGAATTTCCTGGCGAGAATATTGTCGAGGCTGAGTCTGCCCGCGCCCTGGAACACCAGGGGGAATAACATTGCCAGGAATAACAACGGGATACGGAAATTACCGAATCCTTTATCTGAGATAGCATATCCCTTCCAGAGTTCGGCGAGGCTGCTCCACTCGTCGGGCCAGTGAACGCCTGAAATAGCAACGATCGTCACAACGATAAGTCCCAATGCCCAGAACCGTGTGAACAGCCCGAGTACGAGACCGGCGGCGCCCAGGATTTCCATCCAGGTTGCCATGAACCAGCTGATTTCGACCGGAACGACGTTAAAAGGGAATGGGAAGTTGTCCTGAACGTTGGCGAACCAGTTGTTGCCGTTGAGTTTCATCATGCCAGCACGGCCGAATTCGTACGCCATCAGCAGGCGAATTGGCAGTAACGCAACCCAGTCACTGGCACCATCGAGCATGGTGATAACCTGGTTTTTCATTTTAATCAGTGAGTCCATTATTCAGTTCCTTCGTCAGGTGTTGCGTGTGCCGGTCAGGATTTCCAGTTGCCGCATTTCCGTCAGTGCCTCTGCCCCGTGTGCTATCAATGCGTCGACATCGGAATAGTGAATTTTCTCGGCGAGTCCTCGCAATAAAGCCTCGCCGCTATTGTTATCAGGGTTGTTTTCGACCATGTCCAGAAGGCCTGCAGAGACTGCATTGAGCTCTAGAAAACGGACCTTGTCGTCGGTGCGACGGTATATCGCCAGGTAAACGGGCTGCTCTGACGGTTCTTCGGGCAAGAAGTCGGGCGAAATACGGTGAACCGGGTATTGGTAAGCGTACGCCCAGGCCAGCGAAGACATGACCGGTACCTCTGCAAGAAGATCGCCATCCGGATCTACACCGTCAGGATCGTTTTCTTCGGTCGAAACGGACAGGGCGAGTTCCGCGTATTCGTAATGCGCAAGCTCCAGCAGGAAGGGAAAATCGTCGGGCTCGGGTTCGAATTCCGTTTCGAGAAATCCGAGAAACTCCTCGGGTAACTGCAGGAAATAAGGCGTTTCTGCCTTGTGCTGTTGCATGAATCGTCGAATCATCCTCCGCCACCGCGCATCAGTATGGATCTTGCGCAGTACGGGAAACATGGTGCCCAGCAAATTGTTGAGATTGTTGAAGAACAGCTTCCTGTAAATCGCCAGGCGGCGATCCTCGATGCCTTGCGGCGCCGCTACATTCTCAGGGTCCCGCAGGTGAGCTGCAAAAGCATATTGTTTCTCCTGGAAATCGGGTCGCTCAGGCATGGGCCACCTTCCGTTGTTCAGTATCCCGTTGCAGCTGTTTGATACGGCGAACCTCGTCCAGCAATTCGTGCATCGGCGGGAAGTTGAAATCACGCTCCAGCAATGTAGGCACCGGGCCGAACAGGGAGAAAGCCTCCTCGAGAAGCAGCCAGGCCTGATCGTCGACGGGCGTGCCGTGAGTGTCGATACGCAGGTCCTCAGCCTCGACATAGTGCCCGGCCAGGTGAAAGTACCTGATGCGCTCAGCTGGCATCGCATGTAGAAATTCGCTCGCATCGTAACGATGGTTGATGCTGTTGACGACGATATTGTTGATGTCGAGCATCAGGTCACAGTCGGATTCTTCAAGCACCGCGAGCAAGAACTCCCGTTCACTCATGGAAGAATCGATTGCTGCGTAAAAAGAGACATTTTCGAGTGCTATGCGTTGTTCCAGGATGTCTTGTACGCGTCGCACGCGTTGGGCGACGTGCCTCACCGCTTCTTCTGAAAACGGTATCGGCATCAGGTCATACAACTGGCCGTCGTCACCGCAGGAACTCAAGTGCTCCGAGTAGAGACGAATATTGTGCTCTGCCATGAACCCCTTGATGTCTCGGACCAGCTGTTCATTCAATGGTTATGGCGCACCAATAGACAATGACAGACCATGTATGAGAAACGGGTATCGCTCTGTAAAGAACCGCAGCTTTTTGCCCAGCGCGCCACCGACGTGAATCCAGTTCTCGGGTGCGACTTCCATGAAATCCACATCTGCCGGCGGGTCTGCCATCAATTTGTCAGTGATCGCTCGACGCAGGCCGAGTCCTGCGCCGTGAACCGGGTATTGTGACTGCTGTTTGCTCATGAGCACCTCATTTCAGCGTTACTTCACCAGACCTGCTCCAGCCCGAATTTATTTCACCAAATCACCGCGCCAGGTCCCGCAGGCGTTCCAGGTACCTGTGTTCATCCGGCGGGGTGTTGGCGCTCTGGGCCTCCCACAAGGTCTCGGCAAGCGCTTCGATCATCTGATGTTCGGCGGCGTGCGCGTCGCCGGTATTCGCAAGAAGTATTCTGTGAATATCGCCAATGCCCGGTGGACGATCGGTGGAAATCTGCTCGCGAATACCAAGGTGCAGTCCCATGTGCAGGAACGGGTTGGTCTTGCCACCATCGGGTGTGAAATCCCGATCGAGCTCGTCGCTTGTGACATCGTCATGGTATTCAGGATGCCACTCGATTACGGCTGCTATCTGCGCCTCGAGTGGGGACGTCGGCCGTCCCTTGCAGTACTTTTGCCAGGCTTCCGCATACATTTTGCGGAGTTCTTTGCGGTCCTGGCTGAAAATCACGGTAGCTCCTTCTTGCGGTACTCGCACCATCGGATAATTGGGCAAGCGCCACACATTGGTTTCCTGGCTTTGCAGATGTATCGGCCGTGCAAAATCAGCCAGTGATGCGCATCCTTCTTGAACTCATCGGGCGTCAAACGCACAAGGCGTCTTTCGACTTCGAGGGGAGTCTTGCCTTTGGCGATGCCTGTGCGGTTGGCGACCCGGAAAATATGGGTATCCACGGCAATCGTTGGCTCGCCGAATGCCGTGTTGAGAATCACGTTTGCGGTCTTGCGTCCGACGCCCGGTAACGCTTCAAGTTCACTGCGCGTGCGTGGTACTTCGCCACTGTGTTGCTCGATGAGCATGTGGCAGGTTTTGATGATGTTTTCGGCTTTGCTGTTGAATAGCCCTATGGTGCGGATATAGGGCTTCAGGCCTTCGACGCCCAACGCCACTATGGATTCCGGTGTGCGCGCGACCGGATAAAGCTTGGCTGTCGCCTTGTTGACGCTGACATCAGTCGCTTGCGCGGACAGGATGACAGCGATGAGTAGTTCAAAAGGGTCGCGGTACTCGAGTTCGGTGTCCGGAGCCGGCATGCGCTCCTGTAATGTCGTATAGATGGCCGTTCGTTTTTCCCTGTTCACAACGGCGTCTCTATCTTGATTGGCCGCGAGCGCGACGGGCCATGGAGCCGCGCAGTTTCTTCTGGTGCCGGCGATCCAGCGCATTTTTCGCTGCGATGGCAAGCGCAAGGCTGAAAAAGGCGCCCGGAGGCAAAATTGCGAGCAGCCAACCGCCATCAGTGAACACCACGCCCCGCATGGGTTCACCGCCGAACAACATATCCAGCCGGGAGAACAGCGAGCCCTGCCCCAGGAGTTCCCGGAACATACCGATCACCATCAGCAACAATGCGAAGCCTGAACCCATGACCAGGCCGTCGACGATACTCGATCCGACCGGGTTTCGGGACGCAAAAATTTCGGCGCGTGCGACGATGGCACAATTGGTAACGATCAGAGGTATAAATATTCCCAATGAGCGGTCCAGTGACGGAAACCAGGCTTTGAATATCAACTCGATGCAGGTGACGAGGCTCGCTATGATGAGGACGTAGATCGGAATTCGAATCTCGCTGCGAATCCAGCGACGCGATGCCGACACCAGCCCATTCGAAGCAACCAGCACGGCGAGTGTCGCGATGCCGAGACCGAAGCCATTGACGAACGTCGATGTGACGGCGAGAAGAGGGCAGAGACCCAGGAGTTGCACCAGTCCGGGGTTTTCGCGCCAAAGGCCGGTCTTGAATCGCTCAGAAATTCCGGGTGGCGTCACGGCTTTTCCTCTTCGCTGCCAATCTCCGTCGCTGCATCGGCGAAGATCTCGTCACTGTTTGCGTCGAAGTATAGCAACGTCTCCTTTATCGCTTTGATGATGGCTCTCGGCGTCACCGATGCGCCCGTCAACTGATCGAATTGTCCGCCATCCCGTCGAATCCCCCAACCGGCAGGGTCAGGGTCGACCAGGGAATGACCGTCAAACTGCTTGACCCAGTCGGACTTCGTCGACTCGATACGATCTCCGAGGCCGGGCGTTTCACGGTGCTCGAGGACATGAACGCCCGTCACGCCGCCATTCACATCGATGCCGATCAGAATTCGGATCGGCCCCGAGTAGCCGTCCCGAGCGCTGACCACAAACAAAGCGGCTACCGGGGCGTCTCCTGCATAGACCCGATAAATCAGAGCGGCCTGCGAGCCCGGCAATTCATGGGGTGGGGGAATGACGACCTTCGACTCCGTGACTCCACTGTCGAAGAAAAGGCCTGACAGTGCCGGTTGCAGGCTGCGCTCGAGCCAGGCTTGCTCGTTGCCGATGATGCGCTCCTCAGTCAGGCGGAACGTCAGTGCGACCATCGCCGTGCAGACCGCGGCGATTACCGCGAGCGTAACGCCGCTTTTGAGTATGGCCGCATCGTTCACGGATCGTTACCGGTCTTGTTGTGGCCGACGATATGCGGTCGTGTCAGGTAATCAATAGTAGGTACAGCCATATTCATCATGAGCACCGCGAATGCGACGCCGTCGGCGTAACTGCCCCAGGTGCGAATACTGTAAATAATCAGGCCGATACCGAAGCCGTATATCAACCGACCTTTCGGGCTGGTCGCAGCGGAAACCGGGTCCGTTGCAATAAAAAATGCACACAGGATTGTCGCGCCGCTGAACAGGTGGAAACCCGGACTCGGGTTTGAACCCGGATCGACAAGGTACATGATTGTAGCAGGCAACAGTAATCCGGCACCGACACTCACCGGGATGTGCCAGCGAATGATTTTTTTAATCAGCAGCCAGAAGCCGCCAAACGCCAGGAAGTTACCGATCCACTCCCAGCCGCGGCCACCGAAGTCACCCATAATCGGATTCGCCCTGATTTCAGTCACTGTGCGCATTCCCGTGAGTCCGGCTTTCATGACATCGAGCGGTGTTGCGCGACTAACGGCGTCGAAACCCAGCGTGTCCGGCAGAGAGCCCGTTAGCGTGTACGCCAGTGTCTGAATCACCGACAGATACTGATAGTCGATATCTCCGATACGTGGCGCTATCCACAAATTCAGGTGCATGGGGAATGCGACCAGAATGACGACGTAACCTGCCATGGCCGGATTAAAGATGTTGAAGCCGATGCCGCCATACAGGTGCTTCGCGACGACGATCGCGAACAGTGCGCCGGTCGCTGTAACCCACCAGGGCGTCAGCGACGGCAGCGAAAACGCAAGTAGCGCCGCGGTAACCAGGGCCGTGTAATCCGACAGTGCTACCTCGGGAGGCCGTTTGCGGAGGTACATAATCGACCATTCGCCGCCCACCGCAAAAAGCGATGCTACCAGCAGATTGAATATGAAGCCGGGCCCGAAAAACCAGACATGCGCAATTGCCGCGGGCACGAGTGCAGCCAACACCTGCAACATCAGCGATGGGACGGCAACCCTGGCCGACCAGTAAGGAGATTCTCGTCGCGCGAACTCCACGCTCAGTCGTCCTCGCTCTGCTTTCGCTTGCGCTTCAATATTTCTGCGATACCGGCGGGACCAGCCTGCCTGGCAGATTCCTTCTGCCGTTCCAGTTCAGCATCGCGATCCTGCTGTTCCCGTTCCAGACGTTCGGTGCGTGCTT
>Ga0265303_10002798_pt1 | contig 10863 bp, 13 predicted proteins | sample Helome_2_FD_192494 | JGI IMG/M metagenome (GOLD analysis project Ga0265303, IMG submission 192494) | Marine sediment microbial communities from subtidal zone of North Sea - Hel_20160317 (Illumina Assembly) | ecosystem: Environmental > Aquatic > Marine > Subtidal zone > Sediment ...
TGATTTTAAAGGACATACAGAATATTTAGAAGCTAATTTAGAAGGTGAAAGCTTAATGATATTAATGACTGACGAAATAAAAATTGGCCTGATCACTGGTCATATACCAGTTCAAAAAATTGCTGAAACCATAACATCAGAACTACTTATTAAAAAAATTAATTTATTACATAATTCCTTGATTCAAGATTTTACTATAAGAAAACCAAAAATTGCTGTTTTAGGATTGAATCCACATTGTGGAGATAATGGAGTGATAGGTGCTGAAGATGATGAAATTGTTAGGCCAACATTAGAAAAAATTCGAGATGAAGGGAAATTAGTTTATGGACCATATTCTTCAGATAGTTTTTTTGGGACAGAATCTTATAAGAATTTTGATGGAATATTGGCTATGTATCATGATCAAGGGTTAGCCCCTTTTAAAACTCTTTCATTTGGGAATGGAGTTAATTTTACTGCTGGGTTAAGTAAAATTAGAACTTCACCAGATCATGGTACTGCCTATGAAATTGCCGGTAAAAGTTTAGCTAATCATAATTCATTTAAACAAGCACTTTATACTGCCATAGACATCTTTAAATCTCGAAAAACATATAATGAGTTAAGTCAAAATAAATTGGAAACAAGAAAATAAAAATATTATACTAAATTAGTAATATTTTTATATCTTTGCGCGCTCAAATTGGTAAGAAGAGATGGAAAAGAAAATGTATGTGATTCCGTTTAGAGGTCTTAAAGAGGGAGAACATCAATTTGAATATATAATAAATAACACGTTCTTTGAAGTTTATCAATATGAAGATATTTTGGATGCAGATATTAAAGTGCATCTAAATTTTATTAAAAAAAGTACGTTACTCGAACTTAATTTTATTGCAAACGGAAAAGTTCAGGTTACCTGTGATATTTCCAATGAGTTATATTTTCAACACATTGAAGGAAGTTTAGAATTGGTAATAAAATTTGGTGAAGAGTATAATAATGATAATGAAGACATATTGATTATTCCTTATGGAGATTTTGAAATTGATATTGCACAATATATTTATGAAATGATTGTATTGTCATTGCCAGTAAAAAAAATTCACCCGGGTATAATTGATGGAACATTAAAAACGGACATATTAGATAAATTAGAAGAATTACAACCCAATAAAGAACAAAATAATAAAAGTATTGACCCTAGATGGGATAAATTAAAAGGGCTTTAACAGATAAAACATATTTATAATGGCACATCCAAAGAGAAAGATTTCTAAGCAAAGAAGAGATAAAAGAAGAACACATTACAAAGCAACTGTTCCTCAAATTGCTGTTGACCCAACAACTGGTGAGGCACATTTATATCATAGAGCACATTGGCACGAAGGTAAATTATATTATCGAGGTCAAATTGTGATCGATAGTGAAGTTGCCTCTGTTTAAGAAAATAATCAAAAAACACAAAAAAACCCTCAATTTTGAGGGTTTTTTTGTGTTTTTAGGCCAAAAACGCTTAAAAACAACTCTTTTTTTGGTTATAACTGAAATATATTTCATTACTTTGACGACTCTTTTGTCTAAAAATTATCTATAAATAAGATAGAATCATGAGTAAAATTACTGCTGCAATAACAGCTGTTGGAAAGTATGTGCCTGATTTTGTATTGTCAAATAAATTGTTGGAAACAATGGTTGACACTAATGACGAATGGATTACTACTCGCACCGGAATTAAAGAAAGAAGAATTTTAAAAGAAAAGGGTAAAGGGAGTTCCTTTATGGCTATTGAAGCCGCCAACGATTTGATTTCTAAAATTAACCTAGACCCAAACGAAATTGAACTAGTAATTGTAGCTACTGCCACACCAGATATGCAGGCAGCATCAACATCAGCTTTTGTAGCAACTAAAATTGGTGCCACAAAAGCTTTTTCATTTGATCTTATATCAGCCTGCTCAAGTTTTTTATATGGAATGTCTACAGCAGCTAGTTATATAGAATCTGGTAAATATAAAAAGGTATTGTTAATTGGTGCAGATATGAATTCGTCGATGATTGATTATACGGATAGAGCTACGTGTATTATTTTTGGTGACGGCGCAGGAGCTGTACTTTTTGAACCTAATCAAGAGGGTTTGGGAATTCAAGATGAATATCTACGAACTGATGGTAATGGGCGCGAATTTTTACAAGTAGCCGCCGGAGGTTCAGTGATGCCCGCATCAGAAGAAACAGTTTTAAACAAACAACATTTTGTTCATCAAGATGGTAGGACAGTATTTAAGTATGCTGTTTCTAAAATGGCCGATGTGAGTGAGAAGGTTTTGGAAAGAAATAATTTATCTCAAGACGATATCGCATGGCTAGCTCCTCATCAAGCTAATAAAAGGATTATTGAAGCTACAGCGAGCAGAATGAAATTAGATATAAATAAAGTAATGATGAATATTCATAAATATGGAAATACTACTTCAGCTACACTTCCACTTTTATTAAATGATTACGAATCTAAACTCCGAAAAGGAGATAATATAATTTTTACTGCATTTGGGGGAGGGTTCTCTTGGGGAGCTATTTTCCTTAAATGGGCTTACAATTCAAATTAAATTAATAAAACCTAACTAAAATGGAATTAAAAGATATTCAAAACCTAATCAAATTCGTTGCTAAATCAGGAGCCAACGAGGTTAAATTAGAAATGGAAGATATTAAAATCACTATTAGAACCGGTACTGGCAAAACTGAAACAACCATTTTACATCAAACACCTATGGCTGCTATCCCTCCTGTTGTACAATCTCCTGAGCCGGTTGAGCCTGCTGTAAATGCTGCTCCACCTGCATCAGATGAAGATTCTAAATATGTAGTTATTAAATCGCCTATTATCGGGACTTTCTACAGAAAACCTTCTCCAGATAAACCTTTATTTGTCGAGGTAGGTAGTTCAATTAACGAAGGTGATACTGTATGTATTATTGAAGCAATGAAACTTTTTAATGAAATTGAATCTGAAGTTTCTGGTAAAATTGTGAAAGTATTAGTTGATGATGGTACTCCTGTTGAATTTGATCAACCTTTATTTTTGGTCGACCCTTCATAATTTCAATAACTCATAAATAGAGAAATTATGTTCAAGAAAATATTAATAGCCAATAGAGGCGAAATAGCACTTCGCATAATACGAACGTGCAAAGAGATGGGTATTAAAACAGTAGCTGTATATTCAACTGCTGATTCTGAAAGTTTACATGTCAAATTCGCTGATGAAGCAGTTTGTATTGGCCCACCATTAAGCAGTGAATCTTATTTAAAAATTTCAAATATAATCGCTGCCGCAGAAATTACTAATGCAGATGCTATTCATCCTGGATATGGTTTTTTGTCTGAAAATTCTAAATTTTCAAAAATTTGCTCTGAACACAATATCAAATTTATTGGTGCAAGCCCTGAAATGATTGATAGAATGGGAGATAAGGCTTCGGCAAGAGCTACTATGAAAGAGGCTGGAGTTCCTACCATTCCTGGAAGTGATGGAATATTAAAAACATTCGAAGAAACTGAGGAATTAGCACATAAAATGGGTTATCCGGTGATGCTAAAGGCTACAGCTGGTGGTGGAGGTAAAGGAATGCGAGCAGTTTGGCAAAAAGAAGATCTTAAAAACGCATGGGATGCGGCTCGTCAAGAATCTAAAGCGTCTTTCGGTAATGATGCTATGTATATGGAAAAGCTTATTGAAGAGCCACGTCATATAGAAATACAAATTATAGGAGATGCATATGGAAAAGCCTGTCATTTATCTGAAAGAGATTGTTCTATACAACGTCGTCATCAAAAATTAACAGAAGAGACACCATCTCCATTCTTAACAAACGCACTTCGAAAAAAAATGGGTGAAGCAGCTGTTAAGGCTGCAGAATTTATAAAATATGAAGGCGCAGGCACCATAGAATTCTTAGTAGATAAACATAAGAAATATTATTTTATGGAAATGAATACTAGAATTCAAGTAGAACATCCTATCACTGAACAAGTAATAGATTTTGATTTAATTCAAGAGCAAATTTTGGTAGCTGCAGGGGTTCCAATTTCAGGTAAAAATTACACACCGAATCTTCACTCTATTGAATGTAGAATAAATGCTGAAGATCCTTTTAATAATTTTCGCCCTTCACCAGGTAAGATCACAACTTTACATGCACCTGGTGGTCACGGAATTCGATTAGATACTCATGTTTATGCGGGATATACAATTCCTCCTAATTATGATTCTATGATTGCTAAATTGATTACTACGGCTCAAACACGAGAAGAAGCGATCAATAAAATGAAAAGAGCTCTTAATGAGTTTGTAATTGAAGGAATTAAAACTACTATTCCGTTTCACAGACAATTAATGGAGCACCCTGATTATTTGGCGGGTAATTATACTACTAAATTCATGGAGGATTTTGAAATGGTAGAAGAATAAGAATTCTTTTTGATATTAAAAATAAAGGATATGATTTTTCATATCCTTTATTTTTTTAATTTTGGTTATAATTTTGAACAAAATGAAACAGAAAGACTTACACATTGATGGAATAGATAAAATTATCCTCAAAAATTTAATGAATGATGCTCGTGCTCCAATATTGAGCATTGCAAGGGAGGTTGGAATTTCAGGGGCTGCCATCCATCAACGATTAAGAAAATTAGAAAAGACCGGGTTATTAAAGGGGTCTAAGTTTATTATAAACCCGAAGATATTAGGGTATAAAACATTAGCATTTGTAGGTATTTTTTTAGACGCGGCAAGTACTTATAAAGAGGCGTTGAAACGTCTAAAAGAAATAGATGAAGTTATAGAAAGTCATTATACTACAGGTAATTATGCCATTTTTGTCAAAATTTTATGCAAGGATAATGAGCACTTAATGGATGTATTAAACAGGCAAATTCAAGCAATTAAAGGAGTTTCAAGAACAGAAACTTTCATATCATTAGATCAACAAATTGACCGACAGTTAAAAATTTAATCTCTTCCTCCCAGGATTTGTAGTCCCCAATATAAGAGCATTGCTAAAGAGCCCAAAGCAGCTACTAAATATGTTCTGGCTGCCCATTTTAGAGCATCTTGAGACCCTTCGTATTCATCTGGAGTTACTATATTATTAGTTTTTAGCCATGCTAATGCTCGATTACTAGCATCATATTCCACTGGTAATGTGATAAAACTAAATACAGTTGCTAAAGCCATAAATCCTAAACCTATTATAGCAATAATAAATCCTATTCCCGTATTGCCTGAAGCCGCTCCTAAAATTATTCCCCCAATAACTAACCACTGTGATAATTTGGATGTTACACTTACGGTTGGAACTAATTTTGAACGCAATTGTAGCCATTCATAGGCTTTTGCATGTTGTACGGCATGACCTACTTCGTGTGAAGCAACTGCTGCCGAGGCAGCATTTCTTTGATTATAAACACCTTCACTTAAATTTACCGTTTTATTTTTTGGGTTATAATGATCAGTAAGCATTCCTGGTGTAGAAATAACCTCAACGTCTGTTATTCCATGATCTACTAACATTTTTTGTGCAATTTCTGCTCCACTCATTCCATTGCGAAGGTGCAGGTTAGAATAATGCTTAAATTTCTTCTTCAGTTTATTACTCACTAGCCAGCTTAACAAAGAAATTACTCCGATAATAATATAAAATCCTAACATATATTTTTAATAATTAATATTGATCTAAATTTAATTAATCTTGTAAATTTATAGCATAAATTATTCCAAATTATAATGAGCAACAAAAAAATATGTTAATATTATTATTTTATATTTAATATGCTGAAAAACAAATAACTATATGTTGAAAAAGCACATTGGTATCTCGCGTGACAAATTGGCAAAAAAACCGAAAATACTTTTATTATATACTGGAGGTACTATTGGTATGATTAAAGATTATGAATCTAATGCGTTAAAAGCGTTTGATTTTGATCATTTACATGAAAATATTCCTGAATTAAATCAAATCCCTTGTCATATAGAAACTGTTTCTTTTGAAAAATCAATTGATTCATCTAACATGAACACAAGTTATTTGGTAAAAATGATTGAAATAATAGAAAAACATTATAAAGAAACAGATGGTTTTGTTGTTTTAACGGGTTCTGATACTATGTCGTATACATCTTCTGCAATAAGTTTTATGATTGAAAACTTAGACAAACCAATTATTTTTACTGGCTCACAACTACCTATAGGAGATTTGCGAACTGACGCAAAAGAAAATTTAATAACCGCTATTCAAATAGCATCAGCAAGAGACGAATTTAATTTACCCATTGTTAAAGAAGTTGGATTATATTTTGAATATAAATTGTACCGGGCTAATAGAACAACCAAAATTAATGCCGAACAATTTAAAGCCTTTACATCACCTAATCTCCCTCCAATAGCTGAAAGTGGTGTGTACTTAAAATTTAATAATGAACTCTTATATAATTCAAAAGATAACCCAAAACCTATATTTAGAAAAAAACTAGAAGGCCGAATTGTTATTTTAAAATTATTCCCTGGAATTACACAACAAGTTGTAAAGAGTATTCTGGAAATTCCATCAATAAAAGGCATTATTTTAGAAACTTACGGTTCAGGAAACGCTCCAACCAATCCATGGTTTATTGAATTGTTGAAAGAAGCAATCATGAAGGGAATTTATATTGTTAATGTTACTCAGTGTATCGGTGGGAGTGTAATATTAGGTCAATATGAAACAAGTGTACAACTAAAAGAAATAGGAGTAATAAACGGGAATGATATTACTACAGAATCTGCAGTCGCTAAATTAATGTATATGCTGGGAGAGAATATGTCAAGAAAAGAATTTAAAACAATTTTTGAGAAACCATTGCGTGGTGAAATGAGCTAAATTCATATGTAATAAAACACGAGAATTGATAAATAGTTCTGATAATCAAAGAGATGTTTATTTTTTTTCATCATAAAAGTTTAATTATCCTATATTTTTTTAATTATTATTTTTCCAAGTAATTTATTTTTGTTTTATTTGGTGTCCACTTAATAAGAAATAATTTTTTGGAGAGGTGGCCGAGTGGCTTAAGGCGCACGCTTGGAAAGCGTGTTTATGAGGAATTGTAACAAGGGTTCGAATCCCTTTCTCTCCGCAGGAGTTGTTTTTTTAAATAAAAAATTTATATCTTTAACCCGTTAACTAATTTAATAAGAATCAAACAATGAAAAAAGCACTTACTATCCTTGCAATTACAGGATTATTATTTTTAGGCACAGTACAAAACAGTTATGCTTTAACAACTGCTGTTCAAACTGAACAAGCTGCTGATGATGCAGCTGAGAGTAAAACATTTCACCAAATTTTAAAACAACGTTTTATTGAAGGTACACCCCTATTTATGGGAATTGTATTAATTACGTTAATTTTAGGTTTGGCAATTGCTATTGAAAGAATAATTTACTTAAATATGGCGACTACCAATACTACTAAATTGGTAAATAGCATTGACGAAGCATTATCTTCGGGTGGGGTAGAAGCTGCTAAAGAAGTTGCTAGAAACACTAAGGGGCCAGTTGCTTCAATTTTTTATCAAGGATTAGATAGAATGGATGAAGGTGTTGAACAAGCTGAAAAGGCTGTTGTTAGTTATGGCGGTGTTCAAATGGGTTTATTAGAGAAAAATATCTCATGGTTATCGTTATTTATAGCGTTAGCACCAATGCTTGGTTTCATGGGTACAGTAATAGGGATGATTAATGCCTTTGATGCTATTGCTGCCGCTGGTGATATTTCTCCTTCTGTTGTAGCTGTTGGTATTAAGGTTGCTTTATTAACAACTGTATTTGGACTTATAGTAGCTATTATTCTACAAATATTTTATAATTATATCATATCAAAAATAGATGGTATTGTTAATAATATGGAAGATGCTTCGATATCATTGATCGATTTACTTATCAGAAATAAAAAATAATCACAATGGATAAATCTAAAATATTAACTATTGTAACTGCCGTATTAAGTGTTATTGGGATATTCCTTTTAATACGTGTTTTAATGGCAGATGAGGGTGCATCTCTAGAGGGATCTGTTGGTGCTTTTGTTAGCTACGCATATTATTTGTTAATACTAACAGCAATTATTACCGTGGGGTTATCAATTCTTAATTTGATAAAACACCCAAAGGCATTAAAGAAGGCCCTATTAGGTATAGCTGTAATGCTTGTGTTGTTTTTGATAGCATATTTCGGTAGCTCTGGTGATGCCGTAACTGATGGTTTTGGTAATGTTTTAAAAGGAGGTGAAGCAGGTAATGTATCTCACATAGTAAGCGCTTTAATTAATTTTACCGGAATTTTAGGAGTAGTTGGTATAGTAACCATTGCTTTAGGCGTTGTTAAATCATTAAAATAACTTAATTATGGCAAGAAGAGAAACACCTGAAATAAATGCAGGATCTATGGCAGATATTGCTTTCTTGCTGTTGATATTCTTTTTAGTAACTACTACAATGGATATTGATACAGGTATATCACGTAAATTACCTGAAAAGCAAGATCCTAATATTAAACCACCGATATTGAAAGAAAAGAATGTATTTGAAGTTCTTGTTAATAGAAGAGATGAAATATTAGTTGAAGGAGATACCTATATGCAAATTGCTGATCTACGTGAGGCGACTGTAAAATTTATCGATAACGGAGGCGGTAAAGATGAAAATGGGGATGAATGTACATGGTGTGAAGGAAATAAAGATCCTGAATCATCAGATCATCCTAAAAAGGCTATTATTTCATTACAGAGTGATAGAGGTACATCATATGGAACTTATATATCAGTACAAAATGAGCTCGTTGCGGCTTATACCGTTCTTAGAAATAAATATGCCAATAAAAAATTTGGTCAAGATTTTGACGATCTTTCAGATGATCAACAAAAGGTAATTAAGAAAGATATTTACCCTCAGATCATATCGGAGGCTGAACCAACTAAATAACAATAGTATGTCTAAATTTAGAAAAAAGAAAAAAGGGATGCCGGGAATTTCAACGGCGTCGCTGCCTGATATCGTGTTTATGTTGTTATTCTTTTTTATGGTTACTACCGTAATGCGAGAAACAGAATTGAAGATTAAAATGCCAAAATTACCTCAAGCGGATCAGATTCAAAAATTAGAACGAAAAAGCTTGGTAAGTTATATTTATGTAGGTAAATCTAAAGACCCTAGTATTGGTGGAGATAAAATTCAGTTAAATGATAGAATTTCTAATATTAGTGATATTAAAAGTTTTATTTTTTCTGAAAGAGCCACACATGCTGAGGATGAAATTCCTTATTTAACAACATCTATTAAAGCAGATATGGAAGCAAATGTTGGTACTATTACTGATATTAAACAAGAATTGAGAGATATCAATGCACTTAAAATTAATTATTCAACTCGTAAGGGTAGTGCAATAGATAATATGAAATAATAAATTCACATCTGAATTATAATTAAAAAAAGGCAATCAAATTGATTGCCTTTTTTTAATTATACAAATAGTGATTTCAACCCTGTCAACAATTAGATATTATAGATCTGATAAACTCAAATTAAATATTTATTCATTTTTCAAGCAATTTTAAAATGAAAAAAATTATGTAGGTTTGTGATATGAGTAGAATAATTTTTATTTTTTTGATCTTAACTACCGTGGCTAATGCACAAAATTATGATACTATAAAAAACAATAGGTATCTAGAGGATCAAATTTATATAAGTATGTCAGTCATAACCTTGACGAATTCATCCGATGAGGTTGCACAAAGTGGATTTTCAAATAGTTTTGGAATAGGTTTTATTAAGGATATTCCAGTAAATGCCAAAGGCAACTTTGCTTTCGGAATTGGAATGGGTTATGGAAAAAACACATATTTTCAAAATATTAAAATAACAGAACTTGGTAATACTACACAATATGAGATAGCAGGCGATGATGTTAAAAATAACAAGTTTTCTCTTCAGAGCATAGACCTTCCATTTGAAATACGATTGAGGACATCAACAATAGATAAATTCAAGTTTTGGAGAGTATATGGCGGCGCTAAATTAAGTTATGTTTTTGCATCTAATTCCAAATTTAAAGAGGCCGGGAATACCTTTAAAGTAAAGGGTTTATCAGATATTAATAATCTGCAATATGGCTTAACATTGGCAGTAGGGTATGGTACTTGGAATTTTAATTTTTATTACGGATTAAGTGATATATTTTCTAATGCTAATCTCAATGAAATAACTCCAATAGAAATGAGAGATTTTAAAATTGGGTTGATTTTTTATATTCTCTAAAGAACATTTGAAAAATAAATAATGAGTTGTGACGTAAACCCAATGATAAACCCTATTAAGACTTCGCTCATGTTATGAGCTTTTAATTTTAATCTCGAAGTAGCAATAATCCCGAAAAGTAAAAACAAGAGTATTAATAAAATTAATAAATTGAGCTTGTATTCATAGCTGATAATACCTATAAAACCAATTAACCCTGAAATCCCTAACGTATGCAAACTCGTTTTTATTTTATTGAATAGTAATACGAATGAAATACTTAAGGCAAGTGCACAACCGAAAAAAGAGAAGGCTAATAAATCAATGACGTTAAATTTTAATAGTCTTATACCCAAAAATAGCGTTACTGATGTGAAAAAGAATATTGGAAATTTACGTTCATTAATACTTGACAACTGATAATTCTCAATTAATTTCACTTTTTTTAAGAAGTATAATAACAATAATGGGAATATATATGTTGTGGCAAAAACAATAATTAAAACCCAATATGCAAATTTTCTAGGAATATGATTTGGT
>Ga0265303_10002799_pt1 | contig 10861 bp, 8 predicted proteins | sample Helome_2_FD_192494 | JGI IMG/M metagenome (GOLD analysis project Ga0265303, IMG submission 192494) | Marine sediment microbial communities from subtidal zone of North Sea - Hel_20160317 (Illumina Assembly) | ecosystem: Environmental > Aquatic > Marine > Subtidal zone > Sediment ...
CGGCGTAACCATAGCCGGTGTGGCAGTGTGTGCAACGGCCTTCGTTGGTCGGCACCGCAATACAGAAGTTATTGATAAGGTCGTTTTTGCCGTGAATCTCACCTTCATGTCCCGTTATATTCGAAGAAACGCCTTCCCAGGTGAAGTGCGCATTGGTCAGCAATTCGTCGCCAATAAGGCCATGGCAGTTCATGCATGACTCTGTGCCTTCATAATCGTGCTCCGAGAAATAACCGACATGCAGCTGTGCGTTCTCGTAAGCGCCGCTGACCAGGGCATTGCAGTCGAGAACGTCAACGATACCGTCACCGTTTAGATCTTCGGCCGGATCGGCGATGCCGTTTTCGTTGAGATCCCAGCAGTGGAGGCCCGCGGCCCCGTCATTGCCATCAGCTCCCGCGGCACCATTTGCACCGTCCTTGCCATCCTCGCAGCCAACTACCATGAAGGCCATGAGGACAAAGCTCAAAAGGGTAGGAAGCTGGAGTTTTCTGCTCCTTGAATCTCTCATTTCTTGTGTCCTCGGGTTGAAGTGAAACGTGAATAATTCTTATTTAGTAAATTATAAATTACTAATATTCGATGTCTGCGAGCGTGGATTATCCGTAACTGGAGGATGTTTTGAATACGTTGAGAATGCAGGAAGCTAGGGACTTCCCCGGATTGTCAGCGGTAGCGCAGAATTGCTATTTTAGTGGCGCTTGGGGAACCGCATTTTTGAAGACGAGAGATGCTGCGGCAATGTCCTGGCAGGCCATACCGATCGACTCGAAGACGACAATAGCCTCTGGGTCGACGGACTTCGATTCGTCGAGAATCTTGCCCAATTCAGCGTAAATATCAGGCTCGTACCGACGCACATTGCCTGACTCCACGAGTGCGCCTTCCCTCGAATCAACGATGACGATATTGGACATCGTATTGGCGTCGAGTTCGCCGCCATCTGCGCCAGCCCAACCGACCGAAGCGACTTTCGCACCAGGCGCGAGCCACTCGCCGTCGAAAATCGGTTCACTTGATGCAGTTGTTGCGATCACAACGTCTGCATTGCGCACAGCTTCCTCGCATGACGTCACGCGAGCTCCAGTTTTCCGGGCCAGGTCTTCAGCACTCTTCGGTGTGCGGTTCCAGATTCGGATGTCGTTAAACTGGCGAACAAGTGACAGCGCCTCGATGTGACTTTCGGCCTGTGCACCGGCACCGAGGATCGCCAGCGACTTCACACTGGGTGCAGCGACAGCATCGATAAACGTTGCAGTTACCGCCGCTGTTCGCATCTTAGTGATGAGCCCACCGTCCATCGTGACCAGCGGCTCGCCGGTCTCGGGATTGAACAAAGCGATAAGTGCCAGGTGGGTGTCGAGTCCTTTGTCCGAATTGCCCGGATAAAACGACACAAGTTTGGCGCCCATCGCGTCGGCACCCACGGCGGTCATTCCGCCGAAGTACCCGCCGTGGCCTTCAACGTCAAGAATTTTCCGTGCTGGTTGTGCAAACCGACCAGCCGAGTAGTCGATCATGGCTTGCCGCATGCTCGGAATCAGCTCCTCCATGCGAAGAACTCTGGCCACGGCCGTTTCGTCAAGATACGGAATGTTCATTCGGGCTCGTCAGTTTGCTTTGGCGCAACTCTGATTCTGGTGGGCGTATATGCGACGAGCTTACGGCTCGAGTATTGGGGCTGCAAGAATCGACGTGGTGCTAGTCAGTGATGAACCGATCTTGAACCTCAGGGGAGGGAACCATGCACTGATCGAAACGCCCAAACCACCGGTACCGGTTGCGGGCAACAACGCCGTACGCCCAGTCACGCATCGGACGTGGCAGGACTCCCAAAATACGAAGAGCTTTCCAGCCACCGCGCAAATGATTCATTAGACTGAGCGCCGCATCGGACTTGATTAATGCTTCGCCACCGGAGATCACCACAAAGGTTTGTGCGTCTTCAGGGTCTATACCAAGCTCTCGCAGGATTCGGGAGCCGGTAGTCGATTGCATCGGGGCAAATCGAAGCACGTGATCCGATTCGTGGCGCAAAACAAACTGCACTAACTTCGTGCAGAAATGGCATACGCCGTCAAATACGACCAGGTTATCCAAGAAGAACGTTGCCGTTTGACGGCGTACTCATAAGTTCGCGTGCCAGCGATGTAAGTGCACGGACGTTCCTGAAGGAAAACGCGATTCGTCCAGCGGCAGTTCGACGTAACCATCCGTGCCGGATAGCGAGGTAAAGTCACCTGATGTGTTGGTCGGCACGGGCATGGCCAGCACCTGGCCACCGGTACTGGATATGAGTCGAACCGGCAGGAAGCTCGTCAGGTTTGGTTCGAACGTGACGTCCTGCGCCAGGGCGGCAAACTCGGGTTGCCGGTCTCTCTGCGCCGATGCCCTGGCGAGTGCTGGAATCACGTACTGCCGACAGCACACCAGCGTGGACACCGGGTTACCCGGCAGAGCGAACACAACCTGGTTGTTTGGCCCGATGCCAAACCACATCGGCTTGCCGGGCCGCTGGCTGATCTTGTGGAATACGACCTCGACACCCAGGTCTTTGAGCACCTCGGGAATGAAGTCGGCCTTGCCCATGGATACGCCACCGGACAGGATCAGCATGTCGGCCGCATTGAGATGCGCACCGATTTTTTCACGTAGCACGTCCGGGTCGTCGACCAGATGATCGTGTTCATTGTTCGAATAGCCATGCTGCTCAAGCATCGCGATCACGGCCGGGCCATTCGACATGCGAATCTGCTGCGGCTCGATAGGCTGGCCGGCCGGAACGAGCTCGTTGCCTGTCGAGATTACCCGGATTTTCGGCGAGCGGCTTACTTCGACCTGAGTCAGGCCGGCGGAATTGATGATGGCAATATCCATCGGCGTTATTCGTTTGCCGGTGGTCAGTAACTCGGCGCCTTCGTTGTGGTCGGAGCCGCGCGCATGGATGAACCGCCGTTGCATCACCTCGTAGTTGTCTTCGAGTGTGGCGATGCCGTCGACGACGGCAATGCGCTCGACCGGAACGATGCAGTCTGCGCCCTCCGGAAGCGATGCGCCCGTCATGGTCTCGATGCACTTGCCTTGCTCGAGTGATAGCTGCTGATCCCCGGCGGCCTGCGTCGCCTGCATCGGGAAGCTACGTGTGCCGTCGCCATAATCGCCGTACGCGATCGCAATGCCGTCCATCATGACCCGATCAAAGGGTGGCTGGTCGCGTTCGGCCACAATGGTTTGCCGCAATACGCGCCCTGTGGACGCGTCGCTTGGGATCGATTCAGAGTCGAAGGCCGGCAGGGCGGCCAGTATGGCGTCGCGAGCTTCGCCGGTCGTGATCACGACGCGTTCAGCTCCTTTCCCGGGCGATAGCGCGATGGCCGATGTCGCCGCGGAAATAGACACCGTCCCAGTCGATCTTGCTAACGGCTGCGTAGGACTCTGCCGCCGCCTGCTCTACGGTGTCGCCCAGACCAACGACACAGAGGACGCGGCCGCCACTCGTGACAACGCCATCGTCGGCTGCCGCAGTACCGGCATGGAAAACTTTCTGTGTCTCGCTGTCCGCATCATCGAGACCCGTGATCAACTGACCCTTGGTATAGTCCTGGGGATACCCTCCGGCAGCCATTACGACGCCCAGTGATGCGCGCGGGTCCCAGTCTGTGGTTTGTCCGCCGAGTGTGCCATCGAGAGTCGCTTTGCACAGAGCAGCAAGATCCGATTTCAGGCGTGCCATGATTGGCTGCGTCTCCGGATCGCCAAACCGGCAGTTGAATTCGATGACCTTCGGCGTGCCATCGGCCATGATCATCAGGCCGGCATACAGAAAGCCGACGTAGATATTGCCGTCCGCCTTCATGCCTTCCAGTGTCGGCCGAATCACAAGGTTCATGACTTTCTGTTCGATATCCGGCGTCACGACTGGTGCTGGTGAGTACGCGCCCATGCCGCCGGTGTTGGGGCCAACGTCGCCCTCATCACGTGCTTTGTGGTCCTGCGACGTCGCCATCGGCACGACGTTCGTGCCGTCGGTGATGACGATAAAGCTCGCTTCCTCGCCAGCAAGAAATTCCTCGACGACGATGCGAGCACCCGCATCTCCGAATTTGTTGCCAGACAGCATGTCGGTGGCCGCTTGTTCGGCTTCTTCGAGGGTCATCGCAACGATAACGCCTTTGCCGGCTGCCAGGCCGTCGGCCTTTATGACGATCGGCGCGCCCTGCTTGCGGATGTAGGCGAGCGCAGCCTCGAGATTGGAGAAATTCTGGTACGCCGCTGTCGGAATGTCGTGGGTTGCCAGGAAGTCCTTGCTGAATGCCTTGGAACCTTCGAGCCGGGCTGCAGCGGCCGACGGGCCGAAGCAGGGCAGGCCGAGTTCAGTGAAGCGATCGACGATACCGGCTACGAGCGGTGCTTCCGGACCTACAATTGTCAGGCCGATATTTTCTGACTGAGCGAGGCCCGCCTGCGCCTCGATGTCGTCGGAGGATACGTCGACATTGCGGACATTTGCTTCGAGCGCGGTGCCTGCATTGCCTGGCGCCACGAGCACTTCGTCGACATCACAAGATTGCGCACACTTCCAGGCGAGCGCGTGTTCGCGACCACCCGAGCCAATCACAAGTACCTTCATTCGCACGCCCTGTAGGAGTCCGCCCCGGTGGGCGATCACTCAATGCCGGAAGTGTCGCATGCCCGTAAACACCATGGCCAGACCATGTTCATTGGCAGCCTGTATGACTTCGTCATCGCGCATCGAGCCGCCGGGCTGGATGATCGCGGCGATGCCGGTTTCCGCGGCCGCATCGATGCCGTCGCGGAACGGGAAGAAGGCGTCAGACGCCATGACCGAGCCCTTGACCTCAAGTTCTTCGTCCGCGGCTTTGATTGCTGCGATTTTGGTGCTGTACACACGGCTCATCTGGCCCGCGCCAACACCGATCGTCATGTTGTCCTTGCAGAAAATAATTGCATTGGACTTGACGTACTTGACCACGGTCCAGGCAAATAGCATGTCTTCGATCTGTTCAGGTGTCGGTGCCTTGTTGGTGACGACCTTCAGGTCATCGGCTGTAATCCGGCCCATGTCGCTGCCCTGTACGAGCAATCCGCCGGAGACTTTCTTGAAGTCGAAGCCGCCGGCCGATTCCGCCCACTCGCCCGTGCGCAGAACCCTGACGTTCTTTTTTTCCTTGAGTATCTCGGCTGCATCGTCACCGATCTCGGGAGCGACAATGACCTCAACGAACTGACGATCGATAATCGATTTTGCGGTGGTCGCATCAAGCGGCCGGTTGAAGGCGATGATGCCGCCGAACGCCGATGTCGGATCGGTCTTGAAGGCCTTCTCATAGGCCTCGAGGATGCCACTCGCTACGGCGACGCCACAGGGGTTGGCGTGTTTGACGATAACGCAGGCCGGCGCGGCGAACTGCCTGACACATTCGAGCGCCGCATCGCTGTCCGCGATGTTGTTGTATGACAGAGCTTTACCTTGCAACTGATCCGCTGTCGCCAGTGATCCCGTTGCTGCCTGCTGGTCGATGTAGAAGGCCGCTTCCTGATGCGGGTTCTCGCCGTAGCGCATGCGTTCCACGAGACTGCCCGAGTACAGGATACGGTCACCAAGCGGGTCTTGACCAAGTGAATTCGAAAGGTACTGCGTGATGGCCGTGTCGTAACTCGCCGTATGTGCATACGCTTTCGCTGCGAGCGTACGGCGCGCATCGAGTGACAGCTGATCGTTTTTTAGCGACTCAAGCAGGTCATCGTAGTCATCGGGGTCGACGACTACAGCGACGCCGTCGTGATTTTTTGACGCAGCTCGAATCATCGCCGGACCGCCGATGTCGATGTTCTCGATGGCATCGTCAATCGACGCGTCCGCACGGGCAATGGTCTGCTCAAACGGGTAGAGGTTTACGGCGAGCAGGTCGATGGGCTCGATTCCGTGCTCTTCCATGACAGCTTCGTCGGTGCCACGTCGGCCGAGCAGCCCGCCATGGATTGTCGGGTGCAGTGTCTTCACGCGCCCATCCATGATCTCGGGGAAGCCGGTTTTTTCGGCAACCTCGATAACGTCGATACCAGCGTCGCGCAATGAGCGGCAGGTGCCGCCGGTTGAGAGGATTTCAATACCGAGGTTGCTAAGGCCTTCCGCAAAAGGAATCAGACCACGCTTGTCGGATACGCTGATTAGCGCACGTCGCACGGTAAACATGAATGCACCTGGAGTAAGTTGCTGAATTAAAAAGAATTAGTGAATCAGAGAGTAAGACCTGAGTTTCTTCCGCAGCGTGCCGCGGTTGATGCCGAGTATGCCGGCCGCCTGGCTCTGATTGCCGTGTGTAAAGTCCATGACCGCCTTGAACAACGGTCGCTCCACCTCGCCCATGACGAGATCGTAGAGATCGCCCGGACGGTCGCCGTTTAGACTGTCGAAATACTGGCTCAGTGCTTCTTCGGTATGCTTGTGGAGTGGTTTGCTCTTCTTCGAGGCTTTGAGTATCGGGTTGATCTTGTTCTTGTTATGGGCCACGTTGGTCAATCCTGTAGCGACTACGCTGCGATGGAAATACCCCCTCCCTCTCGATCGAAGTACTCCCGCGTAAGTCGAAGTTGTTCTTCTGCACTTCTGACTCGCACCACCTCGTAGCGAAATTCGTCAGCGTTGACGAGACTCTGGCAATACCAGGTAAGATGCTTGCGTGCCACCCGAATACCTGTTGATTCTCCGTAGAATCGGTGCATGTCTTCGAGGTGGCCGAGCATAATATCACGCAATTGATTTTTTGCTAGCGGGGTAAATACGGACCTGTTTCGCAGGCCGTTCATAAGTTCTTGAAATATCCATGGTCGGCCTTGCGCACCGCGACCTATCATCAAGCCATCTGCATTAGTTAGACGCAAAACTTCAAGCGACTTCTCGATAGAGGTGATGTCGCCATTGGCGATGACGGGAATCGATATCGTTTCCTTGATGCGCGCGATCGTGTCGTACTCCGCCTGACCGCGATAACGGCAGGCACGCGTGCGGCCATGAATGGCGAGTGCCTGGATGCCGCACTGTTCGGCTATCCGCGCAATCTCCACACCATTCTTGTTCTCTGGATCCCATCCGGTGCGAATCTTGAGTGTTACTGGTACGTCGACGGCTGCGACGACCGTTGCCAGGATGTCTTCGACCAGCTTCTCGTCCCGCAGCAGGGCCGAGCCGGCCAGTCTCTTGCAGACCTTCTTAGCCGGGCAGCCCATGTTGATGTCGATAATCTGGGCGCCGCGCTCGACACAGGCCCGTGCGGCCGTGGCAAGTTGATCCGGCTCCGATCCGGCTATCTGAACGGCGACAGGTTCTGCATCCAGGTCGAGATCGAGCCGATGACGGGACTTTGCTGTTTGCCAAAGGCTGGTATCGGCCGTCGTCATCTCAGAGGTTGTCATGCCGGCACCGAACAGGCGGCACAATTTTCGAAAAGGTGTGTCTGTAACGCCCGCCATCGGCGCGAGCACGAATGGGCTCGCCAGGTCGTACGGGCCGATTCTCACTTGAAGTCTTCTGTCTTGCAGCGCAGTTGGCTGCTCGCCATGCGGTAGCACATCATCAGTTTGAATCCCGTCGCGTCGGCTACCGGTGCGTCAATCGTGATCATCGCATCGACGGTGTCGCCCGGGGGCACGAGCCTTCTCGGATCGGCGTTCTCGGGCAAGTACTCGCCCGGTTCGAGTACCGTGCTGCCAATGATGTCTTCGAAACGGTCGGTCAGAGCGAGATGCACGATCGGGTAGGGCAACGCATCGTCCGAGTTATTCCCGATGCGTGAATAGATCGTCAGCATTTCGCCAGTCTCGTCTGCATCACCTTTTGTAGCTTCAAAGCGCCAACCTGCGATATCCCAGGTCGGTGTCAGCGGCTTTCCGACCATGCGATAGATTGGACCTACCGCCGAACTGAAGGCCGGCGCGGTGGCCAGCGCCTCGCGTGACTGGTGTATGACCTGTACCACCAGCAACAGAACCAGGGCCCCGATTCCCGCGTACATTCCGGTGCCTGGCCTTCCGCCTATCATCTCGCGGCGGCGCGCATAGTCATCCTTGGCTTTGTTGAGCGGTATCGAGAGGCCCGGCTCATTGATTGCGGTGACGTTCGTAGTGTTGTCGGCAGCCGGACTTTCCTTGTCGAGCTCGGCGCGAACGAATTCGCCCTCCATGACAATGGTCTCGAAAGCGTGAGGAGGCTCGCTTTTCTTATCCTCTTTCTTTTTCTCGGGCTGGTTTTCTTTTTCTTCTAATTCTGCGTCAATCTTCTTATTTGGCTGCCGCTGAACAATCGTCGATGCGAAACCATCCTCATCTTCGACCGCAATATTCAAGAGTTCCTGATCGATCATCATGTTGATCGTCTTTTCCTCTTCGGTCATTTCCGGAATGGCGAGCTCGTCATCTGATGTTTTGGTGTCAACGTCGTCTTCGGATTCGTCATCCAGCGACATCGAAAGCGTCTCAATTATCTCCTCGACGTCGTCGTCAAAAGCCAATGCGATGTCCTCGACATCATCCTCGGCCTCTTCCTCATCTTCCGGTTGCAGGTCTATCTCGAGTTCGTTTTCTTCCTCGAATTCCTCGACATCATCCTCGGCCGCTTCCTCATCTTCCGATTGCAGGTCTGTTTCGAGTTCGTCTTCTTCCTCGAACTCCTCGACTTCGACGTCCTCTTCGACGGCTTCATCGAGATCTTCATCTTCATCCTCGAAAGACCCTGCGAGGTCTTCTTCAGGGTCGTCACCGACGTCTTCATGCAGTGCTATTTCCGAGGCCGTTTCCTCGATCATCTGGACGGTAGCCTCAGTTTCGAACGCGGCCGCTATCAGGTCTTCTTCGATCGATGTCTCATGTTCTTTGTCGACGCCGTCATCCGGCTGCTCGTCAACGTCCTCGTCCTCATTTTCCGCAGTCTCATGTATTCCGCTCAGATCAATGCCCATTGCTTCGGCCTGGATCGCAAATTGCGTGTCCATGTCGAGCGGGTCATCAGGCAATTCTTGCTCGTCGGGCGACGCCTCGGCAAGAACGATCAGGTCGTCGTCGGACCCTTCGTCGTCAACGTCCTTAGCTGCTTCGAGGATTTCCTCCTCGACCTCCTCGGCCTCGGCAGCAGACTCAGCAAAGTCGCCCAGCAGGTCTTCCCACTCGTCGGGCTCGCTCAGATCCAGATCAACTTGTGGCGCCTCGGGTTGCGGCTCTGGCTCGGGTGGCGGTGCTTCGACAAGCCGTGCCGATGATGGCGCAACGACAACCTCATCGAAGTCATCAGGGAGCACCGTGTCATCATCGAAGCGCATCTCGTCAATGACATGCTTTGGTTCGTCCGGCGCACGTTCAGTTGCGGCCTCGTCTTCGTCAATTACTCGCCATTCGATGCCAGTATCCTCGATGCGAATGTCTTCGCCGGCGAGCTGATCTAACGTCTTCAATAGCGCTGCACTTTGCTCGGCGGAGATTGATTGTGGTGGGGCGCCAGCCTCTAACTTCCCGGGGGCGTCGGGCTTTAGTTCGGGCACGTCGGAATCGGAAGCCTCTTCGTTTCCGGCTGGCGAGGTGGGCTTTTGTTCGGACAGGTGTTCGAGCGCATTAAACGCGATGCCACAGCCGCCGCAACGGACCTTGCCGGCCGCCATTTTTAGCACTTCCGCGGTAACGCGAAACGCAACGCCGCATTCAGGGCACTGGGTATACATCGCTCAGCTCCCGGTCCTTCGACCGGTCAATCGTGCCCAGGTCTGTCCGCCCTGATCGCGTTTGAGGGGTTCGTCAAACGCGATCCATGGTGCGTAGGCCTCGAGCACCTCTCCAACTTGCTCGCAGAGTATGCCGGATAACCCGAGTAAACAACCGATTTTGACCCTTTCGGCAATGCTCTGAGCCAGCTCGATCAGGGGTCCCGCAAGGATGTTCGCGACGACAACATCAAAATCAGCGTTGACGTCATCGGCGTTCAGCATTACTGCCAATCTGTCCTGCACGCCATTGTGTATTGCGTTGTCATTCGTCGCCTGGATAGCTTGCCGGTCGATGTCTGTTGCGACGGCCTGGTCGCAGCCGAGCTTTAGAGCCGCAATAGCGAGCACGCCGGACCCGCACCCGTAGTCGAGCATCGACTTGCCGTCGAGTGGCAGACTGTCGAGCCATTCCAGGCATAGCGCCGTCGTTGCATGGGTACCGGTGCCAAACGCGAGGCCGGGGTCGAGCCGGACAACGACGGCATTCGCGTCTTCGACGCCGGAATCGCCCGGGCAAATCCAAACGCGCTCACCAAACCGCATCGGGCCGAAATCCCGCAGCCACTCCCGCTCCCAGGTGCGGTTCTCGAGTTCAGTGATTTCGTGCGCGGGCAGCGCGTCAACCTCGAAAGCCGCCCTGAGGTCATCCTGTAATGCTGCAAGGTCAGCATCAGGCGCGAAAAGGCCGCAGATGCGTGTCTCGCTCCACATTGGTGTTTCGCCCGGTGCGGGCTCAAGCACCGGCTTATCGCCGGCGTCGGTGTATGTAACCGACTGGGCGCCGTGCCGCGTGAAGATTTCTTCGACCCTGTCCGAACCGAGCGTTTCGAGATTCATGACAAATTGTCGCCAATCCATCGCTAATTCGGTGTGCTCCCGATCACACTAGGCCGAGCCTTTTCTCCAGGTAATGAATGTCCGTACCGCCCTGCTGGAAGGCGGCGTGCTGGAAGATCTCCTGGTGCAACGGCACATTGGTCCTGATGCCCTCAATGACAATCTCGGTGAGCGCGTTCTTCATGCGGGCGATCGCCGCGTCGCGGTCCTGGCCGTGTGTGATCAGCTTGCCAATCATCGAGTCGTAATAA
>Ga0265303_10002800_pt1 | contig 10859 bp, 16 predicted proteins | sample Helome_2_FD_192494 | JGI IMG/M metagenome (GOLD analysis project Ga0265303, IMG submission 192494) | Marine sediment microbial communities from subtidal zone of North Sea - Hel_20160317 (Illumina Assembly) | ecosystem: Environmental > Aquatic > Marine > Subtidal zone > Sediment ...
AACCAGATTCTACGATCGGAGTCAAAAAATGAATTGCCACTGAAGCCATTAATGCAGTTGCAACTGCTATACCAATTGCCAAGAACAGAACGGATGTCATTTAATGCATCCAGATGATCACAGTATATGAATAGTCATTGAATATGCAATAGTGCCCAAATTAAGACAAGTATGAAAAATCAATGTATTTTAAACCCTTTAAGGCCTGATTAGACATTGTCAGAAGTAGAAACTGAGGTTCAAGAGGCACCAGTAGAAAAGACTGAAGATGCAGTTGTAGAGACTAAAGCTGCAGAAGAAGTAGAAACTGAAGCTGTTCAAGAATCAAAACCTCAACCAGAGACAAAAAAAGAAGGTCCTGAAAAATGGGGAATTGCCCATATTTACAGTAGTTATAATAATACAATTATTCACATGACCGACCTCACAGGTGCTGAAACAGTATCCATCAGTTCTGGTGGTGTACATGTTAATGCCGACAGATACGAATCATCACCATTTGCTGCAATGAAAGCTGCAAATGCAGTAGTTGACGCAGCAAGAACTAAGGGATTCACAGGATTTCATATCAGAGTTCGTGCTGTAGGCGGAGTTGGTTCCAGAGTTCCGGGTCCAGGTGCACAAGCTGCAATTAGAGCATTAGCAAGAGGCGGATTTAAAATTGGACGAATTGATGATGTAACACCAATTCCTCACGATACCACCAGAAAGAAAGGTGGAAAAAGAGGAAGAAGAGTCTAGTCAGATATTTTTATTTTAATATCACAGCCCTTAGAAATAAAATAATCTGTCATAAATTTTGCAAATTTTCCTGCTTGATCATTTGCCTGATATTTATTAATCATATCAGAAAACTTTTCCTCTATTCCGTTTTGTAAATCAGGTTTAATTGCTAATTTAAAAAAGGTCCATCCAAATTTTGGTGAAGGTTCACTTAGAACATATCCATTATAACCAGACACAAGACTTTCCATATGAGACAATGCTTTTTTTATTGTCAGTAGATCATCTGCATAATTTTTTGTTCCAATTTCTAAAACAATATCCATTACTCATCACTATCTTTAGATGATTGATTACTAAGTTTGTCAGTTAGAGATACAAATTTTCCATCTTGCTCTACATTAATTTTTGTAGCCATTCTAACATTGATACCAACGGATCTGAATAATGTCAATAATTTTCCCCCATCAATACTTTCATTAATTTCTCCAGTTTTAATTAATTCAGATAATTTTTCAATTATCATTTTTGTTTCATTTGGAAATTGAGATTCTGCATTTTGTAAAACTTCTAGTCCTCGGAATCCAAGTATTTTGATAAGAGAGTCTCTTGGATTTTCAGGAACTTTTTCTTTTTCAATATCCAGAGTTGGCTCTACTTCTTGTTTTGTAGAAATATTTTTCTGCATTTCAGCTAGTCGTTTAGCCTTTAATCGTTCTAGTTCAGAATCTTCTTCGCTCAACCTTTAATCACACCAATAGGCACTAATTTTGCAACTTTTGTGGCAATTCCCAAATCATGAGAAACATTAACTACAGCATCAACGTCTTTGTAGGCCTGAGGGGTTTCTTCCACAACTCCATCTCTGGTTAATGCTTTGATAAAAATGCCCTTCTCATTTAGGGATTTTTTTACATCATCTTCAGTAAAATTTCGTCTAGCCTTTGAACGAGACATTGTTCTTCCTGCACCATGAGCAGTAGATCCAAAACTCAAATCCATTGAATTTGGCTGCCCAAGTAAAATCCAGCTTGCAGTTCCCATGGAACCTGGAACCAAGACAGGCTGACCTAAATCTCGATATTTTGTTGGAATTTCATTACGATTTGCAGGAAATGCTCTTGTTGCACCTTTTCTGTGAACAACCAAGTTACGATCTTTTCCATCAACCTTGTGTTTTTCTACTTTAGCAATATTGTGAGCAACATCATAAACTAATTTCATATCAAGATCAGATTCAGATTGATTGAATACACGTTGAAATGAATTCCTAGTCCAATGAGTTAGCATTTGTCTATTACTCCATGCAAAATTTAATGCTGAAAACATTGCTTTTCTATAAGATTCTCCTTCTTCAGAATTATTTGGAACGCATGCGAGTTCTCTATCAGGTAAATTAATGTCATATTTTTCCATTGCTTGTTCTGCTACTCTAAGATAATCACTACATACCTGATGACCGAATCCTCTAGAACCACAATGAATCAAAGTAGTAATTGTTCCTACTTCAATTCCCATTCTCTTTGCAGCTTCTTCATCATGTATTTCTGCAACTTTTTGAACTTCAAGAAAATGATTTCCAGAACCTAAACTGCCAAGTTGAGGTGCACCTCTTTTTCTTGCTTTATCAGAAACTTTGTTTGGATCAGCATTCTGAATTTTTCCATTTTCTTCACAAACATCAGCGTCATCAGATGAACCATAGCCATGATCAATTGCCCAATTAACTCCTCTAACTAAAACTTCATCTAGTTCAGAAGGAGTTAGTTTAACTGCACCTTTAGAGCCAACGCCGGAAGGAATAGAGCTAAAAAGATCTGTTACCAATTCTTTTAGTTTTGAACGAACTATATCTTCTGTTAAATTTGAACGAAGTAGTCTAACTCCACAATTAATGTCATAACCTACACCACCAGGGCTAATCATTCCTTCTTCTGCATCCATAGCTGCAACCCCGCCTACTGGAAAACCATAACCTTCATGTCCATCAGGTAATACTACACTATGACCAACTATACCAGGAATACAGGCTACATTTTTTGCCTGCATTATTGTTCTATCAGAGAGCATTTTTTGTATTAGTGGCTCATCAGCGTAGATTCTCACAGGAACTTTCATTCCAAGATCAGAATCAGCATCAATTTGATATTGATTTTCTCCAATTTTTCTTGGTGTACTAGAAGACATGAGTATTGGTAAAAATTCCCCTCAATCCAATTTAAATCATCAGGAGATTTGTAAAATAATTTCAAATTAAATAGAATTTCATAAAAAATATGTTAGATGAACCAAACGTGGAATTAATCATCTAATTTAATTATGATTAAATCGTTTCATTATTTGTGGTAAGAAAACAATTAACAGAAAAAGAAATTGAGAAACAAAAAGAAGAGCAAAAAATAAGAGCAAAAGCTTCTAGAGCAGCTAGAAGAAGCGGCAAAAGTACAAAAACTGAAGGTAAAGTATCTAAATCAAGTTCAAAGACAAAAGAGGCTAGATCATCAAAGAAAGTTGCAGCTGTAAAAAAGAGAACAAGAAGTTAGAGTATTCATAAAAAATTATTCTTGAAAATAGAAGACATCATATTTTTCAGATACCGAGTTATTTTATAATCAGTACAGGTTTCTTTGATTTGTGAAGTACATAGTTTGAGGTACTTCCTAAGAAGAGTTCTTTTGCTGCACCCATACCTCTAGAACCAATTACAATCAGATCAAAGTTTTGCTTATCTGCAATCTCAACAATTCTTTTTCCATCATCACCGTATGATACCCTCTCAAAAAATAAAATTCCTTTTTTTGCAGCGATTAATTTTGCTTTTTTCATAATTTTTTTTGCATGTCCCAACAAAATTTTCTCCAAAGGAGTTATTGGATCATTTGTTCTAGGCTTGACAATCCCTGCTACATACAGACCAGTAACAGTTGCATGTGATTCTCGTGCCATGTGAATTGCAACATCTAATCCTCTAAATGAATTGGAAGAGCCATCTAATGGAACAAGAATTTTCTTTGTTTGAAGTCCCATAATAAAACAAACTAATTGTTTAATTTAAAGCCGATTGAGGTTATCTTGTATGATTTTCAGTTTTGATATTCTAGAAGACTATAAAATATAGAATGAGTCATAGGTGATTAGTAAGATGACTGATGCTAAAACAATCACAATTGGCGATGTAATGACAAAATCAGTAATTTCTGTGGATGCAGCATTAACGATTAATGAAACTGCAAAAATGATGGAAGACGCAAAAGTTGGAGCAGTTATTGTAATGGAAGATAATATTCCAGTAGGAATTGTCACAGACAGAGACTTTTCAGTTAAAGTAGCAGCCCATGCATATCAAATTACAGAACCTGTAAAACAAATAATGTCATCACCCTTATTCTCAATTAATTCTGATGAATCAGTAAGGATTGCAGCAGATTTGATGCATGAAAGAAAAATAAGAAAATTACCAGTAATTGATGATGGAAATGTAGTAGGAATAATTACTGCAACAGACATTGTTAATTTATTGTCAGTATCCGTAGAGGATGACATGAGAGACATGTATTTTCATTCAGTAGCAAAAATTTATACAAATTATAGTCCATACAATTAGTGATTATGGTAGTACCAATTATTGTTCTAGTAGCAATACCTATTTTTCTTGGAATTGTATACATGCCTCCATTTGATATGCCCGTAGAAGAAGAACCTAAAGAAATTCCAGAAGAGCCAGATACGAGTGTGTTATATTATATTTTGATGGGAATCTGGACGTTGTATTTGATTAAGATTCTTCTTCAAGTGAAACGAAGAACGTTCAAGGTAACGCAGAGGTACTGAAATGAATACAGCACCATATTGGAATAGCAAAGTATGTTCAGATTGCAAAAGAATGAATTGTCAAAAGGGTTGTTTGTGTGATTGCCATCTATTAAGAGATAGAGTAAATTAAGTTCAGAATTCATGAGTAGATTTATTTTCCATGTATAACGACTAGAAACATTGGCAATCCTACCCATTGATAATGGTCGTTATGGCACTAAAGAGATGATGGATATTTTCAGTGAGCAAAAGAAAGTAGACTATCAATTAGAAATTGAAGGAGCAGCTGCCATTTCCCAAAGCGAAATAGGAATGATCTCAAAAAGCATAGGTAAAGAAATTCACAAAGCTGCAATGTCTGGAAAAATCACTGCAAAAAGAATCAAGCAGTTGGAAGCAAAAAGTGATCACGATACTGCAGCACTAGTAGAGTCACTTAGTGAGAAATGTAGTAAAAACTCCAGGCCTTGGATACATTATGGATTAACAAGTAATGATTTAGTGGATACTAGTAATTCAATGCAAATGAGAGATGCATTACAAATTATTGAACCAAAAGTTGCAAAGATGGCATCAATTCTTGCAAAAAAAGCAGTAAAACATTCAAAGATTCCAGCAGTTGGCAGAACACACGGTCAGCATGCTAGCATTATTTCATTTGGATTAAAGTTTGCAAATTGGGCTGCAGAGATGGCAAAACATGTAGAGCGAATTGAAGAGATTAAGAAAAGAATTTTGATTTGTAAGACACTAGGAGTTGTCGGTACAGGCTCACTAATGGGTGCAAAATCACTTGAAGTTCAAAGAAGAGCTGCAAAGCGATTAAAATTATTTCCAGCAGAAGTTACAACACAAGTCGTTCCCAGAGAGAGGTATGCAGAATATGTTTTTGAGTTGGCATTAATTGGTGCAACATTAGAAAAAATTGCAATAGAGATTAGAAATTTGCAGAGAACTGAAATTGGTGAAGTTGCAGAACAATTCAAAAAAGGTCAGATGGGAAGTAGTGCAGTTCCTGTTAAAAGAAATCCAATAAAGAGCGAACGTGTATCATCATTATCAAAATTAGTTAGAAGTCAAGTTGCAGTCGCATTTGAAAATATTCCATTGTGGCATGAGCGAGATCTTTCAAACTCTGCAAATGAGAGATTTATTCTTCCAACCACATCCATTCTAGTTGATGAGATGTTAGAAACTATGACCAGGATTGTTTCAAACTTGATGGTAAATGAAAAAAGAATTGTAGATAATCTATACATTACAAAGGGACAAATCTTTGCAGAGTTTGTTTTAGAAGCACTAATCAAAAAAGGAATTCCAAGATTTGTGGCATATAGAGATGTTCAAAGAGTTGCATTTGAGGCAAATGACAAGGGAATGTTCTACAAGGATGCAATCAAAAAAGATAAGGCATTTTCCTCAAAACTAACAGACAAAGAAATTGATGCAATATTCTCACCAGAGAAACACTTGGGTGCATCACCTGCAATCATTAGCAATGTAGAGAAATCAGTAAAGAAAACAGTTCAAAAATTTCTCTAACTAGTAAATCTATTCTGAATTGTTATCAATGTAAATTGCTTTTAAAATATCAGTTTTACTAACAACTCCACCTAATTTACCATTAATTCTAACCCCAACCCCGTTGATTCTATTTTTTACCATTGCATTACATGCAACAATAAGATCATCTTCAAAGTCTACAGATTCAAAATTTTTAGTCATTACATCTTTAGCCTTTATTGTATTTCCAAATCCAGAATCGGAAAGAAACCCCTTTCTTGTGAAAACTACAGATATTGATTGATCAGAATTATCCAATACAGCATCAGAATTACCTTGTTCTAATGCAACATGAAACAAATCACGAAATGTCATAATCCCTTCAGGATCATTATTTTCATTTTTTAGGAAAACCCTAGAAATTTTTTCATCAATCATTTTAGACACCACATCACTAAGAAAATGATCTGAATTCATAGAAAGATAAGAAATGGTCATTACATCGCCAACTTTGTGCTTTCCAGCATGAGTTTGAGCATAATGTTTCATAATGTCCGTTTTTGTGATAATTCCAATTAAGCCATCTTTGCTTGAAGAAACACCTAGTGAACCAATTTGCTTCTCCAACATTATCTCAACACATGCTTTGATATCTACAGAGTCAAGTACAGATGTAATTGGATTCATTATTTGAGATGCAGGTACATCATCAAGATTCTTTTCAGTGTCATCATTTAGTAAAAATAATCCTATGTCTTTTTCAGTTATTATTCCAACGGGGGAATTTTCATCAGTAACAATTAATCTACTAATATTATGTTTTAAAAGTTCAGAAATTACATGTGATAAAGATGAATTTTTGTTAGTAGTAATGGGTTTTTTTAATATTGAATTTAATTCTGACAACAATATCACCAAATCATTTGATTAGATATACAGGTATCTTTGATTTTTGAATGACATAATTTGAAACACTTCCAATCATATCACCTGAAGCAGAACCAGAACCAGTTGAACTCATAACAATATGATCAAACTTTCCAGATTTTGCCAAATGTAATGTAACATGACTAGGGGAGCCCCTCAATAGTTTTGTGGCAAATTTTACATTCTTGTTTCCTGCACGTTTAGATGCTTTTTTTAGAAGAATCTCTCCATCTTCTTTAATTTGTTTATCAAATGCCTTTGTTCTAGGACCGCCTTCTAAAACATGAGGAATTACATGAAGACATGTAACTTGCCCGTGTGTAAATCCTGCAAGAGTTATTGCTCTATCTAATGCTTGAAAAGATTTTTTTGAACCATCAACTGGCACTAAAATTCTATTAAGATCCATAAAAAAAATCATTAAACATCCAATATTAAGAGTTAAATTGATTCTCAATGTAGGGATTGATCATCTATGATTATGTGTGTAATGGATATTAGCGTTAACTGTAGAAAAAATGAAAAATCCATTCAGTAAAAAAAATAATTGTATTCAATGTGAAGCAAAATTTTCAAATCATGAAGATTTAGTTGTTCATGTAAGGCATGAACATCACAAAACAATAGTGAAATGTCAGAAATGCGGAAGGGAATTCATCCATGAAAAAGATAGATTGCATCATGCAAGGAAAGAACACGAGGAAGAAATGAGAGAAAGATCAAACAGGAAATCATACCCTGATGAATATAAGACTCAAAACAGAGTGGATAAATTTAGAGGGAGATTCAGCGACAAACTCTAAACTCATAGATAATAATTCACGTAGGATCTATGACCTTTCTAATTTCACTCAAATGTCTTAGCAATCTTTGTAATTCGATGGCCACAATTTGCACAAAGATTAATTTTTCTATCAAATCTAAGTTCTCCACATTTGCCACATCTAGTATAAGCCATAATACATCCAAAACAAACTAAGAATTAAGAATGATCTTGATTTTGAATAAGTCCTTAGAGGCTTGAATCATTCTAGGAGATTCTATTTCATTATCGAGTTTTTAGTAAAGTCTTGTGAATTTTAGTACCGTATTGTAATGCCTTTTTTCGTTTTGTACAAGAAAGCTCCGGAACATTGACTTCACTTGCTAATTTACGAATAATATGTTTACGATATAGATCCTCTGAGTCATGAATTTTTTCAGATATAGGTACAGTTTTTGCATATTTGATAAATTTTTCTGAGAGTAATGGCTGGAGTATTTTTACTCCAAATTCAGATGCAACTTGATTTACAGCCTTCATCATTTTTAGTTCGTTATCTAATTTAGTATTCATTACTTCATTGATTTGTGATTCTCCACCAGAAAATGCTTCTCTGTATGCATTGTAACCACAAAATAATTCATCTATTCCATTTGCAGTAATTACAGTATCAAGATCTAAAGAGTTTGCTAGTTTTGAAACATAATGAAAAGCAATACAATTTTCATTCCAAGATAGATTGTCAGTCTTTATTGTTTGATTAATTTTTGAAGAAATGGATGCAAATGTATCTGGATCAATTTCTAAAATATAGTGAGGGTATTTTAAAAACTCATTGACATGTTTTGCAAATAAAATATCATGTGATTCTGAAAATCCAATTGTAAGTAGTGTAACATCAAAGCCCATGTCTGAACAAATTTTTGAAATTAATGTACTGTCAACTCCACCAGAAAAAGCAATTCCAATTTTCTTTACTTTGATGGTTTCAGAGATAGAATTTGTGATATTATCAAGTAATTTTTTGTTCATATCATCCATTTTGACTTACTCCACATATTCCATAAAGGGTAATGAATCAATCTTTTAATTTAACATTAAATGTCACACAGTATGATGCGATTATCCCAACTAGACATTGAAGAGCAATTAAAGAATCTCTCAGGATGGAGTGTTGTTAATGAAAAACTGCACAAGGAATTTCAATTTGATAGTTTCAATCAAGCATTTGGTTTTATGACCAGAGCAGCTATGGAAATTGAAAAGATGAATCATCATCCAGAATGGTTTAATGTGTACAATAGAATTACAGTGGAATTGACAACTCATGATGCTGGTGGTATCACAAAAAATGATGTCAATTTGGCTAAAATTCTAAATTCTTTGGAATAGCTGCAAATAAAGAATTCTAGGCACAATCATTACAGAATTTATATTATATCTAAAGTCAGTTGCTTCACATGGCTTCAAGTCCTACAATATTAGATTCAGATTTTCGATATATCGACAAGAAAGGAAATTTGCTAAAAACTAGAACTGAATTAACAGTAGCACAGATGCTTACATTCCTTGAACAAGATTATGAATACAATCACAAAGTTACACTAAAGAATGGAACCGAGGTTATAGTTGATTTCAAAACCGAAAAAGGATTGATCGAAGTTATTGATACAGATGAGGATATTGAAAAATATAAACAAGTCAAAGAAGATTTTCCTGAAAATAAAGTAATGGCAATTGGACATGCAAAATATGTTGCACAGATTAAAGAATTACAAGATATTGTATTTTATGATAAAACTCCACAAACTGGCTCTATATTTTTAGAGGATGCATCATTCTCATTTGATTATGCACATATTCTTCCATTAGTTGAAAAATGTTCTATCCTACACGGACATACATCTTCTGTAATGGTTGAACTTGTTGGACAAATGAAAGATAATCTTCTTTTAGATTTTGGAGAAGCTAAAAAAATTATCAAAGAAGTAGTCAATGTATTTGATCATAAATTCTTCATTAATAGAAAATATTTGCAAAAAGAAGATGATTCACATTATCAAATTCAATTTGAAGGACCTAAAGGTATGTTTGACTTGCAAGTTCCTAAAAATACTACATATCTTTTAGAAGGAGAAGCTACTGTTGAGAATCTTTCAAGTGAAATTATCAAATTATTAGTACCAAAAATGCCATCAAATGTAGAGGCAGTAGGTGTTTACATCTATGAAGGTTACAATAAAGGATCTCACATTATTTCAAACATAGAAAGATAATTAAAAAATGGAACCTAAAATATCAGAAAAAGCATGGAACCCAGAATTAGAAAAAGAAATTCTAAAGCAATGGGATGAAGAAAAAATATATGATTTTACACCACAAGATGACAATTTTACAATAGATACCCCTCCTCCATATCCATCAGGTAGACCTTGGCATATTGGTGCTGCAGCACATTATTCACAAATTGATATGATTGCAAGAACTGCAAGAATGGCAGGCAAAAATGTCTATTTCCCTATAGGAATTGACAGGAACGGACTTCCAGTAGAACTCTACACCGAGAAAAAACACAAAATTAGAATGAGAGAAACAGAAAGAGGGGAATTTCTGAATCTATGTAGAGAAGCACTAGATGATTTGGAAGCTGAAATGATTCTCATCATGAAAAGTTTAGGCCTTAGCGGAGATTTTGCAAATTACTATAGAACCGATTCAGAGGAATACAGAACACTTACTCAATCAACATTCATTGATTTATGGAAAAAAGGACAAGTGTATCTTGCAAACAGACCAAACAATTACGATTGGGTATCAGGTACAACAATAGCAGATGCAGAAATAATCTATGAAGATTTATCTACAAAACTAGTTTACATGAAATTTAAAATTAAAGATACTGACAAAGAAATAATCATTGCAAGTACAAGGCCAGAATTGCTATGTGCATGTAGAACTATAATTGTAAATCCCGAAGATGAAAGATACATACAATATATTGGAAAAAAAATTATTGTTCCAATTACTAATGCAGAAGTTGAATTAAGAACACATCACTCTGCTCAACAAGAATTTGGTTCAGGTGCTGTAATGGTGTGTAGTTACGGTGATCAAAACGATGTTGCATTAT
>Ga0265303_10002801_pt1 | contig 10855 bp, 10 predicted proteins | sample Helome_2_FD_192494 | JGI IMG/M metagenome (GOLD analysis project Ga0265303, IMG submission 192494) | Marine sediment microbial communities from subtidal zone of North Sea - Hel_20160317 (Illumina Assembly) | ecosystem: Environmental > Aquatic > Marine > Subtidal zone > Sediment ...
CGGCCCGTTATGCGCCCGTCACGAAGTACTCGCGCCTCGAAGCGTGCCGGTGAAATCCGGATCTCGCCACTCTCCTGCGGATACAGCGCGATCACTCGCTCGACGACGTTATAGGCGCGATCGTTGAGTACGGCTTCATACTGGCGTTCGTCACCTGCCAGTTCCGCCAGCGTTTCGACGCCCGTGATCGTGGGTTCTACAAGCGCCGGCTGGCGCGTTGCGACCGCGCGGAATATCCGGATTCGGTACAGGATCTGAGACTGTACGAATGTCTCGTCGAGATCGACCGAGCTCGTCATAAACACATCCGCCTCGCCCGGCGGCGCATTGCTTGGTTCATTGACGATGATGCGTACGGGGTTGCTCCGTTCATCACCCAGCCTGATCGAAGGTATGTTTTGCTCCCCCGTGGTCTTCGGCATCAGGGCGACGGTCCACGTCAGGCTGCGGCGGATCTCGCCATTCTGGATCGATGTGTTACTAAGCTTGCTTACCTGCCCGACATAGAAATTCTCCTGAAGGACGGAGAAGTCCGGCTCGAGATCGGTTTTGACATCAATGACGATCTGCAGCGTGAACGACTCGTTGAGATCCACGGTGGGTCTGTCGACACTCGCGGTCAACGTCGCCATCGCTGTCGTAGCCAACACCTGGCACGCCAGCAGTAGTGTCACCTGCCAGAATATCCTGTACCTATTTACCACGGTTGTACCTCGTCATCGGGCCACACGTCTTTTCCATCCTGGTCCTTGCCATATCGCTGGTACTGGTAACGGAACTTGCGTCGCAACAGACCACCCGGGTCGTCGGGAATGCGACGCAACCACTGTTCCATCGCCTGTTGTTGTTCCTGTTGCTGGCGAAGCTCGGCGAGTTCCGCTTCCGATAGTTGCTGCGGCTGTTCTCCCTGCTCCGCCTCCTCGGCCGCACGTTGCAGTTCTTCCTGCAGCGCCTTGAGGTCTTCCTCGCTCATTTCTTCTTCGCCACGCTGGGAGGAATCGCTTTCCTGCGATTGTTGCGATTCGGATGAACCCTCCGAGCCTTCCTGATCCTGCTGGCTCTCGCCATCGGACTCCTGCCCTTCGCCGCCGGGATTCTCGGTCGATTGCTGGTCATCGCCCTGCGATTGCTGTTCCTGCTCCTGCTGGTCCTTGAGGCCCTTCACCAGATCGAGGTTGTACTGCGCATCTTCGTCGGACGGTTCCATTTCCAGCACCTGCTCGTAGGCATCGATTGCCGCATCGAGCTCACCCTGCTGGGCCATCGCATTAGCGAGATTGTAGAGATTCCGGGCATCGCCACTTTCGGCGAACTCGGCCGCACTGCCTGTGTAGTCGCCCGCCTGGTAACGAGCAACGCCACGCCATTCCGTGTCGTCAAACAGGACCGCAGCATCCGCAGGGCTGCCACTTTCCAGTGCCCGTTGAGCCTGTTGGTCCTTGTTGAGCCACAGGTCATCCCAGAGCGATGCTTCTGCCGGCTGCGGCAGCGGTGCGATGAAGATTACGAGAACCAGCACCCAGCCCTTGCGAAACGCGAGTGCTACGAGTGGTAGCAGCAGGAGAATCAGCCACGGGCCTTCCTCACGCCACTGGTCGGTGGCAAGGGAACCGTCATCGGTCGCCGATGCTGCCGCTGACACTTCCCCTGAAAGCAGGTGATCGAGGTCGGAATTATCCGTTGCGATTGCCGAAAAACGTCCACCGCCTGCTGTCGCAAGATCGCTCAAGCCACGTTCCTCCAGCCTGGCCACGGCAATCTTGCCGCGATTGTCGGTGACAAAACCGCCCGCGAGTCGCGGGATCGGAGCGCCTTCGCGCGTGCCCACGCCAAGAATCGACAAGGAGTAGCCGCTGCTCTTAAGATCGCGGGCCGCCCTTTCGGCGGCTGGCGATGCGCCGCCATCGGTTATCAGCATCACCTCGCCAAATCCGACGCCAGCCTGCTCCAGCAACGACTGGCCCTTGCGAATTCCGACCTCGGGATAACTGCCGCGGCTCGGCATGATATCCGTGCTGAGACTGTTGACCAGTGCCGCGATAGTGTCGTTATCGTCGGTCAGTGGGGTCACAGTGAAGGCGTTGGCGGTGTAGACCAGCAATGCAGTCTGACCGCTCTGACGCCGTTCGAGCATGTCGAGAATTTTCAGTTTCGCCCGTGACAAGCGACTCGGGGCAATGTCCTGCGCATCCATCGATCGCGACAGGTCCAGCGCAACGACGAGTGCCTGTTCCGCTCGAAAAACGGGCTGGTCAATACGCTGCCAGGCTGGACCCGCCAGCGCCGCCGAAGCGATGATCCCACCCAGCCCGAGCAACCACCAGCGGTAGTCGGTGCCGCGACCCGGTGCCCGTGACAATACGTGGGGCAGTAGCGCCGGATCGATGATCTCACGCCAGTTTCCGGCACCAAGCTGCCGGCGCGCCAGCAACACGGCCACGGCAACAACGAACGGGATTGCCAGCAGCCAGGCAGGACGTAGCCAATGGAAGTCAGCCAGCATGTGTCTGCACCTCCGTCCGGCGCCGGAGCATCACAGTTTGCAGGAGTCCCGCCAGGCACAGTACGCCAACGAGGACGAACGCGAACCCCAGCGGCCAGTAGAAGTACGACTTCACGGGCCGGAATCCCGACTCAGGCTCCTCGACAGGTTCGAGTTCGTCGACGAGCGAATAGATGTCCTGCAGGCTGGCCGTATCGGTCGCTCGAAAATAGCGCCCGCCCGTGAGCTGCGCGATCCGCGTCAGCGTCTCCTCATCGAGGTCCGCTGACGGATTAATATTCCGGCGGCCGCCGACCAGCGACGAGACGTCCAGTGATTCGGCGCCGATGCCGATTGTGTATATACGCAGCCCGACTTGTTGCGCGAGTTCGGCGGCCTTCAGCGGCTGGACTTCGCCAGCGGTATTGGCGCCATCGGTCAACAAGACCAGGACCTGGTCACCGCTGTCACCCTCCTGTTCGTGCACGCGACGCACAGCCAGTGTGATCGCATCGCCGATCGCCGTCTTCTCTCCGGCCAGCCCTATTTCGGCTTCGAGCAGCAGGATCTTCACGGTATCGCGATCGAGCGTCAGCGGTACCTGCAGGTAGGCGCGTTCGCCGAACAGGATCAATCCGATGCGATCGCCTTCGCGGCGTGTTATGAAATCACTGGCTACGGCCTTGGTTGCCGTCAGTCGATCAACGCGACGCCCCGCCAGTTCGAAGTCCTTCTGATCCATGCTCCCGGACAGATCGACGGCCAGCATCAGGTTACGACCTGCTACCGGAACATCCAGCTCATCGCCGATGCGTTCGGGCCTCGCAGTGGCAAGCACCAGCAGGCACCAGGCCAGTACCGCAACCCACACGCGCCAGTTCATGAGTTGCTCTGCACCCGAGCGATCCTTGAGCGTCTCGAAACCCGTCAGATTGGGTACTCGCAAACCCGCTTCCGAGAGACCACGGGCTTCGGGCAACAGGCGGCGCGCCAGTAGCGGCAACGGCAGCGCCAGCAGCGCCCAGGGCCAGGCCAGCGACCACATCAGGCAGCACCTCGCAACGGCGCGCTCAAGCGCATTCGCACAGCAGCGAGCAGCGCGCTGATATCGATATCGGAGAAATCGCCGTCCGGATCACGGTACGGCAGGTTCAGGAGGCTCTTGCCCCCTTCGGTATGAAAGTACGGCAGCGGCATGCCCTGATCGAGCCAGGCAAGCCACGAGTCGCCCGTCAGTCCAGCGACTTCCTCCCGCGGCGCATAAGCGAGCATGCCACGGCGCAATAGTTCCGAGACCTGCTTGCCGAGCTTCACGGGATTGTGGTGTTCCAGGTACTCGGCTTCATAGCTCGCCAGTTCGCGCAGCGCGTAACGCCGAGGTGCATTGAATTGCCAGCGACGGTAAGCGCGCAACAAGAGGTAGCCGACCACCGCTCCAAGGACTGCGATGACAACCCACCAGCCGGGCGCAAGTGGCCACCACCCGATAGCATCGGGCAGGTGCAGGTCGCGCAATGGCAGTGCAGTCTCGTCCATGCCTAGTGTGTCCGGCGCCCCAGCGCAGTCTGTAATGTGCTGACAGGATCGTCATCCGATGACATCGGCATCAGGTGGACGGCATAGCGCTGACAGAACTTCTCAAGCTCGGCCAGCCGCTCCTCAAATGCGTGTTCGTAGTCGCGACGCGCGGGGGCAGCGTACGTATCGATGGCCAGTTCGTCCTGTGGGGACACCAGGCGGTATCGCCCGGGTGGTGGCAGCTGCCGCTCCAGCGGGTCATTGAGGAATACGGCCAGAACTTCGTTATGGCGAGCCACGGCGGACAAATATGATTGTGCTGCGCGTGTGAACCCGACAAAGTCGCTGATAACCACGACGAGCGAGCCAGGCCGCGTTACACGTCGCAGTGCCGACATTGCCTGGGTGAGTGGGTCGCCGCCCGTGCGTTCCACATCACGACGCACCCAATCAGGATGCTCTACAAGCTCGTGAACAAAACGAAGCGCTGCGCGGCGTCCGAGTCTGGGCTTGAGCTCGCGGTGTGTCGTATCGCCGAAAATCAATCCGCCGAGACGGTCGCCGCGATGGTGGGCCGCCCATGACAACAGCGCAGCAGCACGACTCGCATTGACAGATTTGAAACAACCCTGTGTTGCGAAGTGCATGTTCGAGCGCAGGTCGACTGCAACGAGGACCGGTCGCTCACGCTCTTCACGGAACAGCTTCGTGTAGGCGGTCGTACTGCGAGCAGTCACGCGCCAGTCGATGCTGCGGGGGTCGTCACCGGGCTGGTAGGGGCGCGATTCATCGAACTCCATACCGCGTCCCCTGAAACGCGATACATAGGCACCCGTTTGCAAGGAATTCACACGCAAGGCGTTCAAGGCAATCGCGCGCGCCGGGCCCGCAAGTCGGATCAGCCCTGCCTGGCTGACACTGACCGGCGATGCGCCTTCATAAATGTGGTCGAGACGCACTACTAGGGCACTCCGACGCCATCCAGGATGCCTTTGACGATGGACTCTGCATCAATGCCGTCTGCTTCGGCTTCGAAGCTCAGCACGAGGCGATGGCGCAGCACATCCGGCGCAACGGCCTGGATGTCCTCAGGGCCAACGAAATCACGGCCGGCGAGCCACGCATGTGCACGGGCCGCGCGGTCGATGCCCATACTTGCTCGCGGACTGGCGCCGTAAAGTACCTGGCCGTCCAGCGCACTGTCGACGCCGCCCGGGTTACGCGTCGCAACGACGACGTTGACGATGTACTCCTCCAGCTCCTGCGCGAGGTGCAGATTCAGAATCTCCTGGCGTGCCGTCATGATCGACTCGCGCGATAGCAGCTCCGGCGGCTGGAATGCATCCCGCTCACCCTGCTTCGCCTCATCCCGATTCAGAACGAGAATACGGCGTTCATCTGCGACGGACGGGTAACCGACCTGCACATGCAACAGGAAGCGATCGAGCTGGGCTTCGGGCAACGGGTAAGTACCTTCCTGCTCAATCGGGTTCTGCGTCGCCATTACCATGAACAGATCTTCCAGCGGGTAACTCTTGTCACCCACCGAAATCTGGCGTTCCTCCATGGCTTCCAGCAAGGCGGACTGCACCTTCGCAGGCGCGCGGTTGATTTCATCCGCGAGGATCAGGTTGTGAAAGAGCGGGCCTTTGCGGAACTCGAATGTGCCTTCCTGCGGACGGTAGATATCCGTGCCGGTCAGGTCAGCCGGTAACAGGTCAGGCGTGAACTGGAGGCGATGGAAATCGCCCTCGATGCTTTCGGCAAGCACCTTGATCGCACGCGTCTTGGCAAGACCGGGGGCACCCTCGACGAGCAGATGACCATCGCACAACAACGCGATCAACATACGGTTGATCAGATGTGCCTGGCCAATAATCAGCCCGCTCGCGTGAGCCTCGAGTTTTTGGAACTGTTCTGCGACGCTCATTAGTTACTCCAGAGATAAAAGCGGCGTGTCATTCTAGAGAGGATGCCTTTGCGCGCCAACTGGTCGCGGGCATTTTTATTCATTATCTGGCCTGTTTGAGTAGTATTGACCCCAATTCCGACAACGGCGGACCCAATACATTGCATTTGATCGACAAAAAAGACCTGTTTCGTACCCTGACGGCGACCCTGCTACTGCTCACCAGCTTCCTCTCCGCCTGCAAGGAAGCGCCACCTGCTGTACCTGCTGTACCTGCAGAAGCCGGCCTGGCGATGCCGGTCCTTGCCGAATCGACCTGCGGCGAGCCGGGAGTCCTGCAAGCCACATTGTCCGGAGCCATTGCTGCAAAAATTGACCTGACCGGCAGCGAACTATTCTGTGAGAGCATGCCGAGACCTGATGGTGAGGGTGTGCGCTTGCGGTTTTCGGGCGACGTGGGTGGGGAGAGGATCGCCTTTATCCTCGCATTGCCGGGTCTGGATGCCGGCGCAAGCGGCAAGGAATTTGACAGCAATGTCACGATACTGGTCGAGGGCAGTGGTCGCTTTTTCAGTACCCCGAACAACAACACCTGCTGGACGGACATAGCGTCCAATACGCCGCTAACGGACAAGGCGGACGCGCACAACGTCGCTGGTGAACTGTCGTGCGTTGGCCCGCTCGGCGAAGTCAACGGCGATGGGTTCGTAGACATTCGCGAACTTCGATTCAGCGGCATCGCGAACTGGAACGCCACCAAACCCAAGGCTCCCCCGAAATCGGTGCCCGAGCTGGATGACGCGTTTGACTCGGCTACGCTCGCAATCCTCAACGACGCTGGTGAACGCCTCGAGTTCAATGTGTACCTGGCTGAGGACTACGAGCAGCAACGACGCGGATTGATGTTCGTTCGTGAAATGCCGGATCGCACCGGCATGCTGTTTATCTACGATGACGACGACATGCACTCCATGTGGATGAAGAACACCTACATATCGCTCGATATCCTGTTTGCGCGCGGTGACGGTTCGGTGTCATCCATCAATCGAGACACGGTACCTTTGACGCTGGACTCGCAGCGGTCGATCGAACCGGTGCGCTACGTCCTTGAACTCAATGCCGGCACCACGCGACGGCTCGGAATCGGCACTGGCAGCCGGCTGCTCTGGGAAGAGCGCTGAGTATTGCCGACGGACCCTTCTCGAGGCACTGCTGATCCGGACTACAGCGTGGCTGCGATCGCGTCCGCGAGATAGTTGACGTTACGCGCCGTGATGCCTGCCGTGTTGATACGGCTGGAGCCCACCATGTACACGCCGTAGTCGCGCTTCAGGCGATTGACCTGGTCCTCCGAGATGCCCAGGAAGCAGAACATGCCCTTCGCCCGCACCAGGTGGGAAAAATCATGATTTGGCGCCTTCTCAACGAGTGCATCGTTCAGTAACACACGCATTTCACGAAGACGACTGCGCATTTCAGCAAGTTCGACGCGCCAGGCGACTTTGAGCTCCGGGTCGTTGAGAATCATGCTAACGACGACGGCACCATGGTCGGGCGGCACCGAGTAAATGGTCCGCACGATGTTATTGAGCTGGCTGTAGACCACGTCGCGTGAGGCCTTGTCGGCCGCCAGTAGAGACAACGTGCCGACCCGGTCGCGGTACAGGCCGAAGTTCTTCGAGCAGGAACTCGACACGACCATCTCCGGCACTCGGTCCGCGAGATGACGGACGATGAAAGCGTCGTCCTTGAGACTCGTCGCAAAACCCTGGTACGCCATATCGATAAACGGCAACAGCTTGCGCTCAACAATCAGGTCAGCAATTGCCGTCCATTCTTCTTCGGACGGATCGAGTCCCGATGGATTGTGACAACAGGCGTGCAGCAGCACGATATCGCCCTCATCAGCGTTGGCGAGCGCGCCGAGCATTTCGTCAATCCTGATGACGTGCTCCCTGGTGTCGTAATAGGGGTGACTCTCAAGTGTGAGTCCCGCCCCGCCGAGTAGCGGAATGTGATTCGCCCAGGTGGGATCGCTGACCCACATCCTGGCATCAGGACGAGCGCGAAGCAGCAGTCCCGCGGCAACACGCAGGCTGCCGGAACCGCCCGGGGCCTGAATCGTCGCGATACGATCAGTGTCCCCCGAATCCCCGAATATCAGCTTTTCCATCGCCGCGTTGAAGTTTGGATCACCGGCCGTACCGATATAGGCCTTGCTTTCCTGGGTATCGACAAGGCGTTGCTCGGCCAGCTTGACGACATCGAGTACCGGCGTCTCACCTTCAGCCGTACGAAATACGCCGACACCAAGATCAACCTTGTCCGGGCGCGGATCGTTCTTATGCTCGGTTATGAGTCCGAGAATGGCGTCGGCCGGAGCGGCCTGCAGTGTTTCAAACAAGTTGGATCTCCAATGCGATCAGAACAGGCTCAGCCTGCACTCAGGCATTGTACAAACAATGCAGTGGGGCACAAATGAAAACGCCGGCGGAAGCCGGCGTCTTCGATTCAAACTTGTTAGTGCGATCAGGCTTTAGGTGCCCAAACAGAACACCAACCCGCAGCGGCAACGGCCTTGCCTGCGAAGATCTGGCAGGGACGCCATGCGTCGCCGTCAGGTCCCTGGATCAGGGCGCAGTTGGCACAGGTCTGGTCCGCAGCCGGGTTATTACGCGACGCCGCATCAACCGTCGATGCATCGTGCGTGTATTTCATGGCCTTGGCCATCGGATCGTCTTCGGCCAGGTGCGGCAGATCACCTGCCTGCGCTTCACGGCCAGGTTGTACAAAACAGCCCGCAGCCGCGACGGCTGAGAGCTGGAGGAATTTGCGGCGTGCGATTTTGCTCAACGGAATCTCCTTGGTACAAGTCATACAGGTATTCGAGGCGCGGATATTACCTAAGTTTCCTGAACGCCCGCATAACGGCGTATCTACACGATTTCGCATGATTGTGAGAACGATTCTCATTACGTGCTGGAACCCGCGCCACTGCGATATACTGCCCTGCCGTATCGCCGGACGAGGAAGGAATGACAGAGCGCAGCCACCCCATTGAGGTCGCAAAAATGCGTGGCGATTTGCGCGAATCGCTGCGTGACCGTGTCGCTGTCGAGGAACCGCTCGAGATTCGCCTGGGTTACGAAGTCAGCGGCGAACGGCATACCAGGAGCGTGTCAATCACCATGCGCACGCCCGGCGATGACGAAGAACTTGCACTGGGCTTCCTGTTTAGCGAGGGCATCCTGCGCTCACCCGACGACGTTGCCATGGTGAAGCCCTGCAGCGGCGATAACACCGTGCGTGTCGAACTCGAATCGAATATTGCTGTCGATCTCGATCGCCTGCAGCGCCACTTCTACACAACGTCGAGTTGCGGTGTTTGTGGCAAGTCATCGCTCGAGGCACTCCGGATTCAGGGCGCAGCACCCCTGGCCGTGATCAACGGGCAGTTTGAGCGTGAGGTGATTGTCAGTATCCCCGACCGTCTGCGGGCTGCACAGCAGACCTTCGACCAGACCGGGGGACTGCACGCCGCCGCGGTATTCGATTCACAAGGTGAACTGATCGTGGTTCGCGAGGACGTGGGGCGACACAATGCGGTCGACAAGGTGGTTGGCGCCCTGCTCTCTGACGGGCGCCTGCCGGCCGCAGGGATGGGGCTCATGGTATCCGGACGGGCGAGCTTTGAACTCATGCAGAAAGCGCTGCAGGCAGGCATTCCGTTGCTTGCCGCGGTAAGTGCGCCTTCAAGCCTTGCAGTCGAGCTTGCGCGGGAGTTCAATGTGACGCTGATAGGATTTTTGCGCGGCAATAACTTCAATATTTACTCTGGCGAGGAACGGATTGCCTGATGACTGACCAGACCCCCGACTCGATCTCCGAGATCGTCCAGCGCTTCGACGCCAAACCCGAGATGCTCGTACAGATCCTGCAGGCAATCGTGCAGGAGCATGGATGGGTTTCCGACGGCACGATACGGCAGCTTGCCAATGAGCTGAACCTGTCGCGCGCCGACGTCCACGGCGTCGTTGAGTACTACCACGACTTCCGCACCGAGCAGCCCGGCAAGCACATTGTGAAGATCTGCCAGGCCGAGGCTTGCCAGGCCATGGGCAGTCGTCAGTTGACAGAACATGCCGACAGCGTTGAGCACGCCGATACGACTATCGAACCCGTGTACTGCCTGGGCAACTGCGCTTGCGCGCCTGCAGTCATGGTTAACGGCAAGACAATCGGCCGGGTCGATCCACAGCGCTTCGACGCTCTTATGTCCGCCATGCGGGGGGGCGAATAATGAGTGCTACCAAGATCTACGTTCCGCGTGAGACGACGTCTATTTCGGTTGGTGCAGACGAGGTCGCGGTCGCGATCGCTCGTGAAGCCAAGAAATCAGGTGCCTCCATCGAACTCGTGCGCAATGGCTCCTGGGGAGCCTGCTGGCTGGAGCCTTTGATCGAGGTTCAGCAGGGCGACAAGCGTATCGCCTATAGCAATATCGAGCCCGAGGATGTACCCGGCTTGTTCGCAGCAGGCTTGCTTGAAGGTGGCGACCACGAAAAACGACTGGGACCGATTGACGAGGTGCCCTACCTCATCAACCAGGATCGCTGGACGTTCTGGCGCTGCGGGCTGACTGAATCTCTGTCGCTCGAGGACTTTCTCCTGCACCAGGGTTTCAAAGCTTTGCAAAAATCCTGGGAGATCGGGGCCGATGCCGTCATTGACGCGGTGACCGAGTCCGGTCTGCGTGGTCGCGGTGGTGCGGGCTTCCCGGCAGGCATCAAGTGGCGCACCGTTGCGGATGCTCAAGGTGGGCAGAAGTACGTTGCCTGCAATGCGGACGAGGGCGACAGCGGTACTTTCTCCGATCGCATGCTGATGGAAGGCGACCCGTTCGGCCTCATCGAGTCCATGGCCATTGCCGGCTTTGCCGTCGGTGC
>Ga0265303_10002802_pt1 | contig 10855 bp, 2 predicted proteins | sample Helome_2_FD_192494 | JGI IMG/M metagenome (GOLD analysis project Ga0265303, IMG submission 192494) | Marine sediment microbial communities from subtidal zone of North Sea - Hel_20160317 (Illumina Assembly) | ecosystem: Environmental > Aquatic > Marine > Subtidal zone > Sediment ...
CGCAGAAAACACGATGTGATGGCGGACGAATCAGTCGTTTTTGAGTTTTTTGATGCACGTATTCCGGATACGGTATGCGACAGTATCAGTTTTGAAAAATGGCTCAAGCAGTTGGGTGAATCGGGCCGGCAACAACTGTACCTCAGTCACGATGTACTCATGCAGGAACATGCAGGTGAGACCGCCGCCGGGCTTTACCCGGATTCAATAGAAGTCGGGGTGCAGAGCCTACCCCTGACTTACCAGTTCAAGCCGGGTGACATGGCTGATGGTGTGACGCTGACAGTACCCCTTGAACAGCTCAACACCCTGGTGGAAGGACAGTTGCAATGGCTTGTGCCCGGGTTGTTGCGGGACAAGTTGATAGCACTGATTAAAAATCTGCCCAAACCGCAACGCAGGTCGCTTACACCGGTACCCAGCTTTGCCGATGCAGCACTGGAACGCCTGCGTGACGCTTATCCTGCGCCATTGCTACCAGAATTGGCCAGGGCATTGAAAGCAATGACAGGAATAGATGTCGATGAAAACACACTCGATGAGGATCTGCTGCCGGACTATCTGCGTTTCAGAATACAGGTTGTAGACGGGGATGAGCAGGTAATCGCCGTCAGCCGGGACCTGTCTGAACTACAACAGAAATTCGGGCAACAGGCCAAACGTCACTTTATGAAACGTCTCGGCAGTGGTCATCAACGTGACAATGAGACCGACTGGGTGTTTGGTGATCTTCCCATATCCATGCTCACTGAAGATCGTAGTGGCCAAAGTGTAAAAGCGTGGCCGGCCATTGTTGATCAGGGTGAGACTGTTGGTTTGCGTGTGTTTGATACCGCTGAAGAAGCGGCAATCGAGCACCATCACGGTGTATTGCGCCTGCTGGCTTTACGCTTGAGCAGCAAGTTGCGCGACCTGCGCAAACATCATGGCTTAAACGCTGCGGGTTTGCTGGCTTGGAGTGCAGTGGGTTCAGCTGACTCATTAATCGATGGTTTGGTACAGAGCAGCCTGGTGATGGCTGCCGGTAATCGCCCGGTGAGTATTCGCGATGAGGCGGCATTCAGTGCTTTACTTGAGAAAGTTCGCACTGAGCTTGGTGTTTTATTCCGCAAGCAAGCAGGCTACCTTAATAAAACCCTTAACTTTTGGAGCGAAGTTTCAAAGAAACTGGATGATAACTATTACAATAGGCGCCCCGAGGTATTCAATGATATGCGAGCCCAGCTTGATGACATGGTTTACGAGGGGTTCCTGCAGGAGTTGGCACCATCGCGCTTGGAGCACTACCCCCGTTATCTGGAAGCGATGTCCATCCGCTTAACAAACGTGGAAGAGGACCCGCACCGGGATGCCGCCAGGATGAATGAGGTTGAACCTTATTGGAGTCAGTATCTGAGTTTGCTGGAGCAAGGCCATGACTATGATGAAAGCGTGGATAAGTATCGCTGGTTGCTTGAGGAGTTTCGCGTATCGCTGTTTGCCCAGCAACTTGGCACCCGGGCAAAGGTATCCATCAAGCGCTTGCAAGAAGCCTGGAAAAAAATTGGCTAAGCGCGTGCCAATCGGCACTGGTATTAGCTCCAAACAGCTTACAATATACGTTTAACTTCAAAATATTCGAATAATGACAACGAATACAGACAAAGCCCTGACGACCTGGTTGCAGGCCTACCGTGATTCGGTCGGCAGCCGGGCCGACGGGTGCCTGCGACAGTATGAAATTCTTCGTCAGGGCGAGCTGGCAGAAAACAAAAACCTGTCATTGCTTCAGGATCTATTGACAGTGATGTCGGATCTGTCACCCGATCCACACACCGTTAGTTGTGCCATGTTATTTGTTGCCATCGAATGTGGTCAGGATCTCGAGTCAATTCACGCTGATATATCCCCCGGAGTCAAAGCCCAACTGGGCCAGCTGTTATATCTTATAGAATTAGAAACGAAGCATCTTCCAGCCAGCGCCAGCCAAAGCGCTGAAGGTTTGCGCAGGATGTTGTTGGCATTGATCAAGGATGTGCGTGTTGTATTAATCGCGATGGCCTGGCAACTGGTAAAATTGCGTCGCGTAAAAGACCAGCAATCGGAGGCAGTAAACCTGGCGAAAGAAGCCATGCTGATTCACGCGCCGCTGGCGAATCGCCTGGGTGTGTGGCAGTTGAAATGGGAGCTGGAGGACCTGGCTTTCCGTTATAGTCAGCCGGAAGACTATCGCCAAATTGCACGGTTGGTCAGTGAGCGTCGTTCTGATCGTGAAAATTTCATTCGTTTGTTTATCCAAAAACTGGAAACGGCCATTGGAACAGCCGGTATCAAGGGTGAAGTTAAAGGCCGTCCCAAACATATTTACAGTATTTGGCGGAAAATGAAGCGCAAAGGTCTGGATTTTCACGAGTTGTTTGATGTCAGGGCTGTCCGCGTACTGGTTGATGACATACCCGGTTGTTATAGCGTGCTGGGCCTGGTCCACTCTTTGTGGCAACCCGTTCCGGGCGAATTCGATGATTACATCACCATGCCCAAAGGCAACAATTACCAATCCCTGCATACAGCGGTTATCGGGCCTGAAGGCAAGGTCGTTGAGGTTCAGATTCGTACTTTTGAAATGAACGAGCACGCCGAACTCGGTGTGGCATCACACTGGCGCTATAAGGAGGGCGGTCCGACCGACCCTGCATTCGATAACAAGATTGCAGTCATGCGGCAGTTACTGGATTCAGGCGATGACAAACTGGATGACGAAAGCCTTCTGGAGAGTTTTCAGACAGCCGTTTCTGAAGACCGGGTTTATGTTCTAACACCACAAGGGCAAGTCATTGACCTGACCCTGGGTGCCACCGTACTGGATTTTGCTTACCAGGTTCACACCGAGGTGGGTCACCGCTGTCAGGGTGCAAAGGTCAACGGGCGTATCGTGCCGTTAACCCACCAGGTGGAGACCGGCAACCGGGTGGAAATACTGACGGGTAAGCACGCGAAACCCAGTCGTGATTGGCTCAACCCGCGCCTGGGGTTCATCCGCGGAGCACGGGCGCGATCCAAGGTACGTCAATGGTTCCGGAAGGAGAGCCATGAGGATAATCTGCGCCAGGGTAAAGAAGTGGTCGAAGCAGATCTCAAGCGACTCGGCCTCTCGGTCGATGACCTTGAAAGCGTGCCAGAAAGATTTAACTTCAATTCCGTGGATGACCTGTGTGCCGCAGTGGGTAATGGTGATCTGACCGTTAGCCAGGTCGTCCATGCCGTCGAGCGATTCAAGGTCAAGGATGTAGAACTGACCCTCGAAGACCTGGTTAGTCGCGCACCCAAGCGGCGCCGGACGCAGGAAGAGAAACAAGGCAGTGATGTTACCATCGAGGGTGTCGGCAACCTGATGACAAGTATGGCCAAGTGTTGTCAGCCCGTACCTGGGGACCCGGTTTGCGGGTATATCACTCGCGGACGGGGTGTGACCATTCATCGCGATGATTGCCCGAATGCATTGCGCTGGGTCAGGGACGAAAACCCGCGCCTGATCCAGGTTCGCTGGCGAAAACAGCGCGATTCGGGTTATCGCGTCAACCTGTTGATCAGTGCTTACAACCGGCGTGAACTGATCAAGGATATCTCAACCTTGATGGCCACTTCCGATGTGACGGTTACTGATATTAATAGCCATTTGGATGAGGCTACGGAAGAAGTGAAAATTCGCCTGCAGGTTACGGTGAAAGATTATCAGCATCTCAGCGACCTATTGAGTCGACTGGGCACAATTCCCAATGTGTTTGAAGCACGCAGGTTGACCGAGCAGGCCTAAGAATCGCTGTGTTTGAACGATTGTAGCGAAGTAGGCTCCTGGCATGCGCTTTGAGATTAACGTTTATTTGTTACTTTCAAAAGAGTCAAACAATTCAGTCAGGCTGACACGTGCAGTGGCAAGGGAAAAGTGCTCTTCGACATTTTGTATTGAGGCATCTGAAAGACGGATCCACAGTTCCTCATCCTGGTAAAGTCTGACGACTTCGGCGGCGAAAGATTCCGCGTCCGGCGCCACCAGTAACTCCCTTTCATGCTCAGCGAACATGCCTTCCACTGCAGCGGGCGTTGCGACCACCGGTTGCCCGTGAGCCATGCTCATGTTGACCTTGCCTTTCACACCCGCACCATAGCGCAAGGGTGCCACAGCTAGCCGGCAGTTACTGAGGAATGGCTGCAGGGACTCTACGAACCCATGAAACACAACACCGTCGCCGCTCAATGAACGGACTCGCTCAGGCGCCTTACTGCCAATCAGGTGAAAGCGCATCTGCGGCAATTGTTGGTGTATCAATGGCCAGATGTCATTAACAAACCAGCAAGCGGCATCGATATTTGGCGGGTGCTGGTAACCACCTACAAAATAAATATCCTTTCTTGCTGAAAAATCCTTATCGCGACCGGGTACTTCGTGGATGTTGGACAGGACATGTACTTTTTCACCCGGTACATCTTCGTTGAGCACAGTCTTTTCAACGGTGCTCACAACCAGTGTGGCATCTGCCGCTTTAATAACCGAAATTTCTGCACGCCGGGTTTGCTGGGCGGTGCGTTTCAGCGGCAGACTATCCTCCAGTTCAGCCAGTCGCTGTTCACGCAGGTAGTGCAGATCGACCGTATCAAAAAGGAAACGGGCTTCGGGGCAATAGCGTTTGAGCAGGGAAATGTAGTTGATGGCGATGTAATGCCGGCTGATAAATACATAATCAAATTCACTTCCCCGTTTGCGGAAGAAATCATGCAGGGAATCCAGCCAGGGGTGGTAAAGGACTTCGATACCTGATTTTTGCAGATCACGGGTATAACGCCCCGCATAGTTCCGGTTATCAGCAAAAAAAGTTACTTTGTAAGCTAAATCCCTGCAGCATCGCATCAGGTTAGTCAGGCGCACACTGCCGGAATCCTTGTCGGGTTCAGGGGTGGTTGCGTCGATGAAAAGTATATTGCCCTTGCTGCGATGCTGGCTGGCCTGCAGAACTTCTTCATGGTTATCCGGGTTGGATATTTTATCCGGTTGTGTTTTAAGTTCGGTTTGCCAGCGATCCACAAACTTCTTCTGGTTGATAACCTGGTACTTTTTGGCACCGCTGGAGGTATCTGTTCCGGAAGTGATGCCTTCGTGATGGATGACCGCTGATAACGGCTGGATGAATACCTTGAAGCCGGATTCACGTACCCGGAAGGCGAGGTCGGTGTCTTCGTAATAGGCTGGCGCATAGCGCTCGTCAAACGCACCGATCTCTTGAAAGTATTTTGTTTTCAGTGCTATACAGGCACCGGAGCAATAGTCAGCCTCACGAAGAAAAAGAAATTCCGGATTCTCTGCCTGTTTTCCGCGACCATAGTTCCAGCCCGAACCATCGTTGAAGACAATGCCGCCGGACTCTTGAAGACTGCCGTCGGGGTAGACCAGGCGGGCACCTACCAGGCCGGCTAGAGGTTCGCGTTCAAACGTATCAATCAACTCATCCAGCCAGCCTTCCAGTACCTGTGTGTCGTTGTTCAGCATGACCAGGAATTCGCCCCGGGCATGCCTGGCGCCCCGGTTACAACTGCCGACAAAACCGAGGTTCCTTTTATTCCTCAGGTGAATTAAGCCATCGATATTTGCCAGGTACTCCGCCGTCTCATCGCTGGATTGATCATCTACAACGATGACTTCAAAAGAGAATTTCCCTTTAACCTCCAGCAAACTGCGCAGGCAGGCGGCTGTGTAAACCCACTTGTTATAAACAGGAACAATGATGCTGACTTGCGGCTGTTCTGTTATTGGAAAGGCGGATGGTGGCTTAAGGTCACCGATCGCATCCGTGTTGATCAGCGGATGAGGCTCCGGCGCTGCTTCAGGACCGGTATACTGCAATCTCTGCACGGTTCCCTCAATACCAAGCGTGGACAGGTTCCTGATCAATTGCGAAAGTAGCCACGGCCATCTCGCCGGGTTCCAGGCGCGCGCCAGCATGAAATTTTTGGCAGCGCGCCGTCCGGCCCGAAGCGGCCGGGTGATTTTCCACGAGGTACTTCCCAGAATCAGTTGATAATCCAACCTGAGTTGCTCCAGGCGTGCACCCTTGTCTTCCAAATCCCTTTGCTTTTCTTCGAGCTGTGCCTGTTGATCCATAACCATGTGCTGCAGCCTGGCTATTTCAGTATTTAGCCGTTCGACCCACTCCTTGCGCCGTTTTTGCTCATGTTTCAACTGCTTGCCGGTTTCAAGGGCCCATTCGGTTCTCTTTCCGACTTCGTCTTCTAATTCAGCCTTCTGTTTGAAGGCTTGTTGTAATTGGGTGTCGGCTATTGAGTAACGATAATCTGCAGCAGCTTGCTGGGATCTGATAAGACCGGACTGTGCAGGTCTAACCGGCTGGATGCTTTCCTGAAACGGACATAACTTGTTGAAAGCTTCAAACATGCCTTCAAGTGTATTGGCACTGCTACCTGGCAAATTCGCGCGGACTGCTTCGATCTGTTGAGGTGATTCACATAAATCAGCCACCTGTCTGATCAGAGCCTGTGGTTCAGCATCAACCAGCCACCCGGTATTTCCATGTTCAATCCGGTTTGGAAAACTACCCACCCGGGTCGCTATCACGGGGATTTGCATTTGCTGTAGCTCAGAGAGTGTATAACTGAAGGTCTCGGGTACGACCGATAAAAGTGCTGCAAAATCCGGGCCGATTTCGGTCAGTATTGAGGCCAGTTCCTGCCGCTTGTATTCCAGGATGACGTCCACGCCGTTCATACCAAAGAACTTCTCGCCTGATTTACCGGCTCCAACCAGGTAGATTTGCGCGTGTTTAGCCAGTTCAGGTAGTGCACTCGACAGCAGTTGCTGACCCTTCCCTGGTTGCATACGTCCAAGTATCAGTAATCGCAGGCGACCATCCCTGCGTGGTTTTGCTGTGATCGAATGTAGGCTTTCGATACTTGGAAAACCATGGGGAATGACCTCCGCAGCCAGTGTTCCAAATGCCGGTTCAAGCTGGTTTTGCAGTTCCAGAACCGATTGACCGGGTGCTGCAATTGCTACCTTATACTCCTTCAGTGCCTGTACATATGCATCCCGAATCAGTGACCAGGCGTGAGCATCTTTGTCCGGAAATTCCTGTGTTTTTGTATGTTCATGCAAAGCCAGTTTCAGGTCCGGAGCACTGTCAATTTGCAGGTAAGGTTGCGGATTAACGCTGAGTAATGGCCAGATCGGGAAATGATCGTGCAGTACTTGCAAAGTGGGCAGTCCACTTCGTAATGCATCAAGGCTGTGACCGACCAGTGAAGATACAAATATCCGGCCAATGCCATATCGTCCACACACTTCAGCAAGGATTTCTTCATATTCTCTATTTTTATCAGCAATGGATTCAATGGGTGGGGTTAACCACCAGCTTGCAATCGGGCAGCGAAGTTCATTGCCTGCATAAAGACTGATTTTTTGCCCGAAACCGAGACCGGATTGAGGGTCCTCCGAGCGAAGTTGAAAACTACGCTGGTTAAGGTCAGTTTCAATAAATGCTTTCAACCATTGCGCAACACCGCCACCCCAGCTGTGGGTGATATGCAAAGTCGCTGGCATTTCGTTTCCAGGATCGTGTGGCAGCTTGGAAATACCCGCGTTGAACCACTGCTGCAATCTGGAGCTTAATTCACCAAACGATGGCGGGTAACCGGATTCATGCGGTTGCAGTTTGATCGGTGTAAAAATCTTACTCTCGGTATCATGTAGAAATAATTGGTCAGGTACTTTGAGTGCAGCGCCCATGGTCTGTAACCGGTGCATCAAATCACGGCCGAGAGTGTCGGAGGAAAACCGGGTAACAAGATCATTGGACAACAGGATAAAATGGTCGGTCCAGGTGCTCAGGGTATGTAATTGCCCCGGTGCCAGCAGTTTAACAAGCTCTTCGGGGTTACATGTCAGGCCTCCAGGCGGGGCTTGTAATCCGGCAAATGGATTCACACTGATATCTGCATTTGAAAGCAGGGTCAGGGCCAGTGGCTGATCCGTCAATTCCAGCAACCGGGTCAATGTGTCGAGTTGCTGAGTTGATGGATACAATCCAGCACGCAGAAAGATAATGGGGCTACCTGGAAATAAACCTGCAAGTTCAGCGATAAGCAGGCCGGGCTGATCGTAACCGTTTTCGGTTTGTATCAGCCCCTCGTACTTAAGTCGGCTGCACACCGTCAAGTTCAGTGCCAATAGCTTTTGAACCGAATGCTGACTGATTTGTCCATGGCCTTTGGCATGAACATAAATCACGAGTTTGGCGGTCGCCGGTTTAGCCCGCATATTTCACCAGTATCCCGGAATATGGCGCCGGACAGATGGCACTGGGCGCCGGGCTGGACTGAAGGCCATAGCCGTAGCTATGGCCTGAGGGAAGACCAAGCCCAGTGGTATATGAACAAGCCAGAGCCGGGATAGGTATCGGGCCGGGTACAAAGTGTACCATGGGTTTTATTTGAAATAATGTCATTTAATTTAGGTAAATCATTAACTTATAGAGAGGCTAGCTACCGACTGGTGAAATATGCGGGTTAGCAATTTATTTTAGTCATCTTGTTCGCCATGAGCTTGTTGTTTGCAATTTTTGTCATGACCTGTATTTGAGACATCATGTAAGAAATGTCAGGAGGAGTGGATTATACCAAGACAAGACGCGGGCATTATGGATAATGGTCAGGTTGATGTCATCCTCGGAATTAAATGGCCAGAAAAGCAGGAAAACCCAAGTCAAGACCTCGTAAGCCGGGGTCAAGAAAGGCTGTCCGGAAAAAACCGGGTTTATTGCGGCGATCGTTCAGGTTGCTGACGCTTTTAATAGGTCTTGGAATTGGCCTCTGTGTTCCCTGGGTTATCTGGCTGGATATACAGGTACGTGATGAGTTTGAGGGCCGCATTTGGGATATTCCCAGCCGCGTATACGCACGACCACTCAGTCTCTATAGCGGAAAGCCCATTTCAAAAGAGTCCTTACTGCTTGAGTTGAAAGCTTCGGGATACCGCGAAAAACCAACTGCATCCGTTCCTGGTAGTTATTCAGTTAATGGGAATAATTTTGATATTAATCGCCGCGCATTTATTTTTGAGGATGGCTCAGAACCGGCCAGCCGTTTTCGGCTACAACTGAGCGGAAATACCATCAGAACCCTGGGTGTCGTGTCCGGTTCTGGAACGCCAGGCCTGGTCCGGCTGGATCCCGCTGAAATTGCATCGATATACCCTCTGCACGATGAGGACCGCACACTGGTGGCGTTAAAGGATGTGCCGGAGCTGCTGATCACCGGCTTGCAGGCCGTGGAAGACCGGCAGTTCAAACACCATCATGGGGTGTCATTTCGCAGTATTGCACGTGCCTTTGTCGCCAATATGAAAGCTGCCAGGGCAGTGCAGGGCGGCAGCACATTAACCCAGCAATTGGTTAAAAATTACTTTTTGAGTAACGAACGTACTCTGATACGTAAAGCCAACGAAGCCATCATGGCCGTATTGCTGGAATGGCATTACGACAAGGCGCAAATTCTCGAGGCCTACGTCAATGAGATTTTCATGGGTCAGCAGGGAAAGCACGCTATTCATGGTTTTGGCCGCGCCAGTGAGTTTTATTTCGATCGGCCATTGCAGGATCTGGACCCACAGCAGATCGCTTTATTGGTGGGCATGGTTCGAGGTGCATCGCTATACAACCCGCGGCGAAACCCTGAGCGCGCGTTGCAACGGCGGGACCAGGTGCTGGATATTTTTGGTATTACCGGTCTATTGACACAAACCGAGATAAATAATGCAAAAAGCCACCCGCTGGGGGTTACCACTAAGCCGCGCTCCGGTGGCAGCCGTTATCCCGCGTTCGTAGACCTGGTTCGGCGTCAACTAAGACGTGACTACCAGGCGTCTGACCTGAGCTCGGAAGGACTTAAGATTTTTACTACACTGGCCCCATCTGAGCAGGAATACGCTCAAAAGGCAGTCTCGGAAGGGCTGTATGATTTAAAGCAACGTGGTTTGCCGGCAGACTTGCAGGCGGCTTTGGTGCTTGCTGATGTTGCCAGTGGCGAGGTCCGTGCGCTGGTCGGCGATCGCGTGGCCGGTCGTAATGGTTTTAATCGTGCGCTCGATGCACGCCGCCAGATTGGCTCGGTTATCAAACCATTGGTCTATCTGCTGGCCCTGGAGCACGTAGACGATTACAACCTGATCACACCGGTAAAAGACGAACCCATATCATTAAGACAAGCGGATGGAAAAATATGGTCACCAGAGAACTATGACCACAAGTCGCATGGTGAAATTCCACTTATGGATGCCCTCATTCATTCGTATAATCAGGCGACGGTTCAGGTGGGTCTTAGTGTTGGTGTTGCAAACCTGATCCGCAAAATTAAGCAACTGGGTGAGGTGGTCGAAATTCCGCCGGTTCCTGCGAGCTTGTTAGGTGCTGTCGAATTGACACCTATCGAGGTTACACAAATGTACCAGTCATTGGCTGCGGGTGGTTACAGTGTACCTTTACGTTCAGTGACGGCTGTGCTGACGCCTCAAGGCGCATTGCTTAGCCGTTATCCGTTAAGGTTTATGCCTCTTGAGAATCGCGAAGCCGTTGCTTTGCTGAGTTTTGCACTGACCCGGGTGGTAGAGGAAGGTACGGCAAAGGCATTGCATGGATTGTTGGGAAATGACACATTGATCGCAGGAAAAACAGGCACAACCAATGAAAGACGCGATAGCTGGTTTGTCGGATATACTCGTGACCGGGTGGCGGTTTCCTGGGTGGGGCTTGATGATAATCGCCCGGCCAGTGTCACCGGGGGCAATGCGGCCATGCGGGTTTGGGCAAGGCTATTC
>Ga0265303_10002803_pt1 | contig 10853 bp, 12 predicted proteins | sample Helome_2_FD_192494 | JGI IMG/M metagenome (GOLD analysis project Ga0265303, IMG submission 192494) | Marine sediment microbial communities from subtidal zone of North Sea - Hel_20160317 (Illumina Assembly) | ecosystem: Environmental > Aquatic > Marine > Subtidal zone > Sediment ...
GGAACCAGGTCCGCGACGATTCCGCGCGAGCGCAGCGCCAACCGCGTCTTGTTGCCGATGGCGCACACCTTGACGCCCGCCAAGGCCCGGAGGTCGAGGCCGGCGTCTTCGATGGTCGAGAGCACGATCTCGACGCTGTTGCTGCTCGTGAAGAGAATCCAGTCGTAGCCATGCAGACCGGCGATGGCATCGCGGAGCGGCGCGAGGTCGGTGGCGGGCGCGATTCGAATGGTCGGCGCGAAGATCGGCTGTGCGCCTTCGTCACGAAGAATCGCCGCAAGCGACCCCGCCTGGTGCACGGCGCGGGTGACCAAGATGCGTTTCCCAAACAGCGGCTTCGTATCGAACCAACGAAGGCTGCTCCGCAGACGCACGACCTCGCCTACGATGGTTAGCGCCGGCAAGCCGAGCCCGGCCTTCGATGCGCGTTGGTGAATGTCGGAGAGCGTCCCGACCACGGTGCGCTGGGTGGGAAGCGACGCCCATTGGACGACGGCGGCGGGGGTATCGGCGGGGCGCCCATTCTCTATCAAGAGCGTCGCAAGCGAGTCGAGCTTGCGCATCCCCATGAAAATGACGAGCGTCTGTGTAGCTGTGGCGAGCTTTGACCAGTCGTGGCTGGCGCGGTCCTTTTCGACGGATTCGGTGGCCGTCACGTAGGCCACGCTCGAGGCGAGCGCCCGGTGGGTCAACGAAAGGCCAGCGTACGCGGTTGCGGCAAGCGGCGAGGGAACCCCCGGAACCACTTCGAAGGGAATCCCCTCCAACGCCAACAACTCGGCTTCCTCCGAGCCGCGCCCAAAGAGATAGGGATCTCCGCCCTTGAGCCGCACGACCGTCTTCCCCTCGCGCGCGGCCTCGACGAGCTGTCGATTGATCTCGGCCTGCCTTTGGCTAACGCGGCCGGCGCGTTTACCGACGAACAGCAATTCTGCGTCGGGCCTTGCCTGGCTGAGCTGGTCGGGGTGCACCAGGGCGTCGTAGAGGACGACATCCGCTTCGCGTAGCCGCCGGAGCCCACGCATGGTGATCAGCTCCGGGTCGCCGGGGCCGGCACCCACCAAGTACACTGTCCCGGGTGCGGTCATGCTGCTCAGGTTCCAGCGGAATCGTCGGGCGGGATGATCGGCTCGGTTTCGACGACGGCTCCGCGCCGCTTGCGCTTCTGCACTGCGCGAGCCTTGACCTGAGGCCGAACGCCGCCCGAGTCGTTCGGAATGAAGCGAATCTCGGTCTTGACCTCGAACGACAGGGACGTGAGTGCGCGATAGAACTCGCCAGCGATATCGGTGGCTTCGAGAAAATCCCGGACCTCTTTGGCGACGGTACGAACCAACGCGTTCTTGGTCTCGTCTACCGACGCGAAGACGTAGCCGATGAGCTCTTTGGGGAGCTTGCCGTCCTGAGTGACCCCGCGAAGGGCGCTATCGGCGCTTCGAAGCGTCCCGACGCCCGCTTCGATGCCTTTCTCGACGGCTTTTCGCAGCGTGTCGCGAAGGACACCTTCGGACCAGCGACGTTCTCGTTCGCCCGTATCGGCGGACTCAGAAGCGTTTTCGTCGGTTTCATCGGACATGATGGTTTCGCTATCCCTCGACGTGTGGGCGGTCGAGCCCCCCAAGCATACCTCAAGCCCGCATGATGCGCAGTTTCAATGCGCCGAGCCCGAACGTGACTCGTGGGCGGTTAACACAAGCGTGATACCCGTGCCGTCAACCGCAAACGACGCGCTCCAAGAGCTTGCGCACAGCGGACGAGTCTTGCGTTCAAAAAATTGACCAGCTATACGAGTGCAGATGGGAAGTGGGGCAAGCACGATCGAAGAACTCTGGGAGCAGGCGGAAGAAGCTCTCGAGGCGTCATCGAAGCGCGCCGAAGGTCTGCTGACCCAATTGCTGTCCGTCGCGGACGAGGGAAGCGAGGCTTCGCTCTTCGCGCATCGGCACCTGGCGGAGCTTCACCTCGAAGACAACCCTTGGAAGGCCGCGCTGCACCTGCGGCGCGTGCTTCGCCACTGCGCCGAGGACGACATCCTTCACGCGCTCATGGGCCTTTGCCATGCGCTGCTCGGCAACTATCGGGTTGCCGTCCGCTCGTATCGCGAAGCGTCGAGCATCGCGCCACAGACGCCCTGGTACCACCACAACCTCGGCCACTTGATGGATGTCGCGCTCGATGACCCGAGCGGTGCGCATCCGCATCTCCGCCGCGCGTACGAGCTCGAGCCCGAGCACGACGAAATCATCGGCTCCTTGGCGCACTGCGTCGCACGTCTCGGTGATCTCGACGAAGCGCTCGAGCTCGCGGAGCTCGCCCAAGAGCAGGGCCCCTGCAATCCCGATCACCGCGGGCTTCTCGATTGGATCAAAGCCGGTGCCGTCGACACTGCCGGAGCCAAGGCCAACGTGCGCCGCCCCCCGGCCGATCGCGTCGCTGAAACCGTGCAGCTCAAGATGGGCGAAGCCGGCTACTCGCGCGACGAAATCGAACGCGCAACGCAACTGTGGTCCGACATGCAGGCGCACTGCGAGCTTCGCGTCACCAAGCCCGAAGTTCTGGCCGCCGCGCTCGAGTACGCGATTGCGGTCGTCGAGCAGCGTCCGGGGTGCACACAAGCCGAGGTAGCGCGTCGATACGGGGTTGCGCCGACGTCGGTGTCCGCGAGGTTCGCGCAAATCCGAAATGCCCTCGCGCTGCGCCCTGGCGACCCCCGCTACGCGGCGTCACGCTGAAAACTAGCCAGCCCTCGTTAGATCGCATATTCGAATTGCGTGCGTACGCTTTCCAGCGCGACGACCGTTTGCCGCGTCCTGATCGGTCTCGACCGAGCGAGTGCCAGCGGCATCCTGCACGTCGAGGGTGAGGGGCATCGCGCCGGGTTTTCGTTCGATTCGGGGAAGCTCATCGGCGCGACCGTGGATCGGCGCGTCGCGGTCACTCATCGGCAGGTGCTCGAGCGGCTCGTCGGGATGTGTGAGTGGGACGGGTTGGTGTTGCGCCTCATGCAATCCGACGCCGCACCAGACGGATGGAGGCTCGGCGAACCGGTGCAGGCCAGGTTGCTCGCCCTGCAGGCGATGCGAGCTGCCGTCACCCACGTCGATGCGGCGAGGCTAGGTGGGCAGCTCGGAAACGAGGCGTATCACCTCACCCCGATTGGCGAGGCACTCCTGCACGGGGCCGATCTACGGGCTGAGGAAGCCTCGGTCCTGTTCTGGCTTCGCAAGGGCGTGCCCGCCGAGGAGCTTGCCGCGCAACCCGGCTGCGGCCTTGCCGGATCTCGGTTTCTCTGGATGCTGAAGTTGTTGGGGGCGGCGTCACCCAAGGCCACCGGCTCCTATCCCTTGTTGCTCCGGAAGCGTCGCGAGCTCCGCAGTCAGGCGTCGGCCCATGCGCTTCTCGACCTTCCCGAAGGCGCCGGAGGCCGCGATGCGCGTGTCGCGCTCCGCAAGCTGGTTCGTGACCTGCACCCCGACCGCTTCGGCGACGGCACACCGCCGGCGCTTCGCCGGGCGTCGGGCGAGATCACGACCGCCTTGGTCAATGCCGAGGCTCAAATCGCGGCCGGACGCTACAAGTAGCCCGTGACCGGCTTCTCACTCGACGCGCCGGTAGATGTGCAGCGCCTCGGCTGGTTTCAAGCCGGTGCCGTCGATCGTCGCGCGCCGTTCGAAAACCGAGCGCACCCCGTCGCCGTCGAGATCCCCTTCGGCTCGAAACGAGACCGATCGCAAAACTTGGTCGCCGACGAGCTCGCAGCCGTGGTGGCTCGGAACGTAGCTGTAGCTGTAGCGCACCGGGCGGTCCGGTTGAAAGCCAAGCGCCTCCCAGCTTTCGTGGCCGGCGTGCTCCTCGGCCGCGAAGTCAATCATTGCCGAGTCGACCGTCGGCACAGTGGGTGTCGGTCCCGCGCTTTGCGGAAGACAGAATCGCTTTCCATCGGCCCACGAAGTTGCGTAATAAGCAGACGCGCGTTCGCTCATCTCTTGGAGCAGCCCGGACGCTTCGCTGATCTTGTTGATGCGCACCCGGCGGACGAACGTCGGTACGAACACCGCCAGCAGGACGCCGACGATGCAGAGTACGAGCCCCACTTCGATCAGGCTCAATCTTGGACGGCCACGACTCAAAGCCGCGAAACTGTGCGAGCCACCCGCAGGTTTGGCAAGAGCCTAGCTCGGGTCTTCGAGGCCGATGGTGATGTCGATGGGGTCCGCGACGAAGAAATAGAGCATCGACGGCATATAGGGGAATTCCTCTTCACGCCGCCTTTCGAACTCCTCGTTCGTGCTTCGGAAGGCCTCGGCATAAGTCTTGTTTCGCAGCTGGGAGAGGCGAATCTCGATTTGAGCCTTCACCTTCGGGGCGCGGATGATGGCGTACATCTCTTCGAGGTGCCGGAGCTCCCGATCGGTCTGCCCGAGCTTTCGAAGCGAGGTCGCGTTGGTGATGACCAGCCACGCAGGTCCTGCGCCAAGGCGCGCGGCTGCCATCATGTAGTCGTTCGCCTCTTCTTTGAGCCGCTCGCGGTTGGGATCGTCCTTCGGAAGGTAGGGGAGGAGCTCGTAGTTGATCGTCGCTCCAGCTTCCCAGGCGAGCTCCCCATCGCTCGGGAACCGCTCGGCGCCCCGCCGCAGCACGTCGATCGCGCGTTCCATGAACTCGGGCGAGCTGCCGGTCGGCGTGTAGACGCCAGCCATTCCAACCCAGTAGTAGACTCGCTTGAAGTCGGGGTCGAGCGCGAGCATTGAGTCGCCATAGTTGAACACGTGCTTCACCGCGCCCTTGTTCGCGAATTCGTCGCCGAAATAGATGAGCGCGCGAAGCCAGATCAAATCCGCGAGGGCTCGTCGGTGGCCAAGGCTCATCACCTCCAACCACTGCGGCGGTGGCAGGTAGTAGATGTCCTCGTAGGTTTGCGTTTCGAGGTATTGGTCCATCGCCCGACCGCGGAGTGACCAAACCCCGACGAGTACGCCCAAAATCGCCGCGCTGGCGATCAATCGACCCAAGAGGTTCACTGGCCCAGTATATCGAAAATACGGACGCCGCCCCCTTAAACGGAAAAGGCCGCGGCAAGTGCCGCGGCCCTTCCAGTCGTCATCCGCAGGAAATTACTCGAGCGGGCTGATCTGCTGGATGCCCGGTGCGCGGTAGAGGACGTTGTCGTTGTTCGTGCCCGCTTCGAGCCGGAACTCGGACTCCACGTTGTCGTCGTCCAGGTCGCCATTGGCGTAGAAGGTGTAGAGTGCCGTCTGGTCAGCCGCGAACCCGCAGGCGCTCGCCGCGATGGCGGTCAGACCGTACTGGAAGTAGAGCCCATCGGCCGGGGCGAAGTTCATCGCCTGGAACTGAGGATTGTCGGCCTCGCCACTCCAGAGCGGGATATTCTTTTCGCTCGAAGGCTCGACAGCCATTTCGGCACTGTCGATGGTGCAGTGCGACACGCCTACGACGGTCGTGCCCGGGAGGGGAACGCCACCGGTCCAGTTCTCTGCGTCGTAGTACGTCGCCGCGCCTTCGAACATCGACTTGAGGTTGGAGGCAGTTTCCGAGGTCTTCGAACGCTTGACGTAGTTGATGAATGCCGGAATCGCGATTGCGGCAAGAATGCCGATGATGGCAACGACGATCATCAGCTCGATGAGGGTGAAGCCCTCTTTCTTCGACAGTAGCTTGTTCATATTTGGTTCCTTTTCCCCCGGGCTCCATGCCCGCATCATTTTGAGTTGCCCCAAGACACTGCAACTGCCGTGCCGATTCTCCTAGGACCCCCACTCACGCCGAAATTACTGGCAAATCCCCGTTTCGGAGCGACGGGAATGGGGCCGAGGGACAGATCTCGTCACCCGGAGGTGACGGGAATTGTCACTTCCAGCCGCCAGTTCCGCTGGCACTGTTGAAGATGTGATTCGCCTGCGAGTAGATCTCGAGGTAGAAATCATCGCCATCGCCGTTCAAATCGCCCTGGGCCCGGGCTGCGAACCAGTGGGTATTCTCGTCCAGGTCGGTCCCAGCGGGCGCCGTGTCTCCCGGGACGCCTGCCACCGTCGCGTACTGGAACCGAATGGGTGCGTTCGGAGAAGCGCCGAGCTGCCGCCACTCGGCCGTGCTCACCCAGACAATCGGGTCTTCGCCCGGAATCGCCGCAGGGTTCCATGTGCCCCAGTCGTCGCCGTCGACGGCGCAGTACTGTCCGAACTCGTTGCGGTAAGACTCCTGCCGCTGCTTGATCTTCCCAAGGAAGTTCGTCGCTTCGGTCACGCGGGCCTTGTAGATGTACGAGGTGAAGGTGGGGATCGCCAGCGTGGCCAAGACACCGATGATCACCACGGTGATCATCAGCTCCGTGATGGTGTAGCCTTGGTTCCTCTTCATTCCCATCCCCCTGTGCCTGAGGCGCTGTTGAACATCGTGCGCGACTGCGAATAGACCTCTAGAATGAACGTGTTTCCGTCGTCATCGAGGTCGCCTTCGGCCTGTGCGGCGTACCAAAAATTCCGTTCGGTTTGGAGGTTGGTGCTGGGGGGCGCCGCCTCTCCAGGAAAGCCAGCGATCGTCGCGTAGCGAAAGCGCACGTACCCCGGCGAGCGAAGCCCAAGCTCTTCCCAGGCCGGAGAGCTTGGCCAAACCACGGGCTGAGACCCTGGCACCGTTGCGGGCGTCCAGGTGCCCCAGGTGTCCCCGTCCACCGCGGCATAATTGCCGAAGCGGCTGCGGTAGGCTTCCTGCCGGGTCTTGATCTCGTTGAGGACCGTCACTGCTTCGGTCACGCGGCCGCGGTATACATAGCCCTTGAAGGACGGAATCGCGACGGCGGCAAGGATGCCGACGATCGCAACGCCGACCAGAAGCTCGATCGTGGTGAAGCCAGCGCTTCGAAGGTGACGCGACAAGGAAGATCCTCCAGCGGACAGTATATCAATCGCCGGCCACATCGCCCACTTCGAGCGATATGTGTTTTGCCAAACGGTACCGAAACTGCCGGAAGCTCATGCCAAGCAACTCCGCCGCCTTCGTCCGGACCCCCCCGGCCTGGTCGAGCGCGCGGAGCAAGAGCTCCTTTTCGACCTGTCCGAGGTATTCGTCCAGGTCGAAGCGGCCCTCCGGGATTCGCGGGGCATTTCCGGCCTTCTTCGAGGGATGGGTGTCCCCGAGGTCCTCCCGTTCGACTTTAGGGCCGACCGACAGCGTCACGCCTCGCTCGACCATGTTTTCGAGCTCGCGCACGTTGCCCGCAAACGACTGCTGCGCCATCCAGCGCATCGCTCCGGGCGAAAACTCCAAGCGGCGCTTCTGCAAGGCCGCGTGCTTCTGCAGAAAGTAGCCAGCGAGCACCGGGATGTCCTCGGCCCGATCGCGCAGTGGCGGCACCTCGATGCGAATGACGTTCAGGCGATAGAAGAGATCTTCGCGGAAGGTCCCTGCCTCCACCTCCATCTCGACGTCGCGGTTCGTCGCCGCGACCACTCGAACGTCCACTTCGACCTCACTGCTTCCTCCCACGGGGCGTACCGTTCGGTCCTGCAAAACGCGCAGCAGCTTCACTTGCAGCCCGGTTGGCAGCTCGCCGACCTCGTCGAGAAACAGGGTGCCGCCATCGGCTGCCCGAAACAGGCCTTCCTTGGCAGACGTCGCGCCGGTGAACGCCCCCTTCATGTGCCCGAAAAGCTCGCTCTCGATGAGGTTCTCGGGGATGGCCCCGCAGTTCAAAACGACGAACGGCTGCTCGGCGCGTGGGCTCTGAAAATGAAGCGCGCGCGCGACCATTTCCTTCCCAGTGCCGCTTTCGCCGGTGATCAAGACACTCGTGGTGGAGCCGGCGAGCCGCTTGATCAGATCCCGAAGCCGGTCCATCGCCGCGCTCTTGCCGATGAGCTGACCTTCGGTCCAGCGGGACTTGATCTGCTCGCGTAGGGTTTGGTTTTCCGCGACGATGGCCCGCTTTTCGAGCGCCTTCTCGAGCGTCGCCAAGAGCTCGTGGTTCCTGAACGGCTTCTGCACGTAATCGTAGGCGCCCTTGCGCATCGCCTCGACGGCCTGCTCGGTCGTCGCGTAGGCCGTGATCATCAGGGTCTGAGTGTCGGCCGACCGCGCGCGAACGGCGTCGAGCACGTCCATGCCGGTGCCGTCGGGCATCACCAGGTCGGTGATGACGACATCGTAAGGGTCTCCGCTTCCAAGCGTCTCGCGCGCCGCGTGTACGCCATCTGCCACGTCGACGCGATAGCCTTCGCGTCGCAACAAGATCTGCAGCATTTCGCGCAAACTGGCTTCGTCGTCACAGACAAGAATACGTGCGGACACGATCCCCAAACCCCCGCCTACACCTTACGTCAAATCCCGCGTGCAGCCACGAGACTTGCAAGCACGTTTGGGTCCGCCTAGCTAAAGCCGGCGCGCCGGCCCCCAGCGCCGCTTGGCGGCCGAACAGAAAGCCCGTGTAGGCTGCTGTACTCCACGAAGTAGGCGCTGTGATGCTCGCGCGAGATGACCTCGCAAAATGCGGCCTGGAGCCGGAGGGCGGCCACTTCCGACACCTCCATCGCTTGGCCCGGGTCGCCGATGTACACAGACACGTTGTAGTCGTCTGCAACGGTGTATGTGTCGGTGTCGCGCTCCACCCCGGGTGCCGCTTCGAGCATCGCTTCGAACGTTGGTCGTTCCATGCGCCGCAGCTTTGATGCGAGCGGCCGGCTGGTCAAGCCCGAGGGTTCGGGGTAGGGCGCTAGCGTGGCGAAGGACGAGGAGGAGCTCTGGCAAAGTGAGGTCCTGGTCAGCGATTCGATTGGCCGCCTGATCGAGTTCTGGGGTTTCAAGCGAAACATGGGGCGCCTCTGGGCGATTCTGTACTTGTCCGACCGTCCGCTCAGTGCCCCCGAAATGCAAGATCGGCTCCAGCTGAGCAGCGGGGCGGTTTCGATGACCCTCAATGAGCTCACACGTTGGGGCGTAGTCAAGAAGGTCTGGCTCCAAGGCGAGCGGCGCGATCACTACGCGGCCGAAGGCAACTTCTGGAAGATGATCTCTCGCGTCTTCAACGAGCGCGAACGCGTCGAGGTGCTGGACGCCATCGACCTCATGGAAGACGCGATCCAGTTCTTGAAAGACAAAGCCAAGGAGCCCGACAACCGGGGCAGGGCGCAATTCCAAGAAGAGCGCATTCGCGAGCTCCTCGACCTCGCGCGTCTTGGCAAGCAGCTGCTCGACGCCTTGGTCAAGGATGCCAAAGTCGACGGAAGCCCCTTGATGAACGTGCTCCTTGGCGGAACCGAAAAACGCTGACGGCGGCGTCGACCTGGTCGCAACTAGGCTTGCGCGACGAATTCGTGCCTGGGCTCGCGCGGATGTTGGAGCGCGCGGGCCAAGAACGAGAGCTGTTCGCGCCAGCATCGTCGCGCTTGGCGTCGCCAGACCAGCGCATGAAACGCGTGGAGCTCGCCTTCGTAATAACGCGCTTCACATTCGACGCCCATCGCCTTCAGCGCGCGGTCGAGGCGGCGCGTATCGTCGAGCAGGGGATCGCGGGTGCCGATAGGCACGAAGAAGGCGGGAAGGGCGCGGTCCGGTCGTTCGCGGCGCTCGAAGACGTGCAGCGGGTCGGCGAGGTCCAACTCGCCGGGCGCGTGATCGTGAAGTGCACCGACGTACAAGTCGTTCATGCCTTCGAGGATGTCGTTTACCCAGCCCGGCAGCTTGCGTTTTCGGTTCAAACGCCCGGGGTTGGTGATTTGAAGCGGCGCGCACGCAGGGGCGACCGCGGTTGGCACCAGGCCCGTGGCAAACGCACGCTGGGCAAAGGGCTCGGGACGCCGGTAGCAGCAACAGATGGCGAGTGCGGTGGCTAGATTCCCACCCGCTGACTCGCCGGCGAACACCAAGCGGCTCAGGTCTCCGCCGTAGGCTTCGGCGTGCTCGGACGCCCACTCGAGCGCCGCACAGGTATCGGAAACGGCTGCCGGGTAAGGATGCTCGGGCGCAAGGCGGTAATCGACGTTGAACACCAAGTACCCCGCTCGCGCGAACGCAAGCCCCATCAGCCAGTGTGTGTTCTTCGACAAGAGGTTGAAGCCACCGCCGTGCATGTAGAGAACGATCGGCAGGCTGCCGGTCCGCTTCGCCGGGCGGTAGATATCGAGCTGGTGACGTGGATTGCCACCGCTCAGGTACGCGACGTCTCGGATCACCTCTACCCCATGCTTGGCGGGGTTTGAAAGCGGATGAAGACGCCCGAGCCGCGCCAGGCTTCCAAAAAAACCTTCGCCAATGATGGCATTGGCCTGGCGTCGGAGCCGCTTGCGCGTGCGCTGCAGACAGGACATAGCCGAGGGCCTGGGGGGCATTGAGGAACTTGTATCACGGTCTTGAAAAAGGCCGCTGGATTCGGCGCGTGCTGGCGCGTTTTAGCCGAATTTTTGCGGTTTATTGGCGTTCGGCGTACGTCTCGAGGATGTCTGCAGCGAGCTCGAATTCGGTCGTTCTAGCACTGCTCGCAGCGCTTCTCGTTGCCGGCGTTCCCAGCCCGGGGCATGCGGGGTCCTCGAGCCGCATCGACGCGTTCGTCGTGCGCCAGAAGATCCACAAAGACCTTCCGAAAATCAATCGCTGCTACGAGTCCGCCCTTCGTTTCGAGCCCGAGCTCGCGGGCAAGGTTTCGGTTCGCTTCGCGGTTGTGCGCAAGGGCTACGTCCGGGGCCTGCGGGTCGTCGAAAATACAACCGGCAACGATGGCATGGAGCGCTGCGTCGCACGCGTGGTCCGCGCGATCCGATTCCCAAGCCGGCGAACAGGCAAGAGCCTCAGCTTCACGTTCCCGTTCGTGTTCGCCCCGCAGGACGGCCGCTGGGCACGCT
>Ga0265303_10002804_pt1 | contig 10852 bp, 8 predicted proteins | sample Helome_2_FD_192494 | JGI IMG/M metagenome (GOLD analysis project Ga0265303, IMG submission 192494) | Marine sediment microbial communities from subtidal zone of North Sea - Hel_20160317 (Illumina Assembly) | ecosystem: Environmental > Aquatic > Marine > Subtidal zone > Sediment ...
ACGTCGCCGTAATACAAGACCGGTCAAGACGATGACGGCACCGTGTCCCACGTCACCGAACATCATTCCGAACATGCCGGCGAAAGTGACCGCAAACAGCATGGTCGGATCGAATTCACCGAACCGAGGGACGCCGTACTGCTGCACCAGTACCGAGAAGGGATGCATGATTCCCCTGTTCTGCACAGGTACGGGCACCAGGTGCGTCTCGTCCGTCCGGGGACGACGCGCTTCCAGCAGGAAGGGGTGTTTGAGCTCTTCCTTCAACTTGGACTCGACTGCGGCCAGTCGGGATCCGGGAATCCAACCTTGAAGGGCTGCCAGGGCGCCGCGCGAGCGCGCAGCACCATGCAGGTGCACATAGGGTTCGGCGGACTCCAGCAGCTGCCTGGCCTGAAGCAGTTGACTGCCATTTTCGTCTAACCAACCCTGCATGTGGCTGTGCCATTGTGCGAGCTCCTGTTCCAGTTGCTGGCGGCGTTCCAGCAGTTCCGCACGCAGGGCATCGGGGTTGTCATCGAAGCTGTCAGGAATGCTCAGTGGCTGGTAGGCCGCGGCAAGCAGGACGCTATCCAGTTCGGCGGCGTCCTGCCGACCGCCGGCGATCACGACGCGCAGGTTCTCCGTGTCGCCGGATACGTTGAGGATCATGTGACTGGACAATGCGAGCACGTCGCGCAGCCGTGACAGGTTGTCAGCCGGTATCGAACCGATGCGGATATCCAGCAGTCCCTGGCCACCCTGCAGGCGACTCAGATCGACATCCAGATCGGCGAAGTCATTCAGCGACTGTTCGAGATGGCGCAGTTCGCGAAACTCGTCTTCGAGTCGGTGCAGGCCCTCCTCGCAAGGTCCGCAATGCTTCCAGGCGTCTGCCAGCCACTGGTCGATCTCTACCAGCTGCTCGCGGCTCAATAAGGGGAGCGGGAGTTTCGGGTCTGCCTTTGGCAGCTCACCGAGTACCGAGGTCAGCCGGTCAAGATGCCCCCAGGCGCGGCGCATACGTGCACGAAAAGTCATGCCCGGGATCTCCGGCAGTTCGGATTCCAGTAGCGGACGCTCGTCGGGGGCGAAGGCCGCGAGTTCGGCCAGGGCAAGGCTGGCGCGTGGAAGATCCTCGCGCATCAGCTTGAGAGTGACATGCCGCATGTCCGAGCCGGCACGCATCAGGCGGCCTCTTCGCGCAGCGGGTCGAGCGCCTCTTGAAGCAGTTCGTCACTCAACCCGTGAACGCGTGCATGCACGACGGTGTACAGCGCGCTGATACCGCCATGGCGAAGCACGAGGTAGGACAGAACGCTGGTCAATGCCGAGGGGCTGTGTCGCATGGCGCGTCGGGCATAGGCGAACAGGTCGCTGCGCATGGCGGCCTCGATCAGGGTTATCTGATGCGGTATTTCGTGCAGGCCGGGCAGGCTGTCGGGCAGCAGCCCGAAGGCATCAGCAAGCGTGTCAGCGTTAAGGATCTCCCGCAGGCGTGCACGGTCCAGCACCCGGCCTCCGTCGATCGCGAGATACAACACCTCGCTGGCCTGCAGATCGTAGTTGAAGCGGTAGCGCAGGCTCCATACGAGATTGTGCCGATCGACGATCCGTCCGATCAGGTTGAGAACCTCGGCGCGGTCTGTGCCCGACAGGTGATGGGCGCGGTCGATCAGCTCGCCGTAGAACTGCTGGTCCAGGGTGGCATCGAGCAGAAAGGGGTCTGGGCGTTCTTCGAAACGGCGCAGGGCCTGGGTGGCCAGGCGCTGATATGGCGTCTTCTGCAGCTGGCGCAACAGCTCGGTAACGCTGTCGGTGTTGAGCAATTGATCATGGTTGAGGCTCAGAAAACCGGGCAGGCGGAACAGGCTCTTCTCGATTTCCTCGTTTGGCAGTTGGCCGATCTTGCCGCGGACCAGTGCCTTGATGTTCAGGACTTCGTAACGGCTCGCCCAATGCGTCAGAAGGCGGCGGGCAGAACCCTTGAGAGGACGCAGCAGGGCACTGAGTTCGTCCAGCCAGGTTTGCATCAGCACGCGTTCAAAGGTGGCGAGGCGGGCTGCATTATTGATTCCTGTGACTTCCTCGAAGCCACTGGCCGTAGAAAGCTCGTCGAGCGGGAGTGCTGCGAGCGTAATGATTTCTTCCCGGTTTAGAAGGTTGGTGCCCATAATTGCCAGACGGGTGCGTATATAGGCCTGGTCGGTGAATCTGCTCACGCCGTGTCCGCGGTGTTGTTTCCCAGCAGGTGGCGGAAAGCCGCATCCAGGGCTGTTTCTTCGTTGGAATCGGCCGCATCTCGCAGGTTCACCAGTCTTTCCTCGAAGCGGCGTTCCATCTCCGCTACGGTCTGCTGCGCGCGCTGGTTGGATTTCTCCAGGAACGAGGCCTGCAACTCGGGCACGCGCCCCAGAAAACGTTCGTCCTGTTGACGGGCTTCATCCAGGGCGTTCTGAATAAGACGCTCGCTGTCTGCTTGTGCTTTCTCGACCAGATCGCTGGCCGCTTTTTCCGCCGCCAGGAGGTGCTTCAGTGTGCCATCCATTACTGGTGTAACTCGAAAGGTTGGGTTGCTAGTGTAGTTGGCGGCTGTGCCGGGACTGAAATCGAAGGCCTGCTTTATTGACCTGCATCATACGTCGTTTACCAGGGCGGGTTGTGCCCGCGAATAGTCGGCCTCACTGTAGGTCAGGCTGCGCCTGAAGATCATTCGGCGGGTGCAACCCGCCCTACGACAATCCTTGCAGAGGCGGGCTGATGAGTTAGTCGGTGTCACGGGGGGCGAAGGCCGGTTCAGGCGCCGCCACCGGGCAGGATCAATGCCAGGGCGGCCCGGCGATCCTCGGCCACAAGCACGTTGTAGGTGCGGCAGGCCGCCGCATTGTCCATCACTTCGAAACCGATGCCGAGATCCATCAGGGTCATAAAGGTGGCCGGGTCGGGAAAGACCTGGGTCTCGCCGGTGCCTAGAATCAGCACTTCGGGGCGTTTATCCAGGACCGTTTCGAGGTCGGCGGCCCGCAGGCCGGTGGCACTGCGCGCCTGCCAGTCGATAAGCAGATGGTCGCGCAGCACGATCAGACTGGTGCTGAAATAGCGGTCCCGGATCTGCACCCGCCCCGGTTCATAGGCTTTGATGGTGTTGCCGCCGAACGCGCCGTCGAGTGCCATTTTCATGTGTAGTTCCCTGACCCGGCCAGTGCCCTTCCACGGACATTGGCCTGTCACCTAATCAGTTAATTTCATTGACATTTTAACCGCGATTCCTGTAGCTTACGCGGTTTAATTTGTGCCCCGCCCAGCAGTCGAGGTTGTCCCGTGTCTTCTCCCGAAATGGAAGATTTCCGCAGAATCAAACGCTTGCCGCCGTACGTGTTCGCCATTGTGAACGAGTTGAAGGCAGAAGCGCGAGCGCGCGGCGAAGATATTATCGATTTCGGCATGGGCAACCCGGATCAGCCCACACCCAGGCATATCGTGGACAAGCTCGTCGAGGCCGCGCAGCGCAGTGACACCCACCGCTATTCGGTGTCGCGCGGTGTGCCGCGTCTTCGGCGTGCGGTGTGCAACTGGTACAAGGACCAGTTCGACGTAGATCTGGACCCGGATACCCAGGCGATCGTCACCATCGGTTCGAAGGAGGGCCTGGCGCACCTCGCTCTGGCTTGTATGGGGCCGGGCGACTCGGTACTGGTGCCCAATCCGGCATACCCCATCCATCCCTACGGCTTCATCATCGCAGGTGCAGATGTGCGACATGTGCCCATGACGCCGGAGCACGACTTTTTCGAGGAACTGCATAAAGCGATCGACGAATCCTGGCCGCGTCCTAAGATGCTCGTGGTCAACTTTCCGGGAAATCCGACCACCGAGTGCGTCGACCTGGAATTCTTTGAACGGATCATCGAGATCGCCAGGGCCAACAATATCTGGGTGATTCACGACCTGGCCTATGCGGCGATATCGTTCGATGGTTACAAGGCGCCTTCGGTACTTCAGGTGAAGGGCGCGGAGGAGATCGCGGTCGAGTTCTACTCGATGTCGAAAACCTACAGCATGCCGGGTTGGCGGGTTGGTTTCATGCTCGGCAACAAGACTCTGGTCGCGGCGCTGGCAAAGATAAAGTCTTACCTTGATTACGGCATGTTTACGCCGATCCAGGTCGCGGCAATCGCCGCGCTTGAGGGGCCGCAGGATTGTGTGCAGGAGATTCGGGAGATGTATCAGCGTCGCCGCGATGTACTTTGCGACGGCCTTAATGCCATGGGCTGGGCGGTGACAAAACCCAAGGCGACCATGTTCGTGTGGGCGCCGATCCCTGAACCGTACAAGCAGATGGGCTCACTGGAGTTCTCCAAGAAATTGCTGCGTGACGCCAAGGTGGCGGTATCACCCGGCATCGGGTTCGGTTCATACGGCGACGACCATGTGCGCATCAGCATGATTGAAAACGAACACCGCACGAGACAGGCGCTGCGTGGAATCAAGGAAATGTTTCGTCTCGACGGTTTCATCAAAACATCGGGTTAATAGTGGGGGGAGAGTCTTGAATCCTGTCAAAGTCGGCCTGCTTGGCCTTGGCACCGTGGGTGGCGGCACCCTCAACGTGCTGGTGAGAAATGCGGTTGAGATCGCGCGCAGAGCCGGTCGCGGGATCGTGGTGGCGCATGCGGCGGCACGCGAGTTCAGGCCCGACGGCCTGGAGGGGCTGGACGGTGTCGAGGTCTGCGACGACGCCTTTGCGGTGGTTGATAACCCGGATATCGATGTAGTGGTCGAGTTGATCGGCGGCTATTCGCCGGCACGTGAGCTGGTGCTCAAGGCCATCGAGAACGGAAAGCATGTAGTCACGGCCAACAAGGCGTTGATTGCGCTGCATGGCAACGAGATTTTCGAAGCGGCTCAGAAGATGGGTGTGACCGTGGCCTTCGAGGCGGCAGTCGCCGGTGGAATTCCGATCATCAAGGCGCTGCGTGAGGGCTTGGCTGCAAACCACATCGAGTGGATAGCAGGCATCATCAACGGTACCGGTAATTTCATCCTCACCGAGATGAAGGACAAGGGACGCGATTTTGCCGATGTGTTGGCCGAGGCCCAGGAGCTGGGTTATGCGGAGGCCGATCCGACCTTCGACGTCGAGGGGATCGATGCTGCACACAAGCTGACCATTCTTGCGTCGCTGGCGTTCGGGATCCCGTTGCAGTTCGACAAGTGCTACACGGAAGGGATCAGCCGGATCGAACCGCAGGATGTCACCTATGCCGAGCAGTTCGGTTACCGGATCAAGCACCTGGGAATTACTCGCCGGACTGGCAAGGGCATCGAACTGCGCGTGCATCCGACCCTGATTCCGGAACGTCGCCTGATCGCCAATGTGGATGGGGTCATGAACGCAGTACTGGTACAGGGTGACGCCGTTGGCCCGACCTTGTACTACGGTGCCGGTGCCGGATCGCTGCCGACCGCATCCGCGGTGGTGGCCGATATCATCGATGTGACCCGAACACTGACTACAGATCCCGAGAACCGGGTTCCGCATCTGGCGTTCCAACCCGGCGAACTGTCGGACATGCCGGTGCTGTCCATGGACGACGTGGTCTCGGCCTACTACCTGCGTATGACGGTTGTGGATCGCCCCGGGGTGCTTGCAGCCGTGTCCGGCATCCTGAGCGAGCACGGCATCAGTATCGAGGCGATGCAGCAGAAGGAGCCGGCGGAGGGCGAGAACCAGGTCCCGCTGGTGATGCTCACCCAGCCCGTGCGGGAGTCGCAGATGAACGCCGCACTGGGCGGGATCGAGGCACTGGATTCCGTGGCCGGCGAGATCACCCGCGTCCGCCTCGAACAGCTCAGCTAACAATTTGATTCGCCACCTGTTCGTGCCCGGCCTGCTCGGCCCCATGTCGGGACACGAGCGCGAAGATCGACTTGCATTGCCGCGCCTGGAGCTTCTGCTGGCGCGTGCCGACCGGCTTGTCGAGCCTGTCGGCTACGCCGGGGGGCTGTTCGCCCTCTTCGGCGTCGAGACACCGGCCGGTGCCGACCTGCCCACCGCCGCGGTCTGTTTCCTGGCCGACACCGGCGAGGCGCCGGCGGGATTCTTGCTGCACGCCGATCCCCTGCAACTGCTTCCCGACCTGGACCGTTTGCTGGCCTTCGACCTGGAAGATGCTCCGCTTGATGCCGACGAGATAGCCGGGCTGGTCGAGGCCTTCAACGCCCATTTCAAGGACGACGGTGTGTGTCTGTACGGCAGTCCCGCCGGGCGCATCTACATGCACTGCGATCGGACACCGGCGATTCAGACGCACCCGTTGTCGACAGTGATTGGGCGCAGTCTTGACCTCTTCCTGCCCGATGGCGAGGACCGGCGTTGGTGGCGTGGCCTGCTCAACGAGATCCAGATGCTGTGTCATGCTCTGGAATTCAACCGCGAACGCGAGGCCCGGGGGCGTCCGACGTTGGGCGGCCTATGGTTCAGTGGCGGGGGCAGCCTGCCGCCGGAGGGGCAGGGCCCGGTGGCCCGGCTGGTCGGTGATTGCGCCCTGCCACGCGGGCTCCTTGCGCTGCGTGCCGGGGTGGGCGGAGATGAATTGATCGTCGAGCACGCACCGGGCAGGGCGGTGACGCGTGCCGACCCTGGTGCCTGGCTTCAGGCACTCGCCAAAATCGAGGATCGCATGGCGGGCCTGCTGCGGGACTGCGAGGAACTACATGTCCATCCCGGTAACGGGACGGTCTATCGCTGGTACGCACGCTCGCCCTGGCGCTTTTGGCGCAGGAGTCGACCCCTGTTCGAGTGTCTGGACGGGAATCCCCAAATGCTGCGCGACCCCAGTGACAACAAAGGGGTATAATTGCCGGCTTTGTTGAACACTCAGCGCGCACCATGAATTTTATCGAAACCCGGGGCAACGACGGCAGCCGTCCTTCGTTGGTTACCTTCTCCCAGGCCATACTCAGCCCGCTGTGTTCCTTCGGCGGCATTTACGTACCCGAAAGCCTGCCCGAACTGGGCGAGCCTTTCCTGCGCGCGCACCTGGACAGCAACTACAAGGCGCTGGCGCGCGCGGTGCTGGACGCCTTCCAACTGGATATCGACCAAGCGGTGATCGACCGCGCCCTGGAGCTGTACGACGGCTTCGATGACCCGGCGCACCCGGTGCCCGTGGTACGGGTGCGCGACGACCTGTTCGTCACCGAGCTGTACCACGGGCCCACGCGTGCCTTCAAGGACATGGCCCTGCAACCCTTCGGCGTGGTTCTGTCCAGCCTGGCCCAGGCCCGGAACGAGCAGTACCTGATCCTCGCGGCGACCAGCGGAGATACCGGACCGGCAACCCTGGAGACATTCAAGGACCGCGCCAATGTGAAGGTGGCGTGCCTGTACCCCGATGGCGGGACGTCAGACGTGCAGCGCCTGCAGATGGTGACAGAGGATGCGACCAACCTGAAGGTGATCGGCATCCACGGCGATTTCGACGACGCGCAGTCTGCGCTCAAGGCCCTGTTATCGTCCGCCTCTTTTCAGGCCAGGCTGCGCGAGCGCCACACCCACCTGTCTGCCGCCAACTCGGTCAACTTTGGCCGCATCATCTTCCAGCAGATCTACCACATCCACAGCTACCTGGAACTGGTGCGCCAGGGCGCGATCGCGATCGGCGGCAAGGTTTACCTGAACGTGCCCAGCGGCAACTTCGGTAACGCGCTTGGCGGTTACTACGCGATGAAGATGGGGTTGCCGGTGGAGAAGATCCTGATCTCCTCGAACCGCAACAACGTACTCACCGAGCTGATCCGTACCGGGAGTTACGACCTGCGCGACCGCAACGTGATCGCGACCAGTTCGCCGGCCATGGATATTCTCAAGTCGTCGAATGTTGAACGTGTGCTCTACGACCTGTTCGGTGCGCGACGCACGCGCGAGTTGATGGCCGAGCTGGACGAGAACCGGGTCTACCGTTTGACCGGCGAGGAACTGGCCTCGCTACAGGCTGTGTTTGCCGCCGACTACGCCGACGATGCAGAGGTCGACGTCTACATCGGCCAGACCTTCCGCGACGATGGCTACCTGATGGACCCGCACACGGCCACCTGTTTCAAGGCCCATGCCAGCTGTCGCGACAAGCCGCTGCCGGGCATCGTCTATTCCACGGCGGAATGGACCAAGTTCTCGCCGACCATCGCACGCGCCCTGACCGGCGAGGAAGACAGCCACGATATCGATGCCCTGAAATCGATATCCGCTGCCGCGAACACGCCCATCCCGCCCATGATCGAGGCTCTGTTCGACAGGCCTTTGGCGCAGGATACGGTGATCGACAAGCAGGATATCGAGCAGGAAGTGCTCGCGTTCATCTGAGGAAGGCCGCCTAAAAAACGGGGCCTGACCTCATTTTGAAGCTCCGTTTTTTAAGCGGTGGCGCGTCTGGCGCCGCCGGTCGATGCCTTTCAGGGCAGGGGCGGCCTGACGACTTGGCCTGATCAGACCTTGTAGTATTCGCGATACCAGCGGACGAAATTCGCCACACCCTGCGTGACGGAGGTGGCCGGTTTGTAGTCAAAATCAGCAACCAGGTCTTCCACGTTGGCATAGGTATCGGGAACATCACCCGGCTGCAGTGGCAGCAGTTGCTTGTCGGCCTTCATGCCGAGACAGCTTTCAAGGGTCTCGATGTAGTGCATCAGTTCCACGGGATCGTTGTTGCCGATGTTATACAGCCGGTAGGGCGCACGGCTCGTTGCCGAGTCGGGTGTGTCGCCATTCCATTCCGGGTTGGGTCGGGCGGGTTGGTCGAGCACGCGGATAACCCCCTCGACGATATCGTCGATATAGGTGAAGTCCCGGCGGTGTTTGCCATAGTTGAATACCGGGATGGGCTCGCCTGCGATGATATTTCGGGTGAATTTGAACAGGGCCATGTCAGGCCGCCCCCAGGGGCCGTAGACGGTGAAAAAGCGCAGCCCCGTGGTCGGAATGTCGTACAGATGGCTGTAGGTATGTGCCATCAGCTCATTTGCCTTCTTGGTGGCCGCGTACAGGCTTACGGGGTGGTCCACATTGTCGTGAACGGAGAAAGGCATATTGGTGTTTGAACCATAGACCGAGCTGGACGACGCATACACCAGGTGCTCGACCCCGTGTTTGCGACAGCCCTGCAAGATGTTGCCGAAGCCAACGAGATTGCTGTCGACGTAGGCGTCGGGGTTTTCGATCGAATAGCGCACGCCCGCCTGTGCGGCCAGGTTAACAACGCGCTGCGGCCGGTATCTCGCGAAAGTCTCCGCCATCGCCTCGCGATCCTCGATGCGGGCGCGCACCTCGGTATAGCGCTGGTGCTTCAGGGTGCGCTCGAGTCGAGCCCGCTTCAGGCTGACGTCGTAATAGGGGTCGAGACAGTCCACCCCGATAACCTCGTCGCCCCGTTCAAGCAGGCGTAAGGATAGGGCCGAGCCAATGAAACCGGCACTGCCGGTGATCAGTACGCGCATGATGACTACCTGTGGCGAATCTCAGAGTCGACCGTCTGTTTCAGATGGCGGGAACAGGTATTTCACGTCGTAAAGTATTGCGCCCGGAATACCGAATTCACGAATTTTTTGCACCCCAAGTCCCGCAAACTCGCGGTGGGATACGGCCAGCACGATGGCATCGTACGTTGCCGCGTCCGGCGCCCGAATCGGGGTTATGCCGTATTCGTGTTCAGCCTCTTCGACGCTGACCCAGGGATCCCAGACATCCACCTGAATGCCGAAACTCTTGAGTTCGTCGATAATGTCTGTGGTGCGGGTGTTGCGCAGGTCGGGGCAGTTTTCCTTGAACGTCAGGCCCATAATCAGCGCACGTCCGCCGTTGACCTTCAGGCCGCGCTGGATCATCAGTTTGACCACGCTGCTGGCCACGTGCGCGCCCATGCCGTCATTGATGCGGCGCCCGGCGAGGATCATCGCGGGGTGGTAACCGATCGCCTGCGCCTTGTGGGTCAGGTAATAGGGATCCACGCCGATACAGTGTCCGCCGACCAGTCCGGGGCGGAAAGGGAGAAAATTCCACTTTGTGCCGGCGGCCTTCAGTACCTCCTCGGTATCGATGTCCAGCTTGCTGAAGATCAGCGAGAGTTCATTGATCAGCGCGATATTGACATCGCGCTGGGTGTTCTCGATCACCTTGGCTGCCTCAGCGACCTTAATGCTGCTAGCCTTGTGCGTGCCGGCAGTGATGATGCTGGCATAAAGGGCGTCCACGAAGTCGGCAATCTCCTCGGTGGAGCCGGAGGTGACTTTCTTGATCGTGGTCACCCGGTGTTCCTTGTCGCCCGGATTGATTCGCTCGGGACTGTAGCCGGCGAAGAAATCCTGGTTGAACCTGAGCCCGGACACCTCCTCGATCACCGGGATACAGTCTTCTTCGGTCGCGCCGGGGTATACGGTCGACTCATAGATAACGATATCTCCGCGCCCAATCACCTGGCCGACGGCCCGGCTGGCCGAGACAAGAGGGCGCAGATCCGGACTCTTATACTCGTCGATCGGGGTGGGCACCGTGACAATGTAGACATTGCAGTCGCGCACATCTTGGAGTTGGTCGGTGAAATTCATGGATACACTGGCAAGTTCTTCCGGCTCGACTTCTAAAGAACTGTCCCTTCCCTGCCGCAATTCAGTAATGCGGGGGGCGCTGATATCGTAGCCGGTGACCTGGAACTTCTTGGCGAATTCCACGGCCAGCGGCAGGCCGACGTACCCGAGTCCGATAACGGCGATCTTTGCGTCTTGGATATTCATGGGGAGAAGGACCTTCCTAATCATGATTTTCGGGCCCGTTCGCCCGCGGCGCGTGATAATAACCCGGCCTGATGACTGAGGCGAG
>Ga0265303_10002806_pt1 | contig 10846 bp, 10 predicted proteins | sample Helome_2_FD_192494 | JGI IMG/M metagenome (GOLD analysis project Ga0265303, IMG submission 192494) | Marine sediment microbial communities from subtidal zone of North Sea - Hel_20160317 (Illumina Assembly) | ecosystem: Environmental > Aquatic > Marine > Subtidal zone > Sediment ...
GCGTCCTGTTTCTCGACGGCGCCGAGTTCACCAAGGGTGTGCCAGGCCTCGTCTGCACGCTCGACGAACTGTCAGCGGAATTCGGCGAACCGGACAAGAAAGCCGCGAAGCTCAAGATTGAGGCCTTTCGACCTCACTGGGAACTCATCAACAAGGCGGCGATTACAACAGAGTCAGTCTCATAGTTGCGGCGGAAATACTACCGTACCCGTCGTCATGAAGTAGCTTGCGGCCTCGAACGACACCGCGATTAGCCCCACGTACGCGATCAATATGCGAAATCGCTTTGCCGGATATAGTCATTCAGCCATCGTCAGACCTGCCCTCTTGTCTCGAATAAAAGGCCGCAGATTGAGCTCATCCAGTCGGCGACGCACTACTGGCACCTGGGAAATGACAAAGGTATCCGTCAAATGCTTTTCATCACGATAAACGGTGAGCCCGTCCGTTCGGCGAGCGGCGCAGCGTTGCCTGGGACAAACCAGGTCGTTGAGATTCAGCAACCTGGCGTCGTCATACTTGCTCACGGACGTTCTAAGATACTCAGCTACTTCAACGACTCGGGTATCGGCCATCACCTCTTCACATTCACGTTTGCTGTTCGTCAGGCGAAACGAGAAGCGATACGGTTCGTCCAGACAACTGGGGCCGTCAAAGCTCAGCGCCGGCGTGCCAGGGATGACGACAACCTGACCGGCCGCCGCTGTGAGTCGGGCGAGCACCCGCTCCGTCCCACCGAGCCACTGTAATTCCGAGAATTTGTAGTCCGACGAACTTCCGACAAACACGATATCCGGCTGCAAATCCGCAAGATAGTCAAGTGCGGCATTTCGCCATGTCGTGCAGACGTCATATGTCCCACGTGCCTTTTCGTAATAGTAGTCTTCGTCAACCATGGCGCATGCGGACTTCGTGAGAACCACAACCTGCCATTCGGGCGCTGCGTATATTTCGGGTAGCATAGATGCCCATTGGGCGCCGACACTGTCACCCAGCAGCACCGCTGTGAATTTGGCGTCCCTGGCTCCAGCTTCGCACGGCATGAGTTCTGCGCTGAAATGACCTGTATCGCAGTCAAAACCGGCTGTATAGATCGCAGGTGCGTCAACTCTGGGGTCGTATCCATTCAGGTTGTCCGCGAATATCGGTTCACCGTACACGTTCGTTCTGAGAGCTTGCGACAAACCAACAACAGCCACCATTGCAAACATCGATGCGAGCACCGTCCGTCGTGACGTGGCCACTCGGAACCGACCTTTCCAAAATGGACGCTCTACATATCGATAGCTCAATGTGGAAAGGATCAGGGAAACCATGATGAGCGATAGTGCACCGACCGCATGGTTCGTCAACCCATATGCATCACCCAGCAAGAAAACCGGCCAGTGCCATAGGTATAGCGAATACGAGCGATCGCCGACCCAGACAAAGAGCTTGGTCGACAACGCGCGGTTTACACCGATCAATTTTCCCCGTTGGCCTGACAGAATAATGGCGGCGGCGCCAAGCGACGGAAACAGCGCGTAGTAGCCCGGATACGTGAGTTCAGAGTGAAGCAGGATCGCGCTCGCGATGATCAGCACAAGTCCTGTTCCACCAGCGATCGCATAGAATTGACTGGAGCCTGCGTCATCTTGATGCGTGCCCGTTGACTGGCCGAAACTGTGAAATCCGACGAAAATGGCGGCGCCCAGAGCAAACTGCCACCCTCGCGCCGGCATCATGTAAAAGCCCATTACAGGCGACGTTTGAGCCCAATACAGGCACAGCGTCAGGCTGGAGACGAAGATCGTTGCAAGAACGGCGAGCAGGATTTTGCGATCCCGCCCGGCATGCTTTTTTCCGCCTGCCATGGCAAACGCGGCCACCATGAGCCACGGCCAGACGACATAGTACTGTTCCTCAATCCCCAGCGACCACGTGTGCAGGAAGAGGTCTTTGGTCTTGAGTACTGAAAAATAGTCGAAATCGGCGAATGCAAAAAAGAAGTTGCTTGTCCACGTCGCCGAATATACGAAAGAGCCCGTTTGCATTCGCGTTTCATAGGCCGACAGCAAGAGTGTTGCCGCAACGAGAACGGCTACCAGCATCAGGATCATTGCGGGCAGAAGCCGACGCAGCCGGCGGACCAGGAATTGGCCGTATCGAACTCGGCCGGTCGAGAGGCGTTCCTTAACGAGGAGTCCCGTGATCAGATAACCTGACAACACGAAAAAAACATCGACACCGACGAAACCGCCCGAGAATCCCGGCACATTCGCATGCGCCAGCACCACGAGCGCAATCGCGACTGCCCGTAATCCTTGGATGTCGTTTCTAAACGTAAGCTTGAACTTTGAGTCCATCTTTGACTGCAGTATTTAGCGCCAGCGATTGATCCGCGAGACGGTAACACAACCATTCACGCGATTCTGTGATGCCGCTCATCCTAAGAAGGACAGCAGCAAACCCTGTTTGTCGACGCGCTCAACTACCGGAAGCCAGGCCATCCTGATTGCGGACAGAAATTGGTCTCAGCGGCGCGTCACAGTTCTTGCAACGCGTCATGTCAGTCGGTCTTGACGGTAAGTGATCAGATCCACTGCCTGGCGCCAGGCATATCCTGGATGCCCCCCTATTTTTCACGAGGCTCGATCTCCTCATCGAGATCAAAAAATCGGATCGCGTTGGCGGTCGTAATTTCGGCCACGTGCTCGATGGTCTGCCCACGAGCCCCGGCCACGATTCTCAAGACTTCCACGAGATAAGCGGGCTCGTTTCGACGTGTTTTCGGTTTCGGCTCAATCGTTCGCGGAAGGAGGTAAGGGGCGTCGGTTTCGATGAGCAGGCGATCGTCAGGAATCACCGAGACGATGTCGTGCAGATGCTTGCCACGGCGTTCGTCGCAGATCCAGCCAGTGATGCCTATGTAAAGGCCCATCGCCAGGTATTCGTGCAGAGACTCGCCTTCGCCCGTGAAACAGTGTGCGACCGCACGCGACACTGCGGGCAGTGCGGGCTCGAGTACGTCCACGAAATCGTCATGCGCGTCGCGTTGATGCAGGAACACGGGCAAGCCTGAGTCCCTGGCGATGTCGAGCTGCCGCCGGAATGCGTCCAGTTGTGCCTCACGCGGCGAGAAATTGCGGAAATAATCGAGCCCGCATTCTCCGACCGCAACGACATTGTCTTTCTTGGCCAAATTGCGAATGAGCGCGTCGCTCTTGTCAGTGTAGTCCGACGCGTGGTGTGGGTGAACGCCGGCAGTTGCGTACAGAACGGCTGGATACGCGGCCGCAAGATCAGCGGCTTTGGCATTGCTTTCATCGCTGCTGCCCGTGACGATGATTCTTCCAACGCCGGCATCGCTCGCGCGTTGCAGGATTTCGTCACGATCGTCATCGAAGCTGTCGTGCGCCAGGTTGGCACCAATGTCGATTAACGGATAGTTCATCAATACTGTCTCCATCGAAATGCCGTGGCGCCAAGCGCCAGGAACACCGCGCTCATCAGTGTAAGCGACAACAAGCTCGGCGCCACGTCGGCAAGCGTCGCACCATCGAGCGAGACCGCGCGCGCCGCGTCAAGTACATGAGTCAGTGGAAACACCTTCGCTATGTTCTGGATGACCGGGCCTGCGCCTTCGAGAGAAAACCAGACGCCGGACAACATCATCATCGGCCAGTTGATCATGTTGAGCATGCCGCCCGCGAGTTCCTCGCTCGTGACTCGTGCCGATACCACGAGCCCGAGCGATACCATCGAAATTGCACCAACGAGTCCCACGAGGAAAAGTGTGAAATAGCTGCCGTCCATGCGCGTGCCGAGGATCAGGTGCGTGGCCATATAGACGAACGCCGTAATGCACATGATCAGTACCATGCGCGAGGCGACCTGTGCCGCGATGAACTCGAATGACGTCAAAGGCGTCGCGCGCAGGCGTTTCAGGAAGCCGTTCTTTCGGTATCGAACGATGACATAGCCAACACCGAACAGGCAGCTGAACATCATGTTCATCCCGAGGATGCCGGGCAGCACCCAATCGGCGTAGCGGACGGCGTCCCCTGTGATTTGCTGTTTCTCCACGATCACCGGCGCGACCGACTCCGACTGCAGCAATGCCAGCTCCGCGAAATGGCCCTTGGCGGAATCGGGGTTGACCCAGTAGCGGGGCGCGTCGCCGAATTCGACGAGCAGATCAATCTGGTGACGCGACACCTTGCGCAACGCATCATCGAGGTCGTCCGCTGGCACGAAGCGCATGTATCGCATCTCGAGGAACGGGTGCTGTCCGGGGTCGATTTCTGCACTGTCCTGTAGCACGCCAACCGTGTAGGTATCGCGGTCGCCACTGAAGACGAACGACAGGCCGAAAACGAGTGCTACGGGCAGTAACAGGTTCCACGCGAACGAAGCGCGGTCGCGCATGAATTCGCGGTTGCGGCCCTGGAAGATGGCGTAGATGCGTCGCAGCATCATTCAGGCCCTCAGGGAATGACCCGTAAGGTCGAGGAACAGGTCCTCGAGATTGGGCTGCCGGATCTTGATGCGATTGAGATTGCTGACGTGAGGCGACAACTGTTGCAGGCTCGAGGTCACGTCCGTGGTCACGATCTCGATAAGCCCCAGGTTGTCAAATCTCGTATGCTCGACGTCGTACAGATCGTCCACGAGGTCGTCGATCGGGAGCTCGATAATAAGGCCGTCGTATTGCTCGCGTAACAACGTTTCCGGCTCGCCTCGCCTGATGATCTTGCCGGCGTCCATTATTGCTATTTCGTCGCAGAGCACCTGCGCCTCGTCCATGTAATGTGTCGTCAGGACGATCGTCGAGCCCCGGGCACGTATGTCCTGGACGAGATCCCAGAAATTGCGGCGCGCCTGCGGGTCGAGGCCCGTCGTCGGCTCATCAAGGAATACCAGGCGCGGCCGGTTGACGAGCGCAACTGCAAGCAGCAGTCGTTGCCGTTGACCGCCCGACAGCTTGCGATTGTCGCGATCGAGCAGATCGCTCAGCGAGCATTGCTCGATGATGTCATCGATATCGGCCCTGCGCTCGTAAAGGGACTGGAACATCTGGATCGTCTCGCGGACCGTCAGGTAGTCCTGTAGAGCCGTGCTCTGGAACTGGATGCCGGTTTCCTGGCGAAATCGTGCTCCGGCCGGTTCGCCGTAATAAAAGACCTCGCCCGACGTCGCCGGGGTGACGCCCTCGATGATCTCGACCGTCGTCGTCTTGCCGGCGCCATTTGGGCCCAGCAGCCCGAAACAGATGCCTTCGGTTACCGCGAAGCTGACACCGTCGACAGCGAGTACGCCGGGGTATTGCTTTACCAGTTCACGGGCTTCGAGGGCGATACTCATCGGGGGCTAAGGTTACCGGAGGGCGCGTATTGCAGCCAGCTTGCAACCAAATGCCGTTTGGCGGTATCTAATAAATGAGATCCGGGAGAAGGGGCCCTAAAAATGGCTAAATTTGTATCTAAAACCGCCTTTACGGTGGGCTTGCTGCTTCTATTGATGGCTGTTCCGGCACTGGGCGCGACCGTCAACAAGAGCGTCAAAATCGAGGCAGGATCGAATTCCAGCGGTGCGTCCTCTGTCAATGGCAGTATTTCGGTCGGTGAAGACGCGGTTGTGACGGGCAATCTCAAGACCGTCAATGGCACGATCCGCGTCGATGAGGGCGCCACGATCGAGAAAGCTTCGACGGTCAATGGCGGTGTACGGGTGTCCGACAAGGTCAATTGCGAAAGCCTGAGCACAGTCAACGGCTCGGTCAAGGTCGGCGAGGGTGCGACCGTCGATGGCGGCCTGTCGGCGGTCAACGGCCGCATCGTGATTAACAGTGGTAGCGGCGTTGCGGATGACGTCTCCAACGTCAACGGCCAGATCGAGCTGACGGGCGCCGAGGTAGGCGGCAACGTCGAGACCGTCAATGGCGACATCTCGCTCAAGGATCAATCGGTCGTCAAGGGCAATATCGTCGTTGAGAAAAACAGCGGCTGGGGCTGGGGTAAGTCCAAGAGTCGCAAGCCACGCATCGTGATCGGCCCGGGGTCGCGCGTCGAGGGCAAGATTGATCTCGAACGCGAGGTGGAATTGTTCATCAGCGAGACGGCCGAGGTCGGCAGCGTCGAAGGCGTCATGAGCATGGACGACGCCGTTCGCTTTAGCGGCGACAGTCCGTAAAATAGGCGCTGTGCCAGGCGCAGCGACTCAATTACCCCTGTTTTCGGAACGTGACGAGCCCGACTCCGTGTCGGGCTTTTCTGTGCGCGAGAGCGCCCGCGCCCGGCGTCTGTCGATAAAGGTATTTCCTCGTGGCCGAGTCGAGGTCGTGGTGCCCAAACGCACGCGTCCTGGCGAAGTGCGCGCGTTCGTCGAAGCGCATAGGGACTGGATCGACAATGCGCGGGCGTCCTTCGCGGCCGAACATCCACCCGAACCTTTCGCTCTGCCGGGTAACGTCAGACTGGGCGGTATCGGCAAGCACTTCAAGGTCCATTATGAGCCCGAACACGGAACCGGCGCGGTCCGGTTCCGCAAGCGCGGCGATAGCGTGGTGCTGAGCGGCCATACGTCGGATGAGAAACTCTGTGTCAAAGCGCTCAAGCGCTGGCTGACGAGCGTCGCCAAGACCGAGTACGCGCCACGCCTGCAGTCGCTTTCGGCCCTGACGGGCAACTCGTACAAGAATTTGCACATTCGCGGGCAGCGCACCTGCTGGGGCAGCCATTCGAGTTCGGGCACGATCTCGCTGAACTACTGCCTGCTGTTTCTCGACCCTGCGCATCTCCGTTACGTCATGATTCACGAACTTTGCCATGCGCGCCACATGAATCATTCGCGCCGTTTCTGGAACCTCGTGGGCCAGTTCGAGTCCGACTATCGGCGGCTCGACAAGGATCTCAATAGCTGCTGGAAGCAGATTCCGACCTGGGTAGGGATATATTAAACAAATAGTTACACAGTTTAATTAATGTAATTTATTTGATAGTTGCAAGGGCCGGGATCGTTGATTTGTTCGGCCCTGGTTGGTTCGATGGCCGCTTGCCCCGAGCCCGAGAACGGTGGAGAATACTTCGGCCTATGCGCAACCTTTGCATCACACTGCTGCTGGCACTGGTCGTCAGCAACGCCATGATCGGTGTCCATGCTGCGATACACGTGTCGGCCGATCCGAACGAATGCGAGTTGTGCACAGCCTATGGCGATCCGTCCGCAGTTGTTCCGCCTTCGGACCTGGTCATGCCTGTCGTCGCCAAGGCGAGCGATATACCGAACGTCCAGCGTGTGCGCTGCGAAAGCCGCACGGTCTGCGATATTCGCCAGCGTGGACCACCTCACCGGATCTGACTAATCCATGTAACGTCGCGCGTTGCGCGGCGCTCTTGAAACAGATCCTGGTGGAGGTTGAAACCGTGCGTATCTCTTATCCGCGAGTCGCCATGTTGGCACTCATTACTACTTTTGCCTGCGACGTCCAGGCATCCGAAATCGAAGAACTTCGAGCCGCGGTCGATGAACTGCGTGCCGATTACGATGCTCGCATCGCCGAGCTCGAGCGACGCCTGGCCGTCGCGGAACAGAGTGCGAGCCAGGTCAATTACGCCTCTCAGCAGCCAGCAATGGCTGCGGGCTCGAGTGCCAGTAGCTCGGCATTTAACCCCGCGATCGGCGTCATTCTGCAAGGGCAGGCATGGCACTACGCGGGCGATCCCGCTGACGTACCCGTGCCGGGTTTTCCCTACGGTGGCGAGGCGGGCCCGATCTCCCAGGGCCTGAACAGCGGTGAGACCGAGCTGATTTTCAACGCCAATGTCGACGACAAGTTCACGGCATGGCTTACGACGGCGCTGGCAATCGAGGACGGTGAATCCGTTGTCGAGGTCGAAGAAGCCTGGGTGGAGGCGACGGCGCTGCCTTATGGATTAGGCGCCAGATTTGGCCGCTTCTTCTCGAATATCGGCTACCTTAACGAAAAGCACTCCCACACCTGGGACTTTGTCGATCAGCCCTTGCCTTACCAGGCGTTTCTGGGCGACCAGTACCTCGACGATGGCGTTCAGCTGCGATGGCTCGCGCCCACCGATCTCTACATGGAGCTCGGCGGAGAGGTGTTCCAGGGCAGCCGATACCCGGCGGCCGGCGGCGACAACTCGGGATACGGAGCCTACAGCCTGTTTGCAAAGTTCGGCGGTGATATCGGTGTGGACAGCAGCTGGCTGGCAGGCATTTCCTACCTCGATGCAGACGCCATCGATCGCCCTTCGGGCGACGAGGACGACCCGCTGCTGTTCAACGGCGATTCATCGCTGACAGTTGCCCAGTTCGTGTGGAAATGGGCGCCCGACGGGAACTGGAAGCAGAAGAACCTCGTTGTGCAGTCCGAGCTGTTCTGGCGGCAGGAGGACGGGATCTACGAAGTACCCGGCAACGCGCCTGCCAGCTATGACACGGACCAGGAGGGCTGGTACCTCCAAGCGGTCTACCAGCCGTTTCCGCGGTGGCGGTTTGGCGGCCGGGTCGATGGGCTGTCGGGGGACGACCCCGGTGCGGTTTTTGACGGCACCCCGCTTGCGGATCCTGACGATGACCCCCGTCGCTACAGCCTCATGGTCGACTGGTCGAACAGCGAATTCAGCCGGCTTCGATTGCAGCTCATGAAGGATGAGACGCGCGCAGATGACGAGACGCAATGGGGCGTCCAGTACATTCACAGCATTGGCGCGCATGGCGCGCACACGTTCTAGCGGGAGGGCGAGATGAAACATGCCGTCATCGCGATTGGCTTGTGCCTGATGCCGCTGCCGTCCTCGGCGGAACTCAGGGTGTTTGCGTGCGAGCCCGAATGGGCGGCGCTTGCCGACGAGATCGGCGACGAATACGTCGATACGTTCAGTGCAACGACGGCGCTGCAGGATCCACACTATATACAGGCGCGCCCGAGCCTGATTGCCAAAGTGCGTCGCGCGGACCTTGTCATCTGCAGCGGCGCCCATCTCGAGATCGGCTGGCTCCCGGCGCTGCTGCAAAAAGCCAACAACAGGAACGTGCTGCCGGGCAACAACGGATACATGGAGGCCAGCAATTTTGTGCTGCGCCTCAATGCAAGCACAAATGTGGATCGCGCGCAGGGCGATATTCACCCACAGGGCAACCCGCACATCCAGACGGACCCGCACAATATTGCGGCCGTCGCGCGAGCGCTTGGTGAGCGCCTGTCGCTCCTCGACCCGGCTAACTCGAAGTCGTATGCCACGCAACTCGACCGCTTCCTGGAGCGTTGGCAAGAGGCGATCGTGCGTTGGGAAAAGAGCGCAGAGCCGCTAAATGGCAAGCGCGCAATTACACATCATCGGTCGTGGGTGTATCTCGAACGCTGGCTGGGCATCGAAGAAGTCGCGAATCTCGAAGCCATTCCGGGATTGCCGCCAACGGCCACGCACCTTAGCAAGCTGACATCGCGATTCAGTGAGGGCGGCGCCGATTTCATCATCCGATCGCCATACCAGGACGATCGGCCATCCGAATGGCTGGCCGAGCGCACGGGAATAACCGCGATCATGTTGCCGCTGACCGTCGGCGGTACCGAACAAGCGACGGATTTGTTCTCCCTCTTCGACGATATTGTCGGCCGACTGCTGAAGGCATCCGGCGATGAGTGAGTTCCTGGATTGGAGCATCATCGGCCCGGCGTTCCTGGCGGGGCTGATCGTACTCAGTACGCACGTGCCGCTGGGACAGGAGGTTCTGAGGCGAGGCATCATCTTCATCGATCTCGCGATCGCGCAGGTCGCGGGACTGGGCGTCATCGCGGCGCATGCCATGGACTGGGACCCCGAAGGCATCGAGGTGCAGATCGCTGCCGTCAGCGCCGCACTGCTGGTCGCGTTCGGACTGCACTGGACCGAAAAGCGCTGGGCAAATATCCAGGAACCGTTGATCGGAATCGTGTTCATCCTGGCGGCCACGGGCGGTATTTTGTTGCTGGCAGGCAATCCGCACGGCAGCGAACATCTCAAGGAGCTGCTGGTCGGTCAGATTCTGTGGCAGACGTGGTCGTCACTGTTGCCCATCGCCGTTCTCTACGTGGCCGTGCTGATCGTCTGGTTCGTATTTCAACCGCGAACCAGTGCGCTGACGTTTTACCTGGCATTTGCCGTTACGGTTACTGCGTCGGTGCAAATCGTCGGCATCTACCTGGTATTCGCAAGCCTGATCATTCCGGCACTTGCAACGACGGGCATACGGCGCGGCAACCGGCTGTTGGCCGGCTACCTGGTTGGCGCCGTGTCATTCCTGATCGGCATCCTGGTTTCGGTGCTCCTCGATCTGCCGACGGGTGCCGTTATCGTCTGGAGCATGGCGGTGATCGCGCTGGTTGCCGGCTTCCTGATTTCGGACAAACAAAAAGTCGGCTAGCCCTGGTCGAGCAACTCACGCAGGTTGATGACGGCCGCATTGGCACGCGCCAGGTAATTGGCCATGACCAGCGAATGATTGGCGAACAGGCCGAAGCCGCCGCCGTTCAGGATCAGTGGTGAGCGCACCGGTGTGAGACTGGCTTCGAGTTCGCGAATGATCTGCCGGACGCTGGCCTCGGCATTCTTGTCGGCCAGCACATTGGCGAAGTCGAACTCCGCCGCGCGGAAAAAGTGCAGCAGGGCCCAGGCAGTGCCGCGCGCTTCGAAAAATACGTCGTCGATCTGGAACCACGAGGTCCTGACTCTGATCTTGTCCGGCTGCGCGCCCGCGGCTTCGGCGACGGCATCGCCCGCAAGGTCTTCGTTGATACGATCAGCGGCGACGCTGTTGCCCAGCCGTCTCGTCAGGCTGCCGAGGCGTTTTTCGACCTGCGAGA
>Ga0265303_10002807_pt1 | contig 10845 bp, 8 predicted proteins | sample Helome_2_FD_192494 | JGI IMG/M metagenome (GOLD analysis project Ga0265303, IMG submission 192494) | Marine sediment microbial communities from subtidal zone of North Sea - Hel_20160317 (Illumina Assembly) | ecosystem: Environmental > Aquatic > Marine > Subtidal zone > Sediment ...
CAGAGACCATTCAATGCTCGGTCAATCATCTCTCGCAAGTCATCAATTCCGGGTTCGGTATGAGCTTCTTTGACTATGTCAATCGATTCCGGATTAACCATGCCAAATGCCTGCTGGCCAGTCACGCCTACCAGAACGGCGCTGTATTGAATATCGCCTTCAACGTCGGATTTAATTCGAACTCGGCCTTTTACGCAGCGTTCAAGAAATTCGTTGGGCAAACCCCCGCCCAGTTCCGGCGCTCACAGCTTCAGAAGCCTCACTGAACGAATTCTGGCGGTGCCTATAGGGCGAGATGAACCGGGGCGCTGCTTCGTCGATAACCGCGTGACCGGAATGGCTCATGATGCAACCACAAGAACACACCGGCTCCTACTACGCGGCCACCGCTAACGAAGTCACCGACTTCCCACCGCTCCGAGGAGAGCAGCAGGCCGATGTGTGTGTCATCGGAGCGGGGTTCACCGGAATCTCCACAGCGCTGCACCTGGCCGAACGTGGCTACAACGTACACGTCGTTGAAGCCAACAAAGTGGGATGGGGTGCATCCGGCCGAAACGGCGGCCAGCTCATCGGTGGTATCGCCGGTGAGAAGCATATTGCCAGGACACTCGGCAGGGATCAGGAGGAGCTCTTCGGAGAACTCCGCTGGGCCGGTCATGACATCGTTCGCGATCGCGTTGAAAAGTACAACATCCAGTGCGACCTGAAATCCGGGTACCTCGATGTCGCCATCAAGGAAAGACACCTCCGCGACATCGAAGCCGATTGCAGGCGCCTGGAAGCAGCCAATTTTCTGCATGAATTCCGGATTCTAACGAAGGAAGAGACCTGCGAGACGATAGGGACGGATGCCTATATCGGCGCATTTCTGAACATGGCGAATGGTCACCTGCACCCCCTGAACCTGTGCGTCGGAGAAGCCAATGCCGCGGTGTCTCTCGGTGCCACGATTTACGAGAAATCCACGGTCCTTGAGATTCACAAGGGCAAGCGGCCAAGGGTCGAATCGCATGACGGTTCGGTGAACGCCGATGCGGTGATCATCGCAGGCAATGCCTATCATTTTCTGGAACGCGAACTGCGCGGCATCATGTTCCCGGTAAACAGTTTCATCATCGCGACCGAACCATTGTCGGAAGAAATCGTTGCGCGGATCAATCCCAGGGATCTTGCTGTCTGCGATCCGAATTTCGTGCTCGAGTATTATCGTCTCAGCGCCGACAAGCGCATGCTATTCGGCGGGCGCATCAATTATCTCGGTGACGATCCGGAGTACATCAAGAAAAAGCACCGGCGAAAAATGGCGCGGCTCTACCCGCAGCTTGCCGATGTCCGCATCGATTACGCCTGGGGTGGATCTATCGGCGTGCCAATCAATCGCGTCCCGCAACTCGGACGAATTTCACCGAATGTTTACTATTGCCAGGGTTACTCCGGGCACGGCGTCAACGTCACTCACCTGGCCGGCCGGATAATGGCCGATGCAGTTGCCGGCACGGTCGAACAATTCGACCTTTTCGCTAACGTGAAGCCGTTCGTCATTCCCGGCGCACATACGTTCAGAAAGCCGATGGTTTCGCTCGGCGTGATGTACTACCAGATCAAGGATCGCCTTTGAGCCGGGGCGGCTCTCGGGTTCGGCAATGACTGTGCGGTTGTCGTCTATCTCCGAATCCCGGTTGCACTCGATTCAACAAGTCGTCAAGTGGATTGTCTACTCGCTGCTGATCGTCAATTGGGGATTCTACATCTACGAAGACTGGGATCGAGCGGTCCATACATTGAACGCGAGCTCGACCCTGTTCGAATGGGCCAGAGAATTCGCCACCAGCATCGATGAATCGGCCTGGTTCATATTGCTATTCATGCTTGAACTCGAAACCTACGTTTTGGAAGATGAGACGATGAAGGGCTGGGTTACAAAGACCCTGCACGGTGTGCGCCTCGTTTGTTTTGTGATGATCCTACACACCGTGTACGCCTTCGCCGTTGCCGTCATCGACTACCAACCGACGGTCATTGTGGAGAACCGTACGAGCCTCTGCGACATGGTCGATGATGAGGTCTCGTACGTTTATAACCTCGAGTATACCGAGATCAATGAACAGACCTGCGCCACGCTATCGAATGAAACGCGGTTCTACCGGGTCGGAAACGATCCCGTCGTCAGCACGATAGACGGGCTCAACCTCGAAAGAGACCTGGCGTGGACAGATCTCGTCGAAGTCATTACCTGGCTGCTGATTATCCTGGCCATCGAAATAGTCGTTCGCCTGCAGGAAAGAGACGTCACGAGTGGAATCCTGAGATCGGTAGCCGGCAACGTAAAGATATTCCTTTATCTCATTCTGTTTGCGCTAGCCGCGTATTGGGGTTCGTTGTCCCACTGGCTGTATACCTGGGACACGTTCCTCTGGATTGCCGGATTCGCGGCCATCGAGATGAATATCAGTGAGTGGCGCGACGAGCTGGTCGAAGAAGCGGACATCGGCGTGGCTGAACGATTGGAAGCGTAATCAACGGACACTCTGAATGCCGGCGCTCATTCGTCACGCAGCTTGTCGAGATAGGCAGAGATCAGCTTCTTCTGATAGTCGGCCGTCAATGAAACAGGATGAAGCAATCCCATCTGGCCGACCCCCGCCGAAAATGCCCATAACGCCATCGCCTCGAAATCGACGTCGAGCGCCGGACGAATTTCCCCGGCCTGCTTCGCCTCCTCCAGCAAACCCGCAATCCTCTTCAGCCAGCCCCGAATGAGATCCGCGTGCATCTTGGCGAACGCGGCATCCAGTGCGACTTTGTACTGGAACGTCAGCCAGACCAGCCAGGAATCCCTGGACGATTCGTTGATGATCGCATCATCAAACAGGAGATGCTCCAGTGCTTTCAGCCCTGAATATTGGCTGGCATATTCGTTGACCCGGGTCGTTTGTTGTGACGTCAGGTGACGAACGGCGTGCATCAGGAGGTCGTCTTTGGAGTCGAAATAGTGAAACAGCGAACCGTATGAGAGGCCCGCTTCGGTCGCCACGGCCCGCATGGTCACGCCTTCGATCCCGTACTGTGCAATGAGGCGCATCGCCGCTTCGGCGAATTTCTCACGCTGGACATCATGATTGACGATCTTCGGCATGGCGGTATTCGATGTCCCCTGTTCTTGACGCGTGTTTGTCCCGACGACTACAATTATATTATATCGATCAGTTGATATAAATAAAGTCTGTGCATTGTCCCCAGGGAATATCATGAGACAAATCGATCAAAAACAAGAACATACCGGCTCCTATTACGCCGCAACCGTCAATGAGGTCACCGACTATCCGGTGCTCGAAGGCGCAAAATCGGCCGATGTGTGCGTTGTCGGGGCTGGCTTCACCGGCGTTTCCACGGCCCTGACGCTTGCGGAGCGAGGTTACTCAGTGGCGCTCGTCGAGGCCAACCGCGTTGGCTGGGGCGCATCGGGCAGGAACGGTGGGCAGTTAATCAACGGCATAAGCGGGACGGAGAAGATCCGCAAGAAACACGGTAATGGAATCGCCGACATGCTGTGGGATATCAAATGGCGCGGCAACGACATTATTTATGATCGTGTGGAGAAATACGGCATCCAGTGCGATCTCAAGAGCGGCTTCCTCGAAGTTGCGCCGAAACCGCGGCAGGTGAGCTACTTCGAAGAGTATGCGGCAGAGCGGGAGAAGCACAATTTCGCCTACGAGTATGAAATCTGGGACAGGGAAAAGACCCGCTCGATGCTTGGCACCGACGCTTATCACGGCGGCTTCGTTTGCTACCGTGATGGTCATCTGCACCCGTTGAACCTTTGCATTGGCGAAGCGCGCGCAGCGCACGAATTGGGCGCACAGATATTCGAACAGTCCCCGGTAACCGGTATTGAGCATGGCGAAAGGCCAAGAGTGAAAACCGCGATGGGTTACGTAGAAGCCGACAGCGTCGTGCTGGCCGGCAACGCATACAGCCAGCTCGAGCCCAGGCACCTGTCCAACCTGGTATTCCCCGCGGGCAGTTATATTATCGGTACCGAGCCGTTGTCGGACGACCTGGTCAACGAGATCAATCCGCTGGACATCGCTGTTTGCGACGTTAACGAGGTGGTGGACTACTATCGCCTGTCAGCGGACAAGCGCCTGCTCTACGGCGGCGCCTGCAACTATTCGGGCCGCGACCCCGTCAGTATCAAGTCGTACATCCTGCCGCGCATGCTGAAAGTTTATCCGCAGCTCAAAGACGTGCGGATCGATTTCGAGTGGGGTGGCAAGATCGGTATCGTGTTGGACCGCGTCCCAGCCGTCGGCCGAATCAACAACAACGTCTACTACTGCCATGGCTATTCAGGCCACGGCGTAAACGCCACGCATGTCATGGGCGAGATCATGTCCGACGCAATTGCCGGCACGATGGAGCGGTACGATCTGTTCGCGGACATGAAGCACTTCCGCATTCCCGGCTCACAATGGCTGGGCAACCAGATCATTGCCCTGGGAATGTTGTTCTACAAGATGAAAGACAAGCTGTAACCGGGGGCGTTAGTCGAACTCGATCCAGGTGGTCTTCAGTTCCGTATAGTCGTCGAACGCGTGCATCGACTTGTCGCGCCCGTTGCCGCTTTCCTTGAAGCCGCCGAACGGCACCGTGATGTCACCACCGAAGTAGTTGTTGATTCCCATGGTCCCGACGCGCACAGCCGCGGCGACCTTGTGGGCGGTATTGATATTGTTGCTCCAGACGGCGCCAGCCAGTCCGTAATTCGAGTCGTTGGCGATCGCGACGGCCTCCTCCGCGTCCTTGAACCCGATCACCGACATGACGGGTCCGAAGATCTCTTCCTGCGCGATGCGCATGTTGTTGTTGACGCCATCAAAGACCGTCGGTTCGTGATAGCAACCACCCGAGTCCGCCAGGACCTGCTTTCCGCCAAACATCAATGAAGCGCCCTCTTCCCGTCCGATGTCCACGTAGTCGGCAACGGTCTTCAGCTGCGCGGCGTCGATCATGGGTCCCATTGCTGTCGCCGGGTCCAGGGGATCGCCGGGCATCCACTCCTTGCTCTTCGCAACAACCATTTCGACGAATTTATCCTTGACACTGTCCTCGACGATCAGGCGCGTACCCGCCGTACAGGTCTGGCCGCCATTATAAAAAACTGCGATGGCTGCAAACACGGCGGCTTTTTCGAGGTCCGAATCTGCGAACACGATATTGGGACTCTTGCCGCCCAGCTCGAGAAACGTGCGTTTCAAGTTGGATTCGCCCGAGTACACCATGAGCTGCTTGCCGATTTCGGTCGAACCTGTAAACGTCAGGCCGTCGATATCGCGGTGCAGGGCAAGGTGGCGGCCCAGGCTTCCGCCCGGTCCAGGCAGCACTTGCAGGACACCGTCCGGCAGGCCTGCTTCGCTGGCCAGGCCGGCGATACGAAGTGCCGATAGCGGCGTATTGGAGGCAGGCTTGAGTATGACCGAATTACCGGTCGCCAATGAGGGCGCGAGCTTCCAGGCCGTTGTCGATAGCGGGAAGTTCCATGGCACGATCGCTGCAACAACGCCGAGCGGAAGTCGTTGTACAAGCGCCAGTGTGTCGGCAGGTGTCGGCGGAATCTCGTCGTAAACCTTGTCGATCGCCTCGCCACTCCAGCGGATCGTGCGCGCGGCGGACGGTACGTCGACACCCGTCGTGTCGCCGATGGGTTTGCCGACATCAAGGCACTCGAGCAACGCGATTTCGTCGGCGTTGTCTTCGATAAGCTCGGCCCATCGGACCAGCACCATCTTTCGATCGGCCGGCGCCATTGCCGACCAGACACCACTCTCGAACGCAGCCCGGGCGACCTCTACGGCACGGTCTGCATCTTCTATACCGCAATTCGCGACATCGGCGAGCTTCTCGCCGTTCGCCGGGTTGACGGTCGCGCGAGTCTCGCCGGAAAGCGCGTCCCGATATTGACCGTCGACAAATGCGCGGCTCTCGATATCGAGTTCCGCCGCCTGCGATCCCCAATCCTGCCTGGTCTTGTCCAACATAAGCCGGCCCCTTCGATCCTACGATACCTTGCTGATTATGATATACACCCGGAGAACAGATAACAGCACTTCGACATGACGACACGCGAGAACACATTGCTTCACCACCGCACCATCTTCGACGATTGGCGGTCACTCTCTGTCGGCATCTACATGGCCCTGGTCGGTTACGCGGTCATGGTCGGGTTGCCGGTCATCAGTACTTCGTGGGTCAACAACCTGGGCTTCACCGAAGTCGAAGTCGGTCGCGTCGCCGGTGCGGACCTCGGCGGGCTCGCAATTGGCGCAGTCATCTCGGCGTTTTTTGTCGCCAAAGTCGATCGTCGTTACATGGCGGCGGGTGCCGCGGTGTTCACGATCGCTGCGAACGTACTTTGCATCTATTACCAGAGCTACGACGTCACTGTCTGGCTCCGCCTGGCGGCGGGCATCGGGGCCGGCGTATATACAGGTATCGCGGTAGCGACCATTGGCGGTCATTCGCGGCCCGCATTTGCCTTCGGTCTCGAGTTGTTTGCCTTCGCCGGTTCCCAGGGGGCCGAGCTCAAACTACTGCCATACCTCTCTATCGAGGGCGTCTACATAGCGCTGATCGCAACCTACGTCGTCGGTCTGTTGTTCCTGTCGTGGCTACCTCGACGGCCGGTCGACAAAGCTCTGGACGTCGAAGTCGACGTCGAGGAACCGGATGGTCAACATCATGTCGAGCACCAACATGTACCACGGTACGTACCCTGGATGGTACTGGTAGCCGTTGTCTTCACGTACCTCAACATCGGTGCCTACTGGACCTATATTGAACTGTCGACAGTCGATTCCGACGCATCACCCGACTGGGTCGCCAGCATGTTGTGGGTCTCTTCCGTGTTCTCCGTGATTGGCTGCCTGTTCGCCGTGCTACTCAGCAATCGTTACGGACTTGCCCGACCGCTGCTCGTCACGCTGGTATTCCAGGCCACGATCGTCATCATGCTGGTCTTTGGCATCACCAACACGACCGTTGCGATCAGTATGTTCTGCTTTAACTTCTGCTGGATATTTGTCGACATTTACCAGGCCGCAACGATTGCCAATGTCGATCATTCCGGTCGCTTCCTGGCTTTGTTGCCCGCAGCCCAGGGTCTCGGCAATTTCCTCGGTCAGAACATCGCGGCGACGGTCCTTGCATACACGTTCGACTACAACGGCGTGTTCATAATGTGCGCCTCGGCGTCCATCGCTGCCATGCTCGTTTATCTCTACATGTACCTGATGTTACGTCGCACAATACCTGCACTCGCTGACGCTTCATGACGCAGAGCTACGATGCAATCGTGATCGGTGCAGGCCACAACGGCCTGACCAATGCCGCATTTCTCGCCAAAGCGGGACTACGGGTGCTTGTGCTCGAGAAGAACTCTTACACGGGTGGCGCAACGGTCAGCCGGGAATTGCACGATGGCTGGAAATACTCCAACTGCTCTTACGTCTGCAGTCTCTTTCGCCCGGAAATCTACAATGCCCTGGATCTGGGGCGGCACGGTCTGAAAGTCATTCCGCTCACTGCCAGCATGACCTTCAAGCAGGACGGCGACTACTTCGGCAGTTACTACAACCCGAACGTTCGCCGCCGGGAGCTAATGCGCCACAGCCTGCGCGATGCCGATGCCGCAGTGCGATTTGATGCAGATGTCATGCGCTGGTGCCGACTCATCCGGAACTTTCTACTACGGACGCCGCCGGACCCGGGTTCGTTTCGTCCGCGTGACGCGTTCGAGTTCGCCTACCTGTTGAAGAAATTTTATGAACTCAGCGAATCACAGCTGTACGAGTTCATTCGATTCTTTACGATGTCGATTGCCGAGTATCTCGAGAACTACTTCGAGAATGAGACCATACTCGCGCACTACTCCGGTGGCAGCATTATTGGCACGGGACTTGGCGTTTACTCGCCTGGTACCGCCTATGTGTTATTGCATCACGCGATGGGCGACGTCGACGGCAATGTCGGTGCGTGGGGTTTTGCACGTGGCGGTATGGGCGCCGTATCCGGTGCGCTCGCGTCATCATTCCAGGCGCACGGGGGCGAGATACGAACGGACGCAGAGGTCTCCAGGATCCTGGTATCCGGCAACAAGACCACCGGAGTGAGACTCACTTCCGGCGAGGAAATATCGGCAAAGGTCGTCGTTTCGAATCTCGACGCCAAACGCACGTTTACCAGGATCATGAAGGAGTCCGACCTGCCGCCCAAACTGGTCGAGCGCGCAAGAAACTTCAAAATTCGTGGTTCATCCGGAAAACTGAATATCGCGCTGGACGGCATGCCTACATTCCCGTCGTTGCCAAGCGACTCGCCGCTCACGCTGGGTCATATGCACTTCACCGACACCTTGACGCGACTCGAAAGAGCTTACGACGACTGGAAAGACGACCGCTGGTCAGCCGATCCCTACTGCGACACGCTTATTCCGTCGCAATACGATCCGAGCCTCGCGCCGCCCGGAAAACACATGATGACCGTTTTCGTCCAGTACTGCCCGGTGCAGCCCGAGGGTGGCTGGACGGACGATAAGCGTGACCAGTTCGGACAAACCGTTATCGACCAGATTGCCGACTACAGCCCCGACTTCAAGGACCTCTTGTTGCACGCGGAGATCCGCACGCCAAGGGAGCTCGAATCGGAGGTCGGACTCACCGAAGGCAATATATTCCAGGGCGAACTGACGTTCGACCAGCTGCTTTTCAATCGTCCATTCCCGGGCTATGCGCAGTATCGGGGGCCCGTAGAGAATATGTACCTGTGCGGTTCCTCTACGCATCCCGGCGGAGGCGTCATGGGCGCACCAGGTGCCAACGCCGCTCGCGAAATACTTCGTGACCTGAAGAAACCGGACACGACACCCGAAGCGTTTAGCGATGACTAAGGCTAAGAACGCGATCGTCATCGGTGCCGGTCACAATGGACTGGTGTGCGCCGCTTATCTCGCACGCGCCGGAATGAAAGTCGTCTGCCTCGAGTCCTCGGCCAAGGTGGGAGGATTGTCGGCAGCGCGAACCATCGCCGACAATTATCAATTCCCGGGACTCGCTCACACGGCCTACCCTGTCAGCTCGGCGATCCGGCGAAAACTGCAGCTCGACTTTTTCGGTTACCAACCGGGTAAAGCGATTGAAACCATTGCCCTGGACCAGGAGGGCCGACATCTGGCAATTGGACCTGAGAGCCTGTCGGGGCAGGCACTCTCGGAAGCGGACGAGAAAGCCTATCCCGAGTTTCGCCGTCGATATCGGGCCTTTGCAAAGGCAATGCGACCGCTCTTTGAAAACAAAGCGCCGCGGCTCAAAGACATGGAACTCGCGGACACAGCAACGTTGGCCAGGCTCGGCTGGAATGTTCGCCTGGGGCTGGGCCGGGAAAGCATGTACGAGTTCCTGCGTGTTGTGGCAATCAATATTTACGACGTATTGAACGAGGCATTCGACGACGATCGCCTGAAAGGCGCAATTGCTGCGGAAGCGGTCATGGGAAGTGCCATGGGCCCACGCTCCCCCGGTACCGTGTTGACCTGGCTGCAACGGCTTCACGGCGAACTCAATGGCCCACTATCCTTGCAGTCGGGTGACCGATCGCAACTCGTGACGGCCCTTACCCGATCGGCCGAGGATGCGGGAGTGACCATTCGGCTCGAGACGCACGTCGAAAAGATACTGGTCGAGAACGGCAAAGCGATTGGCGTAAGACTATCCGATGGAGAGACGCTCAAGGCCGGGACCATTATCTCGAACGCCGATCCGCGTGCGACCTTTACACAACTCGTCGGCGCGCCGGAGCTGGACGCCCTGTTCGCCAATCGCGTGACGCAGATCCGAGGTGGTGGCGTTGTCGCGAAACTGCATCTCGCACTGAGCGGCCTGCCGGAATTTTCGAATCTCCCGGCATCGCAACTGGATAACCGGCTTCTGATCGCACCATCCATGAAATACGTCGAGCACGCCTTCAATCACTCCAAATACGGCGAATACTCGGACAACCCGGTTCTCGAGATTACGATACCAAGCCTGCACAACAGCGAACTCGCGCCAAATGGCCACCACATCATGTCCATCAACGTCGCTTTCGTACCGTACGAGCTCGAACAAGGCTGGCAGGAACAAAAATCGTCACTGGCCCGGAAGATCATTTCTCAACTCGGCCAGTACGCACCGAACCTCGAATCGCTGCTTGTCGCCCATGAGTTCCTGACACCCGAGGACATCGAACAGCAGTTCCATGCCGTCAAAGGGCACTGGCACCACGGCGAACTGTCGATTCACCAGTCTTTCATGATGCGTCCGTTGCATGGCGCGGCTCAGTACGACACACCGATAGACGGCCTGTTCCTTTGCGGTGCCGGTTGTCATCCGGGCGGCGGATTGACCGGCTTGCCGGGTCGCAACGCGGCGCGACGCATCTTGAAACTTGGGGAAGCTGCATGATCATCGGTCACGAGCATTTTCGACAAGCACTGCAACGTACGCCTTTTCACGATCGCATCGCGGAACTCTCCAACACGGAAGATTGGACAGGATGGAACACTTATAAGGTCGCCCGTGTCGTCGACAAGCTATCAACCGAGTACTTTGCAGTGCGTAGCGGCTGCGCGGTCATGGATCTGACGCCGATGGAGAAATACCGCATCAAAGGTAAAGGTGCTCGCGCGTATCTCGATCGACTGCTCACTCGCGACATTTCAAATCTCAAGCCCGGACGTGTCACGTATGTGATCTGGTGCAATGACGAAGGCAAAGTCATCGACGACGGCACGCTGTTCCAGTTGGG
>Ga0265303_10002808_pt1 | contig 10844 bp, 12 predicted proteins | sample Helome_2_FD_192494 | JGI IMG/M metagenome (GOLD analysis project Ga0265303, IMG submission 192494) | Marine sediment microbial communities from subtidal zone of North Sea - Hel_20160317 (Illumina Assembly) | ecosystem: Environmental > Aquatic > Marine > Subtidal zone > Sediment ...
GCTGTCTGACGGATACAGCCCATCGGGATTTTCTGTCCAGGTCCTGCACAAATTACCTTCCGATCACATCGAGCGATATCATCATCGCTACCTGTCATACCGGAGCAATGCCATGCCTGTTCGCCAACTCATCGTTTTCCTTGCCATCGGCCTCGCCTCGGCAGCGGCCGCAGATGATGTACGAACCGAGAGACGCACCTTGAGTCTCCCGCAAACGGAAGCCCTTGGCATTCCTATCAGCGATGCCGTACTCGTTGGCAACACACTATACCTGTCCGGCAATGGCGGTATCGACCTCGAGACGATGGAGGTGCCCGAGGATCCGAAAGACGAAGCCACATTGCTCATGGAAAACGTCAAGAGAACATTGGCGCTTGCCGATATGACGCTCGAGGATCTGGTATCTGTAACAATCTATTGCCCTGACCTGTCACTATTCGGCCAGTTTAATGAGGTCTATCGCAGTTACTTCGACGGTGACTACCCGGCGCGCGCCTTTGTGGGTTCAGGTAAGCTGCTTTTCGGCATGCGTTTCGAAATCCAGGCCATCGCTGTCAAGTAACCGCATCATAAGGAACGTCACTTTGCACAAGACACTCTTGCCCGTTCTGGCACTTCTGGCCATTGCAGCGTGCAGCAACAATCGCGCCGACGCACTCGATAGCGCGGCAGAAGAATTCGTGAAACTCGCTCTGCAACTCGGCGAGTACGACAAGGACTACGTCGATGCCTATCTCGGGCCGGCGGACTGGGCCACCTCGGCGAAACAGGACCTGTTATCCAGGGAGGAGCTGGCACAGGCGATTTTGGACCTGTACAAGGACCTCGACGACATGTTCGTGGCCGAAGAAGGCGACTCGGCCATTCGCCATAAGGCTCTGTTGCGCAATGTTCGCGCCATGGACGCTCGAATGCGCATGGCGAACGGCGAATCGTTCTCGTTCACCGAAGAGGCGAGTCGCGTCTACGACGCGAGCCTTCCCGAGTACGATTTCGCGGAGTTTGACGCGGCACTCGACGAGATTGATGCGCTGTTCCCGGGCGACGGCGATATTGCCGAGCGCGTTGATGCCTTCAAGGAAAGCCTTGCCATTCCCGAAAAAGATGTCGATGCAGTCCTGGGACTTGCGATCGACGAATGCCGGCAACGCACGCTCGAGCACATCGCACTACCCGAGTCAGAAGGCTTCGTCCTCGAATACGTTAACGGCGTTAACTGGTCCGGCTACAACTGGTACCAGGGCGACGATACGAGCCTCATGCAGATCAACACGGATTTTTCGCTGAAGATAGATCGCGCTGTCGATCTCGGGTGCCATGAAGGTTACCCGGGGCACCATGTCTGGAATGTCCTTGTCGAAAACAGGATATTGAATGACAGGGGCTGGATCGAGTTCTCGATTTACCCGCTGTTCAGTCCGTATGCATTGATCGGCGAAGGAAGCGCCAACTACGGTATTGATCTCGCGTTTCCCGGCGATGAGAAGATCGCCTACGAGCGCGAAGTGCTGTTTCCGCGTGCTGGCCTGGACCCCGAGCTGGCGATAACGCTGGACCAGTTGAACGAGCTGACAAGAAAGCTGGCGCACGCACAGGTAGCCACGGCTCAGCGCTACCTCGATGGCGAGATCACCCGCGAGGAAGCCATCGAACAGCGACGCCGCTACGGCCTTTCATCGCGCGAGCGCGCCGAACAAAGCGTCAGGTTCATCGAACAATATCGCTCCTACGTGCTCAACTACAGCCTTGGGCAGGACCTTGTGCGGGACTACATAGATAGCCAGGCCGATGACCCCGTTGCGCGCTGGGATGCGTTCGAACGAATGCTGACGGAGCTCGTTACGGCGTCGGATATGACCCGGTAAGGTGAGCGCAGCCAGGTGCAGCAGAAAACACGCAAGCTATCGAAGCGCGAACTTGGAGAACTCAAGGGTATCGTCGCCTGGTCGACGCAATTCGATCGCGCCTTTCTATTCGTGCTCGCAATTTCTTTTGCAGGCGTGTTGTTTCGAAGTCTGTTTGCGCTCACGACGATCGACATGCCCATCTGGCTCCTGCCGACGGCCGCACTTGCTTACATCCTGTACCGTCGGGCTGGACGGTGGACGGGCGGGCCCGCATTCAGGCAGCTTGTTCGACAGGATATAGACCAAGGCGAAGCCCGCCTGACCGTAATTCGACCCGTTGACGTCACCGAGGTCGAGGAACTCGAGGATGAAGGACCCACTTTCATTGTCAGGACCGACGAGGACGACTGGGTATTGCTCGCCGGCCAGGAGTTGGTGAGGCACAAGTCGCGCGGTTTTCCATGGTCGCAGTTCAGCGTCAATGAGGCACCACACTCCGGTACGTTTTTCGGTCTCGCGCGTATGGGCGACCCGGTGCCGGTTGAACGGACCATACCGCCGTTACCGTACGAACTTGCCCGCGAACTCGGCGCCGCAGACAGGACATTCACTGTTCTCGACGACGCGGGTGTGGCGCTGCTTGACAATGTATTTGCGAGTGAAGTAACAGGAGAATGACAACTACTAACCCAAAGGCGCGTGCGCAATGGAAGCACTGGTACTTATTTTCGGTGAAATGATATTCGCGCTGCTGGCGCCCCTGGTGGCAGTAGTCGTAGATCTCATTGGGGTAATCCTTGCGTCCATATTCTCTTTTTTACCGTCCCGCCGCCGGGAACCGCGACCCAGTAGCGGGACAGCCAGGAAAATCCTGATCGTATTTCTGGCGATTGCTGCCGTTATTCTTGTTGCACTGTTCGTCGTCAACAAGCTCTACTTTGCTGAGTCTGTTCGCATGGTCTTTGGCGCCCTTGAACGTCGCGCAGACATTGAAACCGAGTGTTCAGGGATCAACGGTAGTGTGTTCTCGGGGCGGATAGCATTGAGGAAATGCACAATTGATCGAACTGATCACCCTGGTTCGGACTTCCAACTCAAGCTGGATAGCGTCGATTTCGACGTTCAGCTCACGTCACTGTTTGGCACCGCGGAGGTTCAGACTGCACACATTTCGGGCCTTCGTGGTTCTGTTACTCGACACCAGACCCGAGAAAATGTTGACGACGACACTATTGAAAAGCCAAGGAGGGCCTTTGTAATTCAAGATTTGAAAATCGAAGACGTCGCAGTTAGTTTGTCAGGCGTCAATAAGGACGGTGGAAAGTTTGAACTACCGGTGCATTTGAGCAGTGCGACAAGCGCTCCTCTTCGGTCTCGACTGGCTCTCTTCGATGTTCTTTTCCGCTCCAACGCCGCCGGGGAAATCGCAGGAGCCGAGTTCGAAATTGAAACGGGTGGCGACTCAGAAGGCCGTCAGACTATCTGGCGAGCTTCTGACGTGCCAATCGCGAACTTTGGCGCAATGGTTGGGGGCGCCCTGTCCTGGTTTCACGACGGTGTCGTAGACGTTTACGTTGAAGACAACTGGCGGCGCGACGGTCAGCTTGAAATCGACATGGATTGGAACCTGAGATTCCGCAATGTCGAAGTCCGCGCGCCCAACTCATCCGGCGTAGTAGCACGACTCGCAACAGGACCGATTGTCGATTACGTGAATAGCCACGATGGTGAATTCCCCTTTGAATTTCAGATGGTCATAAACGAAAGGCAATTCGAGTACAAATCATCACTTGCAGCAGCTGGGCTCTGGACGGCCGTGGGCGAGTCGATCAATAACGTACTGGCGGGATTCGGCATTGACGCAGGCGGCTCAGCCTCATCGACAGGGGAGAAACTGAAGGAGGAAGCCAAGTCGGTTCTGGACAGGCTTCGCAGGCCGAAAGACGAGGACGAATAGAATCTCTAATGATCGAGCTTCCTGTAAGAGATCTCTGCGATTTTTGCGAAGGTATGGCAGGCCGAGCGCAGAAGTGGGCGATCATCGATGAAAGCGACTTAACAGTCACCGTCATCAACCCGTGGCAATTCGAAACTGGTCAATGCTGCGTGATTACACGTCGTCACGTTGCGACGTTACTCGATCTTTCTGACGAAGAATGCGGAGCCATCGCGTGCTCAGCAAAGCGGGTCGCTGAAGCGCTTGTGCAGACTTATCAGCCTCTCGGAATTCTCACGTTTCAGAACAACGGCGTCTATAGTGGACAGGAGATGCCACACTTTCATTTTCATGTTGTTCCCCGGCAGAAGGGAAGTGATTGGGGAATAGGCCCGCCCCAGATTGCGACTTTTGAAGGCGCTGGGCGTCAGAGGGGCACACCACACGATCCGAGCGGGGATTCGCAACGGCGGCAGCGCGTTCGAGTTTCTGCTGAGAAGCTTTTAAAAACCGCGAACCTCATTCGCGCGAACCTGCCAGCGTAGCTAAGGCATGTCTGAATCGGCCGGCTACTATTGGCTGTAAGGCGACTGTCGCTTGGTCTGCGGTAGAATGACGGCTACCAACCCGAAGCGGCCGGTCGTTCCATCAAGCAAGATTCGGCCAAAAGCACACCCATTCAGCGGCTATTCATTGTGTAGCCCCTAATCTCGCAACTTGTTTGTCGATTGATGTTGTTTGAATTGGAGTTTGTCCAAATGCTCAGACTTATTGCAGTCGCAGTCGTATTGTTGTCAGCCTCACCATTCGCACAAACCGCTGAAAACACTGAGCATCGGGAACCGACCCTGGCACGGGCGAAATCGAACATAGGTGAATGGGTTTGGATTCCAAGTGCGGCGACAATCTGTCGCGACGGCTCCGATACCGGGGTTGGTGTGCGCTTGTTGCCCGATACCAAGGCTGTGATGATTTACCTACAGGGGGGCGGTGCCTGCTACGACGCGAAATCATGTGACCAGAACGCCAATACCCCTATAGCGGGCGAAAATTTTTCCCGGGAAGATTTCGACGAGTGGGTCATTTCCCTTGGTAACCAGGGCATTTTTAATACTCAAGACCCCTCGAATCCGGTCGCCAGATGGAATCACATATACGTACCTTACTGCACCGGCGATCTGCATGGTGGCGACCGGAAGGACGCCATAGTTTCCGGCGTGCCGGGAAAACAACAGTTTGTGGGTCATAGGAACCTGCAGAATATTTTGAAACTGCTGGCACCCCACTTTGAGGATGCGGAAGATGTTGCGCTGGTGGGGGCGAGCGCTGGCGGTTTTGGCGTACTGATTAATTACCCGCAGGTTGTTGAGGCGTTTGGCGGACGGTCTGTTGCGGCGTTGGTAGACTCGGCACCAATTATTCCTGAGTCGGCAATTCGAACATCCTGTTTTCAGCGCAAGGTAATTTCTACCTTTGATCTGCAGCTTCCAGACCATTGCCCCGAATGTGCCGACCCGTCCAAGGGCGGCTTGCTGAGCCTGTACAGTTACCTCAGCGATACCTATCCTCGCGGTAGGTATGCCTTCGCCTCCGCGGATGCAGATCTCGCTGGTGTGATTCTCTACAACGATGAATCCCGGGCGTGTGGTGGCGTCGGAGTGAACATCTTTAGTTATCGATCCAGCCTATACGATCTTCGTGATAGACATATCGGGCACGAATGGGCGACGTTTTTGCCGGGCGGTTTACAGCACACAATGACCCAATCCGATGCATTGTTCCTAAAGCGGAAATTCAAGGGCGTCAGTGCGGCCGAATGGCTCAGCAGAATCAATAACGTAACCCCTTCCCATATTCCTGCGGCACGGCTTCGTCCCAAGAATTGAACTGAAGTTGGTTGTCTACATCCAGCATTCGAAACAATAAGTCCTGAGTGGCTGCTTCTGGCCGTTACCCGCCGGGCGCGAGGATTGGGCTAGAATGACCGCAACTGACCCAAATCGGTCGGCGGCAAGGAGCTGACGTGTGAACTCGCGGTCAATGTACTTGATACTCTATATTTCACTCGGGATGTTCGTCGGGTGCGCGACGAATTCGAAAACCGATGTTCGAGAACCGCCACAGAAAACCATAGCGACGCGGACTGTCGATGGCGTAACGATCTATGGCGAACGATACTACGGTGGCCTGGACGCGTCCGCGCCATTGATACTTTTGTTTCACCAGGGCGGTTCGAATGGGCGCGCGGAGTATGCGCCTCTGACGAATTGGCTCAACGACGCCGGTTATCGCGCAATTGCCTGGGATCAACGCACGGGTGGTGATCTCTACGGTGAGTCGAATCGAGCTGTCGACGGCCTGCCGGACGGCTCGAATCCGGGTTACTGCGACGCATATCCGGATCTGCAAGCGGCACTGGACTTTGTGCTGAGTCAAGGCGAGGCCGAAGAAGTGATCGTTTGGGGTAGCTCCTATTCCGGTGCGCTGGTATTCCGGCTGGCGGCTGAAAATGTCGGCAAGATTTCCGGCGTCCTGGCGTTCTCGCCAGCGTCGGGTGGGCCAATGGTGTCGTGTCGCGCCCGGCAGTGGGCTGATGGGGTGCGGGTGCCGGCAATTGTATTTAAACCTGCTTCGGAAATGGCGCGTGAAGCCGCGAAAGAACAACGCCAAATCCTGGTAGGTGCGGGTGTTACTTTCCTGGTCGTCGAAAACGGTATCCATGGCTCGTCCTTGTTGGTTGACGCCCGCACCGAGGATGATATGAGCGCTACCCGTGCTGAGGTCATCGCGTGGTTAGAAGATCTTTGATTTGGGCGAGCCAAGGCATTCAATCAATTCACTCTCAATTCACAGGCCCCATGGAATCAGAATCTCTTTTTTCGGTCCTTGAGTCCGTCAACGAAAGACCTCGTCCCTTCTCTGTTTATACAGCGAACGAGTTATGGACAGACAAGCATACGTCTGAGCAAATGCTCGCTTATCACCTGAATGGCGAAGTCGACCTGTCGTCCCGGCGCACGAGTTTTATCGACGAATCTGTGCGCTGGATGAAGGAGCATTTCGAACTATCCGAAGAAAGCAACGTAATCGACTTCGGCTGCGGCCCTGGCTTGTACGCGTCCCGTTTTGCCCATCTCGGTGCGAAGGTCCACGGAATAGACTTCTCTTCACGGTCCATCGAGTATGCAAGAGAGTCCGCGGAGCGTGAGAATCTCAATATTTCGTACATTGAGGCAGATTATCTCGACCATCAGCTGGAAGGCAGATTCGATCTTGTCACAATGATCATGTGTGATTTCTGTGCACTGTCGCCAACGCAACGTGCTGCGATGCTCGCGAAATTCAGGGGGCTCCTGTCCGATCGGGGCCGCATAGTTCTGGATGTGTATTCGCTTAGGGCGTTTGCTGACAAGCGCGAGGGAACAACCTGCGAGAAGAACCAGCTCAATGGCTTCTGGTCAGCGGACCCTTACTTCGGCCTTGTCACAAGTTTCAAGTACGATGACGAAAAGGTCGGTCTCGACAAATATACAATCGTAGAAAAGAGCCGACAGCGGGTAATATATAACTGGCTCCAATACTTCACGCCCGAGTCTCTCGAACGAGAGGTGCATGCCTCCGGGCTGGAAATTGATGAGCTGTATGGCGACGTTGCTGGCAATCCGTATGTAGCTGACGCAACAGAGTTTTGTGTTGTGATGCAACGAACTTGAGCGAATGGCTGGTTGCGGCAAAAAGCAGGCGCTCATCCATTAAGCAGAAAGAAGAGGCTCTCAATGGGATTTTCGATCTCTTGGCTGGCCGTAAAGACCAATGACCTGGATCGGCTTTTCGAGATAACTGGTATCGCCCCCACAGCTGAAGCTGATGAGTGGCTTGAGTCAAAGCTATCGGGCAGTGGCCTGGAAAACGGTTGGTACTTTATTCAGGCAAAGAGATGTGATCATCCAATCATCTCCCCGGACTCGCTGTCGGAAATTTCTGCTCTCGGTCAGACAGTCGCATGTTCGGTAGAGGAACATGTCATGGTCAGCGTGGCCGAAGGCTGGGCCAATGGCTCACGAAACTGGTCTATCGCCCACAACGCGCAGGAAAGCATTTATGACCTTTCTGCGACCGGGAACCTTCCAGCCCACTACGAAGGCATCAAAAGTGAATATGTGGCTCAGCAGGACGCCGAGGGCGGTGATGACGCGGACGTCGATTTCATCTTCGACATCCCCCTTCAGGTCGCCAAACAGATATGCGGCTACAAACACGACGACGGGTCTTCACCCTGGGTTGCGCCCGGACCGGTAGCGTTCACTCAAGTTGGAGCGTCGGGGACCGCCACGACAAAGCCATGGTGGAAATTCTGGTGATCCCGTCCGTCTGCTTGTGGCCGAAAGCCGAATTTCATGTGGTCTGAGGCAAAATGACCGCTACTGACCCGAAGCGGGCGTTAAGTGTGGGCTAAAACACGCGATGAAAGATAGCCTGATTGGAGAGAGTGATATGCATCGAAGTCGATTAGCGGCGCTAATAATAGATTGTCAGACCGACGATCTTGGCCCGGCTGCGAAGTTCTGGAGTCAAGCCTTAGGATACCGCGAAAAGTGTTCAACGGATCCGGCAGATGACAACTATGTGCTTCTTGAAACTGGCCCGAGTGATTTACATATTGAGTTGCAGAGTGTCGAGCATCCGAGTCGAGTACACTTTGACATCGAGACGGACAATATCGAAGCGGAGGTCAGCCGACTGGAGAAGCTGGGGGCAAGACGTATAGAGCAAGTTAGAACCTGGTGGATCATGGAAGCGCCTACGGGTCATCGATTTTGTGTCGGTCGTCCAGAGCGATCAGATTTTGCAGACGAGGCGAACCAGTGGAAAGAATGAAAACCGCTTCTCGCTAGCCGCACCCGTGTTCGCAAATGTGCAGAATGGTAGATCGTGTTGCAAGCTGGGATCAATCCGCTTGACCATATTGGGGTAGAGAGTTGAATGTCGTGGTTTTAGGTAGAGATCCTCGACGCGACCCGGGCACGGGTGTCAAGGAGGGGCCGGGGCACTGCGAAACCCCGGTATCGCTATTCTCAGCGCTTTCACCAATCACGAGAATTACTTATGGCTGCAGATGAATCCCGGTTGCTCGAAATCGCTTACTGTCTATTCGCAAGTTATCTGGCCGCTCAAGATCGATCTCCAGTAACCGAAAGTTCCTTGTGGCGTTCGCAGATCTGCACCCAGAGGTTCGCCGCTTCCGGCGCGATCAATTTGAACTCATCACTGAGCGTGGCAACGAGTTCGTCGGGCGACTCCAGCACTCGTTTGTTCTTGCCTTCGCTCGTAACGATCGAAAAAACGCGGCCGCGCAGGACGATGTGAGAGTTCGGACGACGCAACTGGCACACGAAGTTCTGTACGAACCCCGACTCCGGGCTCGTTTGCAAGTAGTGACAGCGCTCCGACATTGCGCGTTCATCGGCGGGTACGTCCTCGAAGTCGAATGAGAACTCATCGCCGCCGATGCTCTCCCAAAATTGCCAGCTGTTATCGTCAAGTTGACGCAGCCCGACAGTGAATGGAGGGTGATGGTGAGCGCCTTCCTCGAGTCGTATCGGTTGCAGCAGGCTTCCTCCGAATCCGGCATCGATAAGCCAACGAGTGTCGTCGTGGGGCAAGCTCACGAGCAGCGTAAGGTGATTTGCGTGAGATGTAGGTCCACGGTGTGCGCGCATGACCGAGGCCGCGACGCGTTGTACGTCAAAACCAATTTCTGACAACGCCCAGCCAAAAAGCCCATTTTGCTCATAGCACCATCCTCCGCGGCCTGCGTTTACAATTTTGTCGTAGGCTTCCTCGACTCTGGTCGTTAGCGTGTTGCCGAGTTGAACATCGAGGTTTTCGAACGGGACGGTGTGATTATGGGCCCGTAATAGAGCGCCCAGCGTGTCAAGTGTAGGCGCAGTCGCGTCGGACCAGCCGATTCTCTGGAAATAGTCTCTGAGCCGCATAAAAGCAATTATGCATCAATAACGACTATTGGCCCGAACGTGTCCCTGGTAAGCAACCGCATCCAGCTGGAAGCTGCCGACTGCCTCGCCTGAGGTAGAATGATGACTGATAACCCAGAGCGGGCGACGGAGGGAACAAAATGAGATATGTATCGATCGCCGTTGCGCTACTCCTGTTTGTTAGCGGGCAGGTTCTTGCGGACGCAGCAACACGCGACCGTCGGGATGATGTCGCCGATCTTACCGAGAAGAAAGTGCTCATTTGGCCGAAACTATACGCCGAGCGCGACGCTGACGGGCTTGCTGCATTCCTCGCCGAGGAGTTCAAGGTGCTCGAGCCGGATGGCACCGTACGGACGAGAGAAGAGGAGATCGAGTGGCTCCGCACGACCCCAAAGGACGAAGCGAAGAGCGATTTCTTGTTCACAATCAATGAAATTGTCTTCGCCGGGGATGACCTTGCAATCATCTATGGTCATGGCGACTCGACGCGTGAGACAGAGGATGGCCAACCCTGTCACCACAACTACTGGTCGTCGAATACGTTTTTGAAGAGGGACGGCGCCTGGAAACCCGTCTTTTCTCACATCTCCGGCATTTCGTGTACGCCGGTCGAGTAGTCAGTCTGCAGGCATTATTCAAGCGCCTGGTAGACCAGCGTGCGAAACCGATCTCCCATGTCTGACTTTGTCGGCCGCGCCTGTGACATATATACGGCAACGAGATTCTCGACGGGATCGATCCAGTATGTCGTATTGAATGCTCCGCCCCATGCGTAGGTGCCGACCGAGCCGATTTCGCCTTGCTTGCCGATGTCGGAAACCACACTGAACCCCAGGCTGAAATCGGGCGCCTCGTCTCCGTCCCAATCTACGCGGGCCGTGCGCATAAGCTCGACCGATTTCCTGCCCAGGACACGGGCGCCATCGAGTTCGCCTTCGTTGAGCAGCATCTGCAGGAAGCGCGAGTAGTCGTGTGCCGTCGAGGACAGTCCGGCGCCTCCCGAAAAATAACGTCGTGCGCCCGCCACCGGGTAGCGCGGATCGTCAAGTTTGATATCGGCCT
>Ga0265303_10002809_pt1 | contig 10842 bp, 10 predicted proteins | sample Helome_2_FD_192494 | JGI IMG/M metagenome (GOLD analysis project Ga0265303, IMG submission 192494) | Marine sediment microbial communities from subtidal zone of North Sea - Hel_20160317 (Illumina Assembly) | ecosystem: Environmental > Aquatic > Marine > Subtidal zone > Sediment ...
GCGGCGCTCATCGGTCGGGTCCGTGGCACCATCGAATATCTGAACGGGCTCGATGCGGAGGCTTTCCGCGACAGCGAGGCCCAAGCGATCACGCTCAAGGTCGGGGGTCGGGAGGCTCACTTCACCGGCATGCCCTTCCTGCTCAACTTTGTGCTGCCGAATCTCTACTTCCACATTGCCACCACTTACAACATCCTGCGCCACAATGGCGTGGAGCTCGGCAAGCGGGATTTCCTGGGGGAGAGCTGACCCCGGGGGCGACCGGGCGCAGTCGTGTCTGAACCTCAGACCGCGCTTAGACGGCGGGCCGGCGCGGCGGGCACGCCTTTGGACTTGGCCGGCATGCCATAGGCTTCCGGCGTCTCGGCCATCTTCGCCTCCCAGAGAGTGCTGAACCGTGCCACGTGGGCATCCGGAGCCTCTCCGAACAAGCGCATACCGAGGGGCATCGCCGCGGCCTGGAGTTCTGCCCGGCGCCAGCGGATCAGGCCAAACAGCGAGCGCAGCGTCTGCGGATCGCCAAATCGATCCGGCTCATTGAGCAGCATGCCGCGCAGCACCGCCAGATCGTGGTCATCGCCAAGATAGTCGGTCAGGCGATGACATTCCTTTTCCCGCATGCCGATCATGGCCGGCCAGATCTCGCCCAGCAGCTTCATATGGTAACGATGATATTTGGCCCGTTTGCGCCAGTCGTGCAGCAGCTCGCTCGCGGCGTCTTCCCGCGCCTCCCGCATGCGGTGGTGGGCGCGCTCGTAGGTCTTGCCCAGACCTCCGCCTATGGCCGCGAACCCGTCGCTCTCCAGGTCCCAATCGCCGACCCGCCAATGGGCCGCGTAGAGCGCATGGCGTGCCTCGATCAGACGGTCTTCGAGCTTTACCGAAGCGACGATGTCTGCCCTCCGTTGCTCCAGAGTCTGGCGCACCGCCTTGAACACATCGGGTTGGATCAGGCTGGCGAAGCGCTCGATGATCGCGTCCAGACACTCGATACTGGCGGTGGCGTCGCGGGTATGGCTGAGTGACCGGCCCAGGTCACGAAACCGGGCATTTTCGATGCGGTATTCGGGGAAGGCGGGGCGCACCAGTCTGATCAGCCCGCGGACCAGCTTGCAGCGCCGCCGGACGTCGTGGACCGCCTCGTGGACGTCCTGCCGGGCCTTATGGATGTCCTTGATCGCGCCTTCGATCTGATCCCGCGCCACCCGGACCAGCTCATGATTGAGGGGTTTATCCGGGTTAAGGCGATAGCTCATGTCCAATCCAGCAAATGACGCGCGGCCGATTAGTCTAACCCGAAGCCGGGCGTCAAATGAAGTCCTGGCGCGGCCTCGGCCCGGGGCCACGCACCCGGCTGCGGGAAACCGCCAAGACCTCATGCGGCTTCTGGTATCCTTTCCTCAATCGGGAGTCGAACTCATCGATAACAAACCCATAAAGACCCTGGTCAGTGCCCTGATTTGGGCATTCCTGCTCTACTGGGCCGCGCCGGCGGCCGCCTACGATTATCCGATCGCTGATCCCTTCTTGGCCACCGTCGTTGGCACCCCGGCTCCGCTCAGGGCGCCCTTGCCCACCGACGTCCCGTTCAAGCGACGCAGTATCCGGGCGCTGGAGCGGGAGGCCCCGGACGCGCTCTGGTACGACCAGGAATTGCGCTACTCCTATGCCGCGCAGAAAGGTGCGGCGCCGCTGATCTTTATCATCGCCGGCACTGGCGCGGCTCATGACGGCAGCAAGAACTGGCTGGCGGCCCGGGCGTTCTATTCCAGGGGCTTCCACGTGGTGGCACTCGGCTCGCCGGTGAGCGCCAATTTTATCGTGGCCGCCTCGAGCAGCGGGGTGCCCGGCGGGGCGTTCGACGACGCCGCGGATCTCTATCGGGTGATGCAGAAGATCCGGGGCGAGCTGCAGGGCAAGCTGGAGATCACCGACTACTATCTGGCCGGCTACAGTCTCGGCGCCTTCAACGCCGCGTACGTGAGCCACCTGGACGCGGAGCAAAAGGCCTTCGGCTTCCGCCGGGTACTGATGATGAACCCGCCCGTGCGGCTCTACAGCTCGATCTCGCTGCTGGATCGGATGCTGGAGAACATCCCCGGTGGCCCGGACAACTTTGATGAATTCTTCGAGAAGATCGTCGACGCGGTCGGTCAGGCCTACCGCCGGTCGGACTCGGTGCGTTTTGACGAAGAACTGCTGTTCAAGGCCTTCGAAGTCCTGCGCCCCACCGACGAGCTGTTGGCGTCTCTGATCGGGCTGGTTTTCCGTATCGCCTCGGCCAACATGGCCTTTACCGCCGACGTGATGACCGACTTCGGCTACATCAAGCCCAGCAACGTGCTGCTGACCCGCAATACCGATCTCGGTGTCTACGACGAAGTGGCGATGCGTCTGGGTTTCACCGATTATTTCCACGCCTTTTTTTATCCGTATCGGGCCAGCCTCGAGCCCGGGCTTTCGCGTGGCGAACTGATCGAGCGGATGAGTCTGGTGACCATCGGCGACTATCTGCGCGGGGCCGACAACATCTATCTGATGCACAATGTTGACGACCTGATCCTAGAGGCCGGCGAGATCGAGATCCTCGAGGACATGTTCGGCGAGCGGGCGACGATCTTCCCGCGTGGCGGCCACATGGGGAACATGGAGTCGCGTGACTACATCGGCCGCATGCTGTCGATCATGGTCCCGGGGGCGGCGCCCTGAGATGAATGCGATCGGCCGTCACCGCTGGTCTCTCGCCCTCGCCCTGATGGCGGTGCTGAGTTCCGGGTGCAGCACGGCGCCGATCATCGAGGGTGACGAGCCAGAGTCGCCGGTGTTCTCCGCCGAGCGGGTGCTGCAGCCGGGCGTGACCTATGCCGGCGATGTCTACGATCCCTGGCAGGGTTTCAACCGCCGCGTCTATCGCTTCAATGCCTTCGTTGACAAGAACTTCCTGTTGCCCCTGACCAACGGCTATCAGGCCGTGACGCCGGCCCCGGTGGAACGCAGCATCCACAACTTCTTTACCAATTTCCTCAACCTCAACACCATCCTCAACAGCGTGCTCCAGTTCAGCCCGCGCAAGGTCGCGCAGACCACCGGCCGGGTCGTGGTCAACTCGACCCTCGGCGTGCTCGGGCTGTTTGACCCGGCCACCCGGATGGGTATCCCGCAACACCAGGAGGATTTCGGCCAGACCCTTGGGCGCTGGGGGGTCGGAGCGGGTCCGTATCTGGTGCTGCCGCTGCTGGGCCCGTCCTCGCTGCGCGACGGCATCGGCACCGGCGTCGACTGGTACGTGAACAGCCGCCTGCGGGAGGAGATCTTCGGTCTTGAATCCTGGCAGGAAGTGGTCTGGACCACGCTGTTCGTGCTCGACACCCGTGCCAACGTTGCCTTCCGTTATTACGAGACCGGCACGCCTTTCGAGTACCGTATGGTGCGAATGCTCATCACCACCAAACGCAGACTGGATATCGAGCGATGACCCGCAGCCGCATCGCCAGCCTGATTCTGTTTTGCTCGGCGCTGCTGAGCGCTGCGCCAGTGCCGGCCGAACCCGCGCCGCCGATCCGTGTCGGCGTCACCGTTTCGCTCAGCGGGCAATTTGCGGTGCTGGGGAAGGATGAGCTCCAGGGCATGCAGATGTGGGCGGATGATGTAAACCGGCGCGGCGCGCTGCTCGGGCGCAAGGTCGAGGTCGTCTATTACGATGACGAGTCGGACCCGGACAAGAGCGCCGAGCTCTACGAGCGGCTGATCACCACGGATAAGGTCGATTTGCTGCTGGGCCCCTACGGTTCCGATATCACCTATGCCGCCAGTGCGGTGGCCGAGCGCCATCAATTCCCGATGGTGGCGACCGGCGCGGCGGCGAGCAAGATCTGGTCGAGGGGCTTCCGGAATATCTTCCAGATCGATGCGCCGGCGGCACGCTATATGGATCTGCCGCTGGAGTTTGCCAAGGCAAAAGGTCTGACACGGGTGGTGCTGGTCCACAGCGATGCGGAGTTTCCGCGGGAGGTTGTCGCTGGCGCCCGAGCCAAGGCGGAAGAACTCGGCATGGAGGTCGTGCTGGACGCCGAGTATCCGCTGTCCTCGGAACAGTTCGGGCAACTCGCCCGCGAGATTGGTCAGGCGGATCCGCAGGTACTGATCGGCGGCACCTATCTGGACGATTCCATCGCCCTCGTGCGCGCGCTGGAAGCCGCCGGCGTCGAGCCGCAGATCGTCGCGCTCACGGTGGGGCCGGCGCAAAGGGCCTTTGGCCAAGCGCTGGGCGAAGACGCCAACAACGTCATCGGGGTCCTGGCCTGGATGCGCAGCGGCTTTCTGCCCCTGGCCTACGACTTTTCCTACCGTTACAAGGCCAAATACGGCGGCAACGCCGCGGTCCATGCCGCCTATGGTTACGCCGGTGGCCAGGTGCTGGAAGCCGGGGTCCGGCTGGCCGGTTCGCTGGATAAGGATGCGATCCGCGAACAGCTGCGGACGATGACCTTCCGCTCTATCCTCGGCCGCTACCGGGTCGATGATAGCGGCGCGCAGATCGCCAAGAACACCTATGTGATGCAGTGGCAGACCGGCTTCCGTCTGCTGATCCTGCCAGAGGGTCTCAGGGACGCGCCGGCGGTGTTTCCGTTCCGCTAGGTGGCCGCCTTCGCTCGATGGCCGCGCGCCGCGCGCATCTTCAACGATAGACCTGCTGGGCCAGCACCACCACGCGGTCGGATTCGCCCAGACGCCAGACCTTCTTACGCGGCGGGTTGAGGAGCAGGCGGGCACCCTCAGCCAGGCGCAGTCCCAGCGCGATCTCCAGTTTCCCTTGTGCCGCGGCGGTCAGATCGTCAAAGCGGCAATCCACGCCAGGTTCCACGTAATCCGCGGCGGGACGCAGGCTGATCTCCACGCCACCGGCACTCAACAACTCGCGGAAGATCGGACCGAGGATCGGCTGGCGTGAGACCTGCGCGAGTTGCGCGCTTACGATTTCCGGGCTGACGACCACGTCGTCCACCCGCAGACCCTCGAGCAGGTCGCGGTTGGCATCGTCGAGCAGCTCGACCGTGGTGTGGGCGCGCTGCTGCCGTTTGCCCTGCAGGCTGGACAATCGCAACAGCACCCGCAGCGTGCGCGTATCCGCATCGGCCTTACCGTCTCCGTCATCGGCCAGCACCACGATGCTCTCGAAGTCGTCGATGTCCAGCTCCCGGTACGGGCGTTCTTCGGCAGCGTCACCCTTGACCGGTCGGATCGAAACGTTGCGCAACGAGCCCCCGAACTGGCGCTGGATCCGTTCTTCGACGTCCTTGTCTTCCAGCAGTGACAGGATCGTGATCTCGGTGCCGGTCAGCGCGTGGGCGTCCAGTTCCTTCAATACGTCGAGCGTCAGATCGTTCCAGCCTACGATCAGCACCCGCTCCGGCACTTTCGGCTGTCGATTCTCGTCGCCGCGGATAACCGGCTCGTTTGGCCGGCTCAGGCCGCGATAGTTCAGCTCGCGACCGGTCGCCAGCAAAACCAGTTTTTCATCTTCGGCGATCTCATAATCGGGGCCCGGATTGAGACCGGCGGCGTGGCGGACGCCGTCCTCCGAATCTGTCTTCCAGGTGACTCCGATCGGGATCGCCTCGTGGAATCCATAAGCGATCTGACCCAGGCATTTGTTGATCGTTTCCGTCACCCGGCCGACACTGAGGTCGTTGCCGCCTACCGAGAGCAGCTCATTGTAGACGGCCGCCAGCCCGGGGTTGCGGATGGTCTGCACGATGACCTTGCTGATCACGCGGCTGGACGAAGTGATATGGATCTGGTTGCGTGCGGCGATCTGTGCCAGCTCATAGTTCTCGTCGCGGACGATCTCCGCGGTCATCGCCGGCCGCCCGTCGCGCCAGTCCTGCCGGCCCGCCAGCAGCACCAGTGTCTTGATCGAATCCCGGTCGTCGTCATCGGTGGAAAGGATGATGATGCTGGCGGCGCGATGCAGCGCCACGCGCTCGAGTTCTCTCAGATTGCTCGGTACGCCGCTGCGCAGGATGGTGGTGATCTGTTCGTTGCGGATACCTGCGACACGCAGCGCATTCTCCATCTTGCCGATGTCTTTCGGTGCCAGGATGACGACGCGTGTACCCGGATCGAGATGGGCCAGTTCCCGCAGCACGGTGAAGATCTTGTTGTTCCAGCCCAGGATCAGCGTGTGGCCGCGCTCCTTGACCGGGGTCTCGCCGGTACGCAGCACCTCGATCCGCCGACGCATCGCGTTGTTGATGATCGATACCAGCAGGCCGAAGACCGCCAGTCCGCAGATCGACAGGAACAGCGCGTAGAGCAGGATCGGCCCCGACGCGCCGTACATGCGCTGGAAGCCGCGCAGACTCAAGACCTGGTTCAGTGACCACCACAGGGAATCGAGAAAACCGCGGTCCAGATCGCGCGGGATACCGCCGACGGTCGCATTCTCAGCCGAGAACAGACCGAAGGCCACCGCCGTCATGCCGATCACCGTGACCGCCACGACCAGAACCACAAACAGCAACAGCTGGCCCACGAACTCGCGGGCGAAGGCCCGGTCGATCAGGTAACGGATACGCTCGCTGAGTTCTTTCAGCATGGATTCGGGATGTGCAAGCCGCAGCGCTCGAGGTCGGGATTCCCCAACGCGCCGCCAGCGGCGGCGGCAACGATGGAGGCGCGGCCGGCGCCTATGGCCAAACTGCGGCGCATGCTGATGCCCGGGGCTGGTCTACTGGGCTCCGGGCGCAATCCTGAGCTGCCAGTTGCGTTTGCCGCTTCTGATCTCGGCCTGACCGGTGTCCGTGTCCATCTTGTGGCAGGACACGCAGTCGCCATTGAATTGGCCGGTGAATTTTTCTTTGATCGGATCGGTGTAATGGGATCGATGGATCAGCTTCGACAACGCGCCGCCGACGCCCTTCTCGTCCGCATGACAGCGCTCGCAGCCGGTCGGGATCAGCAGCGTCCGCTGGCCTGCCATGGAGTGTTCGATATGATCGAAAACCACGTTCAGGCGCATGTCCTGCTGCTTGGTTGCTACATGACAGCTCACGCAGCCCTGTGGATAGTCATCGGCCAGCGCGATACCGCCCGTCAGGGTCAGCAGCACCGGCGCCAGTATTCGTGCAACTCTCATCATGTTCGAATCCCTGTATCTGGAAGGAGGCTCACCGACTCATCCGCCGCGGGAGCCACCCCGGAAGCGCCTGTGTCTACCAGTTCTTCGGCCCACTCTTGACCAGTGCTTCTCCGGCGGGCGCATCCATCGCGTGGCAGTTTGCGCACTTGCCGCCGAATTCCGTGGTGTAGACGTTGGCCTCGGGCTTCTCGAAGTGAACCAGATGGACGATGGTGGCCAGTGGCAGGTCGCTGTCGTCGCTGTGACACTTGGTGCAGTCGTTGGGGACCGTCTTGATCTTTTTTAGCCAGCGGTGACCGGTCTGGGCCAGAAGGGGCTGGATACGAAAATCGCCCTCGTAGCGGAGGCCGCTGCCCTTCTCGCTGAGCCGGTGACAATCGACGCAGCCTTGCGGATAGTCGTCCGCGGTAGCTACTGCCGATACAGCCAGCAAACCGGCGGCTGTGATCAGAGCCAGCGCGTGAATCCCGTTCCTCATGAGGCAGAACCCCCTTCAAAAAAGCGTGCGGCCGTTGGCCGGAGCAGATCCGGGACGCCGGGACAGCGCCGGGTCGATGCCGACGTATGATTGCATGATCCCGTTTCGGCTGCCAGCCGGGATAGTCGGTAGCCCGGGCGTTTTTACACTAACCCAGGTTGGCAGCGGTTGCGGTCGCGCGGGATCGTTCCGTGGCTCCCCGGCGCTGTGCCGACGTCCGATCAGCCCGGTCGCCCGTCGGTGCCGGTCGCAGACCTCGCGGTCAAACCCTGCTCATCGAAGGACAGCGTCCGATAACACCACAGTCGCAGCGTGCCGGACCAGTAGTCCGCCGGCAGCCCCGCCTTGCGTTTGAGGGCAGCGATGAACTCGGCGGGATCGGGCAGTTGCTCCCAGACCTTTGGCAGGAAGGTCGCGCGCTTCGGACCTTCCTCCAGCAGCAAGCCGTCGACCAGCGGTTCGAGCCGCTGTAGCAGCTCGGTCTCGTCGCGGGCATCAACGGCATTCATCGGCGAGAGGACCGAGACTTCTATCCTGATCTGGTCCAGCTCGGTTTCGCTAAGACGCGGGAAGCGGACGTCTTTAAAGGCTGCATTAAACGCCGCGACCGCCACATCCTCAGCCAGTGGTCTCAGCGCCTCGATCGACCCGACGCAGCCACGCAGCGCTCCGTCCTTACGCAGCGTCACAAAGCTTGCACCAGGCAGCGCCAACGGGCCATCGAATTCGGACGCTCCCACCGGTCGCGGCTGGCCCCGGGCCAGCCCGAAAGCTATCGACTGCCGGGCGAGCCTCAGTAGCCGATCCTGTTCCATCCGGCCCAGCTCAGCGAAGAGCGAAGCTGCCATAGCCCACCACCCGCCGGTGATCACCGGCCGTATCGCCGGAGTTGCGCAGGTCCACGACCTCGACCGTCAGGTCCCGGGCGGCGGCTGAGTGCATCAGTCCATTGATTGCGCGTGCGCCACAGGCCTCCCGGCCATCGAGACGGTCGCAGTGCTCGAGAATCTTGTCCCGGGTCCGGGCATCTGTTTCACGCGCGTGTTCATAGTCGAGGAAGTGCGACAGATCGGAGCTGACCACGATCAGGGTCTCCGCGCCGCCCCAGAGGGTGTCGATCACCGCGCCGACCTGTCCGGCGGGGCAGTCCCCGACGGCGACCGGCACCAGCCGAAAATCGTCCAGCATCATCTGCAGAAACGGAAGCTGGACTTCCAGGCTGTGCTCCCGGTCGTGGGCCACATCGGACACGCCTACCCCGGCCATGTCTGCGATTTGATCGATGCTCTCCCGGTCCAGCTCAACCCGGCCCAGCGGGGTAGCAAAGGCCGCGGCCGAGGGCACCGCCATGCCCTCAAGCCAGACCCGGTGCGCCGGACCCAGCAGCACGACCCGTTTGATCTGCTCGCGGACCGGTGCCAGCAGGCGATAGGCACGGGCGGCTACCGGACCCGAATAGATATAGCCCGCATGGGGGACGATAAGGGCCTTGGGCGCCGGGCCTTCAGACACGGCGTCGTTGGCCGCAAACAGATCGGCCAACTCCCGACGCAGGGGTTCCGGCTGGTCCGGATAAAACAACCCTGCCACTGCAGCATGGCGAATAGACAACATAGGCAGCGCGGAGCCGTGCCCCGCCCGATTGCTCACTATAATTGAGATATAGGGGCATCGGCCCCAAGTAGCAAGGTATGGAAGCCACTGTTGTACCAACACGATTCTGGCATCTGCTCGGGGATGGCCGGATTCAGTGCGACCTGTGCCCGCGGCATTGTCGGCTGCGCGAGGGTCAACGGGGGCTGTGCTATGTGCGCAAGCGTCTCGACGATGAGGTAAAGCTGGTCAGCTATGGCCGCTCCTCGGGATTCTGTGTAGATCCCATCGAGAAAAAGCCGCTCAATCATTTTTATCCCGGCAGCGCGGTGCTGTCCTTTGGCACCGCCGGCTGCAATCTTGCCTGCAAGTTCTGCCAGAACTGGGACATGAGCAAGTCGCGGGAGATGGACACCCTGGCCGACGCGGCCAGCCCGGAGCGGCTGGCCGAAGTGGCCGCGGAGGCCGGATGCCGGAGCGTGGCCTTCACCTATAACGATCCGGTGATCTTTCTCGAATACGCGCTGGATGTGGCGGCCGCCTGCCGGAGACACGGTATCAAGACCGTCGCGGTCACCGCCGGCTATATCGACCCGGAGCCGCGCCAGGAATTCTTTGCCGGCATGGACGCGGCGAACGTGGATCTCAAGGCCTTTAGCGATCTGTTTTACTACAAGATCTGCGGCGCCCATCTGAAACCGGTGCTGGAGACGCTGGAATACATCAAAGCCGAGACCGATACCTGGCTGGAGCTGACCACGCTGATCATCCCCGGCCACAACGACTCGGATGAGGAGCTGAGGGCGATGACCCGCTGGGTGGTCGCCCACCTGGGGCCCGATGTGCCCATGCATTTCACTGCGTTCCATCCCGACTGGAAGATGATGGACGTGCCGGCAACGCCGCCGGCGACCCTGACCCGGGCCCGCCGGATCGCCCTCGACAACGGGGTCCGTTACGCCTACACGGGCAACGTTTACGACCCAGAGGGCTCCAGCACCTGGTGTCATGTGTGCGGCGAACGCCTGATCGAGCGGGCCGCCTACAACATCGGCGAATGGCGTCTGGATGCAGAAGGGCGCTGCCGCAGTTGTCGGACGCCGGTCGCCGGCCATTTCGCGACGCAGGCTGACAGCCATGGCGCCCGGCCTCGCCCGGTGCGCATCGGCGGCCGGCCATAAAACGCCAATTGGATGGGCCGAACTCCCGGCGCGTCCGCCGGTTTCCAGCCGGGTTAGATATCCAGGTCAACATTCACGGTGGCGTACAACAGAAGTTTGTACAGAACGATCGGTACAGATTTTTGCCAGACAGCTTTGAATCGTGATAACGCCGGAATTCAGGTCACGGCTGATTTGTCGAGGTCGTCCAGCTCGATCCCTGACGCGGCCTGGCCGCGGGTGGCGGCTCGAGCTCCGCGGCCAGCCACAACCGCGGATTCAGCTGCGGGCCAGCAGCCGCTCGGGCAGCGATGACAGGGCTCGCTGGAATACGTCCCGGTCGCCGGTGGTGCGGCTCACCACCAGGGCGCCCTGGATCGTAATCACCGCCTCCTCGGCGCGATTCTCCGCGCTGTCCCGATCGAATCCGGCCTGCTCCAGCACATCGGCAATGGTCTGTCTGAAACGCA
>Ga0265303_10002810_pt1 | contig 10842 bp, 10 predicted proteins | sample Helome_2_FD_192494 | JGI IMG/M metagenome (GOLD analysis project Ga0265303, IMG submission 192494) | Marine sediment microbial communities from subtidal zone of North Sea - Hel_20160317 (Illumina Assembly) | ecosystem: Environmental > Aquatic > Marine > Subtidal zone > Sediment ...
ACCACAAAAATTTTTTACCTGACGGCCCGCACCACCGGTCGCTTTGCAGCTGAATATGCCCTGGATGAGTTGCACAAGGCCCGGCTTGAGCTTAAGTCTTTGACCCTCACCGCCAAGGACAAAACCTGTTTTAAACCGGACAGCGCCTGCAGCCCGGAAGAATGTGAATTTGCCCACGGACATTTTGACCGAGTCAATGGGGCCCTTGGTGATATGTTCGGCCAGGTTGCTTTCACCCGCCTTGCCGTTGAGCAGGTGGCCCGGAACCATCGGGTGTGCCCGTTTGAGTTGGCCCTTGAACTGTCCCTGTGGTCCGATTGCATTATCTGCGACTACAACTACGCATTTGATCCGCGAGTATATTTGCGCCGCTTTTTCCTGGAAGAAAGTGGCGAATACACATTTTTAATAGATGAAGCGCATAATCTGGTGGACCGGTCCCGGGAAATGTTTTCAGCCGAGATCTATAAACAGCCCCTTCTGGATCTAAGACGCTCCATACGCAAAGAGCTCCCTCACATCTACAAAAGCCTTGGCAAAATGAATTCCTGGATGATCAAGGCCAGGAAAAAATGTGAGGAAACCGAACCGGCATGCCACGAAAAAGAGGCCCCGGAGGATCTACTCCCATTGCTGCGCGGTTTTCTGAGAGCCACGGAGCGCTGGCTGTCGCGCAATATAAGAACACCGTTTCGCGAGGAATTGCTTGATCTGTTTTTTAGGATATCCGGTTTTATGAGGGTGGCGGAAAACTACGACAACAGCTATGTCACCTGTTTTGAAAAAATAAAAAAAGATGTAAAACTCAAATTGTTTTGCATCGATCCATCTATCCAATTGGGCAAGGCCCTGACCCGCTGCAAGGCAGCCGTTTTTTTTTCAGCTACCATGACCCCAATGGATTATTTCAAAAAAATCCTGGGCTGTGATGCAAACACCAGTGGTCTAATTTTGCCCTCACCATTTCCCGGCGAAAATCTCAAGCTTTTCGTCTACGACAGGATATCAACCCTTTATCGAGATCGGGATAACACCAAGGAACAGGTATCGCAGGCCATCAACAGCCTTGTCGGCCAAAAAACAGGCAACTACCTGATTTTCTTCCCGTCATATGAATATTTGATGATGGTATTCGAAGCCTTTCAATCCAATTGCCCGGATGGCGAGGTTATCATTCAGGCCCCCGGTATGAGCGAACGCCAAAGAGAAGAGTTTCTAAACCGCTTTGGCAAGGAAAACCACCAATCCCTGGTAGGTTTTGCCGTAATGGGCGGCATATTCGGTGAAGGCATTGACCTGGTGGGCGATCGGCTTTCCGGGGCAGTAGTGGTGGGTGTCGGGCTTCCCGGCATTTCCCTCGAAAAAGAACTGATCCGGGATTATTTTGCCGGCCACCATAATGCCGGTTTCGAATATGCCTACCAGTACCCGGGTATCAACCGGGTGCTTCAGGCCGCCGGCCGGGTCATTCGCACGGAGACCGATCGGGGAGTCGTTCTTTTAATTGACCAGCGCTATGGAACCCACCGCTATCGGTCTTTATTGCCGATAGAATGGAAACCCATTAAAGTAAAGAGTCCGTCTCAGTTTACTGAAGATTTGCAGACGTTTTGGGGTAATAAGTGTTAGGCGTTGCGAGTTACGGGCCAATCGTTTTCGGACTTTGGGTTTCAGATTCTGGAATGGGATATCATAACCCTGATGGGCACCCCGGAAGGCAAGAGATGGATTCAGACAGTTTGACAACAGCGAAATTTAACAATATAATCAACAAAGTATATAACTAACAAGCATAGACATTCGGCGATCCTCGGAGCCCCTGATGAAATTTTATGTTGCTACGGCCATTATGCTATTCAGCTTATTTACGGCCTCACTTCTTGACGCTCAAAAACTTTACACCTGGACAGACGAAACCGGGGTTGTGCATATAACCGAACAGCCGCCTCCTAAAAGCGCTAAAGTTGAAGATGTCATGACTTACAAAGAAAGAACCCCCGAGGAATTAGAGGCCATTGAGCGCAGAAAAAATAAAGAGCGACGGGAGTTTGACAGATACAAACAAAATGAGAATAGACGCGAGGCTCAACTCAGAGCCAAAGAGGCGGACGAAAAGGCCCAAAAAGCCCTGGAGCAGGCCGAGGAAGATTACGAGAAAAATAAAGCCTATATCGATAAACTCAGCAACAGAAGATGGAAAAGAAAAAAATTCAGAAAAAGGATTGACCGGCTAAAAAGGGAAACCGAAGAATCATTCGCCGAGGCCAAATCAGCAGCGGAACAGGCTGAAGAGGCTAAACAAACCGCCGCCGAATTAACGGAAGAGGCGCAATAGGATTGGAATCTGAGATTTTGGATTTTAAAATTGGAAAATGTCTTATTTAAAACCTTGCGCCTTTCACCCTCAAATCCAATCCTTTTATAACCCTGATAATAGGTCTTAAATAATTCCAATATCCAAAATCCGAAATCGAGAAAATCCTATTTTCGAAATCCCCTTGACATACCCGGCATCAAAATTTATGTTCCCCTTTATTTATTCCGCTTTCCAAAAATAAGTACTGAAATACGGAAGGGTGGTGTAAGTGATTGTTGAAAAAAAGGTTCGAATAACGCAACGTTTTTTTTGCCCACCACTATAGAAAAAGCATTTCAAGGAATTATTATGAACATTTACCGCAATTGGTTTCTGGCCAGTCGGCCGTGGTCCTTTAGTATGACCGCCATTTCCGTGAGCGTCGGTAGCGCCCTGGCTGCCCTATATAGCGATTTTTCCTGGTTTTTATATCTGGTAACCCTGGTCGGCACGGTATTTCTGCATGCCGCCACCAACCTGATCAATGATTACTATGATGTGAAAAGTGGCGTCGATTCCCAGGAAGTCGCTACCGCCCAGTACAGGCCTCATCCCTTGGTGGAAGGAAAGCTGGAGGCCGGGCAAGTGCGCACTGCTGCCTATATTCTTTACGGACTGTCCACCCTGATTGGAATTTATCTGGCGGCAACCCGGGGCTGGGAGCTTATGTGGATTGGGTTAATCGGAGCATTTGCCAGCCTAACCTATACGGCACCGCCGTTAAAATACAAATACAGCGCCCTGGGAGAGATTTCAGTCTTTTTAATGTGGGGACCGTTGATGGTGGCAGGCTCCTTCTTTGTACAGAACCAGGAATTCCACCTCAACGCTTTTTGGATTTCACTCCCCTTCGGCGTTCTGGTAGCTCTGGTATTGCTCGCCAATAATATTCGCGACATCGCCCATGACCGGAATAAAGGCATTTTGACCCTGGCTATTGTCCTCGGACAACACAAGGGCATCCTGTTGTATGGAACCCTCGTGGCGGCAGCCTACCTGGGGATTATATTAATGTCCATTTTCGGACCGCTTTACCTGTGGTCGCTGATCGTTCTTGCTTCCCTCCCCCTTGCCTTGCGCCTGTTGAGACAAATGAAAGCGCATGTGCCGGCGGATGCGGATGCCCTCACCGCTCAGCTGGATACAGCCTTCGGTGTACTGCTGGTCATCTCCCTGGTTCTGGCAGGTGTGTTTTGAATCGTCATGAGTTTAAACCGGTGCCGTTGATAGGAACGGTGTTACTGGCAGCGCTATTCTGGTTTGTTACCTTTTATCTGACCTGGGCCAGTTTCTGGATTAAAATTTCTTTTTCTGCCGCCACGCTGGCGGTATTGTCCCTTCTCCTGCAGCCCAACCGCACCGAGCGCATCAGAATTGATGCCAGGGCTGTTGCCCTTGGCCTTGTTTCGGCTGCCATCCTCTATTTTATCTTTTGGGCAGGCAAGGCTGTCTCGGAGGTGATATTACCCTTTTCCGGCGGGCAAATCGGCGGTATTTACGATAAAGGGGCCGGAACGCCGATGTGGGTGATTGCCCTGTTGCTATTTTTTGTGACCGGTCCATGTGAAGAATTGTACTGGCGAGGGTACCTGCAGAAAAACCTGATGATGCGTTTCGGTCAATGGCAGGGTTGGCTGCTGGCATCTGCCATTTATGCAGCGGTTCACATCTGGTCGTTTAATTTTATGCTCGTTGGAGCGGCTGCTGTGGCCGGCGCATTCTGGGGGGCTATGTACTGGCGTCTGAAGAACCTGACCCCGGTGATCATATCCCATTCAGTCTGGAGCGCGGTTATCTTTGCCGTGTTTCCGATGCACTAAAGCGTTTGGTTCGTTGAGATGGTTGGGATCGTTACGATAGTTAGGAAGGTTAGAATTCAATACCATCTGTGATAGCTATCAGGATCTCTACGACCAAGCGCTAAAAACGATAAAAATAATAGATGGATTATTACGATATCTCCGTTCGACCCGACCTAAGAAGATCAAACCCAAAAAGCTACCCCAACCTTCCCAACCATCTCAAAGAACCGAACGATCTAAACCAACACAACGATCCCAACCATCTAAACGATCTCAACCATCTCTTTGATTACATCGAGCAATGGCGGCTTTAAGGTTCGCCATTTGGGTTCTATGGCCTTTTCTTCGTGCCAGTTAAATTCAACCACATCATATTTTTCTTCAATAATATGCTCCCTTTTCTCACCATATTCTGTCTGCGGGTAATACTCGATAAACATCATCCGGTGCGCTTTGATATTGAATTCACTGGTGACACAGGTGGCGATATGGCCGCAGCAGCTTCGTACTGACATCCGGCTGTCGGGAACATCCGACGCAATGACGATAATCGGCCTTAAATGTGCCAGGCCGGCCCTGCTTCGGTCTTTAAGATCAAAAATTCGCAGACGGCATTTGCCGCTTGCCAGGCGCAACTCCCCCCCCCAGCCTTCCCAGCAATAAATATCATCATAAATCAGCATTGTAATTCACCTTGCCTAACCTTGTTCTATGTAATATATTTTAAGACTTAAAAAATAAAGGAAAATTTTGCCGAATGACAATCAATGACAGCTCCAAAACGGTGCATCATCTTGAAATTGACGACAAAAAGGTGATTTTGATAGGTACCGCTCATGTCTCCAGAGAAAGTGCGCAACAGGTCCGCCAGCTGATTCAGGAAGAAAACCCGGATACAGTATGTGTTGAGCTGTGCCAATCCCGATATCAATCAATCCGCCAGAAGGAACGGTGGCAGGAAACAGACATCGTTAAAATCATTAAGGAAAAAAAATCCTTTCTCCTTCTTTCGAATCTGCTGCTGGCATCCTTTCAGAAAAGAATCGCCAAGAAATTGAATATAAAGCCCGGGCAAGAGATGATCACGGCTATTGAAACCGCAGAAGAGATGGAAGCTGAAATTCGTCTGGCCGACCGCGACATTCGTACCACCCTGTCACGAACCTGGCGGGCCATGGGGTTGTGGAATAAAATCAAGCTCCTTTTTCAGTTGATGCTTTCACTGGGCGAAGTTGAGGAAATCAAAGAAGAAGACATAGAGAGAATGAAGAACGAGGATGTTCTCGAGACGCTGCTGGCCGAGGTGGGCAAATCTTTGCCGGTCTTAAAAGACATCCTGATCGATGAGCGCGACCTGTACCTGGCCAAGAAAATTCGAACCGCTCCCGGCCAAAAAATCGTAGCGGTGGTTGGCGCCGGTCACGTTCCGGGCATCAAAAAATACTGGAACACGGATATCGATATCCAAGCACTCGAACAACTTCCACCCAAAAGCCATACCGCCGGCGTCTTGAAATGGCTTATCCCGGGGGCCATTATGGCCATGTTCATCGCCGGTTTTTTTTACGGCGGTTCCCAGGCCGGCAAAGACATGATTATCTGGTGGATCGCCGCCAACGCGATTTTAGCCGGCATCGGCGCCATGATTGCCCTGGCACATCCGGTCACCATTATCACCTCCATGCTGGCAGCCCCCTTGACTTCACTGAACCCCATGATTGCCGCCGGCTGGGTGTCAGGACTGGTGGAAGCCTTTTCCCGCAAACCGAAAGTAAAGGATCTAGAAAAACTGCCCGAGGATATCCTTTCCGTCAGGGGATTTTGGAGAAACAAAGTAACCCGGATTCTGCTGGTGGTCGTATTTACAAACCTGGGCAGTTCAATCGGGACGTTTGTCGCTTTTCCGGTTATCGTCAAGTTATTGCTGGGAGTGTCACCGTAAATCATGTATTCTGCAGAAAATATACTGTTCTCATTTTTCATGTAAGTATAGTGATAGAGCGACTATATCGAATTCGGAATGCGGATTGTGGAATTCGGAATTTAAGTATTGAATCACTTTGTTCTGTCTATTTAATGATAAGAAATGGATACAACAACCAAACTTTGGAGTAAAAAGACAGCCTGGGGGGACAAGCCAGCCGCGGTTGTATTGTTGTTTCTGCTTTTTATGATCGGGTGTGGCGGCAGCACCAACATTTCCCGCGATTCGACCGACTCGCCGCCACCCGCACACCTACCACCCATGCGCCACACCATTCAGGTCGGCGCATTTTCAAACATGAACAACGCGGTGCGATTTACCGAAAAACTCCAAACAAAAGGGTTAAAGGCCTATCATTTTCGACATGAATCGGGGCTCTATAAAGTACGTTTCGGCAATTACGCTTCCAAAGATTTTGCTCGCAAGAAAGCAGAAAATTTAAAATCCACCGGAATGATCGAGGAATATTACCTCGTCGGTCCGAAAGACTACGCCGCACTGAGCTATCATGCGAATAATAGTGATTACCTGAGAAACGAGATCGTAAGATCTGCTAAAAAATATATCGGCGTACCCTATCAATGGGGTGGAGAATCGCCTGATACTGGATTTGACTGCAGCGGGCTGACCATGGTAGTTTACCAGTTAAACGGATTGGAGCTTCCGCGATCGTCAAGGCAGCAGTGGAAGGCCGGAAGGCCGGTCAAGCGAAGCCATCTGGAAAAGGGCGATCTTGTGTTTTTCGCTACGTCGGGCGGCAACAGGGTCTCCCATGTGGGTATATACACAGGCAACGGAAAGTTCCTGCACGCCCCCCGCAGGGGCCGGAAGATAACCATGTCCTCCCTTTCAGACACGTACTATAAAACCCGCTATCTGGGTGCCAGATCATACCTTTAGGGAGAAAGAAGGTGAGAAGGTGTCCGCCTCTCAAATTCTTACCTTCTTAACTTCTCACCTTCTTAGATTTTAATCCGCCATATCCACTATCCTTCGGGTAACCTTCCTGCCTTTGCCCAATTCGAAGCTACGCCGGACCACCCGAAGACGGTCCTGGGCAAATAGCTGAATGCAGTCCGGATACAACTCCCATTCCAGTTTAAGTCCCTTTTTGCGGATCGAGTCGAGGGTATCCCCCGGCTCTATTTGAAAAGCCCACTGGCCAATGATCGGTCCGGTATCTTCTCCGTAGTCGATAAAGTGCACCGTGCATCCACCAACCTTGCAACCATAGCGGAAGGTATCGCCGTATCCGTCGACACCGGGAAAGGCCGGCAGAAGCGCCGGGTGAATATTCATTATCCTCGGTTTCTGGCGATCGGTATTTACACGGTCAATAAAATAGGGCGTTAAATTGCGCATAAAACCGGCTAAAACCAAAAGGTCGAAGGGATGAGGCCTCATGGCCTCCAGCAACTTTGCTTCAGCAATTGCGCGAATCATTAGAAACGATTGGACTCTGACCGGATCATCTTGATCGGAAAAAAAGGTTTGCCGGGCGAGCAGTTCATCAAGTTTAAAATCATCCGGAAGCACTGCCATTTGAGGATTTTCTTTAAACTCGCGGATAATAGATTTGTAGTCGACGGCAAAAGTGGCGATGTTATTCCGGCGAGCCCGCTCGAGACCACCGGCACCAGGCGTATCAGATCCAACAAAAACCATCTGCCCATTTATTTTGCCGTTATTGCAGGCATCGATAATTGCCTGTAAATTGGTCCCTCCACCAGAAATAAGTGCCCCGATCTGAATTTTTTTATCCAATTAGGATTCCCCCAGCGATGCACCCTATCAATAAAATTAATGCTGAATTCCCGCTTCGAAGGGAAGAAGCTGATTGATCTAAGCTCATAGCCCATAGGCCAAGGGAAGTCAACTACCATCGCATGCGCAGCAGGGCTGCGTCATTTAGGCAGGTAATTGACTGAAAATACAAAAGTTACTTGCTTAATTGGGTCGAGGTTGACAACACACATCCCCATAACTATAATACGGCAATTGTGTTCTTTGGGGATTTGCCCCAGGGATAAATGGGAATGCTGGGAAAATGGAATACTGGAATGTATAGAACAATCCAGGGAAAGGATCTAATGTTATGGCAGAAGGTATCTTGGAGGTAGATGACGGAAATTTCGAAGCGGAGGTGCTGCAATCGGATATGCCGGTGCTGGTTGATTTTTGGGCGCCCTGGTGCGGTCCCTGCAAGGCCATTGGACCGTTGGTCGAAGATCTTGCAAATACATTCGGTGATAGGATCAAATTTGCAAAGTGTAACGTGGATAACAGCCCGGTGACGCCCGGAAAATTCGGAATTAAAGCCATACCGACCCTTATTTTCTTTAAAGAAGGCGACGTTGTCGAGCAAATCACTGGTATGGTTGCCAAATCAAAACTAGAAGACGCCGTAAACAAGCTGCTGTAAAAAAAACCTCTGGACAGGATTCGTTCCTGTGGACTACTTAAGCTTCCCCGATCTGCGGTTGGTTGCCGGTCATAGGCCTGCAGGGTCAAAACATGAAACGTTTCATTGTAATCGGGATCTTTCTATTGCTGGTCTGTTCCGGATGCAACGCACTTAAAAAGACCTGGAACGCCATCACCGGCAAAGAATTCAGCGGATCCGCCCAGCAATTAGCCTGGGATGGCATGGATGCCTACGAAGATGGCGATTATAAAGAAGCCATTGACCAATTCCAACAATTAAAAGATTGGTACCCTTTTTCCAAATATGCAATCTTGGCTGAATTAAAAATCGCCGATTCCCATTATCATTTAAAAAATTACGATGAGGCAGTTTTTTCATACGAAGAGTTTGAAAAGCTGCACCCGCGAAATGAGGCCATACCGTATGTTATCTATCAAATCGGGCGATGCTATTTCGATCAGATCGACACCATTGATCGGGACCAGACGCCCGCCCGTATGGCTTATGAAACATTCCAACGTTTGGACAAACAATTTCCCAATGACAAATATGCCCGCAGTGGAACCGAGCATATCACCACATGCGTGAGAAGCCTGGTAGGCAACGAATATTATATCGGTGTTTTTTACTACAAATCCAAACACTACAAAGCCGCCCTTCACCGTTTTATGACGGTGCTTTCCGATTACCCGGATGTGGGATACCACCAGAAGGCTCTGGAGTACATTGCCAGATGTGAGGCCGAGTTATCAACGGAGGCGGAGGTAAATTAACATAGGCCTGATCAAGTATTCAGCCCCTCCGAAATTTTCAGACCGAACGAATTATAGCGGTTGTTAAAAACGTTCCGTTATTCGAACGTTTTTTCTACAAACACTTGTACCACCCTTCCGTATTTCGGAACTTACTTTCGAAAAGTGGTATAAATTTTTATGAAATTTAAGGCCATACCTGCAAAAGCAGGTAATTTTTTTAAGTCGATCCAACGCAAAAAAAGTCTTTACACCCCCTTGGAATTGGTGTAGAAAGGCTCGTTTCAAGGCTCTATTTCTTATAAGGAGAACAGTTATGTCAAAGATATGCGAAATATGCGGTAAAAAACCCATGGTGGGTAGCAATGTGAGTCATGCTCACAATGTAACGAAACGTAGATTTAATCCAAATCTTCAACGTGTGCGGACGATTTCAAACGGAAGAGTCAAGAAAATGGCTGTCTGTACGAATTGCATCAAATCGGGAAATATTGTCAAGGCACCCTAATGCTTCGACTCTCAACTATGGTAGCGGTTTTAATTGTTTTAGATCAACGTATTTAATCGCTCAGCACTAAATCCATCCATTCCTAAATCGCTTACGAATTTACGAATCGATGGACTTAGCCCACCCTTTTGACATCCTGCACGCGTTTAACTTTTCTAACTGCCGACAAGATCTTGTCTAAATGGCCGATATCCTCAACTCCGATGGTAAAGAAACTGTCGACCATCTTATTATCGCGGATTTCAGAAGTGGCATTGAGGATGTTGGCACCGAATTTGCTGATATTGCTGACGACATCAGCCAGCAACCCCACCCGATCCTGTGAGATTATCCGGATATTCACCGGGTAGACCTCGCTGACCTCTTGACTCCATTCGACTTCGATCTGACGCTCCGGATTCATGCGCAGGGCATTGACGCAATTGGTCCGGTGCACCGTAACGCCATAGCCACGAGTGATATAACCCACAATCAGGTCGCCGGGAACCGGCTGGCAGCATTTTCCGAATTTTATCAGGATATCATCCACGCCTTTGACAAGCACGCCGGTTTTTAGTTTCTTTTTGCGGCCAACTCGCCCAATAAGTTTATTGAAAATTGACTCCTCGCTGTCTTCCGCATCACGTTTGGGAGCAATTTTCCGTACAACCTGCAGGGGGGTAATTTTCCCGTAGCCCACATTGGCTACCAAATCATCAACCGTTTTAAAACCAAATTCAGCGCTGACTTCCTCCATCTTATCGGATTTCGCCAGGGTATAAAAGTTAAACTTCTCCTTGCGGAAAGCCTTGTCAAGCATTTCCCGACCCAGGGTCATACTGCGCGATTTTTCCTGGGTCTTAATCCAGTGGCGAATTTTTGAGCGCGCCTTGACGGTTTTGACATATTTGAGCCAATCCTTGCTGGGGTGATGGTTCTTGGAGGTCGTGATTTCCATAATATCGCCGGTCTCCAATTTATAAGTCAGCGGAACCAGCTGACCGTTAACTTTGGCTCCGGTGCATTGATTTCCTAC
>Ga0265303_10002811_pt1 | contig 10842 bp, 15 predicted proteins | sample Helome_2_FD_192494 | JGI IMG/M metagenome (GOLD analysis project Ga0265303, IMG submission 192494) | Marine sediment microbial communities from subtidal zone of North Sea - Hel_20160317 (Illumina Assembly) | ecosystem: Environmental > Aquatic > Marine > Subtidal zone > Sediment ...
TAGTCAGCCTGCGCCGCCGTAAGCCACTGGGTAATCTGAGCGTTGGTCAGCCGAACGCCCTGCTCCATCAAGATGAACAAAGCCAAGACGGCTGACAGGTACCTAGGTTTATTTACAGCATTTTGGTACCCGGTAATAATTGCATCTAGCTGTGCCTTGTCTGTTCCAGACGTTTCAATGTTGAACTTGTTTTCAATCTGGGTTCTAGTAAATTGCCCGTCAGCCAAGCCAACCAGCGCTGCCCAGAACCCCAGAACCCCAATGGTGTCTAGGTCGTTGCGCTCTTCATCTGGGACGTTACGCCCAAGGCGTTCGAAAAAAGTAGCCATTAAGGTTTCCTTTCTTGCACAGGAACCGGAGCTTCCTTTAGTGCTTTTTCAATAACATCGTAATACATCAAATACTCGTTTGCAAAAGTTATAGAAGTCCTTCCTACCGGAATCTTTTTCTTAGTCTCAAAGTTTAGAGGGTAGCCCACGTTATTGTTTAGTATGCGGTGTATATACTCTCCTATGTTTGGAGATATGATTCCCAGGGTGTAGGTATCAAGCACAGAAGCCCCAATAGCTTTTAGGGCTATCGGGGCTACTAGGTCAAGGTCCACAACCACTTGCGAGCCTGGCAAATTAAACTTTGCCCAGAAAGGAAGTACTCCCACTTGAGAGTACGCCCTTTCCTTACCGGAAGGTCTGTCTTTCTTTCTCATGAGATTATGAAGACGCTAGCGTAAGTCTACAATCCGCAAGAGTAAGCGTTTGACCGTTTGTAACTGAATGAGGGCCACTTAAGTCAAAGTAAGCGTAGACTTCAGCCGTACCTCCCGAAGTGTCATTACACAATACCGCGTAAGAAGCACTGTTTATACCAGCCGCTGTCGCAGTCCAAACAATATCATCTAGTTCAATGTAGGCACTTCCCGCAGCCTCCGTCCAAGTATTAAACTCGGGACTCAGCCCTCTAGTAATGGGCTCTCCATCAGCAACGTATCCGCCATCCGTGTTAACTTCCGTAAGTGCTGAGAAAACTGTGGTGTTGGCATCAGGAGCCACTGCCGATGTCACTAGCCGAAGGTCAAAGGTGGTGGGGATAGTTTGCGCTGCAAAGTACCCACCAAGAACTTGGTAAAGTCCTTTATCTGTCCATCCACTTGCCATTTTACTTCTTCCTAATTTTAAGTTTGATGTAGTAGGTATCGCCTGCTATAGCAACCCCCACGCCTCCTACGCTGTCATAGGTTGACACTATGATGTCGCCATCTCCTACTACTCCAGGAGCAGAAGAAGGATGTAGCGGGGCGTCACTCCAATCGTGGTAAGAGTCTCCAGATAGGAAGGCTATGGGCTCAATACCCCCAGCCTCCGTCCACTCTAGGTGTACTGCCTCGAACCCACCGACGGTTCCCCACACTTCCTCAATAGCAAGGTATGTGGGGGGATTGACTCCGTCGGGTCCGAGAATCGCGGAACGGTCAACTTTGACCACCGCGTTTTCACCTGTAGCATCTGTGGCCTCACCAAACAGCGCGATAATAAGATGGCGTTTGCCATCAAGCAATGTTTTGGTTGTATAAGCCATTGTTTACCTCTTACGTGCCTGGCGTAACGCTTAGGGCGGTCAGGGTGCTGCCGTACACAAACGTGCTGGTTCCGTCCGACCAAAACTCCAAAAAGTCACCGACGTTCTCCACACCGTCCTCAAGAGTAATGGTATCCATATCGGCAATGTCCTGAACAGCACCTGCCTCTAGGACACAGCCCTGGAACGTAGCGGCAGTACCTGCAGTAAACACAAAGTCCGTGGTGTAGGCAGCGCCAATAGTAAACTTGCAGCTCCACCCCTTAGTAGGAACTGGTAGGGTAATACCCACTCCAGTGCCCCCATCAAGGATGTAGTGCTGTCCGTTGGACTCATCTGCTGTAAGAGTCTTAGCAGCAGCAATGCCTCCAACGTCTGTAGACAGACGCATAGAACCGGCACCTAGTTTGATTGGTCCACTAAAATGTACACCAACCGGATAATTCTTGACTGACATGATGTTATTCCTCCATCTCTGGGTCAACTTCTGCGTGTGGCAGAATCTATAATTAGGAAAAAGGGGCGTTGCCGCCCCTTCTCCATTAGACGCTATTAGCTAGCGCCGGAGCTTCCGTAAAGGGCGCGCGGGTCAGTCCAACCGACTGAATACCGCTCCGTTGCCTTGTACTTGGCGTTTTCCGTATCGAAGTCGTTGTCAAGAGCGAACTCCATCTTCCGACGCTGATACATCTTAAGGCCCTCAGTACCACCCGGATTGGTGCGCAAAAACCACGCATCCGTATCAGTGAGGTAATGATTGACCTTAATGCCCTGCGGGAACTTGCCCATCGCGTAGAGCGCGTTGATATCGTTGTCAGCGGTGCCGACACGGCTCGGAGTCTTCAGAATACGCTCTGCCTCGAACACGAGGTCCACAGGAACCACAAGGCTCTGCGGCATAGCACTAATCTTCAGACCACGGTCGTTGGTCCACTTACCAATATCAATACAAGCCTGCTCCAGAGCTGCCTCAGAGAGGTCAACATCCGTAGTCGGCTCGTTTGCCCAGGTCCCACCAGCGAAGTTCGGATGAAGTAGCGAGCAAAGCTCGACACCATCGCCACCCGTATAGCTGGAGTTGAACGCTCTGTTGTAGAGGTTCGCAACCACGGTCTCCTTCGTCTGACGAAGAGAGAAAGCAAGTCCCTTAGCCTTGCGCTTACCCGCCATCGAGTAGAGGTCATCCTCCACCATCTCACGAGTAATCACGAAGCCAAGTGCGTACACGGCATGGATGTATCGAGTGATAAACGCCTGACGCTCAGTGTCGTAACTGATGGCGTTTCCTTCACTCTTAATCGGTGCGAGCCCGAAGCTCGTTACCCCAACATCCTCCTCATAAGCCCGACGCGAAGTCGTCACGTCTACAAGGCAGGGTACTCAACCTTGTGCTCGTCGTATGCCTGCCCGTACCACGCCGATACGCCGGGATAAAGGGCTTTGGCAAAGTTACCAGTTGTAATAGCCATTACTCTTACGCTCCCTTGTGGACAGTGTCGAAGAACTTAACCCAATACCGCCCATAAATGAGCGTCGGGTCGTTATCGACTAGTTGTGGAACTTCAACAACGATGCAATCGGTGTTGGTAGCCGTAGTACCATTAAGCGAAAATCCGGACATACCGGTCGTCTCACTGCCACCTGCATCCACGAAATCAATCCCTTCGCCGGGGACAAGAGTGTCCGCAGCATCAGTCTCAATCTCAAAGATAACGTCGTCTGCCGGAAGGTAATAGCAATAGGTATCTGCAGCGACGTCTACGCTGTCGTCGTAAAAGTTGGGTCCGTCAGGACTAGCCGGGTCACCGTAGGCACCACCAACAACATCTGTCATGCTGTTAGCTTTACCAAACCCTACCGCCACTCCGAGGATAACCCCGTTAGTAGCAGCCGGAGCCGCGAGGCCACTAGAAAGAATAATGGGGTCACCAATAAAGATGTCGCCCCCACCATCAGCACAGCCTACACGCCGAACAAGACTAGATACCGGAGCCCCCGAGAAAGATTTTACGGCTCGAAAGCCGTTAACTCTACTCGTGTTAGCCATAGTAAAAACTCCTAAATGTAGAAATAATAAAAGCCCCGGTCATCAGGTCAAATCACTTAAATCAGAGTGTTTCTGATTCGTTTAACGAGACTTTTCCGTATTGCCGGGAAGGGTCGTCGTCTTGGGGGTCGATACGAGGGTTGAGAATCTGAGCCTCAGTTTCATCAATTTCAGCGTGGAACGCTGCCGTATCTTCGTCCCGAAATGCTTTTGGTTGCTTCAAGAGAAACAAAGTCTCTCCCTTATATGCCATCCGCACCACTCCTCGTTCGTTACTACTGCGGTCAATTTTGTCTTCCCCAACAGTAATTTCATCTGCGTTAACGGGCTCGTAGCCTGCACGCCTGTATTCGAGGATTCTGCTACCACTTTCTCCGGTATCTTTCACCCAGCGATAATGGAAGTTCGGGTCTTTCCCAAAGACAGTAAGTAGTTCTCTATGTCTGCCAATAGGTACACGCGCAGGCTTCTTAGCCTCCGAAGTGACCTTTTCGGTAGTCTTTCTGGGGGTACGAGACTTGTCTTGAATAGTCATCTATTAATCTCCGTATAGCTGTTTGGCGTAATCTTCGATGGAGTCCATTGCACCCTCTTGTACGAATACTTGAGCGAATGCACGTTCCTCATCTGTAAGGCGACTTGCGTAGCCTCCTCCTCTCTTCCGGCCTCCACCACGGTTGGGCGACGGCTCCATACCCATCCCTTTGGATGAGGGAGTTGGCTTTCCCGTGTCTTCGTCTGCGAACATGGCGGTTACGGTCTCTGAAACTTCATTAAGAACATCCTCAAAGGACTTGCCTTCTTTTGGAATAGTCTTAGCAACAAACTCTGCGTAGTTATATGCAGCGGGGTTGTTAACATACCAAGGATTGTCTTTGACCCAATTATTGAACGTTTCTACGTTTTCTGGGTCTGCGCTACCATTCGTTGGTTCTGCTGGCTTAGTCTCTCCTTTGCCTGCATCAACATCAACGTTTAGCTCTGCTTCACTTGTCTTCAGCGTCTCCAAGTCTTCGTCTACAGATGCTACTGTATCAAAGTCTTTCTCGGACTCAGCCTCTGCACGAATGCGTCGCAGTTCCGCTCGGTCCTCGGCAATGCGCTTTAGAGCAAGCTTTTTATTTTGCTCCCCCAAAGCACGAAGTGCGTTTCCTAGCTGGTCAACTCGTCCCTCATATTCTGAAGTCTGGGAACGTAGCTGCTTAAGCTCTTTTGTTTGCGCACTAATGCGCCCCATCAATTCTCCACGCAGGTTAAATTCCCTGTGGTCAACCCATTCATCAGCACTTTTCCCTTGCTCTACCCACTCCTCCTTCGGCACCCATCCTGCGGATGCGGCCTTTTCAAGGGCGGGGTCTTTGGCGTTCTGTTCGCTCATCTTTATGCTCCTACTTTTGCGCTAAGCTTTGCGACTGCTGGGGGTGGCCTAATTACTAAAGGCGGCGGCGTCTCAGCCTTAGCCTCTTTAGTTAGGATAACGGCGACAATGTCGTCGTCATTTAGGAGGGTGTACTCTTCCTCGTCATCCGGGTCCGTAACATAGAATCCGGCGTATAGTGAAAAAATAACTTTATCTCCTACCTTTGCCCACGGTTCTCCGTCGTAGTTGTTACTAAAAGCTTTCCAAGCCTTGGGGCCAACGTCTATTACAACCCCAGTATTTAGCTTATGCTTTTGTAGCTTATCGTCCTGAACTAGGACAATTCCCGACGCAGTCTCTTTCTCTACCTCATCTTTCTTTACCAACACACGGTATCCCGCTGCTTTAATCACTTAAGCCTCCTATGGCTAAAAGATTATCATGTATTTCCAGCAGAGCTTCACATTTCCCTATAGCTGCGCTGTTAGCTTGAACCGTCTCTCCCTGAGATGGTCCGGTGAATCCACCATTTGCCCACACTGCTTTGGTTTTTTCTAAGGAGGCAAACAAGCTAAGTTCTAGAGCTTGTGTTGCAGGATGGACTTGCCAATCCTTTTTCATTTCCTGTGTTAAGCTTTGTAGGGCGGCTTCTAGTTTACGTTCAAGGCTATCGAGATGCCTTTGTTGCATTGTTATTCCTCGTACTAGCGGCCATTGCTGCCTTGGCTAAATCAGCTACTTGGCCTTTCTCTGTAATATCTTGGTCACGTCTCTTGAGGTACGCATCTGCTGCGTCCTTAGCTGAAGTAAGCTTAGTGCCTTCCTCGACACTTTTTGCTTTGGCTTCGTTTACCCTACCCTGCATGATGTCCTTAAACACCTTGCTTTGGGACTCAGGCATCTTAGCCTGAAGCTTAGCGTACTCAAGTTCATATTTAGCTTGCATATCTGCTGCCTCAAGTCTTTCCTCAAACGAAGGCTGCTTCTCTGGGACCTGCATGAGAGCCTCTATGTTCTCGTGGTCTTGAGCTTCCAGCACCCGCTTAAGTGCTTCTTGTACGTTTATGGGAAGGCCGGATACGGCCATTTGGAGAAGAGCCTCGGCTTTAGCGAGCCGTGCCTGAGTTGACACCATATCTGGGTCAGAAACGGGCACCAAAGCCAGGTCTTCTGGGTTGAAATCTTTGTTGATGTCTTGTGGCTGGTCAAAATAGTTCTGATACACTTCCTGCTCATACATGGAGCAGAGCCCCATAAGCTGGATGTATTCAAGAGACATAGCGCGGTACACGCGCTTATAGATGCCCACAAACACCTGCATTCCCTGTTCGAGAACTGCTTGGGTCGTAGAGTACGGCTGATTCTGACCGGGGTTTTCCCCCATCATAATATCGGCCACACTACCAATCTGCTTACCGCTGTCTACTAGCAGACCCAGCAACTGGAACAGAACATTGCTTGGTTCTTTGACGGGCAACGGAAAAATGCTTTTGCGTAAGTCATCCCCCGTTGCAGAAATAGTTTTCCATTCACCCGGAGCAAACCGTTGACTGCCGGATTTCTGTAGTCTACCACCACGCCCTAAGAAGCCGGAGGGCAGTACTGCCAGTGAGCCAGAGTCAACAAGCTGATTAATCAAAGTGTTGACGGCCATGTTGGTGGGACCCACTAAGGTTCCCAATCCAACGCCGTACAATTTGCTGTCAACTGCGGGAAGGAAGATGTACCTCACAAAATACTCGTGGGGCGTGATTTTTACGATGTCGCCACTGTTGTCGCCGTAAATCACGTCTTCTGGCCCATAGCGGGGAGCAAGACGCAGCATGACGTTATTCTCGGTATCTAGAGTGACTATGTACGGCTCTTCATAGCCGTCATCATCTAGGTCGAGCCAACAGTGGCTTTCGTGCAGACAGCGCTCTTCTATAGCTCTGGGAGGGTCGTCCCCTTCACTAGTAGGCTTAGTAAGCTTTACATCAAGGAAAAACCCACCACGCTGCATCTCCACAACTTCGTTGTGAAATTTGGTCATAACGTGGGTGCGTCGTGCCCGGTTGAAGTCCGTGGCGCTGTAGTTCAGGATAAGCTCGTGCGGGAGCACTAGCTCAGATTTGTTCTTGTCGGTAGAGATTGAGCGGTAGATTTTCTTGTAGGCGAGCCCTACTATAGGAAGAATCATAAGCAGACGGTCTAGTTCGTCTTCCCAGTCCTCCATGCGGTCCAGGAGGTTGTATCCCATGAAATCTTCAATACGCTTGCCTCGGGCCTCTTTTTGCCCATCGGGGTCTGGACCCAGGCGCTTAGCTTTCAAAGGCTTGCGGCCCTTTAGTAGAGCCTGCTGTGCTCGGCTGTGGAACTGCATGGACGCAGTAGTCAACAGCGGAAACTTAATATTGGAGGCCCCTGACCAAGGAAAAGACTTGTTGTCCCGCACCTGCATTGCTAAATCAACCCAGTCTTGAGAGGCTTTTAGCCAATCAGAACGACTTCCGTCGTCTTGCTCAATATCTGTTTTAAGCTCAGCAGCAATCCTACCGCGTTGCTCTTCTGTGAGAAGATTCGCCCAGTTGGACTCTTCGAAGGTCTTGTTGGTAATTTTTAGCATTTAATAACCCGTGTATGCGTTACGACCATCTTCAGCAACCATGGTGCGTTCCCACTCTTCGTCATATGACATGTCATCAATTTCGCTCCAAGAGGGAGTTTCTTGCATCTTGTCAAGAACCTTACCAATCCACGCCAAGGCGTCAACTTGGTCCTTGTGTCGTGTACGAGGAAAACTCATCATTTCCTGTTGCAACTCAGGAAACCAATCAGCTTCCATGTCGTACTGAATCTGACGGGCACGGTGGCGATACTGAATCGGGCGTGCGCGTTTGGTTTTGTCTTGGGTGTGCGGGAGTTCTTCTTGGATTCGAATGAAGGGACGATTGGCCTTAAGCATCTCAGTGTTGAGTACTGGGCCGATAGAAGAGGCAATGTTTTCTTTTTCTACTACAAACAGTTCTGGAGACCATGTTCGCTGAGTAGCAAACATTTCTTCAATGATATCCATAGTGTCTCCGCGAAAGCGTCGAACATCTCTAACCCGTAAAATCCCACCGGGAGTAAGACCACAAACAACAATAACAGTAAAAGCCCGAGAGTCTTTCTCCGAGATAGCCATATCGATTGATGCGTAGAACTCTTCTGGCTCTGCTCCGGACTTTTGGTCATTAGCTACCTTTGCGTATTCGGGGATGGGGACGAAATCTGCCTTCTTAAAGAAGGCTAGAGATTCATCAATAGGGTTGTTTAGATATTCTTGGCCGTACCCTTCGGGAAAGCCTTGTTCTTCGTATGTGCGCTTAATTCGCTTAAGGCGCTCTTCACTGTACTGTTCTTTCCAGAGCATCTCCGAATAGTCGTTCATCGAAGGGTGCGCTCTAAACTTAACGCTTTTCCAGGTTCTCTCCGTATCAAGGCTGTATATTTTCAGCCCTTCTTCAACAGTGTTTTTATCCAACTCATTTGGCATCAGCCGTTCAAGGAAGCTGTCCAAATGGAGGATGGTGCCGACTATTCGCACCAAGCAGTTTTTAGAACCTGAAGGGAGTAGAGCTTTGAAGACCCACTCCCGGAATTTGTTTCGACGCTCGTCACTGAGGACCAGCTCGTCGTTCTCTAGGTCATCTCCTATGATGAGGTTAGGGCGCTTGTTGCGCCACTTCATTCCTCGTAGTTTTTGACCAGAGCCTGCGGCTAGAACGCGGAACTCTGTTCCGTCCGTCCATTGGCCTATGATTTCTCTTTCTGCTTCCTTAATCCAACATTTAAAATTAAAGGTTTGACGCAAATCGTCGTTTTCTTCAAACTCTCGTTTAATGTCCTGGACAAAGTTAACCGCCTGGGCTTCGGTGTCCGAAACAATAAGGACGTGGTCTCGTTCACGAAAGCAAAGGCAAGCAATCGTATATGTGTGTGTAATCGCCGTTGACTTGGCGTGTCCACGAGGAGCCGCAATCGCTACTTGTGGTTCCGGGCTGGTAACTAGATTCCAAAGAGTAATATGGAACTGGGGGGTGCTTACCGGTGCGTCGAACCGAGGAACAAGGAACATCGTCGAGAATCCATGAATCTGGTTCGCTGTTAGACTCATGAGCGCTTAGGCTGTCTTTTTCGATTGTACTTCCTTGACACGACTCTGGTTTTCTTGTTGTTAAGAGCGCCTTTGCGCTTGGCCCCAACGTGATGGACCTCCTTCCCGTCTCCTTTCTTTACTCGTCCTTCTCGTTCTGCTTTCCTGCGAGCCCTGTTGCGAGCTGCTCTGCGCTTTCTTTGTTCAGCAGTACCGTGGTAGTCGTCGTATTCCTTGCGGTAATTACGCTTCTTCCTTTTCTTCTTAGTAGCCACTATCGGTTTTCCTGTTCAGACAAAGTTAAAGAAACGTCATTTAAATACTTCACGTTAGCTTTTCCTGCTTGAAAGAACCTTTCGTACTCGTTAGTGGGAATACCAGAAGCTTTTAGAATCTGACGAGCAATCTTTTTTGTTTTAGCCTCTTCCCCTGGTTCTCCGTGTTCTAGGTCGAACATCCTCATCAGGAACTCTTCGGGGTTTATCAGACGTCGCAAACGCCCCATGGCAATGGGAGCGTATCCTGCTTGGTCTATTTTAGTTAGCGCGTGATGCCGCGCTTCGTGTCGTACAGTATTTCGCTGATTGTGTTTGACTTGTCTGTGGGGGGCGTATGGTCTCTCTTCTCCGGGGGCTTCGTTAATGAAGATGTCCCCTGGTTTGACCTTTCCTCCACGAGTCGCACGCTTGCGTGCTATTTTGTAATATGGATTGTTGGGGTTATCTATTTGCCACTGGTCGCGGGCATATAGGCCCTCAAACTCTTTAACGCCAGAAACCCCACGCACCTGTTCGACCATATCCCGCAGCCCGTAGGCAGCAGTTGGGTCAACTCCAGTTCGCTTGGGGTCGTTAGAGCTTATAGTGCTTGCGTCAGCCAAATACTCGTTGTCTGCAATTTGATTGAGTCTTTGACGAGCAAGCTTGTATCTTTCATATTCGCCAAGTTCTTTCATAGCCCGTGGTACCTTAGACAACTAAAAGTAGAAAAAGTTCCCTAAATAGTTCAAATACCTTAGTTTTTCTTCAATTGCACCACTTTTTCGTCATTATTTACCACTTCTTGGTCTCTCACAAACTCTTCTGCCCTCTTCTTAATCTCATCCAAACGAGTATCCATGCTCTTGTTCTCGGAACGACTTGTGACGTCTCCTCGAATAAGCTGGCGCTTGTCAAACAGAATTTGAACAATCTTTGTGAGTTCTGCCACACCAATGGGCACCTTAGCGGTCTTCCCGTTCCGGAAGATAATATTTCCCGTGTCCAGGCGCTGAGCAAGCTGGTTGAGGGCTTCGTTCAGAATGGAGGTCAGTTTATCTTCTAGTTTCTCGGAGATAATCTCTCGGGCCAACAGCACACATTCGTTCCACCAGTCCGTCTTCGACCACTGTTTTACGAGGTTGTAGTTGATACCGGAAATCTGCCCTGCCTTCTTCAAAGACCCCGTAAGCGTGTATCCGAGGACCGTGGCAACAGCTTCTTCTCGCGTGTAGTTTTTGAACACCACTCTGTTAAACGCTTGAATTGCAAGAAAACGGTCAAGCAGAGTAAGCTCGTGCGCCTCAGATAGCTGGTACGCAGAGGCCGTGTGGCGTGGGCGACCTAGAGTCTCTTTTGTGTCATTTTTCATAGGATTTCTACTTTTCCTGTATTATCCACGCGGACGGCGTGCTCAAGTAGCGCGTAAAGGGGCTTTGGGTGGGGCTCAGTACTCCCAACTGGCACCCACAGAATTTCTACTATT
>Ga0265303_10002812_pt1 | contig 10840 bp, 7 predicted proteins | sample Helome_2_FD_192494 | JGI IMG/M metagenome (GOLD analysis project Ga0265303, IMG submission 192494) | Marine sediment microbial communities from subtidal zone of North Sea - Hel_20160317 (Illumina Assembly) | ecosystem: Environmental > Aquatic > Marine > Subtidal zone > Sediment ...
CTGCAGAAAGCTCATGCCCAACAAGGCCTCCCTGCCCAGGCCCGGTGTAATGGTAGCGCGCACGTTCTCCAGCGAGATTGCTCCCAGGCTCACCACCTTCAGCCGCGTTCTCCAGCCAACAGCAGGACCTGCTGCTGTCATTACCGTAATCTGTGGGCCAAACTGCAAGCCGATTTCGCGCGCTGTTTTTTCAGATATGGCCACATCGGTTGCCCCGGTATCGACCAGGAACAATATGGCGTGGCCATTGATCCCGCCTTCGGCAATGAAATGTCCGGAGCGGTCCCTTGCCAACGTAACCATTGCGCGCCCGTTTTCATTCTGACTCTGAATGATGCCACCGCCACGCAGGGTCAGTGCGTGGTAAAAAGCAGTCAGGCCAATCATCAAACCGATGATGGCGAGCCAGGTAAATGTCCTGCCTACAGCGTTAATCGCCTTAAATCTTCCAGGCGGCTGGCAAGGAAACGCGTGAATCGCGCTGCAACCGCACCATCGATTACCCGGTGATCATAAGACAGCGAAAGCGGCAGCATCAGGCGCGGCCTGAACTCATTGCCATCCCAGACGGGCATCATCCGCGACCGTGACACCCCCAGGATGGCGACTTCCGGCGCATTGATAATCGGCGTAAAACCGGTCCCGCCTATTCCACCCAGGCTGGATATGGAAATGCAACCTCCCTGGATGTCCGTGGGTTTCAATTTCTTTTCCCGTGCCCGGCCACTGATTTCAGCCAGTTCCGCACCCAGTTCCATGATTCCCTTGCGGTCACATTCCATGATGACCGGAACGACCAGGCCTTCGGGCGTATCCACGGCGATTCCGACGTTGAAATATTTCTTCAGAATCAGCGTTTCCCCATCGCTATCCAGGGATGCGTTAAATTGCGGAAATTTCTTCAGCGAAGCGACCATTGCCTTGATCAGAAAGACCAGCGGCGTAAGTTTGAAACCCTGGGCAACCGCTTCCTCCGTATTGGCCAGCCGGAACGCCTCCATGTCAGTGATGTCCGCCTCATCGTTCTGCGTCACGTGGGGGATACCCACCCAATTGCGATGCAGGTGTCCGGCTGAGATTTTCTGAATTCGCGTTAGCGGCTGTTTTTCAATTTCACCATAGCGGCTGAAGTCGAAGTCGGGGAGCGCCGGGAAGTCGAGGTTCAGCCCGCCAATTCCTGCCGCTGCCGGAGTGGCTGATTCGGTCATGACCGATTTGATAAATCCTGCGACATCTTCCCTGGTTATCCGGCCTTTGCTGCCGCTACCGCTTACCCGGCCCAGGTCAACCCCGAGTTCCCGGGAAAATTTCCGGATCGCCGGACTGGCATAAGGAACTTTAGCCGGATCAACTGCTTCCAGACCCTTTACCCTTGGCCTTGTTTCTTCGGCCCCTGTTGCAACAGGCGTTGGTTCCGGTTGCTTCTCAGGCTCAGGCTCAGGCTCAGGCTCAGGCTCAGGCTCGGATTCGGATGCGGGCGCCGACTCAGATTCTGCAGCAGAAGACTCAGCTGCAGGCCCGGGTTCCGCGGGCGACGCATCGCCCTGTGCCGTTATTTCGAGAATGGCGACCACATCGCCTTCTGAAACCAGATCGTCCAGCTGCAGCTTCAATTCCTTGATCGTACCCGCCTGCGGCGATGGCACTTCCATGGTGGCCTTGTCGCTTTCGAGTGTTACCAGCCCGTCCTCGGCACTGACCTGGTCGCCTTCACTGACCAGGACCTCGATGACCGGTATACCGGAAAAATCTCCGATATCAGGCACTTTGATTTCAATGGTATTACTCACATTTCACTCCGGCCGGCAATGCAGGCTTCACACCAGCACCGGGTTAACTTTATCCGGGTCGATACCAAGACTGGCCCTGGCCTCCAACAGCTCACTCATACTGATCAATTCACGCCGGTAAAGTGAGTACAAGGCCGCATAAGCGATGTTGTAGCGATCCACTTCAAAAAAGCTGCGCAACTGTTCGCGTGTATCCGACCTGCCGAAGCCATCGGTGCCCAGCACCACGTAGTCCTGGCCTGGCAAAAAGGCCCTGACCTGGTCTGCGAACGCGCGGACATAATCAGAAGCGGCAATGATTGGACCCGCGCGTTCGCGCAGGCAGTCCGTGACCCGGGGAATCCTGGGTTCTTTTTCAGGGTTCAAACGATTCCAGCGGGCACACTCCACCCCGTTTCGGCGCAACTCGGTAAAGCTGGTCGCACTCCAGATATCCGCGACAACGCCAAAATCCTGCTCGAGAATGTTGGCTGCTGCAATCGCCTCGCGCAAAATCGCACCGGAGCCGAGCAACTGGACTTTCTTGGGGCCTTCCGGGCCTTCCTGAAACAGGTACAGGCCTTCACGGATACCCTGTTCCGCTCCTTCAGGCATATCCGGGTGCGTGTAATTTTCGTTTTCCACCGTGATGTAGTAGTAAATATCTTCGCCATCCTGGTACATGCGACGCATGCCATCCTGGATGATAACCGCCAATTCATAGGCAAACGTGGGGTCGTAGGAAACACAGTTAGGCACCATGGCAGAGATCATGTGGCTGTTGCCGTCTTCATGCTGCAGGCCTTCCCCGTTCAAAGTGGTTCTGCCTGCCGTACCACCAATCAAAAATCCCCTGGCCCGCATGTCGCCAGCCGCCCACGCCAGGTCACCCACGCGCTGAAAACCAAACATGGAGTAAAAGATGAAGAACGGAATCATTGAAATGCCGGTGGCAGAATAACTGGTCGCCGCTGCGATCCACGATGACATGGCGCCTGCCTCGGTAATGCCTTCCTGCAGAATCTGGCCTTTCTGATCTTCCTTGTAGAACATCAATTGATCAGAATCGACCGGGGTATACAGCTGTCCGACTGAGGAGTAAATGCCGAGTTGGCGGAACATGCCTTCCATACCAAACGTACGTGCCTCGTCAGCAACGATAGGCACAATCCGCTCGGAGATTCGTTTATCCCGCAGCAGTATGGAAAGCGCACGGACAAACGCCATGGTGGTGCTGATTTCGCGGTCACCTGATGACTTCAGCAGCGATTCAAACAGCTCCAGGGCCGGCGCCTCGATCGAACCGTCCTGGCGGCGGCGCTGGGGAATGAAACCGCCCAGTTGTTTGCGGCGCTCCAGCAGGTACTTCACTTCCTCGCTGTCTTCGCCCGGGTGGTAATAAGGTATGTTTTCCAGGTCTTCGTCCGCAATAGGCACACCGAACCTGTCGCGGAATTGGCGCACGGATTCGATGTCCATTTTCTTTTGCTGATGGGTGATATTCTGTGCCTCACCTGCACCGCCCATACCATAACCCTTGACTGTCTTGGCCAAAATCACGGTAGGTTGTGCCGGTGAAGCCACTGCAGAACTGTAGGCGGCAAAAAGCTTGTGGGGATCGTGCCCGCCGCGATTCAGGCGCCAGATGTCATCATCAGTCATGGTCGCCACCATCTCGCGTAACTCGGGGTATTTCCCGAAGAAATGCTCACGTGTATAAGCGCCACCCTTGGCCTTGTAGTTCTGGTATTCGCCGTCAACGGCTTCTTCCATGCGCTGACGCAGCAAGCCGTCTTTGTCCTTGGCAAACAGTTTGTCCCAGTACGATCCCCAGATGACCTTGATCACCCGCCAGCTTGCGCCGCGGAACACACCCTCCAGTTCCTGGATAATCTTGCCATTGCCACGAACCGGGCCGTCAAGACGCTGCAAATTACAGTTGATTACAAAAATCAGGTTATTCAGATTTTCGCGGCCGGCGAGTGAAATTGCACCCAGTGATTCCGGCTCATCCGTTTCTCCATCGCCCATGAAGCACCAGACTTTTCGATCGGATGTGTCTGCAATTCCACGGTCGTGCAGGTATTTGAGAAACCGCGCCTGGTAAATCGCCATGATGGGACCCAGGCCCATCGATACGGTTGGCAGTTGCCAATAGTCCGGCATCAGCCAGGGATGCGGATAGGAACTCAGGCCTTCTCCGTCTGCCTCCTGCCTGAAACGGTCAAGCTGCTCTTCAGTGATGCGTCCTTCAAGGTAAGAGCGCGCATAGATGCCCGGTGACGAGTGCCCCTGGATATAAACCAGGTCACCGCCGCCGGGGTGGTCCGGACCCCTGAAAAAATGATTGAAACCCACATCGTAAAGGCTCGCAGCTGATGCGAAGCTGGCGATGTGTCCGCCCAGTTCACCGCCCCGCTTGCTGGCGCGCAGTACCGTTGCCATCGCGTTCCAGCGAATGATGGAACGAATCCGGTATTCCAGTTCAATGTTTCCGGGGTGTTTTTTTCCCAGCTGGACAGGAATGGTGTTGATGTAGGCTGTCGTCGCCTTGTACGGAAGGTATCCTCCCGAACGGCGGGTGTAGCTTACCAGGCGTTCAATCAGGTAATGGGCCCGTTCGGGGCCTTCGCGCTCGATGACCGCCTGTAGCGATTCCAGCCATTCCGTCGTTTCCAGTTTGTCTGAATCGCTCAGTGTTTTGTCTGTATTCTGTTCCATTGTTATTCCTCAGACCCCGTAACGGGCGCGGCCGTCAGCATCCAGTTTGATAAACCTGAAGGTGTTGGTTCCACCGGATTTGCACATCTGGTCACCCATGGTCACGATAATGCGATCGTCCTCTTTTACTGCGCCGTGGGCCAGCAGCGTTCGCAGCGACTCACCAATCACATGTTCAGCATCATCACCGGTGGCAGTCTGCCTGACGGGAAAAACATCCCTGAATATAGCCATTTTCCGCCGGCTCGCCGAATTGGTGGAAAACGCATAAATCGGTACAGATGACTGCACCCGTGAAAGCCATTGCGCGGTTGATCCGGACTCGGTTAAAGCCACGATCGCCTGCACCGAAACATTGGTTGCCATGAACATCGCAGCCATGGCAATGGCCTGGTCGATTCGCTCATAGCGTACGTTAAGTTGAGTGATGTCTCCCTCTGCCTCGAAGTGGCGCTCGGCACCCAGACAGATCCGGTTCATGGCCTCGATCACCTTCACCGGGTGTTTACCCACCGCCGTTTCTTCCGAAAGCATCACCGCATCCGTGCCATCAAGAACGGCATTGGCGACATCCAGCACCTCTGCCCGTGACGGAATGGGGTTTTCCACCATCGACTGCATCATCTGTGTTGCGGTCGCTACAATCCGATTGTGCTTGATAGCCTTGCGGATGATCCGTTTCTGTATACCAGGGAGTTCTTCATCTCCAATTTCGACGCCCAGATCACCGCGGGCCACCATGATGACGTCGGCTGTGTCACAGATTTCCTCGAGGTTATCAATCGCCTCTATGCGCTCGATCTTGGCTATCAGTGATGCATCACTGCCTGCCTTTCGTAACAGTCCCCTGGCCCGGTCAACATCATCAGCACAACTGACGAAAGACACCGCGACGTAATCAGCGCCCATTTCTGCCGCCAATTCAATATGGGGTAAGTCATGTTCCGCAAGCCCTGAAATTGACAGTCCACCGCCCTGTAAATTCAAGCCCTTTCTGTTTTTCAGAATTCCGCCGTTTTCAACCAGGCAGTGAACGCGCCCACTGTCGAGTGACTGGACCTGCATCGAGATCAGCCCATCATCCAGCAACAGCGTGTCACCCGGATTGACATCGTCGGGCAGGCCCTGGTAGCTGACACCGACTCTGCGATGATCTCCCGGTGTCAAAGGGTCGCTGGCGTCCAGCGTGAAGTGATCCCCACTCGCTAATTTGACTTCGCCGCCGACAAAGTTTTCAACACGAATTTTCGGTCCCTGCAAATCGACCAGCAGCGAAACTTGCCAGTGCAACTTTTTGGCGGTCTCCCGAACAAGCTCGGCGCGGCGTTTTTGCTCTTCTGTAGTGCCATGCGACATATTCAACCGGAACATGTCGACTCCTGCCCTGATCAGGCCTTCCATTACAGCCGGATCGTCGGTACCCGGACCCAGGGTTGCAATGATCTTGGTGCGGCGTCTGTGGCTAGCTGCTTTTTTGATATCTGAATTCATCGCGGCGATTATAAAGGTAATTGATGACAGAATTGATATCAATTTCACCCTGCGGGGGCGAATGACAGATGTTCAGGCCGGCGGTTCCGGCCCGCGGACGAGCAGGAATATCTGCTATGAACCCGGAATTACTGCCCGGCTTTGTGGGGATACTGTTTGAAAACTTCGTTGACCGAAGTGTAAACGGCGTCGCGAAGTTTTTGTGCCACTTTGTCATTTACATCAACCACGGCCACACCCTGCCAGCTGACCCGTTGCTTGCGGTAATCCACCAGGTCGATGAAGACTGACGCTTCGGTAGTCCTGGTCGCACGCGAACCAACACCCACGCCCACCCCAACCGATGAGCCATAGTAAGCGCCGCCCGGACGATTGTAGTAAGCGCCACTCATATAGGGTGACGTGTACGTCCGCATGCTGATTTTATCATCGGTGCGGATGGTTACATTAACGATCAAATCGGCATTATCCGCCTTGCGGTAACCCCGTTGGGACAATTCACGGGTTATGGCTTCGCGGAACAGCTCACCGAATATAGGCGAGTTGTAACCGCCCTCGATCCCCATCGGGTCAAAGAAATTGAACGTTCGATATTGACTGAAGTCGGCAGATGGATCCGCATCACTGCGGACTTTGAGCCCGGTTGTACACGCTGCGGTCAGCAGGGCGAGCAAAGCAAATGACACGCCCGCCAGAATTTTCAGGCGCCTGGCGCGCCATTGAGCCGGCTGCTTCATGCTGATTACTGGGAGCCCGAAGCTGCGGGAACCGGGAATGCAGTGAAGACTTTATCAACCGTGGAGTAGACGGTCTCACGCAATTGCGCCTGCATCTTGTCGGTAACGGTAAAGGTTGCTACTCCCTGCCAGACCATCTTGTGCTCCCTGGTGTCGACCAGATCGATATAGACATTGGCCTCGGTATACTGGTGCACAGTTGTTCGGGTGGTTCCGCCACCATATCCCCAGGGGCTGCCATAGCCACCATAACCGCCATAACCCATACCACCGTAGTAACCACCATGCAGATACGGATCCTGGTAGGTATTCACCCTGACTTTGTCCTCGGCGCCGATGGATACATTAATCTGCAGCTGGGGAGTATCGGACTTGCTGAACCCGCGCGAATTCATCTGCGAACCGATGGCGTCACGAAAATGCTGCCCGAGCAGATTCGAGTAGTCATCACCCTCAATTCCCATTTGTGTGAAAAAATCATAGGTCTTGAACTGGCTCAGGTTGACGCCAGGATCAGAGTCGGTACGGACTTGTACGCTGGGCGCACAGCCCGCAACCAGTATCGACAGGACAGCGACGGTAAAAATGGACTGAAAAGACGGCCGGTTCAATTTAAATCTCATGGAACACTCCAGGCAAGTTAGACAGCTATCCTACCAGCCGTCTCAAGTACTGGCTACAGCCTCAAGTGCTGCAACGGCGGGAAGGGTCTTACCCTCGACAAATTCCAGGAAGGCGCCGCCTCCGGTCGAGATATAACTGATACCGTCTCTGACCCGGAACTGATCGATCGCCGCCAGGGTATCGCCCCCTCCGGCAATGCTGTATGCGTCAGAGCGTTCAATGGCTTCAGCCAAAGCTCTCGTGCCTGTCGTAAAATTCCGGAACTCGAAAACACCGACCGGACCGTTCCAGATGATCGTGCCGGCGCCGGCAATGATTTCCGAATACTCCACGGCGGTCAGCGGGCCGATATCAAGGATCATTTCATCGTCAGCTACTTCATCGACTTTTCTGACCACCGCTTCGGCGTCGTCAGAAAACGATTTGGCGACCAGTACATCCTTGGGAATCGGGATGGCGCCGCCGCCCGCATGAGCTTTCTGAATCAGTTGCTGCGCTTCGTGAATCAGGTCAGGCTCATAAAGCGATTGACCCACATTGTGGCCGGAAGCGGCAATGAACGTATTGGCAATACCACCACCGACGATTAATTCATCCACTTTGTCGAGCAAGGTATCAAGCACACTCAGCTTGGTGGAAACTTTGGAGCCACCGACAATGGCCAGCATCGGGCGGGCCGGGTCGTGCAGACCCTTTTCCAATGCATCCAGTTCACGGGCAAGCAGCGGTCCTGCGCAGGCCAGCGGTGCATAGCGGGTAATGCCTTCTGTAGAGGCCTGCGCCCGGTGGGATGTACCAAAAGCATCCATCACGAACACATCGCACAAGGCCGCCATCGAGCGGGCCAGGGCTTCGTCGTTGTTCTTCTCACCGACGTTGAACCGTACATTTTCACAAAGCACGACTTCTCCCGGCATGATGTCCACCCCGCCAAGCCAGTCATCCTCCAACCGGACCTCCCGGTCCAGCAGTTCTGCCAGCCGGTCAGCCACCGGCCGTAGTGAAAACTTCGGATCTGGTTCGCCTTCAACAGGCCGCCCCAGGTGTGACAATAGCAACACTGCTGCGCCCTTCTCCAGGGCAGTTCGAATGGTCGGCAGGGCGGCCCGAATCCGGGCGTCCGAGCTGACCCTGCCATCGCTGACAGGGACATTCAGGTCTTCCCGGATCAGGACACGCTTGCCGTCCAGATCCAGGTTTTCCATGCGTAAATAGCTCATAAATCCTCAGGCATTCATCAAAGCAATCGTGGTGTCCAGCATACGGTTGCTGAACCCCCACTCGTTGTCGTACCAGCTAAGCACTTTGACGAGGTTACCTTCCATGACCCGAGTCAGACCCGCGTCAAAAATTGATGAATTCGGGTTGTGATTGAAGTCGCAGGAAACCAAAGGCTCATCGTTGTATGCCAGCACCCCGGCCAGCGGGCCTTCCGATGCTGCTTTCATCATGTTGTTGATCTCTTCAACACTGGTTGCACGGCCAGCGGTGAAGACGAGGTCGACAACCGAGACGTTGATTGTGGGTACACGCATTGAGAACCCATCCAGCTTGCCGTTGAGTTCAGGCAGCACCAGGCCCACTGCCGCTGCGGCACCGGTCTTGGTCGGAATCTGGCTCATGGTTGCGGAACGGGCCCGCCGCAGGTCCGAATGAAATACATCGGTCAGTACCTGGTCATTGGTGTAGGCGTGAATGGTTGTCATCAAGCCGCTCTTGATTCCCACACCCTCGTGCAGGACCTTGGCCATCGGAGCCAGGCAATTGGTGGTGCACGAAGCATTGGAAATAACCTGGTCGGTAGAGCGCAGCGTGTCGTCATTTACGCCGTAGACAATGGTGTTGTCAACTTGCTGCCCGGGGGCGGAGATAATGACCTTGCTGGCGCCTGCTTCAATGTGCTTGCCAGCAGTTTCCTTGCTCCGAAACAGGCCCGTGCATTCAAACACGACATCCACTCCGAGTTCTGCCCAGGGCAATTTCGAGGGATCGCGTTCTGCAAAAACCTTGACCCGATCACCGTTGACAATCAGGTCACCGCCGTCAACCACGACTTCATAACCAAACGTACCATGGGCCGTGTCGTACTTGGTCAGGTGTGCATTGGTGTTTGCATCGCCCAGATCATTGATCGCCACGATATCGATTTTTCCGTTCCAGCCGTACTCATGAATGGCGCGCATGATGTTACGGCCGATACGCCCATATCCGTTGATTGCAACTTTAATAGTCATGGTTGTTCTTTCTCCTTTTAATGATTGGTTTATCCGCTAGCCGCCAGTAAATCACTGACAGTCTGGCTGACGTTTTCTACCGTCAACCCATATTCTCTAAACAGCTCGCCAGCAGGCGCTGAAGCGCCAAACCGGTCTACACCGATAATTCGCCCCCGGTCACCGGCAATGGCATGCCAGCCGGCCGTGACACCTGCCTCCACCACAACCCGTGCGGTGAGCGACGCGGGCAACACGGACTCGCGATAAGACTCGTCCTGCTGCATGAACAGTCCGACGTTGGGCATCGAAACCACATTCACGTTAACACCCTGAGATGACAGTTCTTTGGCAGCGGCCACAGCCAGCCCCACTTCGGAGCCCGTGGCGACAATCAGGGCATCTGCGTTTCCCTGTGTTTCAACAAGTACATAGCCACCGCGCGCGACGTTTTCAAGTTGAGCATCTGTGCGGGGCTGGTGCGGCAAGCCCTGGCGGGTGAAAATCAGGGCTGAAGGCCTGCTTTCACTTTCAAGTGCGCATTTCCAGGCAACCGCGGATTCGACCGTATCACAGGGCCGCCAGACCTCCAGGTTTGGAATCAGGCGTAAACTGGCGACATGCTCAACCGGCTGGTGGGTTGGACCATCCTCACCCAGGCCAATGGAATCATGCGTATACACATGAATATTCCGGGTAGGCAGCAGAGCGGACATGCGAACTGCATTTTTTGCATAATCCGAAAACACCAGGAAAGTTGCACTGTACGGGGTAAAACCACCATGCAGGCTGAGGCCGTTGCAGATTGCGGTCATGCCGAATTCCCGGACACCAAAATAGATGTAATTACCATCCTCGGTGCCATCGTTCACATCCACACTGCCGGACCAGATCGTATTATTCGAGCCTGCAAGGTCCGCTGACCCGCCAATCAACTCCGGCAGCAGAGGGCCAAACGAGTTCAGCGCCATCTGTGAGGATTTCCTGGTCGCAACGTCACCGCCGGCTGCTTGCAGATCGGCGATGATTTTTGCCGTATCCCGTTCCCAGTTCTCCGGCATGGCAGCGGACATCCGCCGCTCGAACTCCTCCGCGAGCCCGGCATAGTCAAGCCGAAATGCTTCAAATTTTTCGGCCCAGGCAGCCTCGGCAAGCTGGCCGGCTTCGCGCGCGTCCCAGGCTTCTTTAATGTCAGCGGGAATCACGAATGGCTCGTGCTCCCAACCCAGGTTCTTGCGTGTGGCGGCTACTTCATCTTCGCCCAAAGGCGCACCATGGGTAGCCT
>Ga0265303_10002813_pt1 | contig 10839 bp, 9 predicted proteins | sample Helome_2_FD_192494 | JGI IMG/M metagenome (GOLD analysis project Ga0265303, IMG submission 192494) | Marine sediment microbial communities from subtidal zone of North Sea - Hel_20160317 (Illumina Assembly) | ecosystem: Environmental > Aquatic > Marine > Subtidal zone > Sediment ...
AGCCTCGGCTTGCTGACACTGGCTGCCCTGACGCCCGCAGACATTGACATCGAGTATCTGGAGGTCCCCGACCCCGCCGCCCTGAAACTGCTGCCAGGGGACTTCGACTTGGTCGCCATCGCCAGCTTCACTGCGCGTATATATGATGGCTACGCGCTGGCCGACCGCTATCGTGCGGCCGGCGTCAAGGTCGTCCTCGGGGGGTTGCACGTGACCGTGTGCCCAGAGGAGGCAATGAGGCACGCAGACAGCGTCGTACTGGGGGAAGGCGAACCGGCGTGGCCCAGGCTCATTGATGACCTTCGCGGGGATCGGCTGCAGCCGGTCTATGACGTTCGCAACCAGTCTTTCGATCTTGCCGACGCCCCGATCCCCCGATATGAACTGCTCGATCCCAAGCGTTACAACCGCATAACCATCCAGACCCAGCGCGGTTGCCCGTATCGGTGCGAATTCTGTGCCGCGTCCCTGCTCATTTCGCCGAAGTACAAGCTCAAACCCGTGTCACGGGTGATGGCAGAGCTGCGCCGCATCAAAACGATCTGGCCTCAGCCGTTCATCGAGCTTGCCGACGACAACACATTCGTCAATAGACGTCACTCCAAGGAGCTGCTGCGTGCCTTCCGAGACGAGGAAGTGCGCTGGTTTACAGAGACCGATATCTCCCTGGCGGATGACGAGGAACTGCTGCGATTGCTGCAGCCCAGCGGATGTGTCCAAGTCCTCATTGGACTGGAAAGTCCCGCCTTGCCCGGTCTCGACGGGCTCGAGAAACGCGCGAACTGGAAGGCCCGCAAACTCGACGACTATATGCGCGCCATCGACCGGATACAGAGTCACGGGGTTACCGTGAACGGATGTTTCGTGCTCGGCTTGGACGGCACGGGCCCGGAGAGCTTCGACGCCGTTTGGGAGTTCGCCCAGGACAGCGGGCTGTATGAAGTGCAGGTCACCATCGCCACCGCGTTCCCCGGCACGCCGCTGTATGACAGGCTCCATCGCGAAGGCAGGATGCTGCATGAGCGTGCTTGGGACTTGTGCACCCTGTTCGATGTGAACTTCCGGCCTCAGCAGATGACGGTGGCGCAGCTTGAGCAAGGCTTCCGTGGTTTAGCGGAACGGTTATACAGTGCGGAGGCTACCCGCGCGCGGCGAGCGAGCTTCCGCCGGAGATCAAGGTCGTCGCCTCGCCCACCCGCTTAGAATCCGGTCGGAATTGATCTGCGCGTATGGCGGGGCCGGAGCAAGTGCTGGGCAGTTCGATGGGCTACCGCATTGCTCTGGGCTAAGCCACGACCGCAACGCCGTTACCCTGTAAGTCTGGGAACCTGCGGGCTGTTTCCGGGAAACGGCTGTCTCTGAACGACTAATCCCCATTTATATACCGGTCGTTGGTCCAGGTGGGATGAATGCCCTGTCCTGGCCAATCCCTTCCGTTCGGGGCCGGCCAGCGGGGTGGCAGGGGCCCAAGAGCCCGTAGATGCGGTGAGTGAAACGAACCGCATCGATCGCGACAGATGCGCTTCGCTGCGCTCAGCACATCCGTCTACAGGCTCCAACGTCCGGTCATGGCCGACACTGACCGTTGCGGCCGCGGGGTCGGATGACCGCTGCTGGGCGGTCGTTCGGGGGCCCGGCCTTTCGTACCTCAGATTATGAATCCTACGTCGGCTCCTCCGGTGGGGGCTCCTCCGGTGGGGGCTCCTCCGGTGGGGGTTCCTCTGGCGGTGGCTGTACCGGGGCCGGTGCAGGTCCGCGCCGGCTCGTCTTTTCTACGCGCACGCGGCTGGCCGCTTTGAAGGCGGCGTTGGCCGGGTCGTCCTCGCGGTGCCGCTTAATCAACGACTTATTGGCACCGAAGTAGTATCTGATGCCGCCGAGGACGTAGTCCTGGTCGCCTCCGGCTGCGGTTGCAAACAGTGCGAGCCCCGGCACGCCTATCGAAGTGGGCTGGCCCTCCACGAGCAAGTGACCACGTTGGAGGTCATCGGTTGCTTCTCCACCCACCTCGGCCATGAGGTTCTCGCCGAAGTAGTAACGCAGGGCAAGCCTCCCATAGGCACCGTCATCGCGGGTGTCACCGTCCTGCCACCCGAGTTCGCCAGCCGCCGTCAGTGAACCCGCGTACCACTCACCTTCTGCACCCACATACCAGAGATCGTCGTTGTCCTTGTCGGCATAGGTGCCGACCACGCCTGCCAAACCTCGCGCAGGGTCGCGCCAGAATGCGTGGCCACCAATGGCGTAGAAGCCATCTGAATCTATCTCGCCTGCCGCGCCGTCGATCTGGGCACCGAAACGCTTGCCGAGCGGCACGGAGATGCTGCCGATGGCCGCCACGGTCGTGTCACTGTCCACCGCGCCGCCGATCAACGCCGCCTTTCCGTTAAGCCCTGACACGGCGGGCTCCTGGGCGTTGGCGACTACGCAGATGGCGACACCTAGAAATGCAGCCAGGTGGCAGGTGACAACTGGCCGCTCTCTTCGCCTTCGACAGGCTCGGTCTGGATATTGAGTCATCTCTCTCCCCTCATTGTTCTGATTGGTGAAACTGGGGCCGTTTCCCGTCGCCAGGCACGACGCATGCTTCTGCATTCCTTCCCGGTGAGCAACCTCTTCTTCTACTTCTACTCCCTGAACTCCCCGAAAAGGCGCAAGCAGTCTCTCGTTCATCGCCATATCCTTCTCTACGTCCTGTCGGCTGGCTAGACGAAATTGGGAACGTCTTTGCGCAGCAAGGGTTATGCCGATACATCCAAGTGTCCCACAAACAGCTACTTACGACGGAAAATCGCCGACTAAAACGCTCGGAATGTAAAAGGCTCCGACACGCGCAACTCGCCGAAGCGAGCCAGAAGATGTGAAAAGCTCATTGATTGACTCGGGCGGCTATTCGGCCGTTGTATCTGGGGTATCACTCATCGTCTTCGCCTGGACGGACTGGTGGTTCGTATTCCCCGACCTATTTGCGTCCAAGCCACTCGACTATCGCGATAAGGACTTCCAGGGCTGCGTGATTGTGCCAGAGCGCCACCCGACCTGCGCACCCGGGAACTAGGACTCTGAGTGGCGGCTTTCGCTGCTGAGCGACCGTTCATGCATGACCCCGCCAGACTGCCATGGGTCCGTTCCGGCTGTCTGACTAAAATGCTGAGGAATTATTCCTCTGAATGACAGGGATGGCTGCTGGGCCGTTGTGCGGGGGCCGGCCCGGCAGTGACCGGAGATACTGAAAGCGATCATCCAGGGCCGGACATGGTCGGCAGGCACCGACCCACTGCGGTCACTAGTGATCCCGCTTGTAGTTAGAGTACGAGGTGCAGATTGGCGCGCCTGAGCTTTCTACGCGCGCGGTCATCTCGTTCTTACGGGCAATCCGTGCTGTCTGATTGCCTTCTTGATGATCCGAGGTATGAGCACCCCGTTCATCGAGATGTTTTTGGGTACATTTGGACTGTGATGCTCGATGTTGACTTGTGCGAGGTTGAACTGGAGGTGGTCTATGTCTGAATAGAACAGTTCGTACCTTTCCGTGCGGGCATCGAGGACCATACGGTCTTCATAGAGCATCACCTTGCCCAGTGGCCAACTGCATTTGACGAGCTTCGGAAACTCCCCCGCTGATATACTCGTCACCTTCTCTAGCAGTTCTTCCATCTCTAGATTCTCAGCTGGCTGCGGCAACAACTATCGAGAAATCCAGGAGCTTCTGCAGGTCTCTGGCACTTTCCACCGTTGCGTTCCGTTCGGCCAGGTAGACGGCCACGCGATTCGCTCTTACCTGAATCTCAGGCACGAAGGGCAAATCGCCGGCAAGGCTGGATAGTCTTAACAGAACGTCGTCATCCAGCATCTTGCCTGCTGAAGCCTGACCCGGTGCCCGCACCAGCAGATGAAACGGACCTGCTTTCTTCTCCTTGACAACTGGGTCCTTCAGATACATCGAATCGGTAGCGACCCTGCTTTTAAAAAACTGGACAGAACATCTTTCCGCGATGCTCGTCCCAGCACTGACGCCAACGACAAACCATTCTCGTGAGTAACCTTCGTAGTATCGCGTGGTATGACGAAAAAGGACGACGGGCATCCCCCCCAGGACGCCACTCACAACATCCGTAGGAATCAGATCTCCAAGAGAAGGAGATTTGAACTGGCCGAGGCCCTCCAGATCCTGTGCAAATTGTTGCGCCTTTCCGTCGTCTGCTGCTTCGTAGCGAAGCCCTCTGCCTCGAGCAAGGTCCGAGAAGGCAGCTGTCTTCGTCTTCCGTTGTTTGCGGGCGGTACTGATGAGCGCGTACACGAACAAGCCCAGGAATGTGATTAGGCCAAGAGGAATCAGGACGTCTTTCATAGGGCAATAGGATAGACGCGACTATCGCGAATGGAAGTGGTTCTTACGGTTACCGTCACGCGCCGGTCCTGCTCCCGCATCCGCCGCGCCAGCCCGGAGCATCAACCGGACTCCGCCTTGCAGCCTCACACCGCGGACCGACGAAGCCCGCCGGTGCTGGATAACATTGACTACAGGCCATGGGCACGGGATCGCAGGTTCTGCTCACGGGCCAGCCGCTGCTTCAAGCCAAGCCGTGACCCACCGCCGCCTGAAACACCGTGCTTGTGGCTTTCCGTACCGGCGCAGCCCTGGTACATCCCGGTCAAGCCTCGTCAGTGGTTCTCTACCGCCTGAGGATCCCCCAGCGGCGGGGCTGGGGAACGCCGGCAGGACGGCGGAACCGAAGGCCGGCTGCTGAGTCGCCCTTGGCGCACCCGTCTATAGCCGAGGGGTGCGAAGGTCGCCGAAAGATTTGGAGAGGGGCATGCGGGAGGTGTACGAATTTACTGTCTTACGATCAGCACGCCGCGGTACATGCCCATCTGGCAGGTGAACTCGAACTCACCCGGCTCGCTGGGCATCAACGTCACCTCCTGAGGTCTGCCTACAGGGAGCTCGCTCCTGACATTCAATTTGCTGAAGATGACCTGCTCCGCACACGGACTCGGATCCTTGCGCAGGAAGCGCAGGGTAACCGGCCTGCCCAGAGGCACCTCGATTCGCGCCGGTGTGTAGACACCGTCCTCAACGGTGATCACCAGGGACCTAGCGGCGTCTGCCACGGTCTTCGCGCGGGCCCCCGCAAGCCAGAACCACCACACGATAAGCCCTATCAGTATGAGCCCGGCCAGGTTGACCAACGATGCCGTCATGACGCATTCCCCGGAATCACCCGGCGTTCTCGAGACCGCGCGCCTGCACCTCGGCGTAGAGCTCGCTCAGGGGTATGGACAGGCCGTTGGCCTGGACGATGCGGGCGTGGAAGCGCCGCAGCTCCCTGGGCTCCCTGACGCCGCAGGAATGGGCGAGGATGCCCACCTCGTAGGTCATGTTCTTGTGGTACTCGGCGACCCTCACCGCCTTGACTTGGGGCGACAGGCCCCGCTGGAGCTTCGGGTTGTGGGTGGTAATCCCCGTGGGACAGGTGTTCTTGTTGCACTGCAGGGCCTGGATGCAGCCCAGGGAGAACATGAAGCCCCTGGCCGTCACCGTGAAGTCGGCGCCGAGGCAGAGCGCCCAGGCCACGTCGGCGGGCGTCACCAGCTTGCCCGAGGCAATCACCTTGACCCGCTCGCGCAGCCCGTACTCCAGGAGCTTGTCCACCACCAGGGGCAGGCTCTCCCGCAGAGGCAGGCCCACGTCGTCCATCAGGGACATAGGGGCGGCGCCAGTGCCGCCGTCGGCGCTGTCTACGGTGATGAAATCCGGCGCACTGTCGATACTGCGCCTGGCGATCTCGGAGAACAGCTCGTCCAACCAGCCGTAGGCACCGATGACCGCCTTGAATCCGGTCGGCTTGCCGGTGATGTTGCGCACCCGTGCGATCATGTTCAGAAGGTTGGCGTTGTTGTTGATGTCCGGATGCCGGTTGGGACTGATGGAGTCCTCACCCGGCGGGATTCCGCGGATCTTCGCAATCTCTTCAGTGACCTTGGCAGCGGGCAGGATACCCCCCTTGCCCGGCTTGGCCCCCTGGCTGAGCTTGATCTCAAACATCCGGACACGGTCGTGACTCGCCACCTCACGCAGCGTGTCATCGCTGAGCGACCCACCCAGGTCCCTGACACCGTACTTGGCCGTACCAATCTGAAAGACCAGGTCGCAGCGCCCCGCCAGATGGTAGGGGGAGAGCCCACCCTCGCCGGTGTTGAGCCAGCAGCCCGCCTCGCGGGCACCGGTGGACAGGGCGATTACCGCGGGCCTGGAGATGGCACCATAGCTCATCCCGGAGATGTTGAAGAAGGAACTCGTCGTATAGGGCTTTTCGCAATAGGGACCGATGGTCACGTCGCGTGCGGGGGCCGCATCCTCGCCGAGGGTGGGAAAGGGGCAGTTGACGAAGAGGACCTTGCCCACCGTGCGGAGATCCCGGGTCGACCCGAAGGCCACCGTGTTGTTGAGCCCCTTGGCGGCGCGATAAACCCAGGAACGCTGCGCCCGGTTGAATGGCAGCTCCTCTCGGTCCATGGCGAAGAAATACTGCCGGAAAAACTCCCCCAAACGCTCGAAGAAGTACCGAAAGCGCCCAACCACCGGGTAGTTGCGACGGATGGCATGCCGGGTCTGGGAAATGTCGGCGATGTACAGCCCGATGATCCACAGCGCCCCCAGGCCGATCACGAAGATGAACAGGGCCGACATGACCTCCAGGAAACCGATGAGGAAGCTCTGGATCTGTTCAGACATCATGGCGCTCTCAGGTCTCGGGTAGAACTAAATTCTCGGCTCCCTGGCCACCGCTAGACTGTGTCCATCCAGAAACACGTCACCACGCTGCACGGGCACAGACGACGCAAAGATATCCACTTAATTTCCTTCACGTTTTCTCTGCGCTCTCTGCGCCTCTGCGGGAGAAGAATGCCTTTCTGGACGGCTGCTAGATTGGACACACCAGCTCGCCCAGTTTCTCCGTGAGCTTCATGTTTTCCTCGTAGTCCACCGGGCAGTCGATGACCACCACGGTGTCGTCTGCGATGGCCTGCCTCAACGTCGGTATCAGATCCTCTACGCTGCCCACCCGATACCCCTTGGCACCGAAGCTCTCGGCGTACTTGACGAAGTCCGGATTGGTGAAGTCGATGTGGCTGGACCGGCCAAAGTGCTTGAGCTGGTGCCACTTGATGAGACCGTACTGGGCGTCCGTCCAGATCAACACGACCATGGGGGTGCCGATGCGCATGGCCGTCTCGATCTCCTGGGAGTTCATCATGAATCCGGCGTCTCCGGTCACCGCCACAACGGTGCGCTCCGGGTAGGCCAGCTTGGCCGCGATGGCGCCGGGTACGGCGATGCCCATGGAGGCGAACCCGTTGGAGATGATGCAGGTGTTGGGGCGCTCGGCCTGATACATACGCGCCATCCACATCTTGTGGGCACCCACATCGCTGATGACGATATCATCGGGGGCCAGGGCCTGGCGCAGGTCCCACATGATCCTCTGGGGCTTGACGGGGTAGCCGGCATCGTCGGCGTGGGCCTCCATCTCCTCGACGATGGTACTGCGCAGGTTGGCGGCCAGATGCTCCCCATGGGTGCTCGCCTCGGCGGCGATCCCCTTGAGCGCCTCACGAATGTCGCCGACGACACCCACCTCCACGATGTAATGCTCGTCCACCTCCGCCGGCAGCGCGTCGATGTGGACTATCTTGCGGCCCTTGTCCCTGTGCCAGAGCTGTGGATGGTATTCCACGATGTCGTAGCCCACGCAAATGATCACGTCGGCCCGGTCGAAGCCGCAGGAGACATAGTCATTGGCCTGCAAACCCACCGCACCCAGGGACAGCCCGTGGGAGAAGGGAAGCACCCCTTTGGCCATGAAGGTGCTGGCGACAGGGATGGACAGCTTCTCTGCGAACACCATGAGCTCTGCCGAGGCGCGGGCACGAACCACTCCGTTGCCGGCCATGATCAGGGGAAAGCGGGCCTGGGAGATGATGCGGGCGGCCTGGCGGATCTTCCCTTCGGGCGGCCGGGGTGGCATGGGACTCTGTACCCGCAAAGGCTCTTTGCCCTCGATAGTGGACTTGGCGATGTTCTCGGGAAAGTCCATGAAGCTGCAGCCCGGCTTCTCGGCCTCCGCCACCTTGAAGGCCTTGCGCACCACCTCCGGGATGATCTCGGGCTCACGGATCTGGGTGCTGTACTTGGAGATGGGCTCGAAGAGCTTAACCAGGTCCAGGATCTGGTGGCTTTCCTTGTGAAGGCGTGTCGTCGCCCCCTGCCCGGCAATGGCCACGACCGGCGCCCGGTCCATGTTGGCATCCGCCACCCCCGTGACCAGATTGGTGGCCCCGGGGCCCAGGGTGCTGAAGCAGACCCCCGCCTTGCCGGTGAGACGCCCGTACACGTCCGCCATGAACGCCGCGCCCTGCTCATGGCGGGTGGTGATAAACCGGATGGGGCTGTCGAGGAGCACATCCATGACATCGATGTTCTCCTCGCCGGGGATGCCGAAGATGAATTCAACGCCTTCGTTCTCCAGACATCGAACGAACAGCTCCGCGGCCTTCATGGACGGTTCCTCCTGTTATCGTAGCTTGCCGCCTGTGGCGCGTCTGGGCGACTCCAGGCGTACGCGCTCCAGGAAGGTCTTAGAGGCCGGACCAGAAAAGATCCGCCCCCGGCCGCATTCCAGCCTCTCGTACCGTGTCAGCGGTCCCTGAAGGATCTGGCGATCCAATAGTCAGCGCTCAGGAATCTGCCACCGCCGACGAAGAACAGCGCGACCAGCATCACGAAGTAGGTGACCGCCCACTCGATGCCATTGTTGGAGATCACGAAGTTGCCGGTCTCCGTGAGCCACTCGTAGTTGGCGTGCTCCCTAAGAACATCCTTGGCCCGATCTAGACGCGTCATCGCACCGTCGATGTCTGCCGAGGCGAACGGGCTCATACGATCGTGCACGGCCTGCCAGCCCTTCTCCCAATGGACCGACACAGCGGCAACCACCATGGTGGCCATCAGGGGTACGGAGATCCAGCGCACCGCCAGACCCACGGCCAGCAGCACGGCCCCACCCACCTCGGTATAGGTAGCCAGATAGGCCATGAGCGTCGGGTATGGCAGGCCCAACCCCCAATCCGGGTTGCCGAACCACTGGATGATGTCGCCCATGCTGCCCAGCTTGTTGGTCCCGGCGACCCAAAATACCGGGACGAGATAGGCGCGCAGCGCCAGGGGTCCCAGGAAATCGAGAACCCGAGTCGCGTCTAGAAGGTCCTGAAAAAAGTTTAGGGTGTTGCGCAGCGCGGTGACCATTATCGCCTCCTGGTCTAGAGATTTCTTGTTAAAGGTTAAGACTTAGTTGTCTGGATTCTTCCGTTTAGGAGACCGTTCAAACGCCTGTTCGATTTCACCGCCGGACCTACGCGGACGGGGTTGGACGAGATCAAGCACGCCCCACGGCAACGCGGGCTCTGCCGTACGGGAAGATGATGGGAATGCGAGGTGCCTGCCGACTCAGGCCGTACGGACACCCAGGATGACGTCTCGTGATCGCAGGTCCTGCAGGATGTCGAGGCCGCCCCGGATCACGGTTTCGGGGTCCGGATGCTGCAACTCCCGGGCGATCTGCCGAAGCGCTGTATCCCCTGTCGGCGCGTCCCCAGTGGACACCTGCGCCAGGAGTCGGGCTGTGACCGGATTGATCTCCAGGAAGCCCACGTCGTCGTCACGGTCCCGGTACACCACCAGGTAAGTGGGCTGCTGCGGTGGCTCCTGCGGTCGGAAATCGGGGCCGATCCGGTGCACCGGGTACTGATAGGCAAGCGGCCAGGCCAGGGGACTCAACACCGGCACGCCGTGGAGCAGATCGCCTTCCGGGTCGACGCCCGCCAGCTCGATTTCGCGCGTGTCAATGGACAGGGCCAGTTCGACCCACTCGTAGTGGGCAAGCTCCCGCAGAAAAGGCGGGTCTTCGGGATGCCTGTCCCGCTCCTGCTCCAGGTAGCGCAGGAACTCCTGGGGCATCTGCAGAAACAGGGGGGTGCGGGCCTGGTGGCGCGCGAAGTAATCCCTGACCATGGCGTGCCACTGGTCCTCATCATAGAGCTTGCGCAGCACGGGAAAGCTGTTGGACATGAAGTCCTGCACGTTGTTGTAGAAGAGCTCCCGGTAGATCCCCATGCGACGGTCCTCCACGTCGCCAGGCGCCGGCACCCCCTCGGGGTCCCGGATATGGGCCGCGAAGGCGTACTGCCGCTTTATGAACTCGGGGTGGCTATCGCTGCTCTGCAATTCTGACATCCGGTCTAACCTCGGCGGGTCTATTCTGCAGGCCTGCAATGGTATCCACTTCCTTCAGCAGGTCTGCCAGCGGCGGGATGTTGAAGTCCCGCTCGAGCAATGTGGGAAATACACCGAAGTGCTCATAGGCCTTGCCCAGCAGCTCCCATACCGGGTCTATGACATCGGCACCGTGGGTATCGACCCGCAGGTCCTCGGCCTCCACGTAGTGGCCCGCCACGTGGGCATAGGCTATGCGCTCGCTCGGCAGGGCCTTGAGAAAGGCCTCGGCGTCATAGCGGTGGTTGATGCTGTTGACGTAGATGTTGTTCACATCCAGCAGCAGATCGCAGTCCGCCTCCGCCAGCACGGCGTTGATGAACTCGATCTCCTCCATCTCCTTGCCGGGAGCGGCGTAATAAGAGACATTCTCGATGGCGATGCGCCGTTCCAGGATCTCCTGGGTGCGGCGTATGCGTGCCGCCACGTGAGCGACGGCATCCCCGGTGAATGGGATAGGCATCAAGTCGTAGAGATGCCCGTCGTCCGCACAGTAGCTCAGG
>Ga0265303_10002814_pt1 | contig 10837 bp, 6 predicted proteins | sample Helome_2_FD_192494 | JGI IMG/M metagenome (GOLD analysis project Ga0265303, IMG submission 192494) | Marine sediment microbial communities from subtidal zone of North Sea - Hel_20160317 (Illumina Assembly) | ecosystem: Environmental > Aquatic > Marine > Subtidal zone > Sediment ...
TTCATACGTCCTCCTTTTTTTTAAAAAAGTTCATAGTGTTAAAAATCGGTAAGATCACAAAAGGCGGTCATGCCGGCCAGGCTGCCGGCGTTCAAAATGGCGTGAATAATTGCCCTGGACATGCAGTTGGCAGCGGCATGTCCCAGCTCATTCAGAGCCAGAGCCCTGGGGGCTATGAAAAACCCGGGTGCTTCGGGCAATTCCTTTTTACCGGTTGCCAGACAAAAAATTGTGTCGCCGTCAAACATGGTATGAGCCGGCCTTATGGCCCGGGCCATGCCATCGTGCGCCATCTGGGCCACCTTCTGGGTCTGGGTAGCGGTTAATGCAGCATCCGTGGCGATGACACCGATAGTGGTATTTTTAGCAGGCTCCGACGGTGGCGGTTGGGGAAGCTTTACAGCGCGTTGGCCTTGATCACCAAACTCATCATCGACTTCCAGCCCGATCTCCCAGGGTCGTCCGCTGTCTGGATTGATAACCGAACCATCAGAATTAACCGCCACCAATGCGGCCACCGTGATACCGGAATCCATTGTCAGGCTGGCGCTGCCCAGGCCCCCCTTTATACTATGCGAAAAGGCGCCGGTTCCGGCACCGACGCTGCCGGTTTCCACCGGATAGTCTCCGGCCCCCTCGCAGGCCCAGCGCCCCCAATCAGCGCTGATGGGCGGGATGAAATCCACTCCCCGGCCCAGATCATAGAGGACGGCCGCCGGCACAATCGGCGCGACAAATCCTTGATCAAGGGGGAAACCGTAACCTTCCTCGGCCAGCCAACGGGTCACACCGTCAGCGGCCGACAAACCGAAAACAGAGCCACCGGATAATACCACGGCCTGAGCCTTTTCTACCAGGTTATGGGGTGCCATCAGATCAGTTTCGCGGGTGCCCGGAGCTGAGCCGCGCACATCCACACCGGCGACAGCACCTCTGGGGCATACCACAACCGTCACCCCGCTGACCGCCTTGATATCGGTGTAATGGCCGACAAGGATTCCATTGACGTCCGTCAAACTGTTAGAATTTCCAGTTTTAGCCAAATTTCCTCCAGCAGTTTAGCGCTGATGATCTTGCAGCTGAAATGTGTATTATCTTCAGTGTTTTAATAGCAAACTTAACCTTTATGCAATCGCTAAATGGGTGTCAAGTGGGAAATATAATCGATCGATTCGATTAGCGGATAAAGTCTTCAAGAATAGCCCTGAGATAAAATATAAATATTGACTAAATTGTCAACCTTGCGATAAATTAAAAAATTTTAGGAGATCATTGTCCTGATATTAAAAGTGCTAATAACTTCGGTGGTCAAGGGTTCATAGGTTCAGGGTTCAAGGTTCATACGCCTCCGGCGGTTTCAGAAGTAGGGTCGGCCACAGTGCCGACCATATTCTGGTATTCACGATGAACAGAATCCGGCGGGCACAGAGGCCCGCCCTACATTTTGAACATTCTGCCGTTCAGCCTGAAACCTGACACCCGACACCTGACACCTATATGCATAACCCTGAACCTATTGAGGGCTGTAAGAAAAATCAATTATAATAAATTAATCAGTCACGCGATACAGCAGCGTGGGTGACCATATAGAGAAACCCCGATGATACAACTTATCAGAGGATTTAAAGACATACTTCCTGGCGAAGTGGAGATCTGGCAGGAAATTGAAAAAATTGCCCGTGAACTGCTGGAAGATTTCGGTTTCAAGGAGATTCGCATCCCGGTGATGGAACGGACGGAATTGTTTGCCAGGAGTATCGGTGAAGATACTGATATTGTCGAAAAGGAGATGTATACTTTCCCGGATCGTAAAGGAGATCTGATCACTTTGCGCCCGGAAGCAACTGCTTCGATTGCGCGGGCCTACATCCAACACAAATTATTCGCTAAAGATCCGGCTCAGAAATTTTATATGATCGGGCCCATGTTTCGTCGGGAAAGACCGCAAAAGGGCAGGTACCGTCAATTTTATCAAATCGATGCTGAGATATTCGGCGTGCAATCCGGCCTGGCTGATGCACAGCTTATTTTTTTGCTGGTAACCCTGTTTTCGCGGCTTAATCTCAAGGATGTCAATGCTCACATTAACTCGCTCGGATGTCCGAAATGCCGCCCTGATTTTAGAAAGGCCTTGAGGGGTTATCTGATATCCGTCAGTGACAGGCTGTGTACGGATTGTAATCGCCGCCGGGACCGCAATCCACTGAGGGTATTGGACTGTAAAGTACCCGCCTGCCGGGAAGCATTAGCCGAGGCACCGTCGATTCAGGACTCGCTGTGTGACGATTGTCGCGCTGATTTTGATAAAGTAATGAACTCTCTTCGTAAACTAAATGTGCCCTACGTCGTAGACAAGCGGCTGGTGCGGGGGCTTGATTATTATACCCGCACAGCGTTTGAGATTCAGACAACCGCTCTGGGTGCGCAGAGCGCGGTGGCCGGTGGCGGCCGCTATGACAATCTGGTCAAAGAATTGGGCGGGCCTGATATTCCGGCCACCGGTTTTGCGATTGGGTTTGACCGGCTCGCGGAACTCGTCGGGTTGAATGCGCCGGACCTGGTCAAAAAGCCGGATATTTTTCTGGCGGCCCTGGGATCTGAGAGTCAGACATTGGCATTTGAATGGATTTGCGCTTTAGGGAAGGCCGGCATTCGGGCGGAGATGGATCTGGGCGATAAAAGCCTGAAGAGCCAGATGAAGCGGGCAAACCGGCTGGGCGTGGCCAGTGTTTTGATGGTTGGAGAAAACGAGCTGAGCGAGGGCCAAGCGATCCTGCGGAATATGGAGACGAAGGAGCAGGAGTCGGTAGCGCTGGATAGTTTAGTAGAGAACCTCATAAAAAAGATCGTTAAATAGTAAATGGTCCCTGGTCGCTGGAACCATGTTGTATAAGGTATTTTCAGATACGGTTTCAGGTGTCAGGGCTGAGGAGCACAGATACTGACACCTGAACACTGACACCTGAAACCAAATAACCATATTGATCCTGCACCTTTGATAGCCTGAAACTGGTTTTGGAAGGAGATAACAACATTGCCTGACTTATTAGGAGACATGCGAAGAAGTCACAGCTGCTGTGAACTCGGTGCTAAAGATATCGGAAACGAAGTGGTTTTAATGGGCTGGGTCCTGCGTCGCCGGGATCACGGCGGGGTCATATTTGTAGATTTGCGGGATCGTGAGGGCATCACCCAGGTAGTTTTCAATCCCGGGGTTGACAAAGCCGTGCATGCCAAGGCTCATTCAATCCGAAATGAATATGTTTTGGCCGTGCGGGGCAAGGTGGATCCGCGTCCTGAAGGCATGGTCAATCCTAATTTGCACACCGGAGAAATTGAGGTGCTGGTCAGCGAGCTTAAAATCCTGAATCCGGCCATAACTCCGCCTTTCTTAATCGAGGACAAGATTGATGTGTCGGAGAACGTCCGGCTTAAGTACCGGCACCTGGATCTTCGAAGGCCCCAGATGCAGCGCAATCTGGTTTTAAGGCACAAAGCCGGCGCGTCGGTGCGAAATTATCTAAATAACCAGGATTTTCTCGATCTTGAAACCCCCTTTTTAACGCGCAGCACACCGGAAGGTGCCAGGGATTATCTGGTGCCCAGCCGTGTCAACCCCGGGCAGTTTTATGCTCTGCCCCAGTCGCCGCAGATATTCAAGCAGCTTTTTATGATTTCCGGTTACGACCGCTATTATCAAATCGTGCGGTGCTTCCGGGATGAAGATCTGCGGGCAGACCGCCAACCGGAGTTTACTCAGATTGATATCGAAATGTCATTTGTGGGGGAAGAAGAGATCATACAACTGACCGAGGGCATGATGGCTGCGCTCTTTAAAGATTTGCTGGACCTGGAAATGACCCCGCCCTTTCCACGCCTGACGTATGCGGAAGCCGTTGGCCGCTACGGTCTGGATAAACCGGATACCCGTTTCGGTTTTGAGCTGCAAGATATCTCGGATATTGTTGAAGCTTGCGGGTTTAAGGTCTTTTCCGGTGCCGTCAAAAAAGGCGGTATTGTTAAAGCTCTGAATGCCAAGGGTTGCATTAACTTTTCACGCAAAGAGATTGATGATCTGACGGATTTTGTTGCCGTTTATCGGGCCAAGGGAATGGCCTGGATAAAGGTCAAGGATGATGATTGGCAAAGCCCTATCACAAAGTTTTTTAGCAAGGAAGAAAAAAAGGCCTTGGCCGAGCGAATCGAAATGGAGCCGGGCGATCTCATCTTTTTTGTTGCCGACCAGCCTAAAATTGTCAACGAAGCCCTGGGAAATCTCAGAAATCATCTCGGACGGAAACTCAACCTGATCGACGAGGATCAGTTTAATTTTTTGTGGGTCACCCGTTTTCCCATGTTTGAATATGATGAAACCGAAAAGCGGTATCAGGCGCTGCACCACCCGTTTACATCTCCGCTGGAGGAAGAATACGGCAAGCTTAAAGATGATCCCCTGGCGGTTCAATCTCGCGCCTATGATCTGGTGCTCAACGGATTTGAAGTCGGCGGCGGCAGTATCCGTATTCACCAAAGGGAAATACAGGAGGAAGTTTTCAAGGCCCTGGGCATGGATCGGAAGTCTTACGAGGGAAAATTCGGATTTTTGCTTTCGGCCCTGGAATCGGGGGCGCCTCCCCATGGCGGTATCGCAATCGGCTTTGATCGCCTGGTCATGCTGCTCTGTGGTGAATCATCCATCCGGGATGTCATCGCCTTCCCCAAAACCCAGAAGGCCGCCTGCCTGCTTACCGGGGCACCATCCACGACCAGCAAGCAGCAACTGGATGAACTGCAACTGAGGGTAAGACCCGGACTAGATAGTTGAATTTCATATTCTGAAGAAAAGTAGGTAGCAGCAAATTTTTCCCGAATTTTTCACAATCCTAACCATACTTAGCATCAAGCTCTCCAATAGCAAAATTAACTTCATCATTCGGATGTGTTTTAGATTTTAAAATTGCCTTAGAGACAGTAAACCAAAAAATATTCCCACTAAACTGATACAAAGTCATATAACGTTTTTTAAAAAACTCGACTGATGGTTGCGCAAAAATATCTATATTCTCAGAGAGCGGGACACCGTTTTTAAAACGTGTAGTTTTAGTATAACTAATCCATTTTTCCTCTAAATCTTCAATGGCCAAATTTAGCAGGTCTTCCATTGGGGTTAATTTTCGTTTTTTTTTAAAAAGTCGAAACATTTTAGAAACCTATTTCCGAATATTTAACACCTAATAGAAAGATTATCATTTAATTAGAGGAAATCAAGGTTTTCAATCACTGGATTCAGTAATTAGCTTCATTGACAAAGAATTAATCTTCCAGCCATCATATAGAAAACGTGATTCAATCTGAAACTTTTGTTGGGGAGGGGTAAGATATGATATGATTACTTTTTTTTATCCTTTTTATCAGGACTTTTTCTTAACATCTTTGCGATAAGAACAAGTACTATACCGATACATAGCAATATTATTGGATATTTCATAATTAACTTAGGCAGACGATTGTGATTGGTTTGAGGTTAGATCCGCCATAATTGATTACCAGATTTCGGGAGATATTTTTTACCTCAGTTAATAACCAGAATTTCCCAATAAAAAAGTAGGGCCATATGACCCTGCTTTTATCGTGACAATATGGGATATGAAACTGCGATTTTTTTATTAGGTTTTTACGCCCGAAACCAGCCAGACCGATTAAACCAGTTTCTATAAGAAACATGGTAGCCGGTTCAGGGGCGGGCGTAGGTTTCGATTCAATAAATTATCCTTTCGTTAGATTACATATTCTTATGTATTAACAGCGAGTTTTCCGATGGAACGCTGTCGCATAAAAAAGCTAATGCATAGGGTCGGTTCCGTAATATCCTTTAGAGCACAGCAATTGTCATACCAAAATCATAAAAATTAGTGCAAAATGAAGTAACTAGCTAATAATATGTAAATTACCATAGTCTTAATAAAATAACGCTACTTTCGGCTATGTTGACCGTTTGATATGTTTTTGGGTAGTACTTGCAATATAATTGTGTAATTTTTGATCTACTTGTTTTGGATGTGAATATGGCGAGGTTACTGATGAATAAGCGAGGGATTGGATGCGATTCCCTCTGGCAAATTTAAAGCCAATTTTGCTTTTTTTCAGATAGTCATGTTAGCCTATAACATCATCTGGCGCTACTTAAAGACGATCGCCCAACTTTCGATCGCCGATGATAATTGCGCTTAGTCCGATAAGGGGGCTCTGACGCTATAAGGTATAATGGACAATACCATCCGGATTGCCCGCCTAAAGCTGTTGTTTATTGCCGCCAAAGTGGTCAAAGAATCAAATCGTCACAAAGTCAAATATTCAATCCAGGATGCCCGAACACCGCTGATGCTGAGTTTATTATACTTTTTAGGTACAACAAGATTGAAGCCAGAGATGACATAATACAAAAGGCGTCTGCTAAAAAAATTAGTATTTCAAAATAAAATCTCTTGATAGCACAAGTTTACCTTATGTTTTTATATGATAAGGTTTTTAGCACCAAAATTTCAATGTATGCAAAATAAGATGATGATTTTTTTTAGTAGGCTGTTTTCACTGTGCAATAAAGGCCTGAAGAAACTGGTATATCTTATAAGGGAACGCCTGAACATGATAGAGGTGAAAATCCTGTTGCTCGGGCTTGTTCTGACGGCCCTGACCGGGATCTATTTTCTCTATCTTCTTTTTACAGACCCCGGCCTTTACAAGGTGCTGTCTTCAACCGCCATCATCCATCTTATGGGGGGAAGGGCCTTGGGGATTGTCACCTGTCTTTCTGCAGGCATTTCCCTTTTTTATACCATTTTATACAATTTTTTCCTTGAAGTCGTTATTGTTTTGATTGCATACGGCATTGTGGTCCTGGTGATGCGAAACATCATCCAGCCGAAGCTCTTCGACCGTGCTGTCCGACAGGCGGAACTCACCGCCCAGAACCAGAAGACCAAGATAAAAAAGTACGGTTCTATCGGGCTTTTCCTGTTTGTCATGTTCCCTTTTTTCATGACAGGACCGGTGATAGGGGCCATCATCGGGTACTTGCTGAACTACAGGCCGATCAATAATTTTCTGATTGTGTTCAGCGGAACCCTATCCTCCATTATGATTTATGCTTTTGTCGGTAACAATCTCATCACCTTTATCAACCGTTACATTCATATTGACGTACTGAAAAAATGGGGCGGGATCATCATCGCTGTGCTGATAGTGTTCTTCTTTATCTACCATTTAAAAACTGTAACGGCCTTTCTTTATTATGGTGACGATGATGAAGAATGATGATCACAGGCCCTTTTTGTTTATACCGAACTCCCAGATGAAATCGTTGCCTTTTCACGAGAATTCATCGAGGAAAAACAAATCCAATGGAATGCTTTCAGGAAAAAACTTGAACAAAATCATGTCCCTGGTGAGTTCGAACACATTGTCATAAAAGTGAAAGAATTTATCGACCCGAAATCATCGGCGCTGATTTCACGAAAGCCTCCACCTTTAAAATGGTCTGCACCTGGTCCATGGGCATAGCTATGGATTATAAGGAACTACTCGAAAATTATAAGATCTTGTTGGGTGAGGTAAATCGCTTAACAGAAGAAAACAGTAAATTGAAAGCTCAGCTTGGACTGACGATATCAGAGACACCCCAGCATAATGCATCAGCCATAAAATCTGTGTTCAATTACCGTGACGACGATTCAATTAACAGCGATTATTTTTCTGATGTCAATAACACTTCGGATTCTCTCGCCAAGATCAGTCTGTTCATGTCACTCTTCAAAGGTCGTGATGACGTCTACGCGAAGCGATGGGAGAATAAAAATAAAGGCACTTCAGGTTATTCGCCTGTTTGCCTAAATCAATGGAAGGCAGGGGTGTGTGACAAGCCAAAAATCTCCTGCTCCAAATGTGGAAAAAAATTTTATGCCGCTTTGGATGAAGATGTCATCGAAAATCATCTGAGAGGGAATATCGTTGTCGGCATCTATCCAATGCTGCAGGATGAAACGTGCTGTTTTTTGGCAATGGATTTTGATGAAGCAGACTGGCAAAGTGATATCTCAGTACTTAGAGAAGTTTGCATCGAGTTCAATATTCCAGTCGCAGTCGAACGGTCACGTTCCGGAAAAGGCGGTCATATATGGTTTTTCTTTGAAAACCGATTATCTGCTGTTTTAGCGCGTAAATTTGGAACGGTTCTGCTCACTGTTTCCATGAACAGAAGGCATGAAATACAATTTAAATCTTATGACCGGTTGTTCCCCAGTCAGGACACCATGCCCAAAGGAGGTTTAGGGAATTTGATTGCATTACCGTTTCAGAAAGCAGCAAGAAAAAAGACCAACTGTGAATTTGTCGATGATAATTTTGAGTCCTATGATGACCAGTGGGCATTCTTATCCACGATTCAAAAAATTACCGAAAATCGTCTTGAAAATTTTATTTCAGAACTAAGTGACGGTCATGAACTGGGCGTATTAAAAAAGGATGAAGAAGAGGAAACAGAAAAACCGTGGAAAACCTCTAAAGACAAAGTTATTTTACAGAAGAATGATTTTCCGAAGCAACTCGACATCGTCAAAGCAAATATGCTGTTTATTCCAAAGGCGGGTATCTCGCAAAGGGCGTTGAATCGTTTAAAACGCCTGGCGTCATTTAAAAATCCAATGTTCTATAAGCAACAAGCTATGCGTTTGCCGACCTATGGACATCCAAGAGTCATTTCCTGCTCAGATGAAACACAAGAGTACCTGTGTTTGCCAAGAGGATGCCAATCTGAGTTGTCCAGTGAACTTGAAGAACTCGGAATTGATATCCGGTTTATCAAAAAAACCCATAGCGGTAGAAAAATTAATGTGGAATTCAATGGCCGTCTAAGAGATGAGCAGACCGTGGCTCTCGAAAACCTTTTGGGTCACGATAATGGAATACTTTCAGGTACAACTGCCTTTGGCAAAACAATCGTGGCGATTAAGCTGATTGCAATGAAAAAAGTAAACACGCTCATCTTGGTTGATAAGATCAGCCTATTGGCACAATGGAAAGAAAAGCTATCAGAGTTCCTGGTAGTAAATGAAAACTTACCAGAACAGCATATGGTCACAGGCAAGAAACGTGGAAGAAAGAAAAAGATAAGCGTTATCGGTCAATTGGGCGGAGGCAAAAACACATTAGGCGATATTGTGGATATAGCGGTAATGCAATCGCTAAGCCGACAAGGAGAGGTTAAGGAATGTGTAAAAAATTACGGGATGATCATTGCCGATGAGTGTCACCATGCTTCAGCATTTACCTATGAACAAATTCTGAAAACCACCAGTGCTAAATATATTTATGGTCTAACCGCCACACCAACAAGAAAAGATGGGCATCATCCGATTCTGTTTATGCATTGCGGCCCCATTCGATATCGGGATAATCCAAAAAAGCAGGCGGATAAAAGGCCTTTTGATCATTTTATTATTCCACGCTTCACATTTTTGAGAGCTCCTCTGGATAGCGACGAAAAGGATGTTTCTATTCAGGAATTATATACCGGAATCATGGATAATGATTTTAGGAACCAGCAGATTATCGATGATGTGCTGAATAATTATCATCAAGGCAGAAACTGCATTGTTTTGACGTTGCGAACCGCCCATGTCGAATTGCTTGCAAAAAAATTAAACAAAGAAGTCCCGAATGTTGTTATGTTGATGGGCGGTATGGGGAAAAAAGCCACTCAGGAAACATTTCAACGCCTCGCCAATATTCCTGCTGATAAAAATGTCATCTTGGTGGCTACCGGTCATTTTATCGGAGAAGGTTTCGACGAACCACGTCTCGATACCCTTTTTTTAGCCATGCCGATATCATGGAAAGGAACGCTGCAGCAATATGCGGGGAGGCTCCACCGACTGTTCAAAACGAAAAAAGAGGTGCGGATCTATGACTATGTGGATATCCAGGTAAAGATGCTGGAAAGGATGTATCAAAAACGGCTCAACGGATACGCTTCAATGGGATACAAAGCCAAAGGCGAGGAGATGAATGATGCTCCTTTGGATATCATTTTTAATAAAGACAACTTTTTACCTGTTTTTAATCAGGATATAATTGCCGCCCAAAAAGAGATTCTAATCGTAAGCCCATTTGTCAGAAAAAGGCGCACTCATCAAATGACAGAACACCTGAAAATTGCAATCGGCAAAAAGATCCGTGTTGTTATCGTGACCCGTCCGAAGGAAGATTTTAAATCGAAGGATCACGCCGCTATGCAAAGGACCTTGGACCTGTTAACAGATAACGGAGTCAGTGTCGTTTTCAAATCCAATATCCACCAAAAATTTGCAATCATGGATCAAAAGGTCGTGTGGTATGGCAGTATCAATCTGTTGAGCTATGGGAGTGCGCAGGAAAGCATCATGCGTATTGAAAGCTCCAATATTGCAAATGAATTGATGAAAAGCATTGAAGGGGCACAACCTCAAAACATTGTTCGTCAGTGTATGGAATGGTAATTTTATTGGAGCGATCGTAAAGATTGGATAACTGACTGAGACAAAAAGAAACCCGGCCAAAATTGGCCGGGTTTCTTTGATTGGCTCCCCAGCACGGACTCGAATCCCGCCATTCGGCGGGACTTCGGCTGTCGTCTCAGCCGAAATGAACTCACGCTGTAAGCGCGGTTAATCTCCCGCTTCAGCTGGACGGGACTCTGCCATCTGAGCGTCCGTCAGATATCTGCCAATGCCACGCTTTTTGATTTTCCTTTCGAGTATGACAGCATCACTTCGACTTATACATTCTTGTGTCCAAACGAGAT
>Ga0265303_10002816_pt1 | contig 10835 bp, 5 predicted proteins | sample Helome_2_FD_192494 | JGI IMG/M metagenome (GOLD analysis project Ga0265303, IMG submission 192494) | Marine sediment microbial communities from subtidal zone of North Sea - Hel_20160317 (Illumina Assembly) | ecosystem: Environmental > Aquatic > Marine > Subtidal zone > Sediment ...
CAGGTGATATAACCGGGGATGTGTAATGGCGTTATAAATTTTCAGCATCGTTGAAAAGTTTTTTCGGTTGAAACCGGCCGTTACAGGAATCTCTATAATATTTCTCTGTGATCCCGGGTACATGGGGTTTTCATATTCAGGCCAATAGGGCACCAGGGTCGTGTGTTCGCAGGTGAAGTAATCATTCTTAAAGAAAGGGAACATGCTGGAGTCTACCTCGAAACCTTTTTTTTCGAGCAGATCGAGCACTTCGCCGTTAATGCCCCACCGGCCGCTGCGGAAAGCATTGGGCATAACCCCGAAATTGTCATTGAGGAGCGCTACTAACGCATCAAGTTTTTCTTCGACCTGTGATATCGGTAAATTGATGACGTGAGATTCCCGTTCTCCTGTTTGGCCATAGATCGGGGGGTTGCACCAGGGGTGTAGGTGCGCACCTATTTCACAGGTATTCCTGTTGACGATGGCTTTTAATATTTCTGCGGCCTCAGGATCCTCTGCCACCGCAAAGTCGGTAAAGTAGGTCGGCCTGATGCCAAGACTCTCACAAAAATCCTGGAATCCTGGTATCTGTCTCACGTTGCTGACAGAAAAGTCCTTTTCAGGAAATTCGCCCGACCAGTTCCACTCTTCTTCGGTATCGATAGACAGGACAAATATTATTTCAGGTTTTTGTTTGTCCATAGGAAATTAACCCGAGGTTAGCTGTTTGAATAGATCCAGGTATTCATTGGCCATTCGATTCGCTGAGTAGTGTGTCTGCACGTATTGCCGTGCATTCTCAGCTAATCGTGCCGCATATTGTCTATCGAGCAGGAGTTTTTCCCAATAGGTGAATAACGTGTCCTTGTCCTTCAGTGGTGCCAGCAGACCGGTTTCTTCGTGGCTGATCAACTGGTCTATACCAGGGATGTCATAGGCAGCAACCGGTATACCCATGGCGCAGGCTTCCATGAGACAACGGGGAATACCCTCCAGGGTGGAGGTCATCACAAACAGGTCAAAGCTTTGTAATAATTCGAGCCGGTCATCTCGAAAGCCGAGAAAATCAATCTTATCGCTGCTTTCCAGTATTTTTGCATATGTCTCAAGTGCCGACCGCTGGTCGCCATCGCCGACAAATACCAATCGTAGATTATCGTGTTTAGCGGAAAGCTTCTCAAAGATATCGAGGATGTCGTAGATGTTTTTACGACTGATCATCTGGCCAACAAAGCCAATTCGTATTTCCTTACTTGTGCTTTTGATCGGATTTTCACGCTGCCTCTGTGCCTCTACCTCTGACAGGTCGACACCGTTCTGGATATAAACCAGTTTGTTGTCCTTTACTCCAGCTTTCCTCGAGTCCTCCATCAGTTGGGGGGACAACGGGACCACCCTGTCAGCATAGCCCATCGCTTTACAGCCTAACCAGATAAACAATCTTAATTTAGGGTCCCTGACATTCTCGAATCCATGCGGCGTGACGACGCAATTAATGCCTGCTTTACGTGCGGCGATGACCCCCAGGATATCCGATTTATAGCCGTGGGTATGAATCACATCGATATTACGTTCTTTGATTAGTGTTACCAGCTTGCCGATGACGCCAAGGTCGAAGCGGTTTGACATAGGGATCTCAAATGCTTCTCCATAGTGCTGTCGATATTTTTTTACCATTTCGAGGTCTGCAGAGTCCTGCTCCAGAGTGACCGCGAGATCACATCGTACCTGGTCTTTAGGAAGGTATTGTGCAAGTGTCAGCACCCATCGTTCAGCACCGTAAAACCCGGTTGGACAGATAAATTGAAGGATATTTAATTTTTGATTCATCAATGATGACACTTGGTGTTCAAAGTTTTAAATAATCCACCGATTGTTCCTATGGCCCTGGCCGGGAAATAGTACAGGTAAAATTTGAGGACATTATATAAGCTGACCCGGTTTTTTGTGAGTTGATATAAGCGGATAGAATAAATCGCTATCGGCGGTAAAAATAATAAAAAACTGGTTGTCGCAAGCAGAGTATAGCCTGCCACCAGAGAAATAAATGTCAGCACCAGTAAGAACATCAGTCCCACAGGGACGATGAAGCTGGGTATCTCATTTAACGGGATCGACCTGCCTTTTACAGAGAGTAGATTTGACTGGCCCCGCCATATTTCCTTTTTAAACATTTCACCGAAATCTTTATCTTCGCCCAGGTGAACATAGGAGGCAGCCGAAGTGTAATAGAGGTCACCCAGCTGATTGGCCCTGTCTGTAAAATAATAATCCTCACAGGTGACCAGGTGGTCAGGGAAACCGTTTACTTTTTCGAAAGTGTCACGTAACAGGAACAGGTTCCGTCCGGGTAAAAAGCTGACATTTTGGTCGGTAACAACGTTGCTCAATGCTGTTCTTATCTTTTCTAACGGAGGCGCATCCTGACCATCAACCTGAACTGCGCTTGCGATCACCCTGGACGATGATCCATTAAGTGTTTCTAACATACATTCGATCCAGTTTGAAGATAGTGCGATATCGGCATCAAGAAAAGCGAGATATTCTCCAGTCGATCTTTCTACGCCAAAATTCCTCAGGGTAGAAATGGTCTCTGAAGCAGGCCTGGTATGGACCGATAAGGAAATATCTTCAGCAAAAGAGTGCAGCCTGTCTGACAGTTGTTCGTTTTGTGTGACGATGATTATTTCGATCAAAGACAGGTCGAACGACTGCTGTATGACAGATTCGATCGTTTTTAACAGGAGCTGTTCACGTCCTTTATGCGGGATAATGAATGAAATCAGTTTTTCTTTCATGGCTGGTATCTGAAAAGCCGGGCGACTTTTCCCGAGTGGCGTGCCAGCCAGACTATTTCTTTTTTGATTGAGAAGTGCCTTATGACATTGAGCAGAGCCAGGGTGATATTCCAGAGTGACTTCGGTCCGGTTGCCTTGTCAGGTGATTTGTAGTGCCCGACGTCAATAAAGTCTGGTTTTGTGTCTAGTCGCTCGTAATAAGTAACGGCACCATGATTCTGCATCAATATTGCTAGAATCCTGGTATAAGTCCTGGTTGTTTCTGTTGATAAATTGTCTGTGATGTACTGGTAGATTTCTTTGGCTTTATTGAGATAGCCGGTTTTATTTGCTGGAGCGTAATAGTCAGCCATCAGCAGTACGTTAACCTTGCGAATATCCTGAGCCGTCCATGTGTGGTTTGGAAATTCTAGAATATCCGGTTTAGTCAGGTAGGGGTATTCGTTATCGGCCATCCAGTCTGCATAGTGCAGCAATGTGTCCCGCACATAATAAAATGTTTCGTCAAGCTGTGAGAGTTCTTCTTTTACCTGCAGGTAGCGGTAGGTTGATTGTAAGAAAACGGTATAGTACCAGTTGATCTCGACATTTTTGAGATCCCTGCTGTGAATATCATCTAACGGGTGAACTGTGTTTTTAATAATATGTTCTACCTGTTTAATGGCGTCCTGTTCCTGGGTTAATTCAAATTTATCGAGCAGTGCATTTATGTAGTTACCGGTGCCGCGATCAAGCGGGTATTTACCGGTCAGGATGTTTTTTAAATCAATTCGATGACGATTTTTTACCGCTAACAACACATCAAAGATGGAGCCAGAGCGTTCATATTCATAGACATGAGTAATCCAGTCCGCGAGTTGCATGATAGCGAGCTTGGAGGATTCATTACCCGTTAATAAGTAGTGATAGAGTAACCCGGCGGTATAACAATGCTGTCCCCCGGGCCCGCCGCCGCCGGCATGGTCAACATATGCATCGCTCTCCTGGTCTTTAGAATAGGATCTGTGAGTAGATGTAGCAGCATCGAGACAATGATCGGTATGCCAAAATAGCCCGCCATTGTATTCCGCTTTATCAAACTGAGTGTGGTATATGTCTATATCGCTAACATGACAGGCCAGGTCATCTGCCAGAGTGAACCAGTCGTGTTCACCAGATAAGGTGTATTGACGCAAAAAGCCGTATATCGGGTCATATTGATTATTGTAATGGGAGACGAAGGTATCATTGCCTTTAAAACCATCAGTTTCATGATCGGCATAGATATCACCGAAATTTCTCCAGCCATATTCATCAATAATCTCACGTTTGGCAAAGAAGTTATCTTTTGATGTCAGCCCTTCATTGATTACATTGAGAAGTGCATCATCTGTGTTCGCAGAATCAAAATATGGGAAAACTCTTGTTGCTTCGACCCATTGTGGATTGAGCGTCACTTCTGGTAAGTTTTCAAAGCCAGCTAAAGTATTTTTATCGTCACTGAAATTGAGATAAAAACTGTGTGTTTTCCGCTCTCCCGCCTGAAGTTCAAATGTATCCTGGTATTGATCAGGAAACAATCCGATAGTCATTTTCCGGTTATCGATGTGAAGAGATTTAGGGCAGTTCTGCCAGAAATTTTCGATAAAAGCATTCACATTACCATGACCAGTATCGATACTAAGGCTGGGTGATGCCCTTTTGCCCGTGTTGATGATCCTGTTCAGACTTTTGCATTCGAAACCGTTTAGTTTCAACGGCACCTTACTGAATCGATTTTTATGATTTGGGCAGTCCCAGTGTTCCCCGCCGCTGGATTCCTGGTAGATGCTGAGATCATGTGACTCTGGTTTCTGCCATGGTGAATTTGTGTCTACTTTAAATTGTAGATCATTTGTGCCGGACAGGTTTAAGCCAATATTAAAGCTGTTAATGAAGAGAGAGTTAGGATCTCCCAGGTCCCATTTACCTGAATAATGTTTAGCTGCTCTAGGATTGTGAAGCGTTATAGTGCATTTGACAGTATCAGTCTTTGTGAAAAATATCAGCCTGGCCGTAAAATTTGCAATAAGTTCTTTTTCGTCCGATCGGAACTGGCCATTGAAAGTGACCTGTATCGATAGAGGGCATTCATCAGAAGCATCTGTCTGATATCGATAAGTTAATATTCTGGCTACAGGCGTACCATGATGTTTAGTGTTTAAGGTACAAAATCCTTGATTGTGTAAGCCATGACCGTCCTTGATCACCTGGTCAAAAAAATCGAATGTTTGTGTATTCAGACTAAATTCACAGTTTTTTGTTTTAATGGTTATATTAGAACCTTTCACAGATACACAGGCAGGTGTACATTGCACGGTGCTGCGTTTATGTGTTCTCCTGGTGATGCCTAATTTCAATTGCTCATTCGCATTCAGTGACACCTGGGTTTTGACCAGGCACCACTTGATGCTGTTATCAGGCCATAGTGCTGCGGCCGTGATATTTGCTAGCAGGACAGTATTGTCATCAAAGACAAGGACTAGTTCCTTAGGATTAAAATAAAGCCCCCTGGGTAAAGGAACACCAAACTGTACGGGAGCAGCGTTGATAGCCAATCCAGCTCGTTCTTTCAATAATACCTGATAAGTATGTTTCACGACACTGCTGTCCTGTTAACTTTCACAGCAAGACCATCTGAATTATATCAGGTTGCTTATCGTTGAGCGGGTCACCTCGAAGAAAAGCCATCGGGTCTCGTTTTTCGAATAAGTGCAGCGGCCATAAACGTAGTATTTGCTGCAAGCTTTTCGTTAGTTCTGACTGAAACTTTATAAATTCTAGCAGTAGATGGATATACATAAAAGAAAGTGTAGGCTATTAGGTACCGAAAGCTTTATAGAGAGAACGGAGCGGCTTTTGAACAGAGAGCAAAAAAAATCAAGTCCAAAGGCGGTCTAAAGTGGTGACTGACTTGCTTAAACTAAGTATTGTGTCCCTAAAACTCCCTTGTGTCCCTAAAACTCCCCAAAACTCGGTGTTCCCAAAACTCGTTGTAGGACCTATTTCTTGAAAGGAAAGATCCTCCAACAATCCCGGGGTGATTCAGCCTTGCGGAAATGACACCATGAGAAGCCACAGGGAAACAGAGCGCTGGCTACAGCGAGTTGTTCAGGGTCATTTCAATTATTATGGTGTCCTGTTCAACTCCAAAGCGCTGATCCGGTTTGTGGAGGAAGTGAAGCGGCGCTGGCTGAGATCGCTTTGTCGCAGAGGCCAGCGCAACCGCCTGACTTTGGAGTGTTGTAATCGGCTAATCCAGCGTTGGATACCGAAACTCCCGGATTATTTCGTAAAATTAATCGACAAAATTTGTCAATTATCTTTACAGTGTGCTATATCATTGGTTGCGTTAGATCAGTCAGTTATTTCTTTACTGTTGGGTCAACGTGATTCAAATGCTCGAAAACTAGCTTCATAAATTCATGGCTTTCGCCGGCGGTATGAGCCTTGCATATCGCTCCTTCGGTAGATTGCCAGTACAGTTGGAGAGCATTTAATGACTATTTCTCGGTTATTCGGGTTATTCGCTTCTGTTTTTTTCAAAAGTTTTCTTGCATTATTTCTATCGATTTACTTGATCTCATGTAGTACCGGGGAGGACTTAGGTGGCGCCGGAACTGGTGCGGCACCAGGTGTGACTCCAGAGCCAGTATCAGAACCGTCACGGGAACCTGCACTATCTTGTGATCAGCCAGCCTCGGTCTGTTATGACATCATCTACGTAAGATACCCCATAAAGGATAGCGATGCTGCTCGTTATGTGACCATACCTTTCGGTGAACACCCTTATCCTATCGCGGCCGGTGCTGACTTGATGCTACTCAAAGAGGATGGATCCGAGATAGTGCTGGTCGATTGTACCGTTTGTAGTGTTATGGATCCGTTTATTTCCCTTGATGGCAAAATGGTTTATTACTCACTAATTGAGGAATCCTCGGCGGAGTCTGCGAGCTGGATTTATAAAATCAACCTGGATGATCCTTCCTATACGCCGATTCGTCTCACCTACGATGATGGTTTTGATTCTGTTCAATACGGTGGAAACAGGGCCGCGTCTGGAGAGGTCAAAAACGGGCATGACCAGAGCCGCTTCAGACAAATACGCGATATGGCGCCCGTTCCCCTGGCCGATGGGCGACTATTGTTTACTTCAAACCGTGCAGCACTAACCACATTTCATCCATTCGCCGATGGCGTCGTAAAGGGCAGTATGCAGATGCTTTACGTTATGGATGATCATGATGGCAGCGCAAACACCAAAGAACTTTCCAACCTCCACCTCCTGGAAACAGGCAGTCTCCATATGGTTCAACATCCAATACAGTTAATGGATGGCAGACTGTTATTTTCCAGCTGGCAAGATGCCGGCACAAAGTTTAATGGCAAATATTTTCGATACGCGGCGACCAGTCTTTTTACACTCCATCCCGATGGTTCCAACTTGCAACAATTTACCGAACCGCATGATCATCGCAAAACGGTAGACCATTATGTAACCCAGCTACCTGGCGGAGAGGTTGTTTGGGGGAGTTATTATCCAGGATCCTCGTCCTGGGGTTATGGACTCCTTTTGCGCGCGCCGCTTAACCCTGATGGGCCTGATTTTTTGAGAGGTTCAATAGATCAGCGACATCCCTATGGTAAGCAACCTCGGGTAAGCGTCAGAGAGTATGACCGTAAAGGCACGGTAACCATTACTCCGCATTCAAATAATCGTGATATTGCAGCAGACAATCTATCGGGCAAGTATGCTATGCCATCTGCTACCAGCAACGGCAATCTGCTGGTGGCCTATTCAACCGGAGGAACCAGTCAATTTCAAGATGCGGATTATCCGCTTGCATCTGGCATCTATATGATAACCAATGCAGCTGGCGGTGAAGCAGACTATATTACTGATCCGGCAGCCCAGTTAATCAAGATCAAGGATGACCCGAACTACAATGAAATCTGGCCCAGGGCCGTGCTGAGCTATGGACAAATTTATGGGCAAAGCGCGCCGGATATGATCCCTAGCCTGGCCACATCGCTGCCGGATGCGCCGAATCATCTTTTACCGGCAGAGGCGGCCGCGCTGCTCGGCACATCATCGATGTATAACCGTGAACCCCTTAATGAAAAGAAACCAGATCCTTTTCAGGGCTCAGGGGGCAATAGGGAGCTTCATGATGGTAACTGGACGATACAGGGGGCAGAGGCCGGGGTATACACCGATGATGATATCTATGCGGTACGCGTTATTGCCACGCCCCCTAAACCGTATACCGCGCCTATCGAGAAACTTACAGGAAGTCATGACCCCTGTACGCCTGATGAGGCAGATGCCTGGAGCAGGATTTGCCGCCACCTGGAGGATACACGACTAAGCCATGTGGTCGCCCGCTACGGTTCTTATCATGGTGAAAGGTGGGAGATTCTGGGCGAGTTCCCGGTGAAGAAAGCGGATGTAACCGATGGACAGGGTAATCCGGATACCTCCTGGCAGGCAAAAATTCCGGCCGATACCCCGACTTTTATCCAGACTATCGATAAAAAGGGTATGACCTTAGTCTCCGAGATAACCTGGCGAGCGTTAAAATCCGGTGAACAGCGTACGGATTGTGGCGGCTGTCATGCGCATTCGGTCGAACCCCTGGATTTTAATACAACTGAAGCCGGAAAAAATAAACCCATCGCGGGTATAACCGGGGTTAATAGTGCCGACGAAAGAGTAAAAGATGGCATTTGGGATCTCACGTTAAACGCTATTCCATTATTAGACGAAACCGGTGTTACCTTTGAGCCGGGCTATTCTTATGGTGTCGAATTTAATCGAGACGTCGTTCCAATCCTGAATAAACGCTGTGTATCCTGCCATACGGCAGGTGGTGCGGGTAATATGTTTATTCTGGATGGGTCCGGCGGTCGGGATGCATGGTCTGTAATTTCAGAAGACGGTAAGTATGCCGATCCTCAAAGAAGCAAATATATTCGTATTCCGCAAGCCAGGCAAAGTCTGTTTGTTTGGGCTGCCTGGGGTGAACGTCTGGACGGTAGAACAAATTCAGAAAGGGATAACGATGTAGATTACGCTGGTGAAGGTGATCCTGCTGATCCTCACAAAGCAATGACGATTACCGATAAGGAAAAGCGGACTATAGCTCGCTGGGTTGATCTGGGTGGGCCCATTGATTTTCCCGAAACCCATGGATTTGGTTATACGGATGACTATCAACTACCGGTTGTCAACGTTTATACGCCTTATGCGGGTGACAATAAGGCAGGTACACAACTCAAGGTGGGGTTTGCCGATGCTAAATCCGGACTGGATTGGAGTACCTTAAGCGTCAGTTATCAGGCGTTGAGCGATGGCGTTGAACAAACCATTGCGATAAATCCAGGTGCGGATGTCAATGCTAAAAATATTCTGACGATTAATTTACCATTAACCACGGGAGAATATATCATTACCGTATCGATCAACGACATGTCAGGAAACACAGGGATTGTTACTCGCCGCTTTAAAATTAGTGGCTAGTTTGTGCTCAGTCGGAGTTTGATAGCCGAATCGGGTGTGAATCACCCCGGGATTGTCGAAGGATCTATCCTCATAACAACCAGGCTCTGCGGCAATCCCGGGGCGATTCAATAGCCAGGTAGGAGATGCTACTGGCTTGCCCCTCATAATTTGTCCACTACAGTCGCAAGCGAACGATCGCGGCTGAGTAATAATCGCTACGTATCAGGCGCTATTAACAGAGGAATCACGAAAGGCGTTACACACCGCTCCTGTCCAGTACAGGATTCCTCTACCAAAGGGTGAGCACTTCAACCCCGAGGAACTGGAACTCGTCACCGGAGACGACAGGGTAATCAGGTCTGAGATATCGACATCTGCATTATGGCCTGAAAACAGTATAAAGTGGTGCCTGGTTAACACCCTGTTATTACTTGTAATAGTATCACTTGTAATAGTCGGGACTTGATTTGCCAAACAGTGTCAGATTGACTCAAACCGTGCTTGACCTGATGAATGGCTAGATAAGGGCACCCTCTACAAAAAAAGGTTAGATGTTGACTCTCGCCAAGGCGCCATGTACGCAAAGCAGTCATAGATGCCTGTTTTCCAGCCATATAATTACTCATTTTATTACTTTGCGGGCTTGGCGCCTTGGCGAGATAAAAATACATTCTGCTGGGCACAAATTAATTTCAACCAAACATGATCTGACAGTAGCTGTCAGATCGGATCTGAATTAGCACATTATCACTCGAAGCTGGCCAGGAACTAGAACTCACCATCAGGGCAAGGAACCAGCCAGTGCCAGATGTGCACTGCACGCCCGCCTGCGTCGATGAGTCCGAAACTGACCTGGCTATCGAGACTAGGTAAATAGAAATAGATTATTTATTGATGATATTTAGTATTTCAACGCATAGTAAACTTATAGGCGATAATGATTTGTCTTTCCTGCAATGAGCCGCCAAGTACCAGGTATAGAGTGTTGGATTCTTGGTCATAATCACCACCTCTGATCGGCCTGATCGGTGTAAATGCTTTAGCTGCTATGTCTGGATCTTTTTGAAACGGTGCAGGAAAAACACCGTATTCATATGGCCTGATTTCGTGAGGCGGTTTGTCCCCATTTTTCACAGCGACGAAGTCATCGACGTTGAAGAGCCAGTAATAATTGTAGTAATCATCATGTTTAACTGCACAGGGCCCTGGGCACCTGTGCCCGTTATCCTGGTTGATTTTATAGCCAAGGCCAGAATTGTGGCCGCCTGAAGAGCCAAAGACCGCGTAGGTGCGAGTGTTCGGTATAATGAAGCCATATACCGCCCAGGAAACTACGGTCCAAAGATCATTGTCGCCTACAACTACGGGGACAGCATCCTGATTTTTATTATTCCGTTTTATGGTTTTGTTATTGTTGTATATGTCGGGATGAAGTTTGTTTCGTAGATTGAAGTCCATAAGCGAAGTGGTAGAAATAAGATCATCAGTATCCGTAGATGGACTGATATCATCCAGATCCACAACAAAAGCGGAAG
>Ga0265303_10002817_pt1 | contig 10833 bp, 11 predicted proteins | sample Helome_2_FD_192494 | JGI IMG/M metagenome (GOLD analysis project Ga0265303, IMG submission 192494) | Marine sediment microbial communities from subtidal zone of North Sea - Hel_20160317 (Illumina Assembly) | ecosystem: Environmental > Aquatic > Marine > Subtidal zone > Sediment ...
CGGTGGCGCTTCCGCAGGAATCCGTCGATATCGATGGAGCGAACAAGGCTCATCCGGACGTCTGCGTCTGGCATCAGGTACTGCACTCCGGAGGTCCAGCTTCTGTACAAGGCGAAGCAGGCACGGCCGAAGGACGATGTCGACTTCACCCGCTGCCTTCATCTGATGACCAACGAGCAGAAGGCCTGGTTGCAGAAATCCCTCGAACTCATGGAACCTGATCACCCCTGGATCGACGCCCTCGAAATGGCTCAACGAGTGAAGTCGGAGCCTGAGTAACCTACGGGCGCCTCTGCGGGTGTAGCTCAATGGTAGAGCCCCAGCCTTCCAAGCTGGTTACGCGGGTTCGACTCCCGTCACCCGCTCGACCGATGGCGCGGCAGCATCGCCCCATGCCCCCGTAGCTCAACGGATAGAGCGACGGACTTCTAATCCGTAGGTTGCAGGTTCGAGTCCTGCCGGGGGTGCTCCGCAGAATCCCTTGCACTGCAAGGGATTCTGTCGTTTCTGACCCTCCCCGTGACCCTCGATTCTGGGGTTCAGGTGGCAGGAATGGGCCGCACAGGACTCGTTTCGGGCCAACCGTGTCATCTGGCGTTCTCCTTGCATCGCACACCCTTGCAAGGAGGATCCTGATGCCCGGACCACAGTTCGCTCCGAGACAGTCTGTCGAGAAGCTGTCTCATCGGGTTTGAAGGATCGGGGCTTCGATTCGGCTTCGCGCTCCGCTGCCAGGGCGTCGGCGCACGTCAGGCACCGAATCCGTCTCTGCGGTTTGCACAAACCCCAGCGCCTCAATCAGTACAGACAGCTTTACCTGACTCGGCGATGTTTCGGTTGGCGCAGTGGTAGCAGTTCATGTCGTGACCTCGTGTTCGCTTGGGTACAAGCGTTTCCGCGCCCAGAGAGCTGCGTAGACGAGCGCGATGAGAGCAGGTACTTCGATGAGTGGCCCGACGACGGTGGCGAGAGCCTCTCCTGATGCGATTCCGAATACGCCGATGGCGACTGCGATCGCGAGTTCGAAGTTGTTGCCTGCCGCCGTAAATGCCATGGCCGTGTTCTTTCCGTAGGTGAAGTGCATGCGGTATCCGAGGAAGAATGATCCGAACCACATGATTGCGAAATAGGCGAGGAGTGGGATCGCGATGCGGATGACGTCGAATGGTTTCGATGTGATCGTCTCGCCCTGGAGGGCGAACATGACGACGATGGTGAAGAGGAGGCCCCAGAGTGCAACGGGTCCGATCTTGGGGAGGAACACATTCTCGTACCAGTCGACCCCTTTGACACGTTCGCCCCACATGCGTGTCAGGTAGCCAGCTACGAGTGGGATGCCAAGGAAGATGAGGACGGTTTTCGCGATCGCCCACATCGAGATGTCGAGTGTTGTGTCGGTGTCGAGTCCGAGCAAGTCGGGGAGGGCTTGGAGATAGAACCAGCCGAGGATGGCGTACGCGAAGACTTGGAACACCGAGTTCAGGGCTACGAGAACGGCTGCTGCTTCGCCGTTGCCGCATGCCAGGTCGTTCCAGATGAGCACCATCGCTATGCAGCGGGCCAATCCGACGATGATCAGGCCGGTGCGGTATGCCGGGAGGTCGGGAAGCAGCATCCACGCCAGGGCGAACATGACGAGCGGGCCAACGATCCAGTTGAGGAAGAGCGACGTTCCCATGAGTCGCCGGTCGGCGGTGACTTCGCCGATCTTCGAGTACTTCACCTTTGCGAGCACGGGGTACATCATGGCCAGCAGACCGATCGCGATCGGGAGTGAGACGGTGTCGATCTTGATCGTGTCGAGCGTGTCGTTCAGCCCGCCGAACATCCTGCCCAAGAGGAGTCCGATGGCCATGGCGATGAGTATCCAGACCGGCAGGTAGCGGTCGAGTGCCGAGAGTTTGCCGATAACACGAGCGTCGTCGGTGGTGGGTTGAGTCATCTCAACTGGAGGATGTGATCAGGTCGGCGATCTCGTCGACGCTTGGGACGCGGCCGGTGGTCCTGACCTCGCCGTCGATAGCGAGGGCGGGGGTGGACATCACGCCGTAGGAGGCGATTTGTCCGTAGTCGGTGACCTGCGTTATCGACTCGTTGATGCCGAGTTGTTTGAGGGCCCGGTGTGTTGCGGCTTCGAGTGCGGTCGTCACGACCTCAACCCTTCCGGCAACGCTGCTGAGATCAGGTCGCGAGCGCTACTCGTCAACGCGTAGTCGACCCACCGACCTCTCCTCGTACCAACAATCAACCCGGCTTCGCGCAGCACCTTCAAGTGATAGGACAACAGGTTCGGAGCCAAATTGAGGTGTTCCTGGAAGTGGCAGTTGCATCGAATCTGCGGGGACAACATCTCCACTATCTCCAACCGAGTCGGATCAGCAACCGCCTTCAACACTTCCGCTCGAGCACCAAGATCGGACGTGTCAAGGACCATTGAAGTATCCATGCGGCAAGCGTATCGCACCCATGCACTACATGTCGATATCGGTTGAAGTATCGGCCCTTGGATTGCGTGACCGGCGATCAGGGTGATTCGTGCCCCTGGGCTGCTGCCTCGTAGCCGCGAGAAGAGCTGTGGCCAGGAGTGCGGGTCAGCTGATGTCAATGACCCTGGTGCGCAGGGTTCCGCTTCGCCCGATGAACGCCCGGACCTTCCACTCGTAATCGTGGCCGCCGAGGCGATAGAAATTCAGGGTCATTCGGATACCGTCGTCCTGGGTGACGTCATAGCCCCAGTCTTCGGTGGCAACGCTGTCGAGCGTGATGACGCCGTCGGTGAGGTGGAACGTGACGGAGAACTCACCGAACACTCCGGTGGTCTTGGCCTGGTCCGGCTCGCTTGCACCGCCAGCGAGAGTTGTTGTGGTGGTGGTTGGCGGAGCTTCGGTTGTGGTCGTCGTTGGGGCGACGGTCGTTGTCGTGGTCGGAGCGACCGTGGTGGTGGTGCTGCTGGTCGTGGTTGCCGCAGCAGTTGTCGACGTGGTGCTCGCCGGTGCCGTCGTGGAGGTTGTCGGTCCGGAAGGTGCGTACGTCCCCTCGGGTGCCGCGACGCCCTCGTTCTCGAGGGAATAGACCGTGTTGTCGAGCTCAACATCCATGGTCTCGCCAACTGCGGTGATGCTACCGATCGACGCAATCACGAGTGCCGAGAGCATGAGGGCGTACTCGACGCCGGTGGCGCCTTCCTCGTTCCTGAGGCGTTTGGTGATCCATCGGTACATGGTGTGCATTCCTTTTGGGTACACACCTTGATTCGGCAGCGGCGCAAGAATTCTCAATGACCAAAAAGCTGCCGAACGCTTGGACTAGTCACCTCTCAGCGGTTGACTCGACGCGTTGTCAGCGTTGATTGCTCGACTCCTCTGGGGGTCTACGACGCGTCGTTGGAGTCCTCGTCAGCGGAGTCGTCGTCACCATCTTCATCTGTGTCGGACGCATCATCGGCGACGGCCGCGTCGACCTCGGCAGCGACATCTGTCTCTGACGCCGTGTCGACCACGGCTGTGGTGAACTCGGGCTCGTCCACCACTCCACCAGACTTGCTGGCCATGACCTTCTTGATGATGATCACGATGACCGCGACGAGGCCAAGAATGATCAGCATCTTGACGAATCGGCGAAGCCCTCGCCCTGTCTTCTCGCCAGCGACGATCACCGTTTCGGCCTTTCCGAGTACGGACTCGACAGTTCCGAGCTGGTCCCGAAGGTCGGACACCTTCTCCTCCGCAATCTGGATCTTCTCAACAGCGCTCATGGCTCCCTCAGCTTCGATCGATTCAGCTTCCCTCCCAACGCTAGCGAAGGTGGTGCACATGGTCGATTCCGTGGTCCCGCTTTCTGGCGGCTTCGCTGGCGTTGGTTCCCCCAGCCACGGTCGGTGCAGTCGCTGCACCGCTAGTCTTCAGACTCCTGACCGGTCAGGGAGAACTCTCCGCACGGGCATTCGTTGCATGCGTCGACGCCTCTGCCCTGTCAGGGTGTACCGACTGCCGTTGGTACCCATGGTGGCCGTAGCTCAGCTTGGCAGAGCGCCTGGTTGTGGTCCAGGAGGTCGCGGGTTCAAGTCCCGTCGGCCACCCCAAGAGTCGGCACCTCCTCCTCATCAGCAGGGGAGGTGTCGCGAGTATTCACAAGCCGAGGAGTGAAGGTGCAAACCGAGGTCAGCGAATCCGGGCGGTTCGAGCGCACGCTCACCGTCCGTCTCGAGAACGAAGAGCTCGCCAAAGCGAAGGAACAGGCAGCCCGCAAGATCTCGCAGAACATGAAGATCAAGGGGTTCCGTCCGGGAAAGGCTCCTTTGGGCGTTGTCGAGCGCATGGCCGGAGCCGACTACGTGCGGTCTGAGGCCATCGAGGAAGCCATTCAGGATGTGGTTCCCGCGGCGATCGATGAGGCCGGGCTCGACCCTGTGACGATTCCGAGCGTCTCAGCGATCAGGGATGACAACGCGGATGGCACCGTCGAAATCGACGTTCTCGTGACGCTCTGGCCCGTTCTTGAATCCCTCCCTGACTTCTCCGACTTCGAGATTGAGGTCGAGGATCCGGCCGTAACCCAGGACGAGATCGATGAGCAGCTCGACGCACTGCGCAACCAGTTCGCTGAACTCTCGGACCATGACGGCGCGCTCGCTGACGGCGACTTCGCAATGATCGACATCACCGTGAGCCAGGACGGCGACGAAATCGAAACGGCAGCAGCCAAGGACCTCATGTACGAGGTCGGAACCCAGTCGTTCATTCCAGGTCTTGACGAAATCGTCGAGGGGGCGGAGGTCGGTGCGACGGTCACTGGCGATGCAACGTTGCCAGATGGCTACTCAGACAAGGGCGGCGAGGATGTCGCGCTCTCCGTTGAGATCAAGGAAGCCAAGACGAAGGTGCTTCCCGAACTTGACGACGAGATGGTTACCGATGCGACGGAATTCTCATCGGTCGATGAGCTCATCGATGCGATCGAGAAGAACATGCTCGCCTACAAGGTGCACACCCAGCGGTCGGTCCTCCAGGACAAGGTTGTGCAGTACGTGCTCAACGAGGTCGAATTCGATGTTCCAGAGGCGTTGGTCAGTGCCGAGGTCGAGGCCAGGGTGCGCAATCTCGTCACCAGGCTTGAAGGCGACAACATCGACATTCAGGATTATCTGCGGATCGTTGGTCAAGATGAGCAGACGTTCATCGCCTCGATGCGCGACCAGGCGGAGCACGCGCTCTCGACCAGGATCCTGTTGGAGTCGATTGCTGCCGTCGAGAATTGGGACGTCACAGAAGAGGACATGCTCAATCATGTCGAAACCCTCCTGCAGGGACAACCCGGTGATCCACAGGAGCTCGTCGATGGATGGAAGGCGGGTGGTCAAATTGAATCGCTCACCGGTGATATCCTCCGCGAACGGGCACTCGCCAGCTTGGTGGATGCAGCCACACCCGTGGATGCAAACGGGAACCCGGTCGATCTCACCCCTGTGGTGATCGAAGACGAAGACACTGAAGATGACGCCGACGTCGAGGCGGAGGCAGTTGATTCTGAGGCAGCATCTGACGATGCGGTCGACGACGAATCGGAGGAGTGAACATGAGCTATCTGGTCCCCACAGTCGTCGAGAACACGCCGCGCGGTGAGCGGGCGTTCGACATCTACAGTCGTCTCCTCAAGGACCGCATCATCTTCCTCGGAACGCCGATCGACGATGGCGTGGCCAACATCATCATGGCCCAGCTCCTCCACCTCGAGGGCGAGGATCCCGACAAGGACATCAACCTCTACATCAACTCGCCAGGCGGCTCGACGTATGCGCTCATGGCGATATACGACACAATGGAGTTCATCAAGCCCGCCGTGGCGACCTACTGCATGGGCCTCGCAGCTTCGGCAGCAGCCGTACTGCTGGCCGCAGGCGCAGAGGGCAAGCGATTCGGGCTGCCCCACAGTCGCATCATGATCCACCAGCCACATGTGTCCGGCCTCGGCGGCCAGGCCACCGATATCGAGATCCATGCACGCGAGATCCTCAAGACTCGTGAGGACATCAACGTCATCCTCGCCAAGCACACCAAGAAGCCGCTCGAAGAGGTGCAGGTGGACACCGAGCGTGACTATTGGCTCGGACCTGAGGAGGCCATCGAGTACGGTGTCCTCGACAACATCTTGTCGGCCCGGCAACTCGAGGCTGTCTCGGACTAGGAGCTTTCACCTTGGCGAAGTACGAAGGGTCAGAACTTCTCAAGTGCAGCTTCTGCGGGAAGTCGCAGAAGCAGGTCAAGAAGTTGATCGCTGGTCCCGGTGTTTACATCTGCGACGAGTGCATCGAATTGTGCAATGAGATCATCGAAGAGGAGCTTTCGGGCCCCGAGGAGGTCTCGTTCGACGAGCTTCCGAAGCCGCACGAGATCTACGAGTTCCTCGACGAATATGTCGTTGGACAGTCGCAGGCGAAAAAGGTCCTCTCCGTTGCGGTGTACAACCACTACAAGAGGGTCCGCGTCGGGCTACGGACGTCTGATGACGACGTAGAGCTCCAGAAGTCGAACATCCTGATGATCGGCCCAACCGGTTCCGGGAAGACGCTCATGGCACAAACCCTTGCGCGCAGGCTCAATGTTCCTTTCGCCATTGCCGACGCCACAGCGCTCACCGAGGCCGGGTATGTGGGGGAGGACGTCGAGAACATCCTCCTCAAGATCATCCAGGCCGCAGATTTCGATACCAAACGCGCCGAGCAGGGCATCATCTACATCGATGAAATCGACAAGATCGCCCGAAAGGCGGAGAACCCTTCCATCACCAGGGACGTGTCCGGCGAGGGAGTGCAGCAGGCATTGCTCAAGATCCTCGAGGGCTCAGTCGCATCTGTCCCGCCCCAGGGCGGCCGCAAGCATCCCCATCAGGAGCTCATCCAGGTGGACACCACCAACATGCTCTTCATATGCGGTGGAGCATTCGCTGGTCTCGAGGAAGTGATCGGCAAACGGATTGGTGGCAAGTCGGTCGGTTTCGGTGCTGATGTCAACTCAAAGGCTGAGGGCCGTCCCAACGAAATCATCTCGGAGGTCATGCCGGAGGACCTGATTGGCTACGGTCTCATCCCCGAGTTCATCGGGCGGCTTCCGGTCATGACGACGGTTGAGGACCTCGATCTGGAATCCCTCGTCAAAGTGCTCACCGAGCCGAAGAACGCCATCGCAAAGCAGTATGAGCGATTCTTCGAGATGGACGGGGTCGAACTCGTACTGACAGAAGAGGCTCTCCAGGCCATCGCCGAGCAGGCGATGAAGCGCGGCACTGGTGCACGTGGCCTGCGGGCGATCATGGAGGAGGTCCTCCTTGACACGATGTATGAGCTCCCTGCCCGCTCCGATGTTGCCAGGGTGGTCATTGACGCCGACGTCGTACTCGAGAAGGTCAACCCGACTCTCGTGCCGATTACCGACCTTACGTCGACGGACCTTCCCGAAGAACGCTCTGCCTAGCCTGGGCCGCACCGGCACCGGAGGTCCACGGTGAGCCATTCATGGCCACGCAACGCCAAGGTCGCGTTCGTCGGTTCCCATGGAATCCGCAAGACGACCGCTGTGCACGCCTTCGCGAACACCATGCAACGTGCAGGCCGCTCGGTCGAACACGGCAGGGAGGTTGTTCGGGACAACCCTCTCGGAATCAACGAGGGAGCCACCGGCGAAGCGCAGCTCTGGGTGATCATGTCCCAGATCCGTCAGGAGCTCCAATTCGCTAACAACGCCGAGGTTCTTGTCTTGGACCGTGGCGTGATGGACAACTTCGCCTACTACCTGCGGGCCTGCGGTGGCAAGGATCCGTTTGACGTTGGCCCGCTCGTACAACAATGGTCCTCGACATATGACATGGTCGTTCGCCTTCTTCCCGATATCGATCTCAGGGAGGACGGCGTGCGTTCCACATCCGACGCCTTCAGGGATGAGATCGAGTCGATTCTCGACGCCGAGCTCCCGGCGCTCGTTCCGGAACGCCATCTTGTGGTGGAGCGGGCCTCGATCATCGATGATCGATTCGATTGGTGGCCGCTCGCCGAACGGCTCGCCGGATTGATCGAGGAGCCGCTCTATGCCGATGGGGTGCCGAGGCGACGCCCGAGACCGGCACGCAAACCCAAGGTGGACATCCCGCAGCTCGAAATGGACGTCTAGGGAATCGCCTTCATGACGTTCGGTACAGAGGTAGATCCTCCGGAGCACAGTGTCTGGCAAAAGCTCCACAAGTTTGAAGTTCCGACGCCTACACTTGCATTAGCTGCTTCGGCGGCCTTCCCTTTTCTTCTCGTCTCAGGACCTTTTGGCTATCGGGTCGGTTCCGGGACATCTGCAATCGGTCACGCACAGTGTGGGACCACGATATCAAGGGAAACCAAGATGAATATCTTCGTTGGCAATCTGCCATTCTCCGCAACAGAAGGCGACCTCCGTCAGCTCTTCTCCGAGTACGGCACGGTTGATTCCGCCGCCGTCATCACCGACCGTGACACCGGCCGTTCGAGAGGCTTCGGGTTCGTTGAACTCGCAGACGACGCTCGCTCATCCGATGCCATCAGGGATCTTGACGGCACGGATCTCAACGGTCGCAACATCAAGGTCAACGAGGCGAAGCCCCGTACCTGAGTACCGCTCAGTGGTGCGGGTGACTCCCGAACGGAGTCACCCGCACACCGAATACGAACGTGAGGCAGTCAATGGCCCACTTCAGTGACGACGCTGACTACGAGGCAGAGCGCAAGCGCTCCGACGAGGAGTACGAGCGTCAACGGAAGGTCGATGCCGAGGAATACGAGCGTCAACGAAAGGTCGATCGAAAACAGGCCGACGTTGACCGCCAGGCCGGCAGGGATTCCAGGGCCGCCCGGGATTCCGAGGACTGACAACACGAAACGGAGCATCGCACGCCGATGCTCCGTTTTGCGTGTGAACCCCCCCAGCTAGCTACTCGCCGGTTTGTCCGTCCACCGATTCGCGCAAGAGGTCTGCGTGTCCGTTGTGACGCGCGTACTCCTCAATCATGTGGAGCAGCATCCATCGCAGGCTGGGGGCGCGCCCATCGGGCCACGTGCGGCGACCTCGTTGTTCGAGGTCGCCCCTGGCCAGCGCCTCATCGAGCAGCGTGTCGGAGCGTTCTACGGCGCCTCGCCAGAGAACCAAGAGGTCCTCCGGCGTGTCATTGGCTGCCGAATGCCATTCCCAGTCCGGATCCGTCTTCCAGTCGACCGAATCCCATGGCGCCGACTTCTGTCGGTCGAACAACCACTGGGAGAACCAGTAGTCCTCGACGTATGCCATGTGCTTGACCAGGCCGCCCAGCGTCATCGTGGACGCCGCGACCGTTGCCCTCAAGCCCGCACTGTCAATCCCTGAGCACTTCCACGCGAGGGTGGCGCGCTGGTAGTTCAGATAGCCTCGAACCGAAGCGACTTCGTCTTCGGCGATCGGTGGTTCCGGTCGCCCGTGCTCGTCGAGATCGGCCATGGTTGTCCTCCTGCGGATGTCGTCATCGGGCTGCACGTCACGATACAGAGCTGAGCTGTGAGCTTGGAGCCCCGGCACCCGCTCTGCTTCGAGGCTCCGCCTCTTCGCGTCTCTCCCGCAAGCGGGCAAGACGGTTGGGTGTTCGCTTTGCTCAGCCCTTCACCGCTCGCGCCATCGAGCAGAGAGGGGGATGTGAGATGGAGAGACGCGAGCGTCAGCGAGCAGAGAGGGGCGGCTCCTGGGCTCCGGCGCTCCGGGGGTTCTGTCCCTCAGGTGAGAAGGGACTCGAGTGCCGTGCGCACGCGCTTTTCGCTCACGCTTCCCTTCACGCCGATCGGCTGAGCGAACTGGCTCACACGGAGTTCTTGCAGCATCCACACCACCTCGATCAGTTCAGGCGACCATGTCAGGACCTCCGACAGCTGGTCGTGCTCGGCCTCGAGGCCGTTGATAATTGCCATGCGTTCCCTGTCCCGCTCGGGGTTTTCCGGGAGGCGGCGGAGCCGGTAGGCAATGCCTTCGAGGTAGCGGCGCAGGTCGTCCAGATGTCCTGCGCCAACCGCAGTGAGAAAGCCTGGGAAGACAATACGGTCCATCTGCTCATCGACGTCGTCGAGAACGTCACCGAACACCGCATCCGGCGTGGTGTCGATCGCCCGGTTCGCATCCTGGAGCGCATCGAGTACTGCCACCGCATTGGTTCCAACACCTTGCACCGCGTCGGCGAGCTCCGAGCGAACCGAGGCGATGAGCGAATCGAATCCCTGGCCGTCCCAGACAGCGTCGTGCGAAGCCATGACGTCATCCACGGCACAGGTCAGGCAGTCCTGCATCCACTCGTCCCTGTCCGCATATGGGCTCCCTACGATCGGCACGGGACCGTGTGCGTCAAGGACAGAGCGCAGAAGGCGCCTGGGAGAGGGAAGCTGCATCATGACCAGCTTTCGCAGGCCGGGCCACATGACCTCTGCCTGCTCATCCGCAGTTGCCATCAGCCGGACAGAGACCGAGCTCCCCATATCGACAAGTGCTGGGTACGCCACGACAGAGTGGCCTGGCCCCTCCATCGAGGTCGTCATGGGCAGGCTGCCGAAGTCCCACGTCGTGATTCCGTCCCGTTCGAGTTCGTGCGTTGATTCGGCAAGGGAGCTCCTCGCTGCCTCCCGGAGCTCGGTCCGCAGGTCAACGAGGTCGTCTCCGGTCGCAACTACTGAGCCCTCGCTGTCGACGATGTGATATCGGGGTCGCAGATGGTGGGGAATACGATCTGCGTCGAAGTCGTCTGGGCGCACGATCGTCCCACTTCTTCGGCTGAGCGTCTTTGCCAGGGATTCTGCCAGGCGCC
>Ga0265303_10002818_pt1 | contig 10827 bp, 12 predicted proteins | sample Helome_2_FD_192494 | JGI IMG/M metagenome (GOLD analysis project Ga0265303, IMG submission 192494) | Marine sediment microbial communities from subtidal zone of North Sea - Hel_20160317 (Illumina Assembly) | ecosystem: Environmental > Aquatic > Marine > Subtidal zone > Sediment ...
CCGCACGGCTTTCCTACCCTGTCGGCGGGACAGCGCCGCGCAGACCGTGGCCAGTGTGAGAAATACGGGCTAGCGCCTCCGTGCATGGCCTTGCGTCCCACCAGGTGCCCGCGCCCGATCCAAACGCCATGGCGGCTAACTTGGCCTGCGCCGCGCCTTGCGCCATAGTTCGGCCATGACCGGACCCGCGATCATCCGAGACTCCATCACCGGCCCGGTGTCGGGGAAAGTTGCCAAGTTAGCGGTGCCGGCGCCGTGACCGGCGCTCTGACACCTCTGCCGGCGGCCGGCCTTGCAATCGACGAGGCGGTGCCCTGGGGGCGCAACCGGGTGGAGTACGGGGCTTTCTTCGATCTCGCCAGTCTGGCGCCGGCAACGCGCATCCTGGACTGCGCCGCCGGGCCCTCGTGCTTCACCGCGGAGATGTGCGCCCTCGGCACGCCGGTCGTGGCCGCCGACCCGCTCTATCGACTCTCCCGGGCCGAGATCAAGCTGCGCATCGAGTTGGGGCGGGAGAAGATCATGGCCGCCGTGCGCGCCGGGCGGGAGCGCTTCGTCTGGGACGTCTACGGCACGCCCGAGGCCTTGGAGGCGACCCGCCTCTCGGCCATGAAGCTCTTCCTGGAGGACTTCGAGGAGAGGGCCGGGCGCTACGTCGCGGCCGCGCTGCCCGAGCTGCCGTTCGAAGACCGGGCCTTCGACCTGGCGCTGGTCTCGCACTTCCTGTTTCTCTACGGGATCCGCTTCGACCGGGATTTTCACCTGGCCGGGGTGCGCGAACTCTGCCGCGTGGCGCGCGAGGTGCGAATCTTCCCGCTGGTCGATCTGCACGGCCTGCGCTCGCCGCACCTGGCGCCGGTGCTGGCGATGCTGGCGGCGGCGGGGCTGGCGGCCGAGGTGAGCGAGGTCAGCTATGAGTTCCAGAAGGGCGGCAACCGGATGCTGCGCATTCGCCACGACGCGGCTTAGCCGTTTGGGCGGCGCGAAAATCGTTCAATAGAAGGAAATGGCCCGAACAGATGGAAAGTTCTATCCTTCTGTTTACGGCATAAACTCTCAGCAGGGGAGGTAGTGGATTGTGTCCCAGCAATTGAGTGACTCGGAGCTTCCGTGGTGCCCGGCGGATGCGAGAAGCGGCGAGTTCTATAAGCTTCGGGTGAAAGATCTTTCGCCCACACAGTTCGCGGTGGGCAAGGCAGAGGTCGCAGTCCGGGCCGGACGTCTACGCAAAAAGCAAGATACGGATACAGGCAAGCTGCATGACTACCTTCGGGTCAGACCGATTCCGATCGTGGTGAGGGGCGGGAAGTTCTACCTGGTCGATCACCATCACCTGGCGCGCGGCCTTTACGACGCCCTGCACGAGACCTACGGCAAGGCTCTCTGCGTTTTCGTCAAGGTGTTGGCAAATTTCAGCACCTTGGAGGAAGCCTACTTCTGGAAGACCATGCACCAGCAGAACTGGGTGTACCTGTTCGATGGCTCCGGCGGCGGCCCGCAGCCGCCGGAGGCGCTTCCCGCGCACATCAAGGATCTCGGGTTCGATCCTTACCGGAGCCTGGCATGGATTGTCCGCGATCATCACGGCTACATAAAAAACGATGCGCCCTTCTCGGAGTTCAAGTGGGCCAACTTCTTCAGGACCCGTATCCTGCTGGACCATGACATCCTCGCGGGCAAACACACCTTCGATGAATTCGCCTTCACGGTCGACGAGCATGGCAAGCTCGAGCTGAGCGACGACGGCAAGGAAGCCATCGACGAAGCGATGTTCCTCGCAAGCAGTCCCGAGGCGCGCGGACTTCCGGGCTTCAGAGGGTTGGTTTCCTAGGAGGGGGCAATGGCTAAGGCAAACGATAAATCCGCGGGCTTCCGTCTGCCGATCCTGCAGGGCCTGCTGCCGATAAAACCCGATCAGATACCGGCCGAGATCATCGCCGGCATCACCTTGGCGGCGCTCGCGATTCCCGAGGTGATGGGCTACACCAAGATCGCCGGCACGCCGGTGATCACCGGTCTCTACACCATTCTCATTCCCATGGTCCTGTTCGCGATTTTCGGATCGTCCCGCCACCTGGTGGTCGGCGCCGATTCGGCGACGGCCGCGATTCTCGCCGCCGGGCTGGTGGGGCTCGCGGCCGTCGGCTCCGACGAGTACGTGGCGCTGGCCGCGGTCCTCGCCTTCCTGGCCGCGGGGTTTCTCATTCTGGCGCGCATCATCGGCCTGGGGTTCATCGCCGACTTCCTGTCGCGCACGGTGCTGATCGGCTTCCTGACCGGGGTCGGTATACAGGTCGCGCTGGGTCAGGTCTCGGGCATGCTGGGCCTGAAAGGCGGCGGGCACGGCACCTTGGGCAAGATCTGGACCGACATTCAGCAGATCGACCAGGTCAACGCCTATGCCCTGGGCATCGCGCTCGCCGTGCTGGCGGTCAGCATCGGGTCGAAGATGATATCGAAAAAGATACCGGGCGCGCTGATCGCGGTGATCGGCGCGATTGTCGCCAGCTGGGCGCTCGACCTCAAGGCGCACGTTCACGTGCTCGGCAGCGTTCCGAGCGGTCTGCCGCACATCGGAATACCGGAAGTCAAGTGGAGCTGGGAGCTCATCGGGAAACTGGTCCCCACGGCCTTTGCCATGTTCGTGGTCATCCTGGCCCAGAGTGCCGCGACCTCGCGTGCCTACGCCGCGCGCTACAACGAGCGCTTCAGCGAGAACACCGACCTGGTCGGTCTGGGGCTGGCCAATATCGGCGCCGGTCTGTCCGGCACCTTCGTGGTCAGTGGCAGCCCGACCAAGACCCAGATGGTCGATAGCGCCGGCGGACGCACCCAGCTGTCGCTGCTCGTGACGACGGTTTGCGTGTTGGTGGTGCTGCTGTTCCTCACCGAGGCATTGGCTTTCATGCCTGAAGCGGTCCTCGCCGGTGTCGTGTTCCTGATCGGTGTCGACCTGATCGACTTTGACGGGATGCGGAAGATCTACGCCCAGGCCCGATCGGAGTTCTGGGTCGCGCTGATCACCGCTGCGGTGGTCGTGGTGGTCGGCGTCGAGCAAGGTATCCTGCTTGCCATCGTTCTGTCGCTCATCGATCACACGCGCAAGGGCTACAAACCGAAAAACACGGTGGTCGTGAAGGCCGATCGCGGCGGTTGGCGCACGCAACCGGCGGCCAGCCCGAGTCAGTTCGAGCCGGGCCTTCTGGTCTACCGATTCTCCCACAGCATGTACTACGCGAACGCCGAGGCGTTCTCCGAGGAGGTGAACGAACTGGTGAAGCAGGCACAGCCGCCGGTGCGGTGGTTCTGTATCGATGCCGCGGCGGTCGACGACATCGATTTCTCGGCCGGCCAAACCCTCCGTTCCAGCTTCGAGCTTATGAAAGAAAAAGGAATACGGCTAGTGTTCGTCATGGTCTCTGACGAGGTCAAAGCCGAGCTGGATCGATACGGACTGAGCGATCTGTTGGGCGCGGACGCCTTCTACGCGTCGGGCGACGAACTCTTGAACGCATTTCGCCAGGACGCCGGGGCGACACCATAAGTTGGGTCCTTCGAGGGATTGGATATTGAGAGTTCCGATTGGGCGGATCTTCAAGGCCAACTATCTGAAGCAACTTCTCAAGGCGGCAGCATGATGAATTGGTTCGGTCCATGATCTTTCGGCGATATCGATGAGGGAGTTTCTGAGATTTTGCAGGCATTTCCTGCGCTTGCTGCACTATGTGCGAGGCGTGATGCTGATCCTGATCGCGGCCTTGTTCATCTGCGCCCTTCTTTTTGTCCAGGTTGAAGGGAAGGACTTCGGCGAGGCGCTCTATTTCACCCTCATCACCGGCCTGACAATCGGCTACGGAGACATCGCCCCGGTGACCGCTGCGGGACGCGTTCTCAGCATCGTGGCAGGCGTGATCGGGGTGATCTATGTCGGCCTCGTCGTGGCGATCGCGACGCGGGCACTAAGGGATTCCGCAGAGGAAGAGAAGGTCATCCGGTCGAAGAAGAAATGAGACTGCCTTCCCGGACAGTTTCCTACCGCTGCCAACCAGGCCCGCGAGGTGCTGATCTTCCCCCTGGTCGATCTGGAGGGCCGGCGCTCGCCGCATCTGGCGGCGGTGCTGGCGGTTGAGGGGTTGGCGGCAAAGTGACCGAGGTCGGCTACGAGTTCCTGAAAGGCGGCAACCAGATGCTGCGCATCCGCCATGACGCGGCTTAGTCGCTTGGGCGGCGCGGAGAGATAAGCGCCCGAGCCGCGGCGTCCTATAGTCTCGCGGTACCGGGCCAGACCTCATACTTCGACAGGCTCAGCATGAGGTCCTCATCCTGAGCTTGTCGAAGGGTGAGGACCGGCTCGGGGCCCGGCAGCCGGCCGGAGACGAGGGAGGCGACATGACCGAGAAGCGACCCAACATCCTGTTCATCCAGGCCGACCAGATGGCGGCGCCGGCGCTGCCGTTCTATGGTCACCCGCTGGTCAAGGCGCCCAACCTGGCCGGGCTGGCGGCCGGCGGCGTGGTGTTCGACAGCGCCTACTGCAACTCGCCGATCTGCGCGCCCTCGCGCTTCTCCATGCTGGCCGGCCAGCTCGCCTCGACCATCGAGGCCTACGACAACGCGGCCGAGTTTCCCGCCGCCCAGCCGACCTTCGTCCATCACCTGCGGCTGATGGGCTACCGCACGCTGCTGTCGGGCAAGATGCACTTCGTGGGGCCGGACCAGTTGCACGGCTTTGAGGAGCGCCTGACCACCGATATCTATCCGGCCGACTTCGGCTGGACGCCGAACTGGGAACGGCCCGAGGAGCATCAGAGCTACTTCCACAGCATGCTGAGCGTGGCCGAGGCCGGGCCCTGCGAGCGCAGCCTGCAGATCGACTTCGACGAGGAGGTCGCCTTCCGGGCGGAACGCCAGCTCTACGACTGCGCCAGGCAGACCGACGGCAGACCCTTTTGCCTACTGGTTTCCTTCACCCATCCGCACGATCCCTACACCATCACCAGGCCCTATTGGGCGCGCTACGACGCGGCCGAGATCGACCTGCCGAGCGTGCCGGCGATCCCGGCCGAAGCCCAGGATCCGCACAGCCAAAGGCTTTACCGCTGCATCGGCTGCGATCGCTACGAGCTGACCGAGGCGCGCATCCGTAACGCCCGGCGGGCCTATTACGGCGCGATCAGCTATGTCGACGACAAGGTCGGCCAACTGCTGCGCACCCTTGAGGCGACCGGCCTGGCCGAAAACACCATCGTCATTTTCACCGCCGACCATGGCGATATGCTGGGCGAGCGCGGGCTTTGGTACAAGATGTGCTTTTTCGAATGGGCCGCGCGGGTCCCCTTACTGATCCACGCGCCCAAGCGCTTCCAGCCGCGCCGGGTGGCTGAGAACGTGTCGCTGCTCGACCTCTTTCCGACCCTTCTGGACCTGGCCGGCGGCCAGGCGCCGGAGCCGGCCGAGCCGCTCGAAGGCCGCAGCTTGCTGCCGCTTATGGAGGGCCGGGACGGCGATTGGCCCGACCGGGTGCTGGGCGAGTACTTCTCAGAAGGCGCCGCGGGGCCGCTGGTCATGGTGCGCCAGGGCCGCCACAAGTATGTGGTCGGCGAGGATTCGCCGCCCCAGCTGTTCGACCTGGAGAGCGATCCCCGGGAGCTGAAGAACCTGGCCGGTCGTCCCGAGGCGGCCGCTTTGGAACGGGATTTCGCCGAGCAGGTCGAGGCACGCTGGGATTTCGCCGAGTTGAAGCGCCGGGTCATCGCCAACCAGCGCCGGCGGCGCCTGACTTTCGAGGCCCTGAGCCAAGGGCGCCACCGGCCCTGGGATTTTCAGCCTTTCACCGATGCCGCGAAGCTCTATGCCCGCAACGTGGGCGAGGTCCTTGGCGATCAGGAGCGCGTGGCGCGCCTGCCCTATAGCGACGAGCCGCCACCCGACGGCCCCGGCGCCTGACCGTTAGTCGGGCCGGGTGTCGTGGCGCAGGCCCAGGCTGACGCGCCTTTCACTGACCTCCGAGAGCATATGGAAGGGCCGGTCGCGCCGTCCGGCAAAACCCGGTGCGCGCATCAGCAGCAGGCCGCCCGGCGGCAGGTCCACTTCGCGCGCGTCTCGGCCACTGCGATCCGCGCAGACGAAGAAGCGGGCCCGGCCGGCCAGGGTGACGATCGCCACCAGGTCCCGGTAGCGGATGTGGTCGCGGTGCGGTGTGATGCCGGCCGAGCCCACGGGATAGCGCTGGACGATCAGGTCGTTGAGCGGGGGCGGCGCGTCCAGCGGCGGCGGCTGGAGCCGTTGCAATGCCCGGGCGATCAGGTTTTCCAGCGCCGCCGCGAGGATATGAAACGGGCTGCCGGAGGGGATTTCGGTGGAAAGTTCAAAATCCTGGCGTACCTCGCGGTCGCCCTCGCCGATAAGCGGCGTGGCGGGACGATAGGGCAAAGCCTCCGCCGCGGCCAGCAGGGGCCGACACTGCAAGGGGTCGAGCAACGGCAGTGAAACGGCATCTTCCCGGGCCAGCCGCTCGAACGCGTCGGCCAGAACGTCAGGACCGGTCGCAAAGCCGCTGTCGCTATGGAGATGGGTTTGGCTCAAGGGCTGAATCAGCTGTCTTCTTCCGGCAGGCGTTCGCCGGCCAGCCACTTCCAGGGCGCGACGAAACGCCCACGCCAAAGCCCCCGGCCGGCCTGCTCGGCCTTTTGCTGCAGCGGGCCGTAGCGGCTCGGGTCATTGGGATCGGCCAGGGCCCAGCCGGTATAGACCATGCCCTCCGAGAGGTCGTAGCCTTCGGCAAAACACCGGGCCCAGATGCTGCCTGCCGGGCCGCTGCCCAAAGGCCGGCAGGACACCTCCGTGCCGGCGGTGAGGTCGAGCAGAGCCGAGCGGGCGATTTCGCCGCAGTCGTAGAAGCGGTTCCGGAACAAGCAGCGTTGGCTCGGCTCGGGCGCATCGATACCTTCGAGCCGAAGGCGTTGGCCCTCCAGCTCGATCATGTCGCCCGAAATGACGTTAGGGGCGCCGCGCAGCTCGGCGGCGGCCTGCAGAGGCGCCGGCCTACCGAGGCCCCCAAGCAACGCCAAGACCAACACCGCGCCGCCGAAAATTCCGACGTCGGCGCGGCAGTGCATGGCCTGGCTCCATTGCGTTCTGGTTTAGTGGATCGCCTTGCTGACCGACTTTACCAGATCGAAGAGGCGTTTGCGTATCCTTGGATCGCCAATATTGTAATAAGAGCGCACCAGCTCCAGTGTCTCCCGTTCGCCCATCAGATCGTGGGTGAAGGCAACGGCCTCGTCACGCGGGGTGGGCGTCGAGTCGGGCAGTTGGTCCTCGTTCATGTCCGAGAAGAAAAAGCCGATCGGCACGTTCAGGACCCGCGCCAGGTCGTGCAAGCGACTGGCGACGATGCGGTTGGTGCCGCGTTCGTACTTCTGGATCTGCTGGAAGGTGATGCCGATTGACTTGGCCAGACGCTCCTGGCTTAGGCCCACGGCCAAACGCCGTAGACGCAGACGTCCGCCCACATGGATATCGATCGGGTGGGGCGAGGATCGGCGTATGACAGCCACTTCGTTTGTCAGAGGTTTCATGGCGCTTCTCGCAGTTGGATTCGAAATGTTTCGGCTAGTACAATAGTATTATAAGACTGTTCTGATTAATTGCAATGGCGAATCGCCAGCGCAACCCTGTGGGGGGTGAATTTTTTGTACGTATATACCCGTATAGTTGTATTTCGAGGTCTCGATTGGAATGGTGAAGCTTGATCTAGGCTGATTTCGAGCCTGAAAACAGCTTGCAGGCGAACCGGCGCTCGCGCTCCTTGCCAGATGTGGCTAGCATGGCGGCACAATGAAAATGCCGACGATGCCCGCTCGCTTTCCCTTTCTAGACCATCCCCGTCCCATCGCGCTGGCCCATCGAGGTGGCGCGGAGGAAGCGCCCGAGAACACCATGGCGGCCTTCCAGAACGCGCAACGCCTCGGCCTGCGCTATATCGAAACCGACGTTCAGGTCAGCCGCGACGGCGTGCTGATGACTTTTCACGACGATTCGCTGGACCGCGTTACCGACCGGCGTGGGCGCCTGTCGGATCTCCCGTGGAGCGACCTGCGGGGCGCCAGGGTCGCCGGTCAGGAGCCGATCCCGCGCCTTGAGGAGGTGCTCGACGCCCTGCCGGAGCAACGCTTTGTGATCGAGCTGAAGTCCGATGCCGCGGTCGAGCCCTTGACCGAGGCCATTCGGCGCACCGATGCCATCGATCGGGTCTGCGTCGGCTCCTTCTCCGGCACACGGATCAGGCGGGCGCGGGACATACTGGGGCCGAGGCTTTGCACCTCGCTCGGCCAGGGCGGCGTGGTGCGCTTGCGCCTGGCCAGCCTGGGGCTGCCCTGCGGCCGCTTCGTCGAGGCCGCGGCGCAGGTCCCGGCGCGCTACTACGGACTGCCGGTGGTTGACCGCCTGATGCTGGCGGCCGCCCGGCGGCGCGGCATCGACGTGCAGGTCTGGACGGTGAACCGTGAAGCCGAGATGGAACGGCTGCTCGACCTCGGCGTCGACGGCATCATGACCGACCGGCCGAGCCTGCTCAAAACGGTGCTGAAACGGCGCGGCCTCTGGGCCGACTAACGCCCGGAAAATCGAGCCGCGCGCTTCTCCATGAAGGCAGCGACACCTTCCGCGAAATCAGCGCTTCCCGCGGCCTTGCCCTGCAGGTCGCGTTCCAGATCAAGCTGGCTCGTCAGGCTGTTCGCTCCCGAGGCGTCGAGCGCCTGCTTGATCATGCCGAAGGCGGCGGTCGGACCCCCGGCCAGGCGGCGGGCCAGGGCTTCGACCTCGCTTCCCAGCGCCTTGTCCGGCACAGCCCGGTAGATCAGCCCCCAGGCCTCGGCCTGTTCCGCGCTCACCGGTTCGGCCAGCAACATCAAAGCCCGCGCCCGCGCCGCTCCGACCAGACGCGGCAACAGCCAGGTCCCGCCGCAGTCGGGTACCAGTCCGATACGGGTGAAAGCCTGCACGAAACTGGCCGAGGCCGCCGCGACCACGATGTCACAGTTGAACGCGAAGTTCGCGCCGGCGCCGGCGGCGATGCCGTTGATCGCGGCAATGACGGGCATGGGCAGGCTATGCAGGCGTTCGAGCATCGGGTGGTAGTAGCGGTCGAGGGATTCGGCCACGGAAGCCGCGGGATCGCCCGTCATCAAGGCCGCTTCGCCCAGGTCCTGCCCGGCGCAGAAAGCGCGGTCGGCACCGGTGATCACCACGACACGGGTCGCCTCCTCATTGGCCGCTTGGTCGAGGGCCAGGGCGATCTCGGCCAACATGGGCCGATTGAAGGCGTTCAGCTTGTCGGGGCGATTGAGGGTAAGCCGGCCGATGCCGTCGGCGGCGTTGTATTTTATGGTTTCGAAGGTCATGTCTGATCCCCCCGGGGCGCTTGCCAATTGTTAACCAATTGACGCGAGGGATATAGGATGCAGGCAAAAGACCAAAGAAAACAAGGAGAGGCACAGTGATTCGTTTGTGGATCTGCGCGGGTGCGGCAAACGGCTTTGTTGCTGTCGCCTTAGGCGCCTTTTCGGCGCACTTCCTGGATAGAGAGCTCAGCGGCGAGGCGCTTGGCTGGATCGAGACCGGCGCCCGCTATGAGCTCTTTCACGCGGTTGCCTTGCTTTCCGTGGGCTGGTTGGCTGGGCGCGAGGTCCGCCCGCCCGTGGCCCTGTCGGTGGCCGGCTGGGCCTTTCTGCTCGGCACCATACTGTTTTGCGGCACGCTCTACCTGATGGCCTTGACCGGCGCGGCCGGGATCGGCCGTGTGGTGCCGATCGGCGGCGTGGCCTTTCTGATCGGCTGGGGCGCAATGTTCTTCTATGGCATCGTCTTGAGATGGTAGGACTCGACAGGCTCCTAAGCGCGTACCGGCGGAGGTAACGGCAGGATGGACGCAACGCTGCTCGACACCAAGGGAATGAAATGCCCGCTGCCGGTGCTGCGCGCGCGCCGCGCCATGAAGCTGGTCGAGCCGGGCAGCCTGCTCGAGGTCCATGCGACGGACCCGGATTCGGTCAAGGATTTCCATGCCTTCTGCGAGACCACCGGCGACGAACTGCTCGAGTGGCAGGAAGAGGCGGGCGTGTTCGTCTTCAAAATCCGCAAGGCTGGATGAGGTTTCCGAACCGGAGCGGCTGGAGAATTCAAGGCTGTTGTAGCAGCCCAGGCAGCGCGGCCATGTCCCGGAAGCTCAACTCCGCGCCCTCCGCTTCGAGCCGCCCGCCGTGCGCCGTGGTGCAATGGCTGCCGCCGGCGAAGCCGAACACCCGCATCCGCGCCGCGACGGCGGCCTGAACCCCCGCAACGCTGTCCTCGATCACCAGGCAGTTCTCCGGCTCATGCCCCATGGCCGCGGCGGCATGGTGGAACAGGTCCGGGGCCGGTTTGCCCCGTGCGACCATGTGGGCGCTGAAGACGTGCGGCGCGAAATGGTCTAACAGACCTGTGATCCCAAGGCTCCTCTCGAGCCGCTCCGGGCCGCTGCTCGAAGCGACACAGATCGCCATATCGAGCCGCGCAAGTGTTTCAGCCACACTCGGGATCGGCCGTAGTTCCCGCTCGAAGGCTTCATGGATTCGCGCGCTTAGATGGGCGGCGAAGCCTTCCGGAATCGGCCGGCCCTGTTCGGCCTGGAGCGTTGCGAACATCTCGCCGGCGGTCTTGCCGACGAAACGCTCTGCCACGTCCTCGGCGGTGAGGACGAATCCCAGGCGGCTGAACTCCTCGGCATCGACCCGGCAGGCGATCACCTCGCTGTCGATCAGCACGCCGTCGCAGTCGAAGATGATG
>Ga0265303_10002820_pt1 | contig 10823 bp, 12 predicted proteins | sample Helome_2_FD_192494 | JGI IMG/M metagenome (GOLD analysis project Ga0265303, IMG submission 192494) | Marine sediment microbial communities from subtidal zone of North Sea - Hel_20160317 (Illumina Assembly) | ecosystem: Environmental > Aquatic > Marine > Subtidal zone > Sediment ...
TTTTGTTTCCTGAAGCTGCGGCATGGAGCACGGCACTCGCAATTATGGTGACAACCGTATTCGCCGCTATCCAGTTGCGCGGCATCGGCCTGGGAGCACTGATCCAGGAGATTGCGACCTCATTGACAGGACTGGTCGTATTTGGACTTGCACTGCTTCTGCTTTTTGTGGACACACCGGATATCGGCGCGGCGAATTCGATACGCGTGGATAATTCTCTCAGAGACTGGAGCCTGGTTATTGCGACAATCATTTTTACCTACGACGGCTGGCTGTACGCGTCGTACTTCAGCGGCGAGATCAGGGGAGGCGCCGGCGCGGTAGCGCGATCCTGCATCAAGGGTATGGTCGTCGTCGTTGTCTTGTATATGCTGCTGAATCTCGCACTGGTGAAAAGCGTTGGACTGTCGTCGCTTGTCGGGAGCGACCTGGCTCTGGCACGTGCCCTCGAACTGGCGGTCCACCCGGCGGCTGGCACGGTCGTCGTTGCTGCCGCCATCCTGATTCTGCTGAGCCACCAAAACCTGGAATACATGAGTGGGCCGCGTATTCTTCAAGCCCTTGCGGTGGATGGTTTTTTGGCTCGGCGAGCACAAGATGTCGGGAAAGGTGGCAACCCGGTATTGGCAGTCCTGATTACCTGGCTGGTATCAGTAGGTCTGATTCTGCTCGGTGGATTCGAGTTTCTGTTGTTGCTCTCAGTATTCTTCTTCGTACCGCTTTACCTTGCGTTAATTGCCGGCATTCTCATCCTGCGCAAACGAGAGCCTGAAGCTGAGCGCCCATATCGTGCGTGGGGTCATCCCTACAGTACAATTCTGTGCCTGGTTGCCTGGACGTTCGTTACGCTGTTTCAGGCGTACGTGGAGAGAGAGACCGCAGTATACGCAGCGGTAATGGTCGCTTTTTCCTGGCCCGTTTATCGATATCTCACCCGCAAGTGACGGCACGAATGTTAGCCGACACTGGACCAGGCTTTTCGCTCGTATCGGGGCCTATGAACTGGTATCCGCAAGGTTCAGTTTGATTCGTACAATCACTAGCCGTCGATGATCGCGGCCCATGTTGTATCAATAGTCGCATCAGGCGCACCGTCGCCATCGTAGTCTGCCTGGATCCTCACACTCACCGCGCTCAGCGCAATGATCCGAATTCTTGCGTTGCTCGTGCCGGTCACCACCATTTCACCAGCGTAGGGATACTCTTCGCCGGTAGACATGAATGCGGCCGCCATCTCGTAGTTGACAGCACCACTGAACAACGTGCTGGAAACGGTTCCCGTCGCATCGGTTGTGAAATTGCTCGGCGCTACGCCTGTATTCTCGGTAACTGTGCTGGCGAAATTGGTCAGTGTTTCCGTACCCGCCATGTCGCTGACGACCAATGAGCTACCGCGCGTTGTCACGATCGTATTTGGATCAGTACGGGAGTCGATGGTAAGGGCCATCCCGCCATCCGTGAGGTTAAACTCCGCACTTTCCGTAACCTGAAAGGCATCCAGATCCAGCGCAATACCCAACAGAATCCGGCCGGAGAGCAGGTTACCCTCAAAGTCAGTAAACGTCATTCCAATGAAGCCGTCGACCACCTGGCCTAACCCGTCGTTGCAGTTATCCCAGTCGTAGTCAAGAAAGTCGCCCTCGGTGACCGTCAGGGGGTTCGCGATATCGCCGGATAGGGTCACCGATCCGTCTACATCGCAGCGCGTTGTCTCGGGTCCAAAGGGGACTTGTGACCAGCCGTTCGATCCGCCAGGTTTCGCGATGATGCCCGACCCGAGATTACCCGGTTTGCTCGATGCGACCGTCGTCAAGCCGACGAAATTCGCTATCTCGCCGAAACTGCCTGACTGGAGGGCGGCGTTAACGGTACGACCTGCAACGGTCAGTACACTTCCCGAGTTGATTGTCCCGGTTGCGGGCTGGCTTGGAAGCGTAGGCTCAGCAGGAGCGGCCGGACTTGCTCCTCCACCACCACCGCCACCACCGCATCCGGTGAGAACCAGTGCCAGTAAGGTGCCACCGAGAACTGCCGTAACTCTATTCATTAGATTGTTCCCCATACAAACGCGCATTGCGGCGTCGAGCCTGTCATTCGACGGCAAGCGGCAGGCGAACGGCAAGAAACCCTGGCGCACGAAAAATCGCTGCGAAAGCATGCATGCCCTGCCTGATGTTGATGTTTGATCCCAAGCGCTTCATTACCGTTGGCCTGGTAGCCCATGCCAAACGATGCCCACTGCAATATTATCTCAATTGACGCAGAACGCCAGCGGGTTATCTGAGAGAGACCATATTAACCACTGCCCCGCGGACTTCGATCTCCACTCGACCCAGGTAGTCGAACACGCCCTGGAGTCTACGCCCAGTCGAAGTTCTTCTGAATGCGGCCCAGCTTCCTGTAAAAATGTTCGCTAACTTCCTCGTCATCATCTTTCTTCGGATCCAGCACTGATATCACGGGAATCAGGATGAGCGGCACCAGTAAAGTGACGAAAGAGGGGTCACGCCATTCGCCCAGGTATGTAGTCAATTCATGCCACCACTGTGCGAAACCGCCCGTAACGGCGTGCTCTGCGCTATCAAAAAGTGTGTTCAGGAGCCACGTCGTCAACCCGCCAACAAATCCTGACGTCATGCCCCAGAACGCCGCACGTTCTGTCGTCTTCTTCCAATAGAACACGTAGATCACCGCAATAGCGGGCGGCACGACCATCGCGAAACCCAGTAACAACAACTGCAGAACCGAGCTTATGGTGCCGAGCCAGGCGACGATGGCGGCGCCGGCGCCATAGAACACTGTCACCGTTTTGTAAGCCTTGAGTTTCCTGTCACTGCTGAATTGTTTCGAGCCGGGCACCCAGTCGTTAACGAACATCGTCGCGCTTGCAAGGAGTATGGGTGCACCGGAAGAAATCACCGCCGCCAGCACGGCCGCCAATGCTATTCCTCCCAGCACCGGCCCGGAGTCGATCGCCAGTTGGGCGATATTCAGGTAGCTGGATAACCCGCTCTCGGAGCCATAGGACGCCATGGTGAGGATGCCAATAAAACCTGCTACCAGCGGCATCAATGCCGCAATGATGCCCGCGAAAAAGAATCCCGGAATAAGGTAATCCTTCCTGGCTGCCGAACTCGCATAGTTCGCGTAAACGGAAGCTGCCGGCGTGTGGATTGTCGCCGAGATGAAGAGCGCAATAATTGTCGCCCAGCCTATGCCAGTGAAGCTCCACCAGCGCACGTCGTCTGCGCCTGTTGCCGCCAGCATTGAATTAGCCTGCTCGATCACAACAGGCCATCCGCCCAGGTTCTGCATGGCAATGACACCGACAAGGAGCAAACCGAAAATGATGACCGAACAGTGCACGACATTTGCTATCGCCGTACCCTTCAGCCCCCCGGTAACAGTGAACAGGATAATCAGGGCGCCGCCAATAAACACGCCGACCACAAATGGCAGGCCGGTAACGCCACTGATGATCGATCCGATCACATAGGGCTCGATGATATTGACAACAAGGTACTCCGCCTGCACGCACAGGCTTGTCAGCCACTGGCAACGATAGGAACCGAAACGGTGATCGAAAACCTGGCCGACGCTGACGAGCTTTAGGCGGCGATAGGGAATTGCGAAGAACAGGCCGACCAGGAACAGCGCGGCAAAAGAATTGACGCCATACCAGAGGTGGCCGAGGCCTTCCGAAATGACGTCGCCGGCGACGCCGTAAGTTCCTGCGCCGCCGATGCGCGTACCGGCAACGCCGGCTGCCAGCGTGAATATACCGAGCGTGCTACCGCCAATTGCCCAGTCTGACGCACTGCTGTTGCCGCGATTCAGGATAAGGCCAATGCCGGCAAACAACGCCAGGTACGCGACGATAACAACGACGGTAACGCTCATGCAGCGATACTACAGCAGGGACATGGCCGCAGCGGTCTCCATCAATATGCGGCCGTCGGCTAAACATTCGATCTAAATCATCTTAGGTCACGGAAAAAGTTCTCGACGCTTCTTCGCTAGCGTAGTCAGTTGCCACCTCAAAAGAACTGCTACACCAACCAGGCGGTCGGTCGGCCATTGATTGTACAACATGTTCCGATTTCGACTGGCCAGGTCAATTGGCCTTGTCACAGGGATCCTCCCAGGTATCAACCAGTGCGACAACACTCGGTCGAAGGCTGGGTTTTCGCCATTCGTAGACGAATCTGAAGTCACATGTTTCGTAGATCTCCCTGTGACTTCGCACCAGGGCCTGCCAGGACTCGTCGGTCAGGAACCCGGATTTGTATTGAAAGTTATTGTTGTCGAAATAGGTCCAGTGCCACATGACCGCCGAAATGTCCCTTGCCAGTATCTCGTCACCGACACGGCTTCGTAGTGGCGGAATCACCCAATCGGCCTCAATTCCGGCGAGCGCGAACTCCATGTATGCCTCCGCGCGGGCTTGGTACTGGTTCGCCAGCGCGATCTCGTGACCCTGCTTTAGTTGCAATCCGACAAACATGAGCGACCCGACGATTGCCCTGATTCCGACGAGTTCCACGAGACTTTTCCATTTCAAAGAATTCATGACTTGTATCCTTTCGATGGTTTGCGGCATGAATAGGTCGCATGCTCATCGAGTGCACTGTGGCCCCGTACGAATATTTACTCGGGCATTGAAAATGCGAACTCCAATGCAACGATATCCAAGCCGGGGTTTGTAGTGTCTAACCCGCCATTCGACGTATGCTGAACTCGCAACGCGATCGAGTTGGCCCTGTCGCGCCCGAGATTTGCACCAATTGATAACGAAGACGTGAAATGAAAACGACCGCCCAGGTTGCGACCATTGAAGGATGAGCCGCTAAGTAGCGTTGGGCTGAACCCAAAATCAAGAAAAACAGTCTCGTTCCATGCTGGTACTCGCCACACTGGGCCGAGTGAAATGAAAGCCTCACGCTCAATTGATGTGGAAACGGATCCGACAGCGAATTCAATGCATCGCGCGTGTAAGAATCTCGGGGCCGAAAAATTGAACGCGGCGGCGAGTTGAACAGCGTTTTTGAATTTATCGCTCGCTGTACCTATTCTAATTCGAGACATGGTTTCTTCTGCGCCGTATGCAAATGCGCTATTCCTCAGAACAATCACTAACAAGACTAATTGCCAAAAAATCTTGCGTCCCTTCGGATGTAACTTTTCCCATTTCATTCTTGTTCCCCTTGTTTCGACGCATCAACGCCAACTTGGGGACAGTATTGAGAGGCAATTCGAAGTACATAAGTCAGTAACTGTTAGAAACGTGGTGTTAACTGCTCATTTAATCGCTTGGTGGTTCGCGTCCGACTCGAGAATTCGTGATCGAATGTAGTGCTGTAACACGACGGCGTTATTGTGGGTTTGGTCCTTGGCAGCGTAGACCAGGGTGATGGGAGACTTCGCGATCTGCTCGATCCGTTCAGCGAGCGCCGCGTGATTCGCATTGAGCTCCGTCGTGTAATTCTTTGAAAATTCTTCCCAACGTTTGGTGTCATGACGGAACCAAATGCGAAGTTCAGTGGAAGGGGCGTACTCTTGCCACCATTCATCGATGCGGGCGTCTGATTTTTCTATTCCCCGGGGCCACAGGCGATCAACCAGTACGCGGTAGCCATCCTGTGCGCTTGTTATCTCGTAGATACGCTTGATCACTATCATTGCGTCGTTGCCTTTGCATAGGCGCGAACAGCCGTTGCGTTCATCGGGCCGAACTCGTGTAGTGCAATCACATACTCAGCCAATATCTGAATCTCCGACGCCGGCAGTGTCGCGAATTTAGGCATGCTCACTTCCTGTTGTTCGATAAAAAATCTGGCAATAGGACCGGTCACCCGATTCCCGTATAAAGAGTGATCGATACCTTGACTGATCCAGGACCGCACAGAATCGATTCTTCCATCACGGGTTAGTAACGCGAAATCTTTGCCGAAATACCCCGGAATGTATCCTTTGAGGGCTCCTCGATTGCGAAATCCGCCCTGTCCCAGTTCACCGTGGCATTGAAAACAATTGTACTGACGTGCCAGCTCCTCTCCCCGGAGCAATCGGTTCCGCCTCGGGGAATTTGCTCGCTGGCCAAACGTCCGCTTTAATCGAACTGCCTCAAAATAGGCCTGGATATCACGACAGTCTCCTTCATAACGTGGATGCATTGGTTCGGAAATTGCACCGTTGCATTCAGGTTTCGGTACGTCGGAAAGAGCTCGCCCCGCTTGCCCATGGCAATTTATACAACCACCTGCAAAAGCACTAAGCGTGCCGCGCGCTACTGGAGAGGACTCCGGGACAAGCCGAACTCCAAGCCAAACCAGCAGCCCTACAATAGTCAATGCAAAGACCAATAATCTCTGCCTGACTAATTTGCGAGTCGCGATTGCCATGAACCTATATCCGCGCGAATGAGCGGCATCATCAGATACTCGCTAGTCGCTCGAGTCCAGAACGGGATAGCCATTAATATATATCCAGTCGTCGTTGCGGGCCGGGATGTGGCAGCCAATACACTCTGTCTTGTAATTTTGTGTCACAGGTTTGTCGGGCTCTGCTGCATTAAACAGTGCCCACCCCCAACCATCACCCCACAGTGGATTCGAACTGAAGCGACCCTCAGTGTCTTTGACCATGACAAACCAACCCTCGACCTCGTTGCCTCGGCTGACCGTTCCGGTTGTCATGGAGTCGGTGACTGCCTTCAATAGTTCCTTAATGATGACCGCACCATCGGGAAACCCGCCGGTCTCCCGAAAATATTCGGCAACACCTCGTTGCGTGTAGACATTGTGCAGCCCATCCGCGCCGTGACCGCTGGCCGCACTACTGGTATCGACATCTTTTTCGGCGATTGACCAGGTTCCGAGGAACATCCAGTCATCGCGAAAAGATTCCGGCAATGAAAAACTGCCAGCACTGTCGACCAGCTCTTCATAAGTTGCACTAAGAGATTCGTCCGCGAACGATACAGCGCAGCAACAGAACGCCATTGCGGAAATAACTGTCTTCAGGTACATGTCGTTCCCTTTCTCGTCAGGCAAGAGAGCCATCCCTGGCTCGATTAGTTAACAAGATGCGGCGATCCCTATCTCTTGCCGCCGATACCGGCCGCATCATCGCCTGCGCTTTTGCCCGTACGAAGTATTGGGTAGTACTGGGTAAAAACCATGTCATCGGCCGCTGCTGCGGTGTGACATGCCGCGCAGGCAGCGGTCGGCATGGCCGCCGTCGAGTTCGCATAAGGTTCGGGCTTGTGCCCAAACGTGTAGTAAGCCCATCCTCCCGTATCGTCCGGATACCGCTCCGAGTCCTTGTGGGCGATTTCAAAACCCTGTTGGTCCCCGTTGAAGAATCCGATGCCGCTGGTCGCAGCGGTGGCGCCAACCAGTGTCAGCTCTTTGGCAAACATCGTTCCGTCACGGAAAGTGCCAGTCTTTTTCCAGTGCGCCCAACTCTCGGGGTCGATGTATACCGTGTGAAACTCGGGAAACGGTGCTTGACCCCCGTTTAACGAATTGGGCGTGAGCGGGCTCCCAACAAATACCCATTCACGCCAACCTGTCGGCCGAACCAGTTCTCCATCAGCGTTGAACTCGGCTTCATACTTTTCATGTTCATCTGCAAGCGTCTCGCCCGACGCAAGAACAAGCACGATGCCAGCGAATGCGAGCAGAAGCGCTGGTACACATTTTGTTGCCGTAATTTTCATTGTGATCTCCTAGGATGCGTGCGTTTCGATGCCCGATTGACCGCATGGTAATTGGGCGATTGGGCAATTTCAGACCCCGTCGTTTAGCTCCGGGAAATGCACCGAACGTTCGTCGGAAGACTGAAATTGTCAAGATGAAGACTCCCCAAGTCTTTGTACTATTGTCAGTTTCTAACGGTTAGTAACGGGATGCCGGCCAGGCACGGGACCGTGTTACTTACTGTTAGAAACTGATATTTAGCGGTCTTCGCACTCAACCTTGCTCCTGAACTATCACAACAATCACGTCGGCCCAGACGGCCGACAGAAAGGAGCAGAAAAAATGCGTAAACAACATCTATCAACAATTCTCGATCTGTCAGCGCTACTCAGCGTACTTTTGCTTGGCGTATTCCTAACGCATTCAGCGGTCGCCGAGACGAGCATGGAGAAATCGCTCTACGAGCGACTCGGAGGATATGCGGCCGTTTCTGCGGTCGTGGATGATTTCGCCGCCAAACTCTTCGATGACCCTGTGGTCGGCAAGAGATTCTTTGGCATGAGCGACGATTCTCGCGAGGGCTTCCGTCAGAAGAACAAGAATCTTGTCTGTGCTGCCACCGGTGGACCCTGCAAGATTATCAGTCGATCCGCAGCGACGACACACGGTGGCCTTGGAATCAAGGCGAGCGAATTCAACATCGTCGCGCAGCACCTTGTCGACACATTGAACAAATTCAACGTGCCGGAAAAGGAATTTAACGAGCTTATGGCAATCATTGGCAGCCTGCGACCAGACATCGTTGAAATTGAAGACGTTTAGCCCTGACCAACCTGTAATCCTGTAAACAAACATTTGGAGAAACACCATGAACAAGTCAGCAAACATTATTACGACCGCAGTTCTTGCTCTGACAGCCAGCGGTCTTGTCGTTTCTGCGAATAGCATCGCGGCGGACGAAAAAGTGGCAATGGAAAAGTGCTACGGCGTCGCAAAGTCCGGTCGCAATGACTGTGCGACTGCGTCCAGCTCGTGTGCTGGAACTTCAACGGAAGATCGTCAGAGAGATGCCTACATCGCGATACCACAGGGCACCTGCAGCAAGATCGCTGGCGGTTCCCTGACTCCGTCGTAGGTCCTGCAAGGCCGGTAGTCGAGATCTCCGGGTTTCTTGGTGATCCTGAAAGCAGGTTCGTGCCGAGAAACCCGGCGCTCTACGCCATCTCCGAAACCGCAGCAAGGAACAATCATGCATCTAATTCTGCGCCAAGCGCATATAACCCAGTGGAGCATCACCCAACTGGAACGATTCAGTCCAGCCATAGACCTTGTTATTCGTCTTTGGGTCGCCAACGTTTTCTGGAAATCAGGGCTGACGAAAATCGCAACCTGGGATTCGACGTTGTATTTATTTGAGCACGAATATGCAGTCCCTTTTTTGTCTACTGAAACCGCCGCTATTCTTGGGACCGGAATTGAACTGGCAATGCCGGTGCTTCTGCTTCTAGGAATTGGTACACGTTTCAGTGCGGCAGTTCTATTTGTTTTCAATATTATTGCCGTACTGTCGTATCCAACCCTAAACATTATTGGTGCAAAGGATCACCAATACTGGGGTCTTTTATTGTTGGTCACCATTTTCCACGGTCCGGGGAAACTTTCTATCGATCAGTTATTGCGCAAGCGATTCTGGCATGACTAATCACGCAAAGATTATTGCGGGAATAGGTTTGAGAGGCCCACACATTCCGGATCTCCTCACAACACTGCCAAATGTCGATCTGCTGGAAGTCCACTCGGAAAACTTTTTTGGCGGCGGCGGACCAGCCATCGATAACCTGGTGACTGCGCGCATCAGCTATCCCATCAGCTTGCACGGAGTTGGCTTGTCGCTTGGGTCCATCGACGCACTGAGTATCTCGCACCTCGCACAAATGCAACGACTGATTCGCGAGATTGAGCCGATCCTGGTGTCGGAGCATTTGAGCTGGAGTTCCGTCGACGGCGTGTATTTTGGTGACCTGCTACCGCTTCCATACACTGAGGAAGCGCTGAATCATTTTTGCCATCGGGTTGACCAGGTCCAGGATGCCCTCGATCGAACGATTCTGATCGAGAACCCGTCAAGCTACCTTCGTTACCGGCACTCGACCATTCCCGAGTGGGAGTTTCTAACGGCAATCAGCGAGCGTACAGGATCGGGAATACTGCTCGACATCAACAACGTGTATGTCAGCGCCTGTAACTTAGGCTTCGATCCTTCCGAATACATTGCTTCTACACCCGGCGAACACGTTCACGAATTCCACCTGGGTGGTCATACGATCAAGACATTTCCTTACGGTGAAATGCGAATAGACGATCACGCATCGCCCGTTTGCGATGCCGTGTGGGAACTCTATGCCAAGTCGATAGCACGTATGGGAACCAAACCGACAATCATCGAATGGGACGCGGAGTTACCGACGCTGGGTGAGCTGGTTTTCGAATCGGAAACTGCGCGTTACTATCTGGAGCGCCGACATGTTGCCGCTTGAGAGTTTGCAACGAGCATTTGCCGCGCTTCTGTTGCGCGAAGACGTTTCGATTCTGCGGGGACTCATCGACGGCGACGACATTTCGCTCGAAAAACGGATGAACATCTATCTAAACAATTTCAGGGGGTCGTTGCACGGTGCACTAGCAGGTATATATCCAGTCATAGCGAGGCTGGTTGGATCGGATTTTTTTCAGTTTCTCTTTGGTCGATACCTTCAATTACACCCCGCACGGTCAGGCGACTTGCGCGATTTCGGACGACACCTGCCGGAGTTTCTTGACAGTTTTGAGCCGACGGCGTCGCTTCCGTATCTTGTCGACGTTGCTCGGCTCGAATGGGCGTACCACATAGTCCTTCACGCATCTTCGACAGCGCATTTTGAGGTTGAATCTCTGGCTGGGCTTGCTCCGGATGCTTTCCCGAATCTCAAGTTCAAACTTGGATCCGCTTGCCGCCTTGTGCGATCCCGGTACCCGATATTTCGCATATGGGAAGTCAACCAAGAGGACTATGTTGGCGACTGCTACACCAATCTGGATGAGGGCTCGCAAACTGTATTAGTCGTGCGGCCGAATAAGGTCGTC
>Ga0265303_10002822_pt1 | contig 10821 bp, 10 predicted proteins | sample Helome_2_FD_192494 | JGI IMG/M metagenome (GOLD analysis project Ga0265303, IMG submission 192494) | Marine sediment microbial communities from subtidal zone of North Sea - Hel_20160317 (Illumina Assembly) | ecosystem: Environmental > Aquatic > Marine > Subtidal zone > Sediment ...
GACCGCGTGCGAACGCTGTTGAAACACCCCTCGCGGAAACCTCGACACGAGGCGAAGCGCGGAGCCCCCAACTGACTGGAACGCATTTGACCCGCCCCCTCATCGCCTCGTTTCTGAGCCACATCGATGGCGACGCGTCACGCGAGGTCGCGCTGCAAGCCTACCGCGAGGCCGAAGAGAAACACGGCGTTCGAATCTACGATGACCACGACGCACGCGTCGCGCCGGGGGCGTTCAAGCCCCACATGCCGATCTCCGAAGAGCGCGTCCGAACCCTGACGCGGAGCTGGGAGCAATTCGACCGCGCCCTCGAGCCCTTGGGGAGGGCCGCCGAGCGCGACCTCGTCATTCAATCCCTCGGGCCGTTCGTTTCCGACACCGGCCTTTGGGTCGCCGGCGCCGATCTCGCCGACGATCACTTGTTCATTTTCGGCTCGGGCGAAGTGGGCTCTTGGACGGCGGAACAATGGGATCAGCACCTCGCCAACTGGGCCGCCGTCAAGCAGTACAACGGGCGCGACGACTGGACCGCAGACCGCCTGGTCGAACAGATGCGCCGGGCCCCTCGTTACAAAGAGTGGACCAAGCTTCTGCGCAGCCTCATCGCAGAGGCTCGCGGGACGGCAATTCGGAGCTAGTCAGAGAACGTCGACCGGCCCCGCACCTTCGCGCAGGACCACCGCCTCATCGCCGCTGAGGTCGATGATGGTCGACGGCTCGATGCCGCCCCAGCCTCCGTCGACGAAAGCGTCGACATGCGAGAACCGGGCGCTGAGCTCGTCCGGGTCGTTCAGAACCTCTCCGTCGAGGGTCGCCGAGGTCGACACGATGGGGCTTCCGAGCTCGTTCAGGAGCGCGAGCGCAACGGCGTCATCGGGCACACGAATCCCAACGGTTTTCTGCTTGCGCACCAGGAGCTTCGGCACCTCACGGGTGGCCTGAAGCACGAAGGTGTACGGCCCTGGCACGAGGCGCTTCATGATCCGGTAGGCGAAATCGTCCACGTGGGCGTAACGGGCGATTTTGCTGAGGTCCGGGCACATGAAGCTCAGCGGGTGGTCCTTTTTGAGCTGCCGAATCTGATAGATGCGCTCGATCGCCTTCTTTTGGTGGATGTCGCAGCCAAGCCCGTAGACGGTCCCGGTGGGGTACACGATCACGCCGCCGCGACGGAGCACTTCCACCGCTTGGTGCACCCGTCGGGCCTGTGGGTGAGTGGGGTGAATTTCGATACGCATCGGGCGCCGCTCCAGGTAGCGATCGGGCCCGTTGTCGTCAAGTCGACGAGGACTACCCAAGCGCTCACAAATGCGCTAACTAGTCGCCCGCCAATGAACGATGAGCAAGACCCGCGCCCGTATCTGCTGATCACGGTGCTTTTGGACAGCTCGGCACGCCCTGCCGACATCAGCCGCAGCCACGGCGACGCCTACGAACGCTCGCTGAACGCGAGCCAGGGGCAAGAGATCGCGGGGCTCGAGCTGGTCGAGCTGCCGATCGCCGCACCGGTGTTCAAGGCCCTTCGCCAGCCGCTCGCGGTGCCGGGTGATGCCGTCGGCCTTTACGACGTGTTCCCCTTGGCGAGCCACCTCAAGCCGGAATACCGAAAAATCGCCGGACAGTTTCTCGCAGCCGAAGCGCTGTGGACGATGGAAGAGCAAGGCCTCCTCGGCGGCGTGCCCGTCAACGTGAAGCTCGAAGTGCCCAAGGGCTGGAAGACAGACCCGAAGGACATTCACCAGCACCTCATCGGCGAAGGCGCCCTCGACCTCAGCCCAAGCGGCATCGAGACGTACAAGGTGATCAAGACAGCCTGGGACGGCGGCAACGCCGTTTGACGCGCCGGGGACTGCCCCCTTTTCTAGTTCAGTGAGTAGGGGCGTTCCAACAAGAACGGCGCGATCTCGGCGTCGAACTGCGCTCCGTCCGCCCGATGCATTTGATACGTCCCGTGCATCGTCCCTCGCTCGGTGGTTAGCACCGCCCCGCTGCTGTACCGAAAGCTTTCGCCGGGGCTGAGGACGGGTTGCTCACCGACGACGCCTGGGCCTTTCACCTCCTCGACGTCGCCGTGACCGTCGGTGATGACCCAGTGCCGGGTTTGAAGCTGGACGACTTCGCGTCCGTTGTTGGTAATCGTGATGGTGTACGCAAAGACGAAATGCCGTTGCGCCGGGTGCGATTGCTCTTCGAGATAGAAGCTCTGGACTTCGACGAGGACCCCGTCGGTCTCTGCGCTCGAGCTGGTTGCAGGTGGGCTCATCGTTGCACACCTCGAAGCTGAAGCGCGTGGCTCACCCAGGGCGAGCCCGCAACTGCCAACCGCCATTCGGCGTGCAGATGTTCAGGCTCGGCATAACCGATGCCGATCCGTGAGCCGACGATGATTTCGCTCGCACGGCTTCCTTCGCGGACCTCGAGACCGCCGCGGCGGTAGAGAGCGTGCCCGCTGTAGCTCGCGTCGAGGCCGAGGGCTTGACCGACTTTGCCAGGGCCAGTCAGCAGCACCGGACCCTCCTTGCCACCACGCCTGCGCCGGATTGTAGCCGTCCCCGCGATCGGCTCGCAGGATCGAATCAAGACCGCAGCGCCCTCCCCATCGCGATTCGTGACGAGATTCAACATCTGGTGCAAGCCGTAACACAAATAGACGTAGGCGTGGCCGGGCGGACCCCACATGGGTGCGTTTCGCCGGGTGACGCCCGCGCGGCAGTGGTTCGCACTGTCGTCCGGATAGCGGTAGGCCTCAACCTCGGTGATTCGCAGGCCAACGCCGCCATGCCAGAGCTCCTGGCCGAGGAGATCCCGGGCGACATCGAGGGCATCGCGCGCGTAGAACTGGCGAGGGAGTAAGCGGCCCGGCACTCGGGGAGTCTAGCCGATCTCGAGCGACAGGCTCACGATCAGTTGGTAGTCGTTCCTCTTCGGCACCGTGCCGTCGGCTCGGGGCGGCGGGCGCTCCGTTCGGAAAAACTTGAAGGTGGTTTCCAAGTCGAAGATGTCGGTGATCTCGACGCTGAAGTTCGCGGTGCCGATGTGGTTGGTCAGGCCGATTTGGGTGTAGACCACGTTGGTGAGCCAGTCGATCGTCAGCTCCACATCGTCGGTGAAGTCGAAATCCGCGTAGGTATGGAAACTAATGAACCCATCGTTTTGTGGGTTCTCGACCCCCGCCGCCGTGCTCAGAAATCGAGAGTACTGGTACCCGAGCGCGCCTCCGATATCCCACTCGACCTTTTTCGTATCAAAGACATGGACACCGACGCCAGCGCCCGGTGTGGCGCGGAGCTTGAGGTTCTGAAACCGGTCGTTGAGTAGCTGCGCGGTCAGGGGTGAGAAGAATAGGCGCCGCGAGTAGTACACCGTCACACCGGCTTCTCCGAGATGGCGATTCACGTTCTGCTCGTTGTTGGAATAGCCAAACGTCCCTTCGTAGCTAATTGCGGAGCGCGTGCGTGGGTCGGCGCGGACCAGGTTCCAGTACCCGTTCAACTGGCCTTGATTGGTGTTGCCTGCATTTGCCGACAAACCCACTTTGAGCTTCGTCGACCACCAGTTGCGCTCTCTTTTCGCACCTTCGAGGATTGCGAGTAGCTGATCGCGCGGGTATGTCAGCACTCCGTCCGCCGTCTCGATGATCACGTGCTCCTTCGTGACGACCGCCCGCCCAGTCACGTCGAGCCTTCCATCGAACACGTAGGTGTTGATGCGGGGAGAATGAAGCTCGTTCACCTTGCTCCAAGAAAAATTCAGGAGGTCGAGCTTGTCGCTGTCGAACTCGATGTCCTTCTCGCGCATCCAGTGCACTTCGCCTTTGAGCCACTCGCCCGAGGTCAACCGAAGCCAATCGTACGTATCTCCAAACTCGATCGTGAACTCCGCGGGAAGTCCCGCTTCGGTGTCGTCCTCGACCTGCTCGATGGCCTTCTCGACCTCCGCGACGCCCTGGTCCGGCTCGACCGCCTCCTCGGGCACCCCTTCGTCGGTGACTCCGGGTGGGACCGCCTCCTGGGCGCAAACCCGGGGCGGACTACAGAACAGCCCTGTGCTCACCACCAGAACCGTGGCAGCGATGAGCTGCTTCACTGTCGCCGTCCCCCTTTCACATCAGGGTCGGTTTATCCGCAGGGGGCGAGAGCGACAAAAAAGCAGCGGCCTCGCGTCAATGCACCCCAGGATTGACACGGGGGTGTCGCCCGTATACGCGTCCCCATAGCCCGCACCTTTGATTCCCAGGCCGCGGCCAGACTGAGGAGAGCTCCCATGTCGTGTTCGAGACTGTGCCTAAGCGCCATCGTCTTTTCATTCCCCCTCGCGATCGGCGCAGCCGGATGCTCCAGCGACCCCGCAAACAGCGGGAGCGTGACTGCCGCATCGTGCAGCGAAGCCGCGTCGGACGGCGTTCGGGAGTGTATCGGCTTGGTCAACGCCGCGTGGGCGAGTTGCTACGCCGACAGCAACGCGCCGTGCGCCTCCGACGACGAAAACGTCGCTGCGGCACTTGCACAACTTCAAACCAGCATCCAAGCATCGTGCAGCGACAGCGAGTTTCTCTCGTTGTCGGTCGACGCGCTGGTCGGCCGGCTTCAGAATTCGTGTCGCTCCGAGGCTGACGCGATCGCCTGGCGTACCTACGGCGGTCCGCAGGGCGCCGTCTATCCGAACGCGAGCAGCGGCGAGAAGAGCTGCTTGAGTAGCGCGCACCAAGCGGCGGCCGGCATGGTCGACGGCGCGCTGACCGCGGTGGGCGACTGCCTCACCGGCGACTCCTGCGACGCCGCGACGGTCGAGGCCGAACTGCAAAACCTCGCCGGCATGGCAGTCACTGAGATCGAGGGCGCTTGTGGGGACACGAACCTCGAGGAGGTCATCGCCGTCAACCCGACACAGTATGTCGAGCGCGCCGTGCAACAGGTCGACTGCATCACCGCAACCTCACACGCGCAGACCAGCGCGCTTACCCTCAATTGCGGCCCCTCGAACACCGACTTCGAAGCCACGCGCGGCGAATGGCAGCAGATCGTCGTCGATGGCGAGAAGTGGGGCACGATGTGCGGCGATGGCACGGCCTACGCGTTCTGGGTGAAGCTGGCGCCCGAGGGTGAGCCGCTCGATCGAGTGCTGGTCGGCCTCCAAGGGGGTGGCGTATGCGTGCTCGAGGGACAATGCGCCGACCGGCTCGTCAGCAACCCAGGGCTCTTCAATGCGATGGACGACGATCCGCTCGGGGCTGGAATCGCCTCGGAGGACCCGGCGGTGAGCCCCTTTGCTGACTGGACTCAGGTCTACCTGCCGTACTGCAACCAGGACGTCTTCGCCGGCGGCGGCGTCATCGAGTACCCGGGGACGGTCGACCTGCCTCGCTACGGCTCGGTCAATCTGCGCTCCGCTGTTCAGATGGTTCGCGACGTTCTTTGGAAGGAGTTGGACGCCGAGGGGGGCGCCGGGTTCCGTCCCGACGAGCTCGTCGCGCTGTTCGGCGGTTGGTCGGCGGGCGGCTACGGTGCGCTTTACAACTACCACTGGTTCCTCGATGACCTGCTCTGGCCGAGGACCGCGGCCTTCCCCGATGCGGGCGGCGCGCTCGACAACGGGCAGCCGTTTGGTGTCGCGCTTCTCGGCGCGGTGAAGATCCCGGTCGAGAACGGCTGGGCGATGCTCCCGAACCTGCCCCCCTATTGCTTTGTAGGCGACTGCGCGGTGGGGCCGGTGCTCTACAATGCGATCTCGCCGCGCCTCAAGCAGGTGCCCGAGCAGCAGATGCTGATCCTCAGCAACCCGTACGACGACACCCAGCGCGGGGACGCTTTCTTCACCGGACCCGCCCAGCCATCCGAGGAAGACTGGCGGGCAATCTGGATCAACGCGATGCGCAGCGATTACTGCGACACCAGGGACCTGAATGGGATCAACTACTACTACACCAGCGTTTCGGACGAGAGTCTGCACGTGGTCACGCTTCGTGAAGAGCTCTGGCTCGGGAGCGTCGACGGTGAGGTCATGAGTGATTGGTTCCTGCGCGCGGTCACCGAACCGGACACGATTCAAAGCCGCGTCGAGGAAGCCAACTTCGTGAACGACATCCCGGGCGCGCTGCCGTATCCCTGCGAGGTCGCGCCCTAGCTCGACAAGCGCGTCTCACTCGAGAGCAACCGTGACGCTTTTGAGCTCGGTCCAGTCCTCGAGACCGTGCCGGCTTCCTTCTCTGCCGAGGCCGCTCTCCTTCCAACCGCCGAAGGGCACCTCTGCAGTGCTCACCAGCCCGGTGTTGACGCCGACCATGCCGGCCTCGAGCGCCTCGTATCCGCGGACGAGACGACTGTGGTCGCGTCCATAGAGGTATGCGATCAAACCCGCGGGTGTCCCGTTTGCCAGCGCCATCCCTTCGGCGTCGCTGCCGAAACGCGTGAGTGGCGCCACCGGTCCGAAGACTTCCTCCCGGCTGACGCGCATGTCCGCACGGACGTCCTCGAGCAAGGTCGGAGTGAAAAATGTGCCTCCGGCTGCGGCTTGACCGCCACCGACCGTCGAACGCGCGCCGGCGTCACGAGCGTCCGCGACCAGGCTGCGGACTTTGTCGAACGCTCGGCGATCGATGAGCGGCCCGATTTGCACGCCGGGCTCGAGGCCGGGGCCGACACGCAGCGCCTTGATCGCCTGCGCGAGGGCATCGCGGAAGCGCTCGTAGATGCCGTCCTGAACCAGGATGCGATTGGCGGCGACGCAGGTCTGGCCCGCGTTTCGAAACTTTGCGATGAGGCAGCCAGCAACCGCGGCATCGACATCCGCGTCGTCGAGCACTACGAAAGGCGCGTTTCCGCCCAGCTCTAGGCTCACCCGCTTGACCGTCGAGGCCGATGCTTCGAGCAGTTTCTTTCCGACCGAGGTCGACCCCGTGAAGCTGAGCTTCCGGACCCTCGCGTCCCCGATGAGCGCGGCACCAAGGTCGGCAGCGTCGTCGCGGTCCCCGGTCAAGACACTGAACGCGCCTGCCGGGATACCCGCTTCCTCCGCGATGGCCGCAAGGGCCAGTGCGGAGAGTGGCGTCGCCTCAGCCGGCTTGAGAATCAATGGGCAGCCGGCCGCAAGCGCCGGTCCAAGCTTTCGGGTGATCATCGCGCAAGGGAAATTCCAGGGTGTGATCGCGACCCCGACTCCCACAGCTTGCCGAAGGACGAAGACGCGCGCGTCGGCGGAGGGCGCAGGGATGGTCTCCCCATAGATCCGTCGAGCTTCCTCGGCGAACCAGGTCAAAAAGGACGCGGCGTAACGGATTTCGGCGCGCGCCTCGGCAAGGGGTTTGCCCTGCTCGCGCGTGAGCAACGTAGCCAGCTCCTCCTCACGATGCTCCATGGTGCGGGCCATGCGGTGCAGAGGCGCAGCCCGGTCGATCGCGGATAGGCTGCGCCATTGGTCGAAAACATCGGACGCGGCATCGACTGCAGCGCGCGCTTCTTCGGCGCCACAGCGGGGCACGCGGCCGACGCACTCTCCCGAAGCGGGATCCAATACGTCCAAATGCGTCCCCGTCTCGACCCACTCGCCGGCGATGTAGGCGCGCCCGCGGATTAGCACGACCTCGTTCATCAGGCCTTTGCGCGTACGTGGGCTGGAACCAAGTCGTGGAGAGGCGCATCGACTTTGCGGATCGCAAGTTGGCAGACTTTGACACCTGGCTCTGCCTGCGAACGAAGCACCACGAGCTGCCCGCCGATGCGCTCCAGCATTTTGCGGTCGTACTCCATCATTCTGTAGCAACCCTCGACGTTGCCCGTACCCCGGTGCGGGCACGAGATGTGAATCTCCGCATAGACGGTGTCGTTTTCAACGCCCGTGATCGGGACGTCTTTCCGCGATGGGAACATGCGCTGCCACTCATCGCCGACCGCTTCGAGAGTCGACTGCGGTTGGGCCTTGCGCATCTTGAGTGTGACGCCGCCGAAAAAGCGCATGAGCGGTCGCGTGATCCCGTTGAGCCAGGGCCGGCTGCTGAACCAGACCGACACGGGAACGAGCGCTAGAAAAAGCTGTTTTGGCACGCGCATACCAGACCATGCGAACCGACGAGCGAAATTGTCAAGAGGCCGGATTGCGGCGCCACGAAAAGCCCTTTCTCGGGATCTGGGCGAGCGCTTTGACGCGCCAGCTTCAACCGATGGCTTCTCCCCGTTAGATGAGGTAACTGCCTAGCGATGAAGGTGCTGCGCACCCCCGACGAACGCTTCGGCGACCTCCCAGACTTTCCTCATGAGCCCCGGTACACCGAAGTTCCTGACGGGGACGGTGGCGCGCTCCGCATCCACCACATCGACGAAGGCCCAGCCGACGGTCCGATCGTCCTCTGCATGCACGGCCAACCGACGTGGAGCTTTCTCTATCGCCGCATGGTCCCAATCTTGGTGGACGCCGGGCTCCGTGTCGTCGCTCCGGACCTCGTCGGGTTCGGTCGCTCGGACAAGCCCGCTGCACGCGAGGACTTCAGCTACAACGGACAGGTCGCTTGGATGAACGCCTGGCTGATCGCCAACGACCTTCGAGGCGTCACGTTCGTCGGACAGGATTGGGGCGGGTTGATCGGACTGCGTCTGGTGGCCGAGAACCCCGAACGCTTCGATCGGGTCGTCATCTCGAATACCGGGCTTCCTCTGCCTCGAGCCCTCCCCCAAGATCGCATCGACGCGGTGAAGGAGTTTCGGGCCAACGCACCGACGCCATCGATGTCCGAGATGGGCAAGGCCCTCAGCGGTCGTTTGTCCGTACCCAACGAGCTCCGCTTCGCCTATTGGCAGAAGTGGACCTGGGAGACCGCCGACATCCCGGTCGCGATGATCATCGCGGGCACCATGCGAGACGCCCCCTTGTCTCCGAGAGAGCTGGCGGCCTACGACGCGCCATTCCCCGACGCCTCGTACAAGATGGGCCCGCGCGCGATGCCGAGCCTCGTCCCCACCCTCCCCGACGACCCGGCGATCCCCGCGCAGGCGGCGGCGTGGAAGGTGTTCTCCGAGTGGCGGAAGCCGTTCTTGTGCGCCTTCACCGATAATGATCCGGTCACCCGGGGCGGGGACGCGCCATTTCGCGAGAAAGTACCGGGGGCTGCCGGGCAACCGCACACCACGATCGAAGGCGGCGGCCACTTCCTGCAAGAGACTCGAGCCGAGCAGTTCTCGCGGATGATCATCGAAGCGATCCATCGGTCGAACGCCTAAACGGACGAAGCGACTCCAACCGAAGTCAGCTGGGGCGACAACTGCAGCGGCGGGCGAGCTTTCTCCGACCGGGAGAATCGAGCGACGAACCCTGCGATTGAAGACCAGGCGTCGCGGCTCTCGTCGAGCCAGGGCAGTGTCAGCGGCCAGTCGTGCTGCATCTGTCGCCCCACATGGAGCGTCGACGCGACCCCAGCGGCCAAGGCGTTCTCGTGAACTTGGCAGGCGTCATCGAAGAGGACCTCCCGGTCGCCGACCAGCAGGAGCATGGGCGGCAGACCTTCGAGATTCGCGTATATGGGGGAGACCCGCGGATCCCGAGGATCGACGTCACCCACGTAGTAACCTGCCCACGCCTCACAGTGCGCTCGACTCAACCAGACGTCGCTCCGATCGTTGTCGTCGTAGGAGGCTCCTGAGGTGGTCAGGTCAGTCCACGGTGAGAACAACACGGCCCCGTCAGGCAGTGGAAGTCCCTGCTCGCGAAGCGCCACCATCATCGAGATCGCGAGGCCCCCGCCCGCGGAATCACCGGTGACGAACATTGGCACGCCCGGGCGGAGCCTTTTCAGCTCGCACCAGGCATCGAGCGCATCGTCGAGGGCCGCGGGCGCCGGGTGTTCGGGCGCAAGCCGGTAGTCGGGGGCAAAGACCTCTGCGTTGCAGCGATAGCTCAGCCGCATGGTGCGGCTACGGTACGACGCGGGCGTACCCATGAAGTACGCGCCGCCGTGAAGATGCATCAAGACGCACGAAGGCGCCTCGACTGCCTTGACTGCTTCCATCCCGCGGTCTCCAAATGAGTGGTCCTCGAAGACGAGCTCGGGGTACTTGCGAGATAGCTTCTCGCGAGGCGTTCGCGCGAACCGTTCAAAGCGCGCTCGCATGGCCAGCGGAGATCCGTGGGCCGGGAACAAACTACGTGTCACCAGCCCGTAAGCCTGCACCGAAAGCCAGCGCTTCCACGCCGGCGACCGATGGCGAAGCGCCATGGTCTGCATCGTCTTTGCGTTACTCATATGATCCTCCCGGGGAAAAACCCCTCTGGAGGTCACGCTAATGAAGCCGACGCCGAAGAGACTTTGGGGCGTCTGAGCCTTTCCTGAAAGCTTCCTGAATCGAGTCGCTGCTAGTCGTGCGCGGCCAAGAAACCTTGGATTTCGCTCTCCATTCGACTCCACGCGGGATCGTCGACCAGCGGGATATGACTTCTGGTCTCGAGGGGCACGAATCGAGCGCCGGGGATCCCTGCGGCGAGCTCTTTCCCATCGCTGAATGGAATTACGAGATCGTTTCGCCCATGGATCACCAACGTAGGCGCGCGCACCTCGGATACCTCGGAACGGAGGTCGATGTCACCGATCGTCGACAGAATCTTGATCGCATTGTGCGGTGTGGCCGAGCGGCGCTGAAGCTCGTTGAAGCTGTCGATCTCTTCTTTGGAGGCATCGGGGAAAAAGGCCGTGCTGAAGATCTGACGAAAAGCAGGATTGTCCTGCCCCCAGCCCCCTTCCATGAGCGACAGCAGCGCTTCGAAATGCCGCGTCACTCGTGGGAGCTGCTTGACCCGCCACCCCCGCACGAGGCCGCATATCAAGATGAGCGCCGACAC